>WNGF01009572.1_pt1 | contig 11756 bp, 9 predicted proteins | sample 5400641 | NCBI WGS metagenome assembly WNGF01 (sample SAMN13153371, study PRJNA577476) | soil metagenome | isolation source: 80 cm soil or saprolite under grassland replicate 2 | place: USA:California | collected 2016-06-15 | reverse complement strand
GAGGTCGGCCCGGCGACGGTACCGGCGCCGCCCGAGCCCCCGCCGGCGCCCGCGGCACGCCCGCGGCGGCGGGACCTGCCCGCGGAACCCGGGCTGGAGTGGCTGGCCGGCGACCTGCACTCGCATTCCGTGCATTCGGACGGCTCGCTCACCGTGGACGAACTGGCCGTGGCCGCGGCCGCCGGCGGGCTGGACTACCTCGCGGTGACCGACCACAACACCACCAGCCACCACCCGTTCCTGGCCGCGGCCGGCCGGCGCGCCGGGGTGCTGCTCGTCCCCGGCCAGGAGATCACCACCGACCGCGGCCACGCCAGTGCGTACGGAGACGTCGGCTGGATCGACTTCCGGGCGCCCGCCGACGACTGGGTGTCCGAAGTGGACAGTCGCGGCGGGCTGCTGTCGGTGAACCATCCGCTCGCCGCGGACTGCGCCTGGCGGTGGCCGGTGCGGCGCCGCCCGCCGCTGGCCGAGGTGTGGCACTGGACCTGGCTGGACGGCTCCTGGGGCGGCCCGCTCGCCTGGTGGGCCGCCTGGGGACTGGACACCGCCCCGGTCGGCGGCTCGGACTTCCACGACCCCGGGCAGGGCCGCCCGCTCGGCGCGCCCACCACCTGGGTCCAGTGCGCCGGGGGGGACGTGCTCGGCGGTCTCCGCGCCGGCCGTACCGCCGTCTCCGCCCACCGCGGCGGCCCGCTGCTGCTCCGGGTCGGCGACGAACTGCTGGCCTTCGACGCCGAAGGCCTGCTCCTCACCGACCCGTCCGGCCGCCGCCGCGTGGTCACCCGCGACCCGGCCACCTTCCCCGGCGGCCCCGGCCCGTACTGGCTGGAGGACCACCGCACCGCGGTCCGGGCGATAGTTGCCTGAATGTCCGCTGCGGGCCACCGCGGTGGACCCAGCGGAGGCGGGCCGGGCCGCCGAACCCCGGCCGGCTTGCCTACCTGGCGGCGACCCTCCCCGGCCGTCCGCGTGCTGCCCGCCGGGTCATGGGCTCGGCCTGACCGCGGTCGGCGCCACGGCCTCCGGAGTACGGACGTGCTCCAGCCGGAGGCCCCGCCCGAACAGGATCGGTGGCACCGCCCGCACCAGCGGGATCCGCAGCAGGATCCTGCCTGCCCGCGGCAGCCGGACCGGACCGCCGTCACCGTGCATCACCGCTGCGATCAGCCGGTTCTGGATGAGGACCTGCACCGCCTGGGTGATGCGGGTCGGCCACTCCCGCCGGCGCTGCACGGCGCGTAGGTGATCGGTGCTCAGGGTGCCGGCACGCAGCGGCCCGGCCAGCGTGTTCGCCGCCGCGACGGCGTCCTGGATGGCCAGGTTGATGCCGACGCCGCCGACCGGGGACATCGCGTGCGCCGCGTCGCCGATGCAGAGCAGGCCGTCGCGGTACCACCTGCGCAGCCGGTCCACCCGCACCTCGAGCAGGCTCACGTCCTGCCAGCCGCCGAGCTCGCCGGTGCGCTCGGCGAGGAACGGCACGTACTCGCCGACCCGCCGGCGGAAGTCCTCGATCGGCTCCTTCTGCAGCTTGGCCGCCTCGCCCTTGGGCACCAGGTAGGCCATCTGCCAGTACGTCGTCCGGTTGATCAACACCACGAAGATGCCGCGGCGGATGACCGCGAAGGTGTCCTCGGAGTCCTCGGGCCGCCGCGAGATCCGGAACCAGAGCACGTCCATCGGCGCGCCGCGCTCGATCAGCGGCAGCCTGGCGGCCTCCCGGATCACCGAGTGCCGGCCGTCGGCGGCGAGCACCAGGTCGGCGTAGACCTCGCGCGGCCCGTCCTCGGTCTCTGCGTGGACACCCACCACCCGGCCGTCCCGCTCGATCAGCCCGGTCGCCTCGGTACGACGCAGCAGGGTGAAGGTCGGGTACGCCTCGGCGTGGTCGGCGGCGAAGTCCAGGAAGTCCCACTGCGGCATGAGGGCCACGTAGCGGAACCGGCGGAGCCAGTGGAAGTCGCCGACCGTGGCCATGCCGTCGGCGAAGTCGGCCTTGATGTAGCGGACCTTGCGGTGCGGCAGCCTGAGGAACTCCTCCAGCACGCCCAGCTCGGACATCACCTGCAGCGTGGACGGGTGGATCGTGTCGCCACGGAAGTCGCGCAGGAAGTCGGCGTGCTTCTCCAGCAGCACCACCGGCACGCCGGCCCGGGCCAGCAACCAGCCAGCCATGATCCCCGCCGGCCCTCCGCCGACCACCACGCACGTTGTCCGGATCGCGTCGTCGTCTCCCGAATTATTCATCACGGTTGAATTTTCGCTCGCAGGATTGGACCGCGCAACCCTCGACCGGGTGATGTGTCAGCGGGGGGCGCCGAAGTCCTGCGTCCAGTAGGTGAGGTACCGGCTGCCGGCCGAGGTGGCGTAACCGACCCCGATCTCGGTGAACGCGCAGTTCACGATGTTGGCCCGGTGTTCGGGGCTGTTCATCCACGCGGTCATGACCGTGGCGGGCGTGCGCTGCCCGGCCGCGATGTTCTCACCGGCCGTGGCGAAGGGGTAGCCGGCCGCGGTCATTCGCTGGAAGGGCGACGTCCCGGTCTGGGTGTCGTGCGAGAAGTAGTCGTTCCTCGCCATGTCGGTGCTGTGCGCCTGCGCGACCGCGGTGAGAAGGGGTCTGGCGTGCAGCGCGCCGCAGCCGTTCTTCGCGCGTTCGGCATTGGTGAGGGCGATCACCTGGGAGACGAAGTCCGGCGGCGCCGGCCGTGCGGTCGTCGGTCGGCTGGGCGCCGGTGCGGTCGGCGCGTGCGCCGGCCTCGTTCCCGGCGCCGGGGTGGTCGCGGTCGGTCCGGGGGGTGCCGGGTGGTTGAGGATGCGGAACGCGCGGGTGGTGGCGACGGCGGGCCGGTTCGGCGCCAGGACGAGCACGGTGAGCGCGTACGGGCCGTCCGGCAGCCTCCTCGTGTCGAGGGTGAGCTGGAAGGGCGCCACGACGTCGGTCCGCACGAGCCGGCGCGGCCCGTTCACGGTGAACACCACCCAGGTGCCTGGTGCGGCCTTTACCGGGCCGTTCAGGGTACGGACGCCGGTCAGGGTGCCCAGGCCGGCCGGCTGACTGTCCGGACGGGCCGCGTGGTGCCACCCGCCCCCGCCGTGCGCGCCGGCGACGTTGACCGCGGTCGCCGACCCGGCGGCGATCAGGCCGGCGACCACGAGGGCCGGTACGGCCAGCCCGCGTAACGGCCGGCGGCGGTGCTTGGCGGGCAACGGAACCTCCGGGCGATCGTTCCTGAGAACGAAACCTCGCCGAACGTAGCAGCGCCCGGCGAGGTGCCGCCGGCCGGGAATTGCGGCGCCTGCGCAAATCTTGAGTACTTCTTGAGATGCGCTTCAGAATTGCGTCCGGGCCGGACCGGAATGGCGAACGGCATGCGCAGGCAGCAGTACGCGAAATGATGAGCCGGGCTTGAGCCGGGCTTGAGGTGGCTGCCCGGGGCCTGCCGCTAGGGCCTGCCGCTACGGCCCGTCGTCGATCTGTTGGGCGCCGAGAGTGGACTGGAGCAGCGAGAGCGCGTCCCGCTCGGGGTCGCGCCGCGCCGCGGCCGGCGGCGGGTCCTCCGCGGACATCTCGTCCCGCGGGTCGTCGTCGCGGACCACGCCCGGGGCGGCCGGCACCGGACCGCCGTCCGAGCCGTTGGCGACCTCGACGCGGACCTTCCAGTCCACGCCGAGGATGTCGCGCAGCGCGGTACGGATGTGCTCGAGGTTGCTGTCCTCGGACAGCAGCCGGGCCAGCGGCGCGGTGGACATGGCCAGCACCAGGGTGTCGCCGTCGACCGCGGAGACCACAGCGTTGAGCAGCAGCGCGTGGGTGCGGCGCCGGCGCTTGATCATCTCGAGGACCTCGGGCCACACCCGCCGTACCGCCGCCGCATCGATCCCTCCAGCGGGCGTGTCCGGCTTAGTAGTACCCGGCTGCGGCTCGGCCCGGGGCGGCTCGGGATGGGATCCGGTGCCGGCCGGTTCGCTGCCGGGCGGCTGTGTGGGGGCGGGTTCGGTGCGGGCCGACTGGCTGCGCGGCTGCGTGCGGGCGGGCTCGGTGCCGGGCGGCTGTGTGGGGGCGGGTTCGGTGCGAGCCGGCTGAGTGCGGGCCGGCTGGGTGCGGGCCGGCTGAGTGCGGGCCGGCTGGGTGCGGGCCGGCTGGGTGCGGGCCGGCTCGGCCGACGGCGCCCCGGCCGGCTGTCGCGGCGCGGGCGGCTGGCCGGCTGGCCGGCGTTGGCTCAGCGTCTCCCGTACCAGGTCGGCGGTGTCCTCTGCGGCCGGCGCGGCGGATCCGCCGGTCCGCGACGCGGCCGAGGGCGCCGCCGCCCGCTCAGTGCGCGACTGCTCGGCGCCTGGCCGCTCGCCGCGCGACGGCCCGGCGCCTGGCCGCTCGGCGCCGGCCCGATCTCCGCCGACTCGGTCGCCGGCGGACCGGTCTCCGGAGGGTCGCTCTGCCATTGGTGGCGCTGCACCAACGATGTCGGCGCGCCGCTCCAGCCGCTCCAGGCGCTGCAGCAGTGCGCCAGCGTCCGCCTCCGCCGAGGGCAGCAGCATCCGGGCGCACACCAACTCCAGCAGCAGCCGCGGCGCGGTGGTGCCACGCATATCGACGAGCCCGTTGTGCACGATGTCGGCCAGCCGGGACAGGGTGCCGGCGCCAAGCCGCCTGGCCTGGTCCACCATCCGGTCGATCTGGTCGGCCGGCCCGTCGAGCAGGCCCTTGGCCACCGCGTCGGGTACCGCGTCCAGCACCAGCAGGTCGCGCAGCCGCTCCAGCAGGTCCCCGGCGAACCGGCGCGGGTCGTGCCCTGCCTCGACCACCCCGTCCACCGTCTGGAACACCGCGGCGCCGTCCCGGGCGGCCAGCGCGTCGATCATCGCGTCCAACAGCGCCGCGTCGGTGACCCCGAGCAGCGCGACCGCGTGCCGGTAGCTCACCCCGCCCGGGCCGGCACCGGCCAGCAACTGGTCCAGCACCGACAGCGAGTCCCGGGCCGAGCCGTTGCCGGCGCGCACCACCAGCGGGAACACCGGTGCCTCGACGGTCGCGCCCTCCTCCGCGCAGATCCGCTCCATCAGGCCGCGCAGCGTGCCCGGCGGGATCAGCCGGAACGGGTAGTGGTGGGTACGCGACTTGATCGTCGGCAGCACCTTGTCCGGCTCGGTGGTGGCGAACACGAACACCAGGAAACCCGGCGGCTCCTCGACCAGCTTGAGCAGCGCGTTGAAGCCCTGCGAGCTGACCATGTGCGCCTCGTCGATGATGTAGACCTTGTACCGCGAGCTCACCGGGGCGAAGAACGCCCGCTCGCGCAGGTCCCGCGCGTCGTCCACGCCGCCGTGCGAGGCCGCGTCGATCTCGATCACGTCCAGGCTGCCCGGGCCGTCCGGGGCCAGCGCGACGCAGGAGTCGCAGGTGCCGCACGGCGTCGGGGTCGGCCCGTTCTCACAGTTCAGCGAGCGGGCCAGGATGCGGGCTGAGGAGGTCTTGCCGCAGCCGCGCGGCCCGGAGAACAGGTACGCGTGGTTGATCCGCCCGTTCGCCAGCGCCTGCTGCAGCGGCTCGGTGACGTGCTCCTGCCCGACCACCTCGGCGAACGTGGCCGGCCGGTACTTCCGGTACAGCGCGAGTGCCACGGGACGACCCTAGGCCATCGCACCGACAGCGCCGACCCGGCTCCGACCCCGCTCCGCACCGGCTCCGCACGGCGGCCCTCGGGAACGCGAAGACCCCTCGCGCACCCGCCAGAGCCCGCTTACCCTTGCTGCCTTCCGGCCCTGGGGGATTCCGCAGGATGAGCGCCGCACGAGGGGCTACGCCAGTCTAACCTGCCGGCTCCACACCACGCCCCGCGGCGGCTGTATCCTCTCCCGGGTAACCAGGAGGATTCGCCTAGTGGCCTAGGGCGCACGCTTGGAAAGCGTGTTGGGGGCAACCCCTCGCGAGTTCGAATCTCGCATCCTCCGCCCCGCTGACCAGCACGAACGCCGGGCCGCCCCACCGTGGGCCGGCCCGTGCCCCACCTCGTGGTCTCGTTTCTGGTCTCAGTTGCCGCCGGCAGCCCGGCCCGCCGACCCCTCGGTCGCGTCGCCACGACCCCCTGATCGGCCGCCGCGGAGGGGTGTGCCGCCGAGCGTCACCGCAAGCAGAACTGCGGTGACCAGCCCGGGCGGGTGCACCGTGCAGAGTCGGACGGAACATGCTCAGCCCGCGTGACTTGGCATGGTTGGCTGACGTGGGCGGTGCCGAGCCAGGTGTACCACCCTGGGGAGTGATCCTCGGCCGGCCCCCGCTGCCCGGTACCGGTACCGCCGGGGAAGGCAGGTTTCCTAGGTACGGGTTCCAAGGCTGGTTAGATGGCTGGTTAGATGCGTTGCGTGATCGTAGCCGCCGGGCACTGGTATGGATCAGCGACGTTCTGGGCTGTGGCTGGCGTCGCCGCCACGCTGCTGGTCGGAGTGCCGGCAATCCTCGTCGCCCGAGTGCCCCGCCAGCACCTGTACTATTATGCGTCGCCTGTGATTCCGCTGCTCAACACGCGCCACGGCGGGCTCACGAATCTGGAAGTGCGTCATAATGGCCGGATCCTGGCTGATCCACACGTCCTAGACCTTAGGCTTCTGGCCAGAGGCCGCCATGACATACCGAGCAACGCCTTCGACGAAGGTCGACCACTCGTCTTCGATCTCGGTGCTGAAGTCGTGGACCTGCTGCAGGTTCGGCGCGAGCCTCCAACGTTGGTGAACCTACCCGTCACCCACGCGGGGACGAGGGTGAGTGTTGGTCCCGAGTTCATCGGCCACCGCGAGGAAATCGTTATCTCGGTGCTCCTCGCTGGAGCGACCAGTCAAGTCCTTTGTGTCCAACAAGTTCTTGCCCAGGTCACGGTAGAGCCCAAGGACCTTTCACTCCGAGATCGGTCAGTGTGGACGGCGATCCGCAATGAGGTTGTTTCCGATCTAGCGCTACGACGGTCGCCACCTTTCTGACCTGCCAGGAAGAGCGGGTGGGATGAGGTGCCCATTCAAAGGAGGGCGTTCCACCCTCTCTCGCGCCTTCCCCTAACGCGAGAATCACGCGAGACAGAACACCCTCCCGCTTGGAGAGCAGCACCGGGAAACGGGCATATGGCGGAGGACTTACCGGAGCGAGGTCTGCCTCCGCAGCGCTCACCGTTCCCGGTGCTGCCGCTCATGGATGGCGCTACAGCAGCGCCATGTTGTGCTCGGCCAGCACTGCTGATTCGCAGGGAAACGCGCAGCCACACACGGCGCAGAGGCCGTCGTCGTTGATGTGTTCGTTCAGGACGACCGTGGCGAGCTGGGCTGGGTGCTCAAGCTCAGTCTGCACACTATCCAACGGCAACAGTCCGCTCCTGCTGGCGACAGTCACCGTCCAGCCTTCCTGCCCAGCAGCTCGAAGACCTGCCCCATGCTGACCTGGATACCATGCCGCGACCGCAGATCGAACACCACGTCCGCCACCGGCCGGAGCGTCGTGTCAGCTCGAATCCGATACCGCAACGCCAGCAACCGCAGGCGGCTACGCTCGCGGGAAGTCAGGGCATGGAGTGTAACGGGACTGTCGTGGCCAGCGGGGGTGGCCGGGTTGGAGGTCATCTGTCAGGCTCCGTCTGGGTTCCGTGGCGTAGGTTGCCGCCTTTGACAAACAGTGCTGGCTGCGAACCTATGAGCGGAGGGTGACAAAGGCCGTACAAAATGTATAGTGCTCGTAGTCAGGCTGCGATGTCCAACTCGGTAGGCTCACACCAGGGTCCTGAGCATCGATCCCATGGCCAAAGGAGGTTGCCCCCAGTGGCGCATGACGCCAGCGAACGTCGCCGGGAGGTCGGTCGGCGTGTTGCCGCGTGGCGCCAACGGCGTGGTCTGACGCGTAGGGCGTTCGGCGACCTGTGCGGCCGTTCGGTGAGCTGGGTGGACAAGGTAGAGAGCGGCGAGCGAGCGCTTCTGAGGCTGCCCATGCTGGAGCGGGTAGCCGAAGTGCTGCATATTCCGGTCGAGACCTTGACCGAGTCGCAGTCACTGCCGCAGCCAGAAAGCCATTGTCTCGACAGCTTCGAGGTTGCCGAAATTCGCCATGCCTTGCAGCGCTACCAAGCGATTAGCTCGCTATTACGGCCAGCGGTCCAAGCTGAGCCGCCGACCTTGTCGCAAGTCGAACGTCAAGTCACCTACGCCTGGTTGTCGTTCCAGGGCGCCCGTTACGCGGTGCTTGGTCAAGTCATCCCACGCCTGTTGCGTGATGCCCAACACGTTGCGGCCTATTGGTCTAGCCTGGATGACAACGGCATCCGAGCGCGAACGTTGTTGTCGCGCGCCTACCAGGTCACGGCCTCAACGCTCTGGAAAATGAAAGAAATCGACCTTGCCTGGCTGGCTGCTGAACGCGGTTTGGTCGTGGCCGAGCGAACTGGCGACACGCTCCTTATCAGTGACGCTGCTCGTCGCGTGGCACAAGGGCTCATGACTACCGACCAGAGCGACCAGTCGTTGGACCTGCTCAACGCTGACATCAACCGGCTCGAGCCGGCGCTGAATGCAGCTTCCGCAGAATATTTGTCCTTGTACGGAATGTTGTTTCTCATGGGCTCGGTCGTGGCAGCTCGCGTCGGCCGCACAACAACTGCGCGCGAGTTGCTGGCCGAAGGCGAAACCGTTGCTGCCCGACTTGGCGAAGACCGGAACGAGCGCTACACAGCTTTTGGTCCCACTAACGTATTGCTCCACCGCGTCTCGACGCTTGTTGAGGTTGGTGATGGTGGCGCAGCGGTCGAGGTAGCTGGTCGGGTTAGTCCAGATGGCCTGGCACGGCTGCCACCCGAACGGCGAGCCAACTTCCTCATCGATTGTGCGCGGGGCTGGTTCCAAGCCGGCGATCACAGGCAAGCTGTGACCGCCTTGCTCAAAGCCGAGTCTCTGGCTGCCGACGAAGTGCGCTGCCGACCGATTGCCATATTCCTGATTGACGAGCTACGCCGCGCGCAGCCGACCAAGCCGTCCTGGTCATTGCAGCAGTTGTTGTCGCGTGTCGGGTTGTCTTCAGTATGAATGCAACGCCAGGCCGAACGCTCTACCTTGTAGTCTGCGCGGCGCCACGCGCGCGACACATTGGTGAGTTGATTAGTCGAGCTCAACAGGCCGGCTGGAAAATCTGCGTGATTGCTACTCCCGCCGCCCTCAAGTTCATTGATAGCGAGGCCCTGGCTCAGCAAACTGGCTACGTGGTGCGCCACGAGTACAAGCTGCCAGACGAGGCCGATGCGTTGCCGCCGGCTGACGCCATGCTGGTCTGCCCGGCAACCTTCAATACGATAAACAAATGGGCGTTGGGAATTGCCGACACGCTGGCGCTTGGTCTATTGACGGAAGCGCTCGGCATGAGCTTGCCAATCGTGGCGGCGCCTGCCTTGAACAACGCCCAAGAAGCACACCCGGCATTTCGCCAGAGTGTCACGATGCTACGCCAGGCCGGCGTGACCGTGCTCTACGGGCCAGGCGTCTATGAACCAGGGCCACCTGGAACCGGCGGCCGGCCGTATGACTGGGATATGGCGCTAGGGGGCTTGCCCTCCCTTGGCCACCGAGAGGACTGATGGCTCATGACGCTCGCTCGGCGGAGGCCGCAAGTCCAGCTTGCATGTCACGTTATTCATCGAGGACTACGACGACCCAGACATGCCGGATGAAGAGTGGACGCGAACGTGAACGGAAATATTTGGAGACTGGGGGGCAGCACAAGCCGCCTTCTTCACCCGACGTCGCCCCGTTCGGCAGGTAGGCTGTAGTCTATAGATACCAAAGAAACCGGCTTGGTAGTCGATATTCATCAAGTACTTGGCCAGCTCCATATACTGCTCATGAGGAATGCCCAAGTGTGCCAAGTCATCGCCCAACCGCTTGCCAGCCAGGCAAACAACCCGCGGATCGAGCACACTGACCGTCACGGGCGCCTCGCCGGACGAGCCAGCCCGCAGCCGATCCAGCACCCGAGCAAGATCGTAAGCTAGGTCGGAGCGGTTCGAGTAGGCTCGCAGCAGGTCCGCCCCCGTTGACCATCACAAACAACGCCCGGCTTCCCCGCGAGCCAGCGGCACCCTGAACGTTCACGCATGTCACTGCTGCTCGGCGTGCACAACGCAGCCGAGCCTTCGCGCCGGCTCCCGGATCAGAAGTCCACAAGATCCTCCGACGTCGACCGGCGTCCATCACGGCCAGCGGCAGGGTCCGACTGGTTTGCCCCTTCGGGCAGCCATCGGTGCAGGCGCCGTCTGTGAGGCAACCCAGAGTGTATGGGGGGTATACGGGTAGTTGTCCGACCTTCTCCCCGGTCGGGCAGCTGTTGCGCCGACGTTGGGTGGGAGGGGCTGATGGACGAGTTGGAGTTTCGGATCTTGGGGCCGCTGGAGGTGTGGCGGGTGGGGCAGTTGGTGTCGGTGGCGGCGCCTCGGCAGCGCGCGGTTCTGGCGCTCCTGCTGTTGCAGGCCAACCGGATGGTGCCGACTGATCGGCTGATCGAACAGGTTTGGGGGCAGGCGTCGCCACGATCGGCGCGTAACACCCTGCAGTCGCTGGTGCTGCGGCTGCGTCGGCGGATCGAGGCGCCGGCTGCCCGATCGGCTGGCGGTGCGCAGATGCTGGTGACATCTGGGCCCGGTTATCTGCTGCGGGTGGGGCCGGGGCAGCTTGATGCCGACCGCTTCTTAGCCCTGCTGGAACGCGGCCGGGCGTCGCTCGGCGCCGATGATCCGGCGGCTGCGGCACGGCTGTTCCGGGCGGCGCTGGCGTTGTGGCGCGGGCCGGTGCTTGCGGACGTGGTCGCGGAGGGGTTGGCGCGGATCGGCGTGCCACGGCTGCAGGAGCGCTACATGGAGGCGGTGGAGGGGCGGATCGAATCCGATCTGCTGCTGGGCCGGCACGCCGAGCTGGTCGGTGAGCTGCGTTCGCTGGTCGCGGAGTATCCATTGCGGGAACGGCTGCATGGCTCGTTGATGCTGGCGCTCTACCGGTGCCAGCGGCAGGCGGAGTGCGGGAACGGCTGCATGGCTCGTTGATGCTGGCGCTCTACCGGTGCCAGCGGCAGGCGGAGGCGTTGCAGGCGTTCCGAGCGCTGCGGGCCGCCCTGGCCGAGGAGCTGGGTATCGAGCCGAGCGCCGGGCTGCAGGACCTGCACCGCGCGATCCTCACCGGCGATCCCTCTTCGATCCCCGCCCGTGGACGCCGCAGAGGCGACCGCGGGTGAGGGGTACGGGCACTGCTCCGGCAGGATCGCCGGCGCCGCGGCCGGCCGGATCGGAATGGCTGGCTGAGGCGGTAGGGGTCGCTTAAGAGCGCTCCGGGTCGGTGGATGCACTGCGACCGTGCCTGGTCAGCCTCCCCGTAGTTGGAGCACCGGGGGTCAATGGCCGGGGCTGGGCCCTGCGGCCTGGCCCGGCCGTCTGCGGCATGCGGTCTGCCACCCGGCGCTGTGGCGGACGGTCTGCCAGGGGTGGTCCGCGCCAGCCTGGCGCCAGTGGCGCGCCAGCGGGTGCTGGGACCCTCGGGCGGTCTGCCGGGTGCTCGGCGCGAGCCTTGCAAAGAGGAGCAGACGTGACGACGAAGCTTCGTGACGTTGTTGTCCCGGCGTGCCTGATCACGTTGGACGCGCCGGCCAGGCTGTCGAGGGTCGAGATGCCGCGCCAGGGCGCCGGCGGCGCGGTCGTCCACACCGCAACGCGGTACGAACATGCCGGGGTCGGGGATCACTCCGG
>WNGF01008811.1_pt1 | contig 11756 bp, 16 predicted proteins | sample 5400641 | NCBI WGS metagenome assembly WNGF01 (sample SAMN13153371, study PRJNA577476) | soil metagenome | isolation source: 80 cm soil or saprolite under grassland replicate 2 | place: USA:California | collected 2016-06-15 | reverse complement strand
TGCGCGCTGCGTTTTACGAGCATCAAGGCGACCAGCAACTCGTCGATCTTCGCAAAACTGTCGCAGAAGCGACGGAACGTTCCGCGGAAACGGCGTTGCGCATGCAGCAGGCCGGCAATCTGAGAAATCTCGACCTCGCCACTGAGCAAGCTTCGCACGCGCAAGCGAAGATCGAATTGGCCAAAGCGCAAAGTGAAGCCGTGCAAACCCGTGAGAAGTTGAACAAGCTGATGGGCGCGTTCGGCGCGCAGACCAATTGGACAGTCGCCTCGCGCTTGCCTGAACTTCCCGGCGGCGAAGTCTCAACCTCACAACTTGAGTCGCGTGCGATCCAGCAGCGGCTTGACCTTGCCGCTGCCCGCCAACAATTCATCGCCGAGGCGCGCGCGCGCGGCATCGCCCGAGCAGAAGCGATTTTGCAGGGCGCAGAGTTCGGCGGGCATTACGAGCACGAGATCGAGGGCAGCGTTCACTCGATTGGACCGAGTGTGAATGTGCCGATCCCAATCTTCAATCAAGGTCAGGCGGCAGTTGCGCGCTCTAGCGCCAAACTGCGTCAGAGTGAGCAACGTTATCTCGCACTCGCGGCCGACATTCGTTCAGATGTGCGCACGGCGCGCGACAAGATGCTGCTCTCGCGACGCCAGGTTGAATATTTCAAATCCACCGCGCTGCCGACTCGCACGCGGGTGACCGAAGAATCGCAGCTTGAGTACAACGCGATGCAGATCGGTCCATTTCAACTTCTGCAAGCGAAGCAGGAGGAAGTAAAAACCGGCGCGGAATCTGTCGAAGCGTTGCGTGACTATTGGGTCGCGCGCGCAGAATTGGAGAAGGCGGTCGGTGGCAGTTTGAGTGGAAAGTTCATTTCACTTCAAAGCGAATCGAAGGAGGCAACTCACTAATTATGATTACACGACGGAAGTTTCTTACCAGCGCAGGCGCGCTCGCTGGCAGCGCGGCTGTTTTGCAAAAACTCGGCTCTGCCCAGGGAGTAAAAACATGTGAGCCTAACAAGCCACGCGAAACAACCGCGGCGGCGAACAAAGATAAACCGTTAATCGAGCGTGTCGATCCCAAGGCGACGCTGCCGCCCGGCGAAGCCGGCAAAGATTACACGCCCGTGATTACGCCTAACAACACGGCGCTGCCGTGGAAAATTGTGGACGGAGTGAAGGTCTATCATTTGGTTGCAGAGGAAGTGAATCATGAGTTTGCGCCTGGCATGAAGGTGAAATTATGGGCTTTTAACGGGCACGCCCATGGCCCGACGATCGAGGCAGTCGAAGGCGATCGTGTGCGGATTTACGTGACAAACAATCTTCCCGAGGCCACAAGCATTCACTGGCACGGCATCCTGCTGCCAAACGGAATGGATGGCGTCGGCGGCTTGACGCAGAAGAATATCCAGCCGGGCGAGACGTTTCGCTATGAGTTCACATTGCGTCAGCACGGGACGCACATGTATCACTCGCATAGCGATGAGATGACGCAGATGGCGCTGGGCACCATGGGACTTTTCATTATCCATCCGCGACGCCCTCGCGATCAACGGCCCGACCGCGACTTCGCTTTCATGCTTGGCGAATGGCGACTCGACACCGGCACATCGCGGCCGAATCCGAATGAGATGACCGATTTCAACATCTTCACCTTTAACGCGAAAATTTTTCCTGCGACCGAGCCGATGGTGGCAAAGCTCGGCGATCGCGTTCGGATTCGCCTGGCGAGTGTCGCTGCGATGAGCCACCACCCTATCCACCTGCACGGCTATCAATTTCGCGTAACCGAGACCGATGGCGGGCAAATTCCGGAGTCTGCACAGCAAGTAGAAACGACCGTGCTGACTGCTATTGGGCAATCACGAACATTCGATTTCGTAGCCGATCAACCCGGCGATTGGCCGATGCACTGTCACATGACCCATCACGTGATGACACAAATGGGAGATAAATTTCCGAATACGATCGGCGTGCAGCCGGGGAAACTGGACGAGAAGGTCCGCGCGAGTTTGCTGCCCGGTTATATGACGATGGGAACGAATGGCATGGGGGAGATGGCTTCGATGAGAATGAAGATGCCGCCTAATAGTTTGCCGATGATCGGCGCGCCTGGCCCATTCGATGTGATCGACATGAGCGGCCTGCTGACTTTGCTCAAGGTGCGCGAAGGGATCACGAGTTACGAAGATCCCGGCTGGTACCAGCACCCGGAAGGAACCGTCGCGACGGTTGCAAGCGGGGATCAACTTTCGCGCGACGGCATTGATGTCAACCTTTCACCGACGAAACAGAAAACCGAAAAGCATCAACACTCCGGTTAATGGCGGTATGAGGCGAAAATCATCCAGTTGGTCCGTGCGAGGCGCTCTCTCAGAGTCGCAGATTTATCGCGATTTCGAGGGCGCATTCACGCGCGGGACGGGCCTACCGCTCAGCCTGCACGCTCCCGAGATGCTGAACGTGGTCAAGTACGCGCGCCGTAACGAAAACCCATTCTGCGCGCTAATGGCGAAAACAAACACGAGTTGCGCGGCGTGTTACGCCTTGCAACAAAAGCTCGAAAAGGAAGCCCAGCTTCAGCCAAAGACGCTCAAATGTTTTGCCGGCCTATGCGAAACGGCGGTGCCGGTGCGCGTGGGCGACAAGTTGATCGCCTTTCTCCAAACGGGGCAAATTCTTTTGCACCATCCCGAGAAACCCGAGTTCAACCGCATCGCAGAAACGCTCATCAAATGGGGCACCGAGGTTGACCTCAAAAAAGTTGAAGAGGCCTACTTCAACACGCGCGTTCTCTCATTGCCGCAATATGAAGCGCTTATTCGCCTACTCACGATTTTCGCGGAGCACCTTGCCTCTTGCGCAAATCAGCTTGCCTTGCAGAATCGAAAGGCCGAGCCGGAAGCTGTGTGGCGCGCACGTCGCCACATCGAGGAAAAATTCCGGGAAGAACTCTCGCTACCGGACGTTGCGCGCGTCGTGAACATGAGTGCCAATTATTTCAGCGAGAAATTCAAAGAGGTAACGGGGCTGAATTTCGTCGAGTACGTGGCGCGGACGCGCATCGAGAAAGCGCGCAATCTCTTGCAGAACCCAAATCTGCGAATCAGCGAAGTTGCATTCGAAGTAGGTTTCCAGTCGCTTTCACAGTTCAACCGCGCATTCAAAAGAATCGTTGGCGAGTCACCGAGTCATCTTCGAGCAGGGTTGGTGAGTACGGCGAAATAGTACTGCGAAAAAACGCGCAGCTTTTCCGAAAGGATGCGTAGCCGCCTTTTCTCGCCTCTCCAATGTTGATTTCGGAAAAGGCTATGAAACAAAAAACGGCAGGTATCAGTAAAGCAGTCCACTCGCCGAACGGCGTTTTTGTCGAGCTCATGACTCCGAAAGGGAAAGTCTTTTCGGGGCGCGCTGCTGCCGTAAGATTTTCGCCGGCCAACACAGTCGTTCAGCTAGAACCCGGGGCTGTGTCGTATTTTGGGCTGATCGATTCAGGCGAGCTGGTTTTGCGAACCAGCAATAGGTTTCGATTTTTCGCGCTCTTTCGCGGTAGCGCGAGCATTGTTGATCGTCGTCTGACTGTCTTGGCGGAAACTATTACGCCTATCACTGCGCCCTTCGAAAATTGCGGAAATCCGACGTGCGACTGTGGTGACACAATACTGGATCACCCCGGCGCGATTTCACGTTCAAACGTTTCATCGATATTTCGGCCTCGACACGAGCGTCAAAAGGGCTCCTCCGCCGAGGCCTTGCTGCGAGCGACGCGGCAGAAGAAGAAAAGGAAACAATGAAATCGGAAAACGCGGAGCTCAAATGGGACGAGCAATGCGTCGTCTGCGGCAAATCGGTCGGACATGGCGAAGGCTTTAGCCATCTCAACATCGAGGGCCAGATGATTGCTCTCTGCTGCCCACTCTGCTTTGAGACGTTCGAGAAGGACCCAGCCAAGCATCTGCGTCGCCGGGCCGTCCGCAAAATCTCCGATGACAAACGTTCGCCCGGATCGTTTTCGCCTTTTGACTGATGAAGCGAATTCTCATGCTCGCGCTCATAGGGCTTTTCAACAGCAAGATCCTTCGCGAGTTCTAAACGAAAATTCAAAAGCTGGAGGCCGCGCCGCCGCGGCTTGAACCGAAAAAATGCGTATTCTTTCCGGACGGATGCGTAGCTCGGTTTTTCTCTTCTGCGATCTTGTCGCAAGAAACCACAAATAAAAAATCATGAAATCAAATACCAAAATCACAATCTGCGGACTCGCGGCGGCAGTGTTCCTAACACCGGCACTTAATGCGCAAGCGGAACCGCCCGCGCGTCCATTCACCGAGCCGATTACCAGTGCGGAACAAGCGAAGGCAGTGCCAAAGGGCGAGAAGGTCGCTATGGCCTGCTCAAAATGTAAAACAGTCCAAGTAGCAGACGTGGACAGACAGAAAAGTTTTCTCAGTTGGTTCGAACCGGGGACCAAACACGTCTGTCCCGGCTGCGGCGGCACGTGGGGTATCGTCGGCTCGGGGAAACACTTTCAGGGCCACTACGTCCACACCTGCTCAAAGTGTGGTGACAAATCAATGTTTTGCTGCGCGACAAAACCAGGAAAGAAAACTCCAGGGATGTAGGAATCTTGTGAACTCGAACACCAAAGTCACACTCTGCGTGCTGGGAGCCACGATGCTTGCGGGAGTCGCATTGGCGCAAACCGCACTGCAGGCGCTCCCGTTCACCGAGCCGATCAGGAGTGCGCAACAAGCGCAAGCGGTGCCAAAGGGAGCAAAGGTGGCGATGGCCTGCTCAAAATGTAAAACAGTCCAAGTAGCAGATGTGGACAGGCAAAAAGGTTTTCTCAGCTGGTTCGAGCCGAAGACCAAACATCTTTGTCCCGGCTGCGGCGGCTATTGGGGCTACGTCGTTTACGGAAAAGGAAGTCGTCATGGCGACTACGTCCACACCTGCTCAAAATGTGGAGCCAAGTCGGTCTTCTGCTGTGCCACTAAAGGCAGCAAGAGAGCTCCAGGCATGTAGGCACCCAATGAAAAGCAATTCTTTACTGGCTCACAATGGTCCGCTGAAGCGCGGAGAAAACTGGCTGGTCATGGCTGCGGCTGTGACGCTGGTCTCTTTCGAAGGTTGTGCCGACTCACCGCAAATCGCGAGCAAATCCCGCGAGGCAATCGTTTGTCCACAATGCAAAACGGTCGCGGTGCCGATCGACGAAGCTTATTACGTCGGCGACCGGGCGAGTTGGTTTGGCCGCGGCAGTGCCGCCGTGGTATATCGCCACTCCTGCCCGAGATGTCGCGGCTCAATGCAGAGCTTTGCCCGTGAAGGACGGTGGGCGCATGAATGCTCCATCTGCAAAGCGTCACCCTACACGTGTCCGGTCTTTCATCCGAAACCGTCGCGACTGGCCGGGAGCCCCACTTCGCCATTGTGATGCAACTTTTCAAACCAAGCAGAACAACTCAAAACAAATCAACCATATGAAAACCAATAAGTCAGTTCACTTCAGACGAGCGCCTGCCGGCGTGCTCGCGATCGGCCTGATCGCAACATTGATTACTACCTCATTCGCCCAAACATCCCCGAACCCTGGATCATCTCCGAGTGACGCCACTCTCATGCAGCAGATGGCGGATCTCCACGCCAAGATGGCAAAATTGGAAGCGGCAATTTCGTCGCACTCTCAACAACCCGGAATGTCCACCATGGGTGGCGGAATGCGCATGGGGGGCGGTATGCAAGCCGGTGGCGGTATGAACATGCCCAGCAGCCAGTCTTCCGGCGGGACGGGAATGATGAACATGATGGGCGACATGAGCATGATGGATCAAATGATGGGCGGCACGGCAGCAGGCGGTGGCATGAGCATGGAAGGCGGAATGATGATGAGCATGGCACCGCATTCGTCCCTCCCGGGATTTCCGGGGGCATCGCACATTTATCATATCGGTGCGACCGGTTTTTTCCTCGATCACGCACAGCACATCGGGCTTTCGACGGCGCAACAGGTAAACCTGAATAAAATCAAAGAGCAAACCCTGCTATCGAGGAGCGCAACCGATCGGCAGATCGAACAGACGGAACAGGAATTGGCAATCCTTACATCGTCCGATCAGCCCGATCTCAAGAAGATTGAAAATAAGATTCGCGAAATCGCAAAGCTAGAGGCTGACGAGCGCATAGCATTCATCAAGGCTGTTGGCGAAGCTGCCAAACTTCTCACGGATGACCAGCGCAAGATTCTCACCGGCTTCGCCACGCCGGCGGATTCGCCTATGCCAGCCATGAGTCCCATGGAGCACATGTAAGTCGCAGCGGAACGAAAGGAAAACATGATCAACACTAAACATCTTTTCAAAGTGACGGCTCTATGGGTCACCATCGTGTACGTCGTGTGTTTCGGCGGCGTGGCGCTAATCCCCGGGGTGCGGGCGTGGTTCATGCATTACGCGCTTCATACGGATATGAGCTTGGGCGAAAACGTCACGACGTTAACGACATTCATTTCCGGCCTCGTTATATGGAATGTTATCGGGGCTCTGGGCGCATGGCTTTTCGCATTCCTACACAATCAAATTAAACAATAAGAACCGCACGGAGGTAAATTTATGAAGCTTGGGCCGACATTGGCGATCGCGATCGCAGTTGCGCTTTTCAGCGGTCCTGTTTTCGCACAGGATCAACATTCAAACATGGGCGGCATGCAAGGCATGGAAAAGGAGAAGCACCGCCAGATGATGCCAGTCCATGAGAAACTGCAACAACTACAAAAAACGCAGGACGCTGAGATCGACAAACTCGCTGCGGAAATGAATGCCGCCACTGGCGAAAAACGCGTGGATGCCGTTGTCGCCGTCGTGAACAAGTTGATCGAGCAACGCAAAGCAATGCACGCGGAAATGGCGACGCATATGGACAGGTGATAGCGCGTCGATCCTAGCAGAATGCATCGCGACCGCAAAAGTTCATCTGCTGCGTTGGCGTGTGGAGCAGCAGCACTGATAATCTTCGCGACAGGGCCGTTGCTCTTTGGACAAGTTTCGCCCGAAGAGCACGCGCGCCATCATCCCGGTCAAGCCGAGGCCACGCCCGGTGGTTCGCCAGTGAAACCAGCAGGGGCGGGGCCGGGAATGATGGAAGGCATGGGCGAGATGATGAGCGGAATGCATGGGACGCCGCCGAAACAGCTTTATCCGACGCTGATGTCGTTGCCGACACTGTCGGCGGAACAACGGCAGCAAGTCGAACAGCAAGCGGATGAGAGGATTCGCGGCGGGAATTCGCTCATGACGGATGCGGTTGATGCGCTCGCTCGCGGCGCCGCATCACAGGATTACGCCGCGATGCACGAGGCAACAGTGAAACTTCACGAAGGCATGACGCAGCTCGAGAGCGGAATTGCCGCGCGGCGCGCGCTGGCCGAAGGACGGGCGCCACCCAACGTCGCGCTCGAATGGTTCAAGCGCGAGATGAATCTGCCGATCAGTGCGCTTCCTGCATCGTCCAGTTTTTTAGGCGACATGAGGTTTCATTTATTCGTAATCGCGATCCTGGGCGCTTTCGTCGCTGCGATGATCTGGATGTACTTCTTTAAAATGCACCGGGCGGCGCATCTACTTCAAGAGCTGACCGGTGGCGCGCCATCAACCCCACTCGCCAGAAGCATCACGCTGGCGCCCGCGATTAAACCTATCTCAGCGCCTCCAGTCGCGACTGGTGCGCCAGTGACTCAACCAGCAACCACTAAAAGATGGGCTGGCAAGTTGCGAGTCGGGCGAATCTTTCAGGAAACACCGGACGTGAAGACATTCCGGCTTATGAATCCGTTAGGCGGCCCGCTACCGTTTACGTACCTGCCTGGGCAGTTCATCACGGTCGCGCTAGCGCCGGATAACCAGCCAGTGAAACGCAGTTACACCATCGCCTCGTCCCCAACGCAGCACGATTACGTTGAAATCACCGTTAAGCACGAAAACGAAGGAATAGTTTCTGGTTTCCTCCACAACCACGTGAAAGAGGGAGACCTATTGGATTTCTCCGGCCCATCCGGTTTCTTCACTTTCACCGGACGCGAGTGCAAATGCATTCTGCTCATCGGTGGCGGCGTCGGCATCACGCCGCTGATGAGCGTGCTTCGTTACCTGACCGATCGCAGTTGGCCAGGTGACATCTTCCTCCTCTACTGCATCAAAACTCCTTGCGACATCATCTTCCGCGAAGAGTTGGATTACCTCCAGCGCCGAAATCCAAACTTGCGCGTCGTCATCACGGTCTCGCGTCCCGAAGGCACCGACTGGAAAGGGCCGATCGGACGCATCACCAAAGAACTGATCGTCCAAACGGTACCGGATGTTGCGTCGCGTTACGTGCACATCTGCGGTCCGGTGCCGATGATGGAAGTTGCAAAAAAAATGTTGATCGAGCTTGGCGTTCCAAGCGGGCGAATGAAGACGGAGGCGTTCGGCCCAGCTTTGGGCAAGCCAGAGCCGATTCTACCGACAGTTCCCACTGCGCCTTTGCTCGGAAGTGAAATCTCCCTTCCCACTGTGACTTTCTCAGTGTCGGATAAATCCGCGCCATTGCCGCCCGATAAGGTGATCCTCGACGTCGCAGATGAAATTGGCGTTGAGATCGATAACTCCTGCCGCGTCGGCACCTGCGGGACCTGCCGCGTAAAACTGTTGTCCGGCCAAGTGACCATGGCGGTCGAGGACGGATTGGAGCCCGGAGACAAAGAACGACGAATGATCCTCGCCTGCCAGGCGAAGGCCACGGCAAACGTGGAAGTCGAAGCCTGAGATGAAAGAGCGTAACGAGCTTGTTGTTACCGGTCTCGTTATCTTGCTGCTCATTCTCTGGCTCGGTTTTCCATTCCATCAATCTGCGCGATTCGCGGGAAGCCTTGCCGGCGGAATCCTCGCCGTCACCGGGTCGGCCCTGATGCTCGTTCCGTTGGCCTACTCGATCGTCAAACGGATCAAGCCACTCAAGAGCCTCGTCACTTCCCGAGTGCAAATGCGCACGCTCCTGTCGTGGCACATTTACGCGGGCGTGCTCGGACCGATTCTCGTTCTCATTCACACAGGTCATAAATTTCAGAGTCATCTTGGAATCGCGCTGACGGCGATGACCATCATCGTCGTCTTGAGCGGTTTCACTGGCCGTTATCTTTTGAGCAAATTTTCACAGACGATCGGCCAGAAAAAGAAAATGCTGACAGAGCTGGAGTTAGCCTACCGCCAGACGGCTACTGAATTGGCCGCGCAAGCCGAACAAGTCGAAATCATGCGGCCTTTCTCCGGATTTTTCGGCCGACTGCTGACGGGGATGTTTGTGCGAGCGGGTGGGGAAAATCCGGGCGCAATGCCCGCTTCGATCCGGGCGTTGCGATTGTCCGAATCTATCGCCGACGTCGAATACGCAATTCGTACCCACGAGACCTTCAAGCGTGCGTTTTCGATGTGGCTGAAACTGCACATCGCCCTCTCATTCACACTTTATGCGTTGCTCGCGCTTCACGTTTGGGCTGCGTTCACCTTCGGGCTCAGGTGGTTTTCATGACGCTGCAAAAGACGCTACTGCTTGCGGCCGTCGCCTTCGCATTACTCGTGTTTGCTTTCTTTGCTTTCTCAGCTCGTCATCGCGAGAAAACAGCAAGCGCCATGCTCTCGCCCGTTTTTTGGCAGCACATGGTCAGCCCCGGCGACCTTTCGCAAGCGCACGCATCGCTCGAAAACAATTGCGCTGCCTGCCACACGCCGGTCAAAGGAGTTGAAGCCAGCAAATGCATCGTCTGTCATGCCGATAATCGAGCACTTCTTCAGCGGCAACCGACCGCGTTTCACGCCAATATTCAAAGCTGCACACCGTGTCATCTCGAACATCGCGGACGAACTACCCGTCCCACCGATATGGATCATGCCGTCCTCGCGCGCATCGGCTTGCGGCAAATGGAGAAATCCTCCCAAGGCGTACGCACCCAGGCGGTCGAGATCAAAAACTGGTTGGAGCAAACGAACCGCGTCGCTCTTTCCGGAGCAAAGCTTCAGCGAGATGAACGAGCGCTCAACTGCGCCACCTGCCACCAGACGAAGGATCGACATCTAGGTTTATTTGGGACCGACTGCTCCCAGTGTCACACGACCAGCAAGTGGACTATCACCGAATTCCGGCACCCCTCAGCGGCTTCGCAATCATGCGCCCAATGTCATCAAGCGCCGCCCAGCCATTACATGGAACATTTCGAAATGGTTTCAATGAAAGTTGCCGGCCAGGAGCACGCGAACGTGCAGCAATGTTTCCTTTGTCATCAAACAACCTCTTGGAACGACATCAAGGGCGTTGGGTTTTACAAACATCATTGAATCAAATCATGGAACGTTTCCGCTCGATTGTAGAAATCCTCGGTACAGGTCTTGACGCCGCTGGCGTGCTCATCGTTGTAGGAGGCGCCGTTCTCGCCACTGCCAGGGTCTTACTTCGCCGTACCGACGCTGGTGAATATTACCGCCGTTATCGGCAGGATCTCGGCCGCGCAATTTTACTGGGGCTGGAGTTCCTAATCGCAGGGGACATCATCCGTACGGTCGTCGTCGCACCCACACTGCAAAACGTGCTTGTGCTGGGATTGATCGTTCTCATCCGAACGTTCCTCAGTTTATCGCTGCAACTTGAGATTGAAGGAAAACTACCGTGGTCCCGCGAAGGTCAGTCGGCAGATCGCGTTCCGCCCAACTAACTTGTCAGTAATCATTAGATACCAGGAACCGAACGGTCCTATTGGATCGCTCATCTCAAACACAAAAACAAAACGGAGATAAAACGCGCACCCGATTCGAGCGGGTTGGCTTGCCCTCGATCGCGCGTGCGGCTTAATTTTAGACTCGGAGTCATGGCTCCGCGCGGGTTTTAAAAAATTCGAGTGACTGACCAATTCCAGCACGTGATGGTGCTCACGTCGATCATCATCGGCCTCGGCATTACGCACATTCTCGTTGGCATCGGCTCGGCGATCGATCGGCTAAGCGGCCATGGCCACCGGTTGCAACTCAGTTGGGCGCACGGTGCCTGGCTGGCCGCTTTGTTCGTGTGGATGGTGTTGTTTTGGTGGTGGCAGTTCCGCCTGCTGGGGCTCTTGAAGACGTGGACCTTGGGACACTACTTTTTCATCGTTCTGTACGCTGTTCTTCTCTTCCTTCTCGCCGTCATTTTGGTCCCAAGCGATTGGGCGAGCACCGACAGTCTGGACGTTTACTTCCTCTCAAAACGCTGGTGGTTCTATCCCGTGTTCTTATTGGCGAGCATCGCCGATCTCGTGGATTCATTCCTCAAGGGAGGATGGCACTATGTATTAGCGATGGGTGTGATACCTCTGGTCTTCACAGCCGCGTCGATCCCCGTTTGCGTCGTTGGAGTTCTATCGAAAAACATCCGCGTTCATTCCTTTATGGCAGTCGTGTTCTTGCTGTGGCTGGTGATCGTAGGCTTTGAGATATACCCCAGTCTCAATTCTCGGTAGGCGGGAAGCATCATCGATATCTATCGAAAATATTACGTTGGAAGACGAGCACGTTCGTTATCGCCATTTCTTATTTAGCAATGGCTCTGGCTGCATTAGTTATGGAATTTGCCTTTCACATCCTGGGATTAGTGACCTCTGGGAGATTCATTGGGCCAACGGCACGAATATTCTCCTGGCCGTGAACTGTCAGGGCTGTGACCTCGGCGTGCGCAACTGACAGTCGGGCCACGTCGGTG
>WNGF01019731.1_pt1 | contig 11757 bp, 7 predicted proteins | sample 5400641 | NCBI WGS metagenome assembly WNGF01 (sample SAMN13153371, study PRJNA577476) | soil metagenome | isolation source: 80 cm soil or saprolite under grassland replicate 2 | place: USA:California | collected 2016-06-15 | reverse complement strand
ATGTGCAGCGCTTCCGCCAGACCAAGCGTGCCGATCGAGAAGTAGGCGCCTCTGAGGCGGAAGGTCGGCGCGCCGATGAGCAGCCCGAACACCAGCGCGGCAAGGCCACCCGCGCCGAACGCGAGCGGGTACGGCCAGTGCGCTTGCAGCCACAGCTGGCGGGTGACCATCACGCCGACGCCGAAGAAAGCCGCATGGCCGAGGTTCACCTGGCCGGTGAACCCGCCGAGCATGTTCCAGCTCTGGCCAAGCGTTACGTACAGCAGGATCAGGAACAGCAGGTTGATGATGTCCGTGCGGGTGGTGAGCTGCGGGATGACCACTCCCGCGATCAGTGCCACAGCGGCCAGCGCCCACGGCAGGGGCCGGCCCAGCGGGCGGTGGATCGGCAGCGCCTGCGCAGTGCTCACCGCGACTATCGGGCGAACAGGCCGCGGGGCCGCAGCAGCAGCACGACGACGAACAGCAGCAGGGCCACGACTTGCTGGTACTCGGCGGCGATGACGATCGTGCTCAGATTCTCGACCACGCCCAGCAGCAGACCTGCCAACAAGGCGCCGGGGACGCTGCCCATGCCCGCCAGGACCACCACCACGAGCGCCTTGAGCGTCCAGGCGAGGCCGATGCTGGGCGAGATGCTGAACGTCACCAGGACCAGGGAGCCCGCGACGCCCGCCAGGGCCGAGCCGATGGCGAACGTGAGCAGGTAGGTGCGCTTGACGTCGATGCCCGAGAGGGCAGCCGCTCGCCAGTCGATGGCAGTGGCGCGGATCGCCTTGCCGAAGTCGGTGCGCTGCAGTACCTGGTACAGCACGCCCACGGTGACGAGGCCGACCACGAACGTCAGCAGTCGGGTGTAGGGGAAGACGATGCCTGCCAGGGTGAACGCGCCGCCGGCGTACGCGGCTCGGACAGAACGCTCATCGGCCGAGAACGCGAACAGCGCGACGTTCTGCAGCACGAGCGCCAGGCCGAAGCTGATCAGCAACGAATTGCGGATGCGGTGCTCCTCGTGCAAGCGCTCCACGAACTGAAACAGCACGCTGTTGAGCACGATGCCGAGCAGGAACATGCCCGTTGCCGACAGCACGACTGAGATGTACGGATCAATGCCCAGCGCGGTTGCCGACAGATAGCTGACATACCCGCCCAGCATGAGCAATTCGCCATGCCCAACGTTCAGGATGCGCATGACGCCGAAGATGAGCGTCAGTCCCACGGCCACGACGCCATAGTTGGAGCCCACGAACAGGCCGAAGACGAGTTTCTGGACGACGACCGCGGGGTCCATGTCGCGTGCCTGCCGTAAGCGTACGCGGCGCGCTCGTCTCTCTTAGCGTCCTTGGCACGCCGCTTCGCGGCGAGGGAGGGCTCCGCCCCCCTTCACCCCCCGCGTTCGGGCCGGGCAGCGCGCAAACCGTGGCTGTGGCGCTGCCGCGCCATTTGCCTACCGCGAACCCGTTCGGGCTGAAGGGGATGGCTCTAAAAAGGTCGTAGCGAAAAGCTGCGCGGATGGACCACTGGCATTGGGCGCGGCAGCGCCAGCCTTCGGTTTAGCCGCGTTGGGTCCCGAACGCGGGGGGTAAAGGGGGGCGCAGCCCGCCCTCGCCCGCAGGGCGCAGAAGCGGTGCTAGCGCCACGCGGCGCATGCGCCGTCCTTCAGCCCCAACGCAACTTGGCGCGCTAGCGGATGGCGCGGCAGCGCCACCGTCACGTTTTAACCCCGTTGCCTCCCGAACGCGGGGGGTGAAGGGGGGCGGAGCCCTCCCTCGCCGCGGAGCGGCGTTCCAAAGACCGTGAAAGAGATCCCGAGCGCTACCGCTGGGCGAACGGCTTGGCGGGATATTGAATCGGGCCGCCTACCTGGTCGGGCGGCCAGACCGTGACCTGCTTGCCGTTCTGCCACTGCTCGTAGATCGTGACCACCTTGCCGGTGCCGTCGTCGTTGAACGAGATCGGGCCGATGACGGATGTCGTCATGTTGGTGCCAGCGATGGCTGACCGCAGCGCGTCGCGGTCCACAGAGTCGGCGCGACCGAGCGCATCGGTCATCACCTGCACCACGGCGTAGGCGGCGCCGACCACGCCCTCGGGCGGTTTGTTATAGGCCGCCTGGTAGGCCTTGACCATGTCGGCATTGCCCGGGTACTTCAGGTCCGCGCCCCAGCCGGGTGCACCGATGGTGAAGTCGCCGTCTTTGCCGAGCGCCGTTGACCACGCGCCGGAGTCCGAAGCGCGAATGATGTTCAACAGCTTCGGATTGATGTCGAGCTCCTTCATCTGCTTGACGATGGCGATGCCGTCGGGTGGCGTCGGGACCATCAGCACCGCGTCAGGATTGGCGCTCTTGGCCTGCAGCAGCATCGACGAGAAGTCGGTCGAACCCGGCGCATATTGCGCGTCGACAGCCACATCGAAGCCAGCGTGCGAACCAGCCTGCTGTTTCCAACCAGTAGCCATCTCGGTGCCCCAGTCGGTCCGCTCGGCAAAAATCGCGACCTTCGCCGGTTTGGGGTTGAGCGTGTCCATCAGATCGAAGATGGCTTTGGTTAATGAAGGCGACTTCGGGAATGGCGAAAACAGGTACTTGTAACCCTGCTGGTGGATCGAATACAGCGCAAACGCGACGCCGATATACGGCACCTTGTTCTTCTCGGCGACTGCCGCGGCCGCTGCGTGCAGATCGCTGCCGAAACCGCCGAAATACGCGACGATACCCGAGGAGTTCAAGGTCTCCATACGCTGTGCGGTCTGATTGGCATCGGAGGCGTCGTCGAGGATGTTGATCTCGAGCGGGATCTTTCGACCGAACGCTTTGACCATCGCTCCGCCACCAGCGTTGACATCCTTGATGGCGAGCTCGTAGCCGTTCTTGATCTGCTCCCCGCCCGAGGCGTAGCGACCGGTCAACCCGACAGCTGCGCCGATCTTGATGCTGCTCGGCGCGGCGCCGGCCGCGGCTGGTGCTTGCTGAGCCGCCGGTGACGCGGCTGGCGATGCCGCGGCAGCAGGCGAGGCAGCGGGTTTCGGCGACGCGGCTGGCGAGGCAGCAGCCGCCGGCGAAGCCGCTGGCGCGGTGGTCGGTTTTATCAAAGCCGCCGCTGGCGCGCTCGTAGGCCCTGTCGTCGGTGATGGTGTCGCCGCCTGCTGGCACGCCGCCAACAGCGATCCGCCCAGCGTCAGAGCGGTGCCGACGAGCAGCCCTCGCAGCAGGCTGCGCCGAGTGAGGCGCTCTGAGCCGATTCGATCCGCGGAGTCCGACATTGCGTTTCCTCCGTAAGACGCGGTACTGCCCGGTGTACCGAGCGTACATGTTTAATGCTTCATCCTGAGGCGAAGCCGAAGGAGCTGGCGTAGATCCTTCGCTGCGCTCAGGATGAGGCAGTGGGCGGGCTGCGCTGCGCTCAGGATGAGGCAGTGGGCGGGCTGGGTGGGCTGCGCTGCAGTTGGATCGCCGAGTTGATCACGCCCATATGACTGAACGCCTGCGGAAAGTTGCCCAACAGCGCACAGGTGGCGGGATCGACCTCTTCAGACAACAAACCGACGTCGTTGGCGTAGCCCAGCAGTCGCTCGAACAGCGCGCGCCCGCGCTCGACCTGCCCGGTGAGCACCAGGTTGTCGACGAGCCAGAAGCTGCACAGCAGAAAGGTGCCTTCGCCGCCCGGTACGCCATCGTCGAGATGCCGGTAGCGCCGCACCAGCCCATCTTCGGACAGCTCCGCGACGATGCGCTCCAGGGTCGCTCGAACACGCGGATCATCCGGCCGCACAAACCGCCGCAGCGGGAACAGCAAGGCCGAGGCGTCCACCTCGTTGTGGCCGAAGGCTTGCACGAAACTGCCCGTGGCGTGGTCGACACCGTCGGCGTCGATACGTGAGCGGATGGTCGCGGCAAGCACCTGCCAGCGCTCGAGCGGGGCCTCGACGCCGAGCCGTTGCGCGAGTCGGATGCCGCGATCGACCGCCACCCACGCCATGACCTTGGAGTAGACGAAGTGCTGGCGCGGGCCGCGGATCTCCCAGATGCCGTCGTCCGGTCGATCCCACACGTCCTCGACGTGCTCGACCAGGCGTGTCAGGAACTCCCACGTCGTGGTGTCGATCGTTCCGCCACGGCGGTGGAACAGCCAGGCGGTGTCCAGAACCTCGCCGTACGCATCGATCTGGAACTGCGTCGCCGCGGCGTTGCCGACCCGAACGGGCCGCGAGCCGCGGTAGCCGTCGAGTTTGGGCAGGTGGAACTCGGGCAGCAGGCGCTCGCCGCCCACGCCGTACACGACCTGCAGCTCATCGGCTCGACCGGCGGTGGTGCGCTGCAGCCAACGCATGAACGCGTGCGCCTCGTCCGTGTAGCCCAGGGTGAACAGCGCGTACAGCGCATAACTTGCGTCGCGCAGCCACGTATAGCGGTAATCCCAGTTGCGCACGCCGCCGACGCGCTCGGGCAGCGAGGTGGTCGGCGCCGCCACGATCGCGCCGGTCGGCGCGTTGGTGAGCGCTTTGAGCACGAGCGCGCTGCGCAGCACCTGATCCTGGTACGGACCTTCGTACGTGCACCGCTTGGACCATTCCTCCCAGAAGCGGCGGGTGGCCTCGACTCGGGCTTCGATGGTCGAGAGCTCGAGCCGCCGCGCGCGCAGCTCGTGCGGTTGGGCGTAGGTGACCACCGCTGATGCGCGCTCCCCTGCACGGAGGGTGCGCTCCCCGCTGAAACCGGCCAGGTCGGTGTGCTCGTCGAGCAGGTCGGACTGAATCAGCAGGGCATCGGCGCCGCCGAAGACCGTCGCCAGGTCGGGTGCGACGCGGATCAGCTGCGGCGTCGTCAGGCCAAAGTCGAAACGTGGACAGAACTCGCAGCGGATGGTGACCTGGCCAGCCTCGCAGCGAATCAGCCGCACCAGCTGGCGGTACGGCTCGACCGCCTCGGCATCGTCGGCTTGCGATGCTTCGTGGATAGCCAGGCAGTCGACGACCACGAGCTCGCCGGTCTCCGTCTTGTAGTGGGTCTCGAGGATGTTCGTGCCCGGCAGGTAACGCCGGGTAGTGGTCGACTCACCAACGGTGGTGATCTGAAAGTGCCCGCCGCGCGACCAGTCGAGCAGGCGGCCGAACACCGGCCGGGCGTCGAAACGATCGAAACAGCACCAGTCGATGGAGCCATCGCGCGACACGAGCGCGGCGGAGTGGCAGTCGCTGAGCAATGCGTAGTCGCCGATGGCTGGGTACATCGAGTTCTGGTCACATTGTGACGCGGCGCTACACTCGTGATTGGAAATAGCGCATGCGTCGCACACTGCGGGTCTGGCTGACCGTCGCGGTGCTCCTGATGATGGTCGGTCCGGCGACGCAAACCCAAGGCTCACTGGCCGCCGATACCTGCGAACAGCTTGTTGCACAACGCGCGCCCGACGCGACCATCCGCGAGGCGGTGCTGGTCAGTGGCGGGGCCTTTACGCCGCCGCAAGCATCGACCGCGCTGACGGGTCTGCCAGACTTCTGTCGGGTCTCGGCGGTCGTGCCGCCAGCCATCAACATCGAGGTGTGGCTGCCCGTCGAGAGCTGGAACGGTCGCTTTCAGGGGGTCGGCGGCGGCGGCCTGGCTGGCGTCATCTCGTATGGCGCGCTGGCCAACGCGGTCCGCGAGGGCTATGCCAGTGCGTCGACCGACACCGGGCACGTGGGTGGGTTCGACGCCGCCTGGGCCATCGGCCACCCCGAGCTGCTGGCGGACTTCGGCTACCGCGCGGTGCACGAGATGACGCGGGTTGGCAAGACAGTGACCGAGGCGTTCTACGCGACGCCGCCGCACCACGCGTACTGGGTTGGCTGCTCGACTGGTGGGCGGCAAGGCCTCATGGAAGTGCAGCGTTACCCGACCGACTACGATGGCGCGCTGATTGGCGCGCCGGCGATCGACTGGAGCGCGCTACACGTTGCCCAGTTGTGGGATGCGCGCACGACGCTGACCGATCCAGATGCGTACCTGTCGCCCGCGCAGCTTGTGGCTGTCCATGAGGCGGTGCTGGCAAGATGGGACGCGGCTGATGGCGCCGCCGACGGCGTGATCGGCGACCCGACCGTGGTGCAGCTCGATCTGTCCGCGCTGCAGCGGGCCGCGGGCCTGAGCACGGCACGGGTGGAGGCATTGCGCAAGCTGTATCAGGGCCCGGTCGACGGCGCGGGGCAGCCGGTCTACCCGGGCCTCATGCCGGGCGGTGAGGCATTGTGGCCCATCGTGACCGCTGGACCTGCGCCGTTCGGCATCGGCGAAGCGGTCTACCGCGACATGGTCAAGCAGGATCCGATGTGGGATTGGACTTCGCTCGACATTGACGCCGACCTGCCCGCGGCACGGGTGCTGTTCGGCGACGTCCTGGACACGCTCGATCCTGATCTCACGGCGTTCAAGGAGCACGGCGGCAAGCTGATCGTCTACCACGGCTTCTCCGACCCGCTCATCGCACCCGAGCGCACCCGCCAGTACTTTCTCAGCGTGATCGACACGTTGGGTGGACGCGACGCGGTGGATGCGTTTGCGCGGTTGTATCTGCTGGGTGGTGTCGGCCATTGCCGCGGCGGTGCGGGCGCCGACACGTTCGATGGTCTGGGTGCGCTCGTGCAGTGGGTTGAGGGCGGAGTGCCGCCCACGCGCATGGTCGCAACGCACCTGACCGACGGTCGCGTCGACCGCGCCCGACCGCTGTGCGCCTTCCCGAGGCAAGCGCACTACGGCGGCGCCGGCAACGTCTCGAGCAGATCCGTCGGGGGCTCGCGCTGGCGGTCTGAGCGGCATGCCAGGTGCATAGGCGCTCGATCAAATGGATCCGCAAGCCGAGGACGTGCTGTGCTTCCCCGAGGGGTTCCTGTGGGGTGCGGCGACGTCCGCGCACCAGACGGAGGGTCAGAACCGCAACTCCGACTGGTGGGAGTCCGAGGAGGCTGGCCGGGTACCGTACCGCTCTGGCGACGCGTGCGACTCGTGGCTACGCTGGCGCGAAGATCTCGCACTGCTCCAGGAGCTGGGGCTGAACGCCTACCGCATGTCGGTCGAGTGGGCGCGGATCGAGCCGTCGCCGGGCTACTTCGACCAGGCTGCGCTCGACCACTACCGCGAGATCGTTGAGGCGGTCCGCGCGGCTGGTATCGAACCTATCGTCACGCTGCACCACTTCAGCAACCCGCGCTGGCTGAGTGAAGGCGGCGGCTGGGTGCGACCCGCTGTGGTGCAGCGGTTCGCGGCGTACGCCGAGCGGGTTGGACGCACCCTGGGTGACCTGGTGCGGTGGTGGGTGACGATCAACGAGCCGACGGTCTTCGCCCTGTTCGGCTATGTCTCGGGAGCCTGGCCCCCGCATCGCAAGAACGACTTCGGCGGCTACCTGCGCCACACACGGCACGTGCTGCGCGCGCACGCGGCCGCGCGCGCCGCGCTGCGGGCGCATCGCGCCGATAGCCAGGTCAGCATGGCGCTGCACATGAACCCGGTCGATCCCATCCGCTACGGCGATCCGACCGACCACATCGCGGCCTGGCTGTACGACTGGCTGTGGCAGGGTCGGGTGCTGCGCGCCGCGCGGTCAGACCTCGACTGGATCGGTGTGAACTACTACTTCCGCATCTTCGTGCGCTGGGACGTGCTGCCGTGGCGTTTCTTCGAACCGCCCGAGATGGGACCGCATCACAAGACGGAGTATGGCTGGGAGATCTATCCCAAGGGGCTGTACCGCGTGTTGAAGCGGGTCGGGCGGTTGCGTAAGCCCGTGATCGTGACCGAGAACGGGATCGCCGACGCCGACGATGACCAGCGGACGCGGTACCTCGTGGCACATCTGCGGCAGGCGCATCGCGCCCTGCGCGAGGGCGTTGATCTGCGTGGCTACGTGCACTGGGCGCTGATCGACAACTTCGAGTGGTCCGAAGGTTTCTCCAAACGATTCGGTCTGGCGTACGTCGATCTGGAGACGAAGGCGCGGCGGTTGCGCCCGAGCGCGGCTGTGTATCGCGATATCGCTTCGCGCAACGCGCTCGACCCGCTCAACCTACGGGCGAACGCAGGTACCGCGCTCCCCAGCGCATGATGCCGATTCCGAAGTCGATATCCGCGAGGTACTGCGAGCGTGTCGTGAGCGATGCGGCTCGGGCTAGAGTAGATTGTGTGGCTCGCGTAGTTGGTCGACCGATTCGCCGGGTCGAAGATCCGCGCCTGCTCAGTGGCCGCGGCGCCTATGTCGAAGACTTTCAACCGGCCGGCGCGTTGCACCTGGCCTTCGTCCGCTCGCCGTACCCCGCTGCCCGCGTGGTGAGCATCGACGTCGCGGCGGCGAAAGAGGTGCGCGGCGTCATTGCCGTGCTGACCGCCGCCGATATCGCCAACGTGGGCGACATCCCCACGATGCCGCTGCCCTTTGCCAAACGTCCGCCCCACCCGGCCCTGGCCCGCGGGCAAGTCATGACCGTCGGCCAACCAGTGGTGTGTGTCGCGGCGGAGTCGCAATCAGTGGCGCGCGACGCCGCCGATCTGGTCGAGGTCGAGTACGAGTCGCTGCCATCCATCGCGTCCGCCGAAGCGGCCCTGGAGCCAGATGCGCCGCGCGTGCACCCGGAGCTCGAAAACAACGTGTGCTATCGGCTGCAACGTGAGGGCGGCGACGTCGAACGCGCCTTCGCCGAAGCGGACACGGTCGTGCGGCTGCGCGTCGACAACCCGCGGGTGGCGCCGGTGCCGATGGAGCCGCGCGGCATCGTCGTCGTGCCCGACAACGGCAAGCTGACCGCGTGGGTCTCGACCCAGTCGCCGCACGGCGCGCGCGCTGATCTCTCGAGCGCGATCGGCATCGACCAGGACCAGCTGCGCGTGGTGGCGCCCGACGTGGGCGGTGGCTTTGGCGCAAAGAGCGGCGCCAGTCCCGAGTACTTGCTGGCGTGCTCCCTCGCGCTGCAGCACGGTCGGCCGGTCAAGTGGGTGGCGACGCGTAGCGAGGACATGCAGATCACCACCCAGGGGCGCGACATGGTGGTCCACGTCGAGCTCGCCGCTCAGCGTGACGGGACGTTGACCGGCCTCAAGGTGCGCAACGTCGCCAACATGGGCGCCAACCTGTACTCCGTCTCCGCGATTCCGCCCACCTTCATCCTCAACATGGCATCGGGCTGCTATCGCATCCCCAACGTGCGAGTCGAGAGCCTGGCGGTGTTCACCAATACCCCATCGACGGGCCCGTACCGCGGCGCCGGGCGACCCGAAGCAGTGATGGCGATCGAGCGTGGCATCGACGCCGTCGCGCGCGAGCTCGGGATGGATCCGATCGAGCTGCGGCGCAAGAACTTCATCCCGCCTGACCAGTTTCCGTATCGGAACGCGCTGGGGACCGAGTACGACTCGGGCGACTATGACAAGGCGCTTGGGCGCGCGCTCGAACTAGCCGAGTACCCGGCGCTGGTGAGCGAGCGCGATGCCGCCCGTTCACGCGGCGAGCTCATGGGCATCGGAATCTCGAGTTTCGTGGAGCCGAGTGGCAGTCCCGGCGGCGAGACGGGGCTGGTGCGGGTCGAGCCCAGTGGCCAGATCACGCTGGTGACTGGCTCGAGTAGCCATGGCCAGGGCCACGAGACCTCGTTCGCGCAAGTGCTGGCGGACGAGCTGCGCGTGCCGTTCGAGCAGATACGGGTGGTACACGGTGATACCGCCGAGATCTCCTCCGGCGTGGGAACGTTCGCGAGCCGCAGCTTGATGCTGGGTGGCACGGCCGCGGTGGAGGCGGGCCGACAGGTGGTCGACAAGGCGCTCAGCCTGGCCGCGCACATGCTCGAAGTCACGACGGAGGACGTCGAGCACGTGGACGGTGGCTTTGCGGTTGCTGGCGCGCCGACGCGGCGGGTGACGTGGCAGGAGCTGGCTTCGGCGAGTGGTGGTCTGGAGGCGGCCACGCGCTATGAGCCCGAACGGGAGTCGTGGCCGTTCGGGACCCATCTTGCTGTCGTGCGCATCGATCGCGATACCGGCCTGGTGAAGGTGGAACGGATTGTGGCGGTCGATGACTGTGGCAATGTAGTCAATCCGCTCATCGTCGAGGGCCAGGTGCAGGGCGGTATTGCGCAGGCCTACGGCCAGGCCATGTGTGAGCAGGTGGTATTCGACCGCGATGGCCAGATGCTCACCGGCTCGCTGGGCGACTACGCCTTTGCGCGCGGTGGTGACATGCCGCCGATGCTGGTTGGCCATACGACCACGCCGACGCCATACAACCCGCTCGGTGCCAAAGGCGTCGGCGAGGCAGGCACCAATGGCTGCCCACCGGCCATCGCCAACGCGGTCCTGGACGCGCTCTCGCCACTGGGCATCACCGATCTGGACATGCCGTTCACATCGGCCAAGATCTGGGAGGCCATCCAGCGGGCCGCGCGCTAGCGTTATGTGATGTCGACCGCGCAGCGGAAGCCGATGTGGCCCGTCGAGCTATCGGGCGTGTTTTTTGTCCGCGCGGCGACTCGGTAGCGATTGCAATACGAGGCGTGGCACAGGTAGGACCCGCCTCGGGTGACCTTTTCGGTGCCCTCACTGGGGCCCCGTGGGTTGTCGCGCGTCGCGGGTGTTACCGACAAGTGCCACGTCGTACTCCACCAGTCGCTGCACCACTCCCACACGTTGCCGGCCATGTTGAACAGGCCAAGCCCGTTCGGCGGAAACGCTGTCACCGGCAGCGTGCCGACGGCCCCAGACGGCGCGTGAGGAAACGAGCCGTGGAAGATGTTGCAGCGCGGCCTTCCCCGCGGCTCCAGTTCGGAGCCCCACGGATACCGCTCTCGATCGAGCCCGCCGCGCGCGGCGTACTCCCACTCCGCTTCGGTGGGCAGCCGCTTGCCAGCCCACGCCGCATACCTCACGGCATCGGCCCACGACACGTGCACAACAGGGTGATTCTGGCGGTCCGCGAACGAAGACCCCGGCCCAGAAGGCGCCCGCCACGACGTCCCGTCGACGCCGAGCCACCACGGCGTCTCGGCCACTGTCCCGCGGACGTGCCGCCGCGCCTCAGGAGCAACCTGCGAGTGAAAGACATACGACCAGCCGAACCGCTCCGCCTCCGTCACGTAGCCAGTTGACTTGACGAACAACGCGAACTGCGCGTTGCTGACGCAGGTGGCATCGATCGCGAACGGCCGCACGGCGATCTCGCGGACGGGCCCCTCGCCATCGTCGGCGAACGCGTCGGCATCAGCGCCGCCCATGTAAAAGGTGCCGCCCGGCAGTTGGACCATGCCGCGCAGGCTCGGCGCCCGGTCAGCGGACGGCAGGACGACCACCGCGTCGCCGGGCATCCCACGCGCGGGACCGCAGCACGCACCGCCCATCCGTTTCCGCGAGTCTAGCGTTTCTCAGCCTGCTCCAAGCCTCCGCGCTGACACTCGAAGACATGCGCTACGTAGTTGTTGCTCTCCTGCCAGCGGGGCCGCGGCGTCATCGCTCTTCGGGCAGCTCGCGGCAGCGGACGCCTTTCGTCCCCGATCTCTCTTGAGTTGATAAAGCCCTGGTCGAATGGCCAGGGCGTAAACCGACCCCGTAGCCAGACATTTCGCGCACTCAATGCGGCACAGTAACGGGGATGCGAATCGTATGGCTCCTGACGGGCAGCCTTGCCCTGCTCATGACCGGCTATGGCGTCGTCTTCCCCGTGTTTGCGCGACGCCTCGCCGAGCTGGGCTCGGGCGTGGAGGCCCTGGGGCTGATGTCGATGGCCTTTGCAATCGGCCAGT
>WNGF01008807.1_pt1 | contig 11758 bp, 9 predicted proteins | sample 5400641 | NCBI WGS metagenome assembly WNGF01 (sample SAMN13153371, study PRJNA577476) | soil metagenome | isolation source: 80 cm soil or saprolite under grassland replicate 2 | place: USA:California | collected 2016-06-15 | reverse complement strand
GCGCTCAGGGAGACTCGTCGGTCTCCGTGGCGGCGGTCAGGAAGCCCAGGTACACGTACGGGTACATGAGCCACAGGCCGTGGGTGAACTGGTAGGCGAAGCACAGCGTGGCGCCGCTCGCGAGGAGCGGGACGGTCAGCGCGGACGCCCCGTCGCCGCGCCGCATCGTGTGGGCGGCACGGCGCAGAACCACCACGATGAGGCCGACGAGCGCCGCGAGCCCGACCAGCCCCGAGTCGTGGAGCACGAAGAGCACGACATTGCCGGTCCAGACCTTGAGAATCCGGCCCTCGGGAACGATCACCGGCGGCAGGCTATTGACGGATCCGGCCCCATGGCCGAGGAGCCACGAGGGGGCGGGGGCGGGTGGGCGCTCGACCTGCCCGGGTGTCGGGCGCCCTATCCACGAATCGAGGGTGACGCGATTGATGGCGGAGCGGTGGGCGATGTTCGTGCGCTGCTCGAAGATGCGGGACCACAGGGGCACGGCGCCGAGGGCGAGCGCCTGGAGGAGAAAGGCGGCGGCGAGGATCGCGGCGAGCACGGAGACCTGTCGCCACCGGGGCCTCCGCAGCGTCCACCAGAGAGCGATCAGTCCGGCCATGCCGAGCCACGCGGCGCGCGTCACCGTGGCCACGAGTCCGAACTCCATTACGCCAAGGGCCGCGACCAGAGGCCATTGGCCGCCACCATCCCGACGCCAGGCCCAGAGACCCAGCGCGAACGGGATCAGGAGGAAGCTGCCGAAGAGATTCCACTCGTTGAACGTCACCTTGGCGCCATACAGGATGTGCTCGTACGCGGTGTCGGGGAACAGGAGCTGGGCCGCGCCGGTGCCCCAGAGCGGCTGCTGGTAGAGATTCGAAAGATCGGCCAGGACGGTTCCGACGACCGATGCCACGACGGCCACCGCGATCCACACCTTCATCATCCACCGCTGACCGTCGATCCCTCGCGTGCACTCGGCGGCGAGCGCGAAGCACGAGAACCCGAGAACGTACACGGTGACGAACTTGAGCCCTTGCGGCCACGCCCGCGCATTCACGGCCGTCGTGACCAACTGCGCACCGACGAAGATGGCCAGCGCGGTGTGGACGCTGGTCCATCGAAGCCGGCCTCGGACGCCGAGAACGACGAGCACGACCAGCGCCGCGAGCCCGAGGAGGCGGTCGCCGGTGACCGTGATGGCGAGCAACGAGCCCAGCGGAGCGGACCAGGCGCTGGCGGCGAGGAGGACCAGTGAGCCGACCCGACGTCGCGTCACCGCTTGTGGCGTCGGCCTCCTCCCGCTCCGGATGGCGTTGGCTTGCCCGCCGCGGTCGCCCCGTCTCGTCGATCGCCGCTCTCCGGGGTGTGGATGCCGACGAGCAACGCGCCCCAGAGTGGTAGCCAGCTCAACGCGACGGTCGCGGGCACCGCATCCGGCCATCGCAACGCCCACAGCAGCACCCCCAGCAGACCGGAGCTCATCACGACGGCCACGGCCGCGAGCGTCCCGCGCGATCTCGCGAACGTGGAGGAGTTGAGGAACCACAGGCTCGGGATCAGGGTCACGACGTAGTAGTGCAGCCAGTACACCGGCGAGACGGCCACGGTGACGAGGACCCCGATGGCGAGCGCCACGCGCGGGTCCGCGAAGACACTCGTGAGCGTGTTCCGCCAGAGCGCGGCGGGTGACCAGCTCGAGCCGCGGCTCCGCACGCTGGCGACGATGAGTGAGAGACCCAGTAGCGCCGCCAGCACGACGCCCACCACATAGACGTCGACGCCGAGCCAGGACGACAGGAGCACGACCGTCGAATAGTTCCCTTGCGTCACCGGGCGCACCAGCATGTACGCGTTCGCTCCGTAGACGAACCGGTACCAGTCTCGCCACACGGTCCAGGAGTGGAAGTACAGGGACGCTACTCCGAGGGCGACCGCGGCCACGATGGCCGCCGGGACCGCGGCGATCAGGAAGAGGCGACGACCGTAGCGCACCAGCAGATGGATGGCCAGCAGCACGCCGACCAGCGCGACGTTGGGCTTGAACAGCGTCAGGAGCGCGAGCGCGGAGAGCAGCGCGGCGGCCAGCCAGGCGCGCCGGCCGAACGCGGTCACGCGGGGCAGGGCACTGGCCAGATAGAGGACCACCGTGAGATAGAGGAACTGCAAGCAGCCCAGATTCCCGACGCGCAGGTCGGACAGCAACGGTTGATAGGAGACGAAGCAGAGCAGCGTGAGGAAGAGCAGATGGAGGACGCCGACGCGATAGACGTGACCGAGGAGGAGAAAGGCCGCCACGAACGACAGCATCTGGACGATCTGGAACGCCTGCAACGACGCCGCGTAATCGCTCGAGACCACCGCGAAGGCCGCGTACAGCAAGGGCGAGGCGGTGTAATCCGGCCCGGCCCAGAAGCGCGCGGCCGCCGTGAGCTTGGGCTGGTTGGCGGTGGCCGCGTATTGCTTGAGGACCTCGGAGTAGCGAGGCCCCTGGGTGTAGGGAGAGTCGAGGGTGTGACCGGTGAGCCGCAGGGCGACGGGAACCCCCCAGAAGTTATAGAAGTCGATCCCGATCGCCTCGAACACCCGCGGCACCGGCTGCGACAGGACGGCCGCGGCGAGAATCACCACGATCAGGATCGGCAGGGCCGCTGATTTCTTCGGGAAAGGGGCGGGGGTGTCCACGGGTCGTGCACGAGCGTACCCGAGCCCCCCACGGCTTCACAAGCTTCGTGAGACGGCGCGCCGGCGTTTGTGATAGTGTTCACCGCGATATCGCGATGCAGCGCCTGAAGAAGGTGCCTTTCTGCGCATAGCCATGCTGGGCACGCGCGGCGTGCCCGCCAGCTACAGCGGGTTCGAGACGTGCGTCGAGGAGTTGGGCGCCCGGCTCGCCGCGCGGGGGCACGACGTGACCGCATATTGCCGCCGGCCTCACATCTCCTACCCGGGAAGCGCCTACCGCGGGATGCGTCTGGTCAAGCTGCCGACGATCCGGACGAAGCATCTCGACACCGCGGTGCACACGCTGCTCTCGTCGCTGCACGCCCTCGGCGGCCGCTACGACGTCCTGCTCTACTTCAACGTGGGCAACAGCCCGTTCACCGCCATCTCCCGCCTGGCGGGCCGGCCAGTTGTCCTCAACGTGGACGGCCTCGACTGGAAGCGCAAGAAATGGGGCGCCTTCGCGCGCTGGTACATCCGCTCGTGCGAAGGCTGGGCGGCGCGGATTCCGCAGCGCGTGGTCACCGACTCGCGCCGCGTCGAGGAGTACTACCGGAAACGCCACGGCGTGGACTCCACCTACATCGCCTATGGCGCGGAGCCGGTGCAGGTGCCGGCCGGCCCGTCCCTGCGACGATTCGGCCTCGAGCCGCGCCGCTACATCGTGTTCGTCGGCCGGCTGGTCCCCGAGAACTGTGCCCATCATCTCGTCGAGGCCTTCGAGGGACTGGCGACCGATCTCCGGTGCGTGATCGTCGGCGACGCCCCCTATAGTGCCGACTACATCGCCCGCCTGCGATCCACGTCCGACCCCCGCGTGGTGTTCACCGGGTACCTGTTCGGCGAGGGATGTCGCGAGATCCTGTCCAACGCCTATTGCTTCGTGGAGACCTCGGAGGTCGGCGGCACACATCCCGCGCTCCTCGAAGCGATGGCCGCGGGGACCGCCGCCCTGGTGAACGATACCCCCGAGAACCTGGAGACGATCGGGGACGCTGGCTTCAGCTACGACGGCGAGCTCGGCGCGGCCGCGCTGCGCACGGTGCTCGAGCGCCTGCTCAAGGACCCCGAGCTGGTGATGGCGCAGGCCGAGCAGGGCCTCGAGCGCGTCCGACGACACTATTCGTGGGACCGCGTCACCGACGCCTACGAGCGGCTCCTGCGTGACGTGCTCGCGGAGACGGCCTGAATGCTCGGCAAGCGCCGTGTCGGATGGGTTCTTCGGCTGCTCGTCGCCGACGGCGTGACGTTACTGATCACCTTCGTCGTCGCCCACCAGCTTCGGATCCTGCTGAATCAGCCGCTCGGCCGTGTCGCCGGCTCGCTGCAGCACTACCTGTGGCTCCTCGAGCTGATCTTGCCGGTGTGGGTGGCGCTCCTCATGGCCTTCGGCGCCTATGGCGTGCGGTGGACGGTGCGCTCTCGAGCCTGGCTCGTCCTGCGGGTCTGTACCGTCGGGTTCGTGCTCCTCACGGCGGGCCTGTTCGTGGGCAAGGAGAGCGAGATCAACCGCAGCGTGATCGCGCTCTTTGCCGCGATCAGCGGGGTGGGACTCTGGGTGGAGCGCGGCCTCGTCGGCGCGTGGCTCCGCCGGGCCGGAGAGGGCGCTCGCTGGACCCGTGTCGCGCTCGTGGTGGGCACCGACGAGCGAGCCAGGCGCCTGATCGCCGCGCTCCATCAATATCCCGAAGCGGGCTGGATCATCCGGGGATGTCTCAGCCTGGATCCCTCTGACCCCACCGAGAGGGTGCAGGGTGTACCCGTGATCGGCTCTCGCCCCGAGCTCGACACGATCCTCGAGAGCGAGGGCGTCGTGGACGAGGTGTTCTTCGCCGTCCCGCCCGAGCGCGTGGACGAGATCAGCGAGGCGCTCGAGGTCTGTGAGAGTCTCGGCATCGACACGCGCGTGCTCGTCGATCTCTATCGGCCCGCCCACGCGCACCCCTTCGTGGAGGAGCTGTTCTCGCTGCCGTTCTACGGATTTTCTCCGACCCTGACGCGCCAGAGCGTGCTCGCCGCCAAGCGGCTCCTCGACGTCGTCGGCTCGGTCGTGACCCTGGCCCTGGCGCTGCCGCTGCTCTGCGTCATCGGCCTCGTCGTCAAGCTGACCTCGGCCGGCCCGGTGATCTTCAGTCAGGAGCGCATCGGATTCCATGGCCGCCGCTTCCGTATGTACAAGATTCGCACCATGGTGAAGGACGCCGAGCAGATCCGAGAACAGGTCGCCCACCTGAACGCCATGCGCGGTCCGGTGTTCAAGGCCGCCGATGACCCACGGCTCACCGCTGTCGGTCGCTTGCTGCGGAAGCTTTCCCTCGACGAGCTGCCGCAGCTGTTCAACGTCCTGAAAGGCGAGATGAGTCTCGTCGGACCCCGGCCGCTGCCGATCTACGAGGCGCGCCAGATCAAGGGGGCCCAGCGACGACGCCTGGCGATGCGGCCCGGCATCACCGGGCTGTGGCAGGTCAACGGTCGGAACATGGTCGATTTCGACGAGTGGATGCGCATGGACCTCCTGTACGTCGACCGATGGTCGCTGGCCCTCGATCTGAAGATCCTGCTGCGCACGATTCCCGTCGTGCTGTCGGCGGAGGGCGCCTCCTGACGTCGCCCGGCGGCGTGCCGACGCGGTCGGCCGCTCGCCGAAGGAAGCAGGCCACACGCGAGCGGCGGGTCCCGGGCGGAAGAGCGACCGCGGAACGCCCACCGAGCGGGCAGCGCGCGCTCGTCTTTACCGGGCTCGGCTCGGTGGCTCTCGGCGTCCCCCTCGCCGTGCTCGGCAACGCCATGGGCCCCTACGATGATCCCAAGGCGTGGGCCCTGCCGATCCTGGTAGCCCTGACGGGCTTGGCCTGGCTGGCAGCGAGGCGGCAGGCCGTCGACCCTGCGGACAAGGCGTCTGACGCGCGCGCACGGGCGCTCCGCTGGATACTCCTTGCCTGTCTGGCGTGGTCGGCGATCACGACATTGACGTCGGTCGCGCCCGCCCAGAGCGTTGTCGGAACCTTCGGGCGCGGGATGGGACTCCTGACCCTCGCCTCGGCGACCCTGCTGTTCTTTCTCGTCCAGTCGGAGTGCCGGACGCCGGGCGCCCTGCGCCGCCTGGTCGACCTCGTCCTGTTCGGCAGTATTCCGGTCGGCCTGCTGGCGCTCGGTCAGGCCGCGGGATGGGATCCATTGCCGAGAGTGTGGGATCCGGCGGTGACCTCCATGACGGTCCGTTCGACCTTCGGCTCCCACATCTTCCTCGGCAGCTACCTCGTGATGATCATTCCGCTGACCGCCGCTCGGCTGGCCTGGGCATGGCGGGCATGGCGGGGCGCCGGATCGCCGCGGCCGGGGCTGACTCGCGCCGCGTGGCTCCACGGTCTCGTCGCGACCGCGTGGATCGCCGGCGCCCTGGTGCTGGTCGGCCTGGCCTTCGACGCGGCCATCCTCGGATGGGCGCTCGTCCCCTGGGGGATCGTCGGTGCCGCGGCATGGGCACGCGGTATCGATCGTGCGGAACAGACGGCCGACAGCGTCTTGACGATCTCCCTGCTGGCCGGATTACTCGCCGCTCACGTGCTCGTCGTGGTGCTCTCCCGTGGTCGTGGCGCCTTCATCGGCATGCTGGTCGGCCTCAGCGCGACGTCGTTCGCGTTTCTGATCCGATCCCGCGCGTGGAAGACGCTCACCGCGGCCGCGGTCGCGCTCGTGGGCCTGCTCGCGTTTCTGGTGCTGCTCAACTGGCCCGGCTCGCCGGTGGCCAGGCTCGGCCAGCTGCGGCTCCTCGGCCGCTTGAGCAACATCGCCGACTTCGGGCGGGGATCTCCCACGGCGGTCCGACTGGACGTGTGGCGGGGCATCGCCGATGGCTGGAGTCGCCAGCTGCGGGGCGAGGAGATCATTCCCGGAGTTTCGCCGTGGACACGGAGCCTCATCGGATACGGGCCGGAGAGTCAGCTCATCATCCTCGAGCCTCTGACCCTGCCGTTCGTCGGCGTGTATCACGCCGGCGGCGCGGGCTGGCGCGCGCACTACGTCTTCGACCGCGCGCACAGCGTGCTGCTCGATCATCTCGTGACCGAAGGGCTGATCGGGGCTGCACTTTGGGTGGCATTCATCGGCGGGGTCGTCGTCGTCGGGGCGTCGCGGCTGCGGGCCGGTGTGACCGGCCCCGAGGCGACGATCCGTATCGGGGCCCTCGGGGCGGTGCTGGCGCACGTCACCGACGGGATGGTCGGCATCGTGACGCCGATGTCCCTCGCCGTGTTCTTCCTCGCCGCGGCGCTCTCGAGCCGGACATCCTGGCGCCCGCTGTCCAGCCCCGTCCTTCCGCGGAGCCAGCCGAGCAAACGATGGTGGACCACGGCGATGGTCTCCGCTGCCGTCGTCGCGATGCTCGTCGTGTGGGTCAACACTCGTTCGTTGCTGGCCTCGGTGGCATACGCCGATGGAGTCCGTCATGGGATCGCCGGTCGCCTGGGGGACGCCTACCGGGATTTTCAGCGATCGATCTCGCTGACGCCGTGGTTGCCACTTCCCGCGGAGGCCGCGGCCTACGCCGGGCTCAGGCTGGCCGCAGGCGAAAGCGATCCCGCTCGACGACTCGCCATCCTGGAGGCGGCCGAGACCACCGCCGCCGAGGCCCGACGTCATGCCATGGGCGGGGCCGGATCGTGGACACTCACCGCGCAGATCGCCTTCGCCGAGGCACGGGCTGGACGCCAGGATCGTCTCGCGGTGAGCCGCGACGCCTTCGCCGCCGCATTGCGCTTGCGTCCCGGTGACGCGACGCTCCTCGCGCAGTCGGGATGGATCTGGCTGGAAAGCGGCGATCCGGTGCGGGCGCGTCTGGCGGCCGAGCAAGCGATCGCTCGCGATCCGCAGGAATGGCTGGCGTGGGGGGTGCTTGCGCGCGCCTCGAGGCAGCTCGGGAACGGTCTCGAGGCCGAGCGCGCGGCGGCCAAGGCGCATGCGCTGGTCCCGCCCGCGGGCCGTCGTGTGCTCGATGCCGTGCTGCCATAGCACGTTGACAACGTCGTGTTGGACGATGAGGCCTGTCGCTCGGACAAAAATCTTGACTTTTCGCCGCGGCCTGTATGAAAGTGACACGGTCCGCCGTCGTGTGCCCCCACAGGCAAGGGCGACGCGCAGGCACGCAGGTTAGACACCGTGAGCAGACGATTTCGAGTCATTGTTGCGACAGGCATGACGCTGGCCGCCATGAGCGTGGCCAGTGCCGATGCCCAGCAATTCTCGATGACCGGAGTGGTCGTGGTCGAGGGGCAGAGTCGAGTCTGGCTGCAGGAGCCCTCCCTGACACAGAACCGGATCGTCGTCGTGCGCGTTGGCGAGAGCGTCGGTCCCTACCGCGTGACGAAGATTCTCGAAGATCGTGTCGAATTGGACGGACCCGCGGGCACCCTGGTGGTACGGCTCGCCGGCGCGCCGAGCGCCCCATCCGCCCCGTCCGCCCCGACGGTGGCCGCCATTCCCGCTCCGGAGCCGCCGCCGAACACGACCGAAAAGCCCGTCGTGATCACGCTCGATCCCAAAGGCAGCTCGGGGCCACGCGTGAGCTTCGAATCCCTTCTGCGGGGCATCCTGCCTTCCAAGTAGCCCGGCAGGGGAGTGACCGTTGTCCGCGCCTGACCACATGCAGAGCCGAATGAATCCGGAGCCCGGCCGCGCGTTCTTTCCCGCGACGTGCCATCCCCCTTTGACCAGGCGGCAGCTGCTCGTGGGCGGCGGCGCGCTGATCGCGACCGGTGCGCTCGGTGGGCGTGGACGCGAGGCGTCCGCCAAGGTCACGGACGACGGAGCGGCGATCATCAGGCTGTATGCCACGGCCCCCGATGACCCCTGGATGGTCGCCCATGGTCTGCGCGCGATGGGTCGCTCGTTCACGTTGCGCGACGGCCGGCGCGCCGTCGACTATCTCCTCGAAACCCAGCTCACGAGCGTCGCCGCCAATGGCAAGCGCGTGTTGGGGTTCCCGGAGGAGATCGAATTCCATCCGAACATGTTCCTGAAGACGATGCTCGAGGCGGGAGTCCCGCTCGACCATGCGTTCACGCTTCAGGGGCGTCGGCAAGCGCTGCAGGACGTCGTGGACGGCGCTCGCGCATTGCTTCGACCGGCCCAGATCGCCTCGGTGCCCAATGCCTTGCCCTGGAGCCTCATCGCGCTCACCCGAACCACCCCCGCCGTCCGCGGGCAGTGGACGAATGCCTGGGGAGAGCCGGTGGATCTCGACGCCCTGGTGGAAAATGCGCTGCGACTGCTCGAGCAGGCCTCCCTTCCTGTGGCGCGGGCCATGCGGGAGGGGCGTCCCCAGACCGGGCAGGCACCGGTGCACGGTTTCACCTGCGGCGGGACCCACATGATCTACGGTCTCCTGAGCGCTCTCCAGGCGGGCTATGCGGGGAAGGACCGCCGGCAGCGGATGCAGCAGCAGATGGACGTGCTCGTGTGGCGGCTCAGCGCGGATCTCGATTTGATGGACCGTGTCTACCGCGGACGGACGGGAGACTTCTGGTTCGAGTTCGACGCCAAGCTGAAACTGCTGGGGCATGCCGAGGAATGTCTGGCCTTTGCCGCGGTGCACAAGGTGTCGACCCTTACCCCGGCGCAGCGGACCCAGTGGCAGGCGGCCTCGCTCACGCTACGGCAGCTACTGAGAGATCTCGAGGCGCGGAAGCTCGAAGAGGCGAAGATGCTAGATCGTGATCTTTATAGACAGCTGGCGGGCGACACGTGTCATGCCCGTCACGGGTTGACCCTCACATGAGGCGCCTGTTCACCCTGGTCACGGCGCCGTTCGTCATGGCGGGGGTCCTGATGTTCGCGGCGGCGGCCTGGTCCCAGGGCTCCACGCCCCCGGCGCCGGTGGTCTCCGACGCAGAGGTCCAGACCCTGCGCGAGCGGGCTGCGGCCTACTGGGCGGCCCGCATGGCCGGGGACGATGAGCGGCAGTGGCAGCTCCTCGAGCCCCGGGGTCGAGGCCGGGTGACGGCAAAGGAATACGCCATCGAACGGTCAGGCCTCCGCTACCTCGGCTACCAGGTCGAGGACGCCGCGGTGAAGGGGTACTTTGCCATCGTCAAGGTCCGCCTCCTCTTTCAGCCGACGACCGCCAAGCTGGCCAATATCCCTGTCCAGACGGTCCTCATGGATGACCGCTGGATCAGGGTCGGCGGCAGCTGGTATCGCCAGCTGGACGACCGCCAGTCGGGCAAGCCGACCCTTGAATAATTTACTTCTCATTGGCTTTTTTTCTTGACACCCCCCGGGCGATCCGACTACCCTTGGCGGTGCGTTGGACCCCAATTTTCGCTGTTCTCGACTCGCGCGTCCGGCCGGCCGTCGAATATATTGATGGTCGGCAGAGGTAGGTGTAGAGTCGACACGCAACCGTTGGTGATGTCTGAGGGTGGTAAAACGTCTCAGCAGCAGCGATCCTCATATCACGTGGTAACGGAGGGAGCACAACGATGAGGAAATCGATGGGGTTGAAGGTTGCACTCCTCGTGGTAGGCCTCTTGACGATGGCTGTGGCGCCGGCGACAGCCCAGTTGGGAGACCCGCTGAGTTTGGCAGCGTCCGGCGTGCTTCTTCCGTTCTTCAACAACGGTACGGCGGGATTCGTCTCCGTCTTCGAGGTCGCGTCCCCGACCGTAGGTTTTACAGGCCTCACCTGCCAAGGTGGTTCGGACTGTAACCCGATGCACGTGGTGTTCTTCAACACGGCGTGCGCTCGCCAGACATCGGCGACCGTCCAGGAGACGAACCGCCAGGCGGTCGGCTTCATCGGTAGCGCCACTCCGCTCACCCTGACCTTCGACGGGCTGGCAGCCCTGGCCTCGACGTCGAACGCGTTCGATCTGCAGCCGCTGCTCTGGCCGATTCACTCGAGGGTCCACTGGATCGACACGAGCAAGGGCCGTATCCGTGAGCTCGAGCCGATCATCCTGGACACGTTCCTCAACACCCTGACCACGAACCCGCTGATCCCGTTCCCGGCGACGCTGCCGACGATCGGGTTGTGCGTGGATTACGGCCGGACGGAAGGCGTTAGCCCGTTCTGCTGGAACCCGCTGCGCAGTGGTGCCACGGTGGTCACTCCGCAGGACTCGGCGACCCTGAAGTCGAGCTTCATCCTGATCTGCCCGCGTAGCACGATCCAGGCTGGCAGCACCAACAACGGCGCCGGCTTGATCGACTGGAGAATCAGTTCGGCCCAGACGGGCGTGCTCGATGATGGCAGCCTCACGGGTGGAATCTTCCCGCGTAGCAGATTCCCCACCCTGTGGAACCGGGACGGCTCGACGGGCTTCCCGGCCGCCAACGCGATCACCGGCAATGCGGGCACGGTGCTCCGCGCGCTGATCATCGACGACAACGAGGTTCCGGTGCGCGACACGCAGATCCCGTGCGACTGCCTGACGAACCGTGCCGTGGCCGACATCGACACGGTGTACACGCTGCCTCCGACGAACCTGGGGGCGAACACGGTGCCGGTGTGGTTCACGATCCTGGAGGAGCAGACGGTTTCGACGGCGCTTCCGGCCCAGAGCCGGGAGTTCTCCTTCACGGGTTATCTCAACATCGAAGTGGTGGGGCATGAGGCAACGCTCTTCCACCGGTTCAGCAACGCCTCCAGGGACAACCTGGAGACCGGTCTGTCGAATCCGCACAAGAACCGGTAAAGCAGTCCCGGTTCGTTCGTAGCCGCGACGGGCGGTGGGCCTCCCCACCGCCCGTAGTTTTTTTCCCCGACTCGTGGTGATCACTGGCGCGGCGATCGCGACCGTCCTCGTATTCAGCCTCCTCGCCGCGCGGTTCCCGTCGTCTTCGCTGGTGTCAACGACCCGGTCGGTCTCGTAGTGTCTCAGTTCGAAACTGTGGTGACCCAATCGCCGCCGCTCCACCGGGCGGGTGGGGCGGGTGGGGCCTTGGGAAACCCGATCGGACTGTCTGGCCCACCGCCCGCCTGTCGGTTGCCGGTACGCCTGTCCCGACGTACGACGACGGGTTTCCCAAGGCCCCACCCACCCCGCCCGCC
>WNGF01026319.1_pt1 | contig 11759 bp, 12 predicted proteins | sample 5400641 | NCBI WGS metagenome assembly WNGF01 (sample SAMN13153371, study PRJNA577476) | soil metagenome | isolation source: 80 cm soil or saprolite under grassland replicate 2 | place: USA:California | collected 2016-06-15 | reverse complement strand
GACCGGGCGTCGCCTCCCCCATCCAGGTGGGACTCGCCGGTGAGGTGATCGAGCTGGGCCCGGGCGAGACGCGGCAGGTGCTGCTTGTCGGAGAGGCGGCGCGGAAGCCAATCGACACCGGCCACGTTGCGTTTGGCGGCCTTCGGCGCAGGTGGCGTGGCCGGCGCAAAACGATATGACGATTCGACCTTAGGCCTTAGGACTCCTCTGCGGCCGTCTGTGCTCGTATGGGGGACGGCCAGATGACCGATGGTCCAATCGTCGGGTGACGGATCATCCTAATGGGCTCAAACCGCCGACTGGGGGCGACGTTGCCTTCTCCGAGTTTCGCCATGCTCACCGGGGCCGCACTGTTTGGGGCCTTCGCCGTCTACGTGTGGCTGCGCCGAGGAAGCCCCGGAGCGAAAGGACTCGTGCTCGCGCTCGCCGCTGGTGTCTGGTACATGGCGACATACGCCCTGGAGCTCTGGACTGTCGGATCAGCCAAACAGACGTGGGGTGACGTGAAGTATGTGGGCGTTTGCCTGTTGCCGGCGGCGTGGCTCGTCTTCGCGCTCCAATACACGGGGCGCGCTCGTTGGTTGACCAAGCGGCTCTTCTTCCTTCTGGCCGTCGAACCCCTGGTCATCCTCACCCTGCTGGGAATCCCCAGCACGCATGACCTCATTCACGTCTACCCCTCCATCGCGACTGAGCAGTTCCCGACGGTGGACTTCGGTCCGCTGGGGTGGATCAACGTCTTCTACTCGTACGGCCTGCTCGTGTTCGGCACAGGAATACTCGTGAAGACACTCTTTGCCATCGCTCGCCCTTACCGAAAGCAGGCTCGAGCGCTCGTCGCCGCGCTGATCTTGCCCTTCCTTTTCAACATCCTCTACAACTTCAACATCGGACCGTTCGGCCGAGTAGACCTCACTGCCTTTGCCTTTGTCCTGGCGGTCGTGGTTGTGGTGTGGGGGATCTTTCGACTCCGACTCCTCGACATCGTCCCTGTGGCCCGGAGCCGGATAGTGGAGACCATGCAGGATGGGGTCGTGGTGCTCGATGCGTATCAGAGGATCGTCGATCTGAACCCGGCCGCCCAAAGTATCCTCGGACATACGGCCAGGCAGTCCATTGGCCTCTCTCTGCAACAGCTGATGCCTGACTACGCAAGCCTGCTGGAGCGATCCGGCAACGCTGCCACCGTCCAATCCGAGATCCGCCTTCCCCTCGGATCGGCCCTGCGAGACTACGAGATCACGCTCTCAGCTATCCCGGACAACCAGGGAAGGGAGAGTGGCAAGCTCTTGATGCTCCGAGACATCTCCGAGCGGAAGATGAGCGAGGAGCGCCTGGAGCAGATTGCTCACTACGACTCGCTGACCGGGCTCCCCAACCGGAAGCTCTTCTCGGATCGCCTGAGCCAGTCGATCATCCGAGCGCGGCGTAACCGGCAACTGGTGGGTCTCCTGTTCCTCGACGTCGACCACTTCAAGGACGTCAACGACACTCTGGGCCATGAAGTTGGGGACAGACTGCTACAACAGCTGGCGACCCGACTTCAGCGCTGCGCGCGGGCCGAGGACACGGTAGCCAGGCTCAGCGGCGACGAGTTCACCATGATCCTTCCCGAGATGCAGGCACCGACGGACGCGGCGATCGTCGCCACCCGCATCCTGGAGGCCCTGCAGGATGCTCTCCTTGCGGGTGACCATGAGCTCTACACGAGCGCAAGCATCGGTATCTGCGTGTGGCCGACCGATGGAGAGGATCCAGGGACGCTCATCAGGAATGCCGACATCGCGATGTACCGGGCGAAGTCGCAGGGCAGGAACCGATTCGAGTTCTACGCAAGTGACTTCGGAAGTGATGCCGCCAAGCGCCTGCAGCTCGAGCAGGATCTTCGCCGTGCGCTCGACCGCGGGGAGCTGTGCCTGCACTACCAGCCCATCATCTCGTTGGAGACCGGCGAGGTGCACTCCTTCGAGGCGCTGATTCGCTGGCAGCATCCCAAGCGTGGCCTCATCCTGCCCTCGCATTTCCTCTGGCGGGCCGAGGAGACTGGACTCATCGAGTCGATTGGAGAGTGGGTTCTCGAGAGCTCCTGCCGGGACGCGTTGGAGTGGGGGAAGAATCCCAGCGGCCGCGAGATTGGGATATCGGTCAACGTATCTGCCAGGCAGCTGAAACGGTCCGGATTCGCCAACGAAGTCGAGGATGCCCTCGAACGGACAGGCCTGGAACCCGACCGGCTGATGCTCGAGATCAGCGAGAGCACGGTAATGGACGACGCCCTAAACGCAGCGGGAATCCTCCACGATCTCAAGAGACTGGGTCTCAGTCTGTCGCTGGATGACTTCGGGACCGGCTCGACCTCCCTCAGTCAATTTGGACGTTTCCCATTGGACGTCTTGAAGATCGACAGGCTGTTCGTCCGCGGCCTGGGTAAGGGGTCGCAGGGCGCCATCATCGTTCAGGCCATGCTGAGTCTGGCTCACGCCCTTGGTTTGACGGTGGTAGCTGAGGGAGTGGAGACGGAGGGACAGATCAAGATCCTCGAGAGCCTCCAGTGCGATCTCGTTCAGGGTTTCTTGATCTCCGAACCGATGCCGATCGCGTCGGTGTCCGAATTCATGAACGTGCGGCACCGCACCCACCTCGGGATCGCGTAATTCGGACACCGCGACCCGGGCGGCAGCTATCCGGCGACGACGGACGAAACGGAAAGAGGCCCCCTATCTTTTCGGGCGGGCGGGGGTCCCCCATTCGGCCCATTCTCACGGAGCTCTCCCACCGCTACGTTCGATTCCTCCACCAGCTGCGGGGGGCGAATGCGGAGAGCGTATGCGGACTTCGATCTGCTGGTCGAGCGCGCCACGCAGGGCTACCGAGCGAGGGTCATCGACTCGCCGGGCGGAGAGGCCACGGCCGAGTTCTCCCTCCCGTTCTCGTCCCTGGAGATGGAGAACTTCGTCCTGCGTCTCTCCGGGTCATTGAGCGCGGCCCGGCGACAGACCCGCCGGCTGGAGTCGCCGGAACGGGAGCTGGTCAAGCGGTTCGGGGGTCAGCTCTTCGGCACCGTCTTCTCCGGAGCCGTGCTGGGCGCCCTCCAAGCCAGCCGGAATGAGGTGTTCCGCAAAGACGCCGGCCTGCGCCTCCGGCTTCGACTGACTGAGACCCCGGAGCTCGCCGAGGTGCCATGGGAGTTCCTGTTCGACCCAGTGGCGAATCGGTTCTTGAACCTGACTCCTGATACTCCGGTCGTTCGGTACCTCGAGCTTCCGGTCCCGGCTGAGCCGCTCGCGGTGACGCCACCGATCAAGGTGCTCGTGATGATCTCGAGCCCGGCGGAGTACCCGCAGCTCGACGTGGAGGGCGAGTGGGCTCGGCTGCAGACATCACTCGGCGAACTGCTCGAGCGCGAACTGGTCACGATCACGCGGCTGCCCAGCGCCACTCTCGCCAGTCTGCAACGACCGCTCAGGCTGAACGAATACCACGTCTTCCACTTCATCGGCCACGGGGGCTTCGACGAGCAATCGCAAGACGGCGCGCTGGCGCTCGAAGACGGGCAAGGCCGAACGCGCCTGGTGACCGGCCAGGATCTCGGCGTGATGCTGAGCGACCACCGCTCGCTCCAGCTGATCGTCTTGAACGCGTGCGAGGGTGCCCGCGGGTCGGCGTCCGACCCCTTCGCTGGGGTCGCCCAGAGCTTGGTCCAGCAGGGAATCCCCGCCGTGATCGCGATGCAATTCGAAATCACCGACGACGCGGCGATCACGTTCGCCCAGGAGCTTTATGCGGCCATTGCCGACGGCTACCCGGTGGACGCTGCCCTCAGCGAGGCTCGCCGAGCAATCTTCGCCAGCGGCAACGACGTTGAGTGGGCCACGCCCGTTCTCTACATGCGCTCACCGAACGGGCAGCTCTTCGACGTGGCCCAGGGATCGACGAAGCTCGTAGGGCTGGCCCCGGAACGGGCTCAGCGGAAAGAGGCGCAGGCGTCGTCAGAGGCGCCGACCGAAATCGCGGACACGCGCTCCCCCCCGATGGAATGGCTGAAGCGACGTCTCCCCTGGCTCGTCGGGGCGATCGTCGTTGCCATGGCAGCCTTGATCATCGCGCTGATGGCTGGGCTGAAGGCCGGGCCGGGCCCGGCGCCCACGCCGACCGGACCGACCCCCACGGTTACACCGACAACCGCCTCATCCAACGTCGCATCCCAAGGAACGGCTCGGCTCGAAGACCGGACGCAAGGGTTCGACCTCGTCGGCGGTCGCGCCGTCCCCTTGATGCAGAGCAATATGGCCTGGGACGGCAGCGCACTCTGGATCTTCGACGAGACGACGCTTGGCGCGGTCAACCTCGGGCGAGTGCGCTTCGAAGACTACGTGCCGGCAAGGCTGCGGCCACTCGAGTACCGCAGTTACCCGCCTCTCGGGCAGAGCGACATTCCAGTGGGAACCGTCCTCGCCGTTCACGTTGAATCGACGACCTACGCGAAGGTGCAAGTCGTCAGATACGACGCGAACGGCGCCCTGGAGTTTCGCTGGGTGACCTACCGGACATCTTCCTAGCGGCGCGGCTCGCCCTCGAACAAACTAGAATCGTTTGCGGATGGTCAAGGCGTGGCTGGTTCGGCTCGAGTTGGCGAGGGACGATGACGGCTCTCTCAGCGACGAGGGGATCGGCGCTCTGACGGACCTGCTGGCTGAGGACCACGTGAAGCCTGTTCTCACTCGCGGAGACTCGGGAACCGTCCTCGTTCAACTGACGCTTGATGCGAGAGATGAAATGGCAGCCAGGTCTGCGGCGGAGCACATGCTACGGGATGGCGCAAACACGGTGTGGTCGGCTCGTGGGTTGCCTCCCTTCACGATCGCCTTCGTTGACGTAACGGAAGTTCGCCGGTAACCAGTAATAGGACCGCTGCAGGTTCTCCAGCTTGAACGAGCTCCTGGCCGAGCGCTACTCGGCCGAGGGACCGTCCACGTTGATCAGAGACGTGCCGGTGCCCACTCGGAACAGGACGACCTGTTGCTCCTCCTCCGCCGGGTTCGATTCGCGGTGGACGATATGACTCGGGATGTGCAGAAAGTCGCCCGGGCCTGCCTCGGCCGTCTGTTCTCCCCTGGGGCCGAACTCGATCCTCGCCCTCCCGGACACCACGTAGGCGAACGTCTGGTAGTCCCCGTGGTGATGCCAGCCCGACAGCATCCGGGTTGCCGTCGTCACGAACCCTACCCACACTCCCTCAGCAGACGCCGCTTCCTGCCTCACCATGCCGGGTGTCTGGGCACCCGGCGGCAGGGTGAGCTGATCCGGCGGAATGACCCGAACCTCCCTCGACTCCATCACGGTCCCCTCCTCGACGCCAATCGGCGCCTGCTTTTCGCTCGTACTCCAGCGTCCGGGGCCTCGCCGCCAAGCCCTCAGGGCCTTCTAGCCGTGGGGGCTCAAAATCCCTCCCAGGCTCGGCTCGCCGCAAGGGCTCACACGCGTCGATAGCGGTGAACTTCCCCTTCCTTCGGGGGGCCTGCCCCCTTCCATAGCCGGGCCCGGGAACGTCAGAATCCGCCCATGGGACGGCTTCTCAGCACGAGGATGGCCCACGGGCTGGCATGGGCGGTGGGTGCCCTCTCTCTCGCGTTTGCGGCGGTGGGCTTGGCTCTGACCGTCCTGAATTGGTCGACGCCGCTTCCCACCGGGATGGACGATCAAGGGGCCACCCTGGCCCTCTTCCTGGCGTTCATCCCGTTCTCGCTGGTGGGTGCCCTGATCCTCTCTCTCGGGATCGCGGGCGATCAGGCTCTAAGGGAGCGAGCCCGCCGACTGGCGAACCGACTGGTCTACAGGAAGCGAGCCACGCCGTTTCGGGGCCTCGCTGCTCGCGCTGGGCGCAGCGTTCGCTCCCGGGACCGTCTCCATTCCCTACGTCCGGAAACCCTTCGGCATCCCGGCGCTGTCCTTCCTCAAAGAGGACAGCAACCCCGGGTGGATCGGCTTCATCGTGGCCCCCATCGGGGGCTTGGCAGCCATCGTCATCCGATTCCGCCGATCGAAGGGGGACGAGCGCAGGAAGCTGAAGCTGTTCGCCTACGCCGCGGGGTTCTTGGCTGTGGCTCTGGGACTCCTAACGTTCGTGTCGGACCCCGATACTCCTGCGTGGGCCCTGATGGTGCTGGCTGTCGCCTTCGCGTTCATTCCAGTGACCACGGGGATCGGCATCCTGCGCCACAGCCTCTACGACATCGATCTCGTCGTCAGCCGAGCGCTCGTCTACGGGGCCCTGGCCGCCTTCATCACGGCGGTCTACGTCGGGGTGGTCGTGGGAATCGGAGCGATCATCGGCGTCGGAGCGTTCGCTGGCTCGGGCGGGAACGTCGTGCTCAGTCTCGTGGCCACCGCGGTCATCGCGCTGGCCTTCCAACCACTCAGGGAGCGAGCCCGCCGACTGGCGAACCGACTGGTCTACGGGAAGCGAGCCACGCCGTACGAGGTGCTGTCCGGGTTCTCCGACCGCGTGGCCGGATCCTATGCGACCGAGGACCTCCTGCCCGAGATGACTCGGATCCTGGGGGAGGGCACGCGGGCCAGCCGGGCCGAGGCCTGGCTGAGGGTGGGCGAAGAGCTGCGGCGTGCGGCCGCCTGGCCCGGTCGCGGCGGCTCACCCCTGGACCGAGTGCCGATCTTCGCCGATGACCTCCCCGACTTGCCCGACGTTGGCCGAGTCGTCCCGGTACGCCATCAGGGTGAGCTGCTGGGGGCGCTCACGGTGACGAAGCCGGCCAGCGAACCGCTCACCCCGATCGAGGACAAACTGCTCTCCGACTTGGCGGCACAGGCGGGCCTGGTCCTCCGCAACGCTCGCCTGACCGCCGAGCTGCGAGAGCGGTTGCAGCAGATCACCGTGCAGGCAGAAGAGCTTCGGAGAGCTGCAGGCGAGTTGCGCGCTTCACGCCAGCGGTTGGTCCGAGCTCAGGACGAGGAGCGCCGGCGCCTGGAGCGCAACCTGCACGACGGCGCCCAGCAGCAGTTGGTGGCCCTGGCGGTGAAGCAACGTCTGGTGGAGAGCCTGATCGCCCGCGATCCCGAGAGAGCGAGGCAGATGCTCTCCGAGTTACAGACGGACACCGCGGAGGCGCTGGACAATCTGCGCGAGCTGGCCCGGGGGATCTATCCGCCTCTCCTGGCCGATCAGGGCCTGGCCGAAGCCCTCCGCTCACAAGCCCGGAAGAGTGCGATTCCGGTGGCCATCGAAGCAGAAGCGGTAGGTCGTTTCTCCCAGGAGACCGAGGCCGCCGTGTACTTCTGTGTTCTGGAGGCGCTGCAGAACGTGGCAAGTACTCGCAGGCCTCTTCGGTGGCGGTGCGGCTAGAAGCAGGCAACGGCTTGCTCTCATTCACGGTATCCGATGACGGCCGAGGTTTCGACAGGACAAACACCAAGCCCGGATCTGGGTTGACGAACATGGCCGACCGGGTGGCGGCGCTTGGTGGCTCTTTGACGATCGATGCGACGGTCGGGCAGGGGACGATCGTGTCCGGACAGGTCCCCATCAGCTGAGGAAGGGCTGGGGCTTGCCTGTCTCGCAGTAGGCCTTCAGCCGACCCACGACCTGACCCCACACGAAGTTCACGTGCGCGTACTCCATCTCGGGGTAGTCCGCGCCCCAACCCTCATGGCGGAACAACACGGTGATTCCCGAGCCCTGCACCGCTGGGCTCAGCTCCCAGGTGACCGTGGTCCCCGCCCAGTGCGGAAAGTCGCCCTGGCAGCTCCAGGCAACACGCTTGCCCGGCTCCAGCCCGTCGATCCGCATCTTGAGGTCGACCGGCGCGCCGGCGAAAATGAACACTGCCACCGAGCCCACCGTTGGCTCCGCCTCGCTCTGACGAGTCCAGAAGGACGCCAAACCCTTCGACGTTGTAATCGCGTCGTAGATGACTTCCTCGCTCGCCTCGACCTGCACCGCATGCAGCATTGGTCCTGCCATGGCCACTCTCTCCCCTCCGGACGGCCGACCCGCCCTCACCGTCAGAGTACGCATCTGTCTCGCTACTATTTAAGTGAGGGCTTTAGCACCTGTCAAGCTCTGTTTCAGGATGTGCTTAAATAGCGGTCGTGCAGGCGACCCTTCGAGCCGTCGCGACGCCGCGACGTCGCGAGATCCTCCGCCTCGTCTGGGACCGGGAGCTCTCGGCCGGGGAGATCGCGTCACATTTCGACGACGTGAGCTGGGCGGCGGTCTCACAGCACCTTCGGGTCCTCCGAGAGGCCGGCCTGGTCCGCGAGCGGCGCGACGGGAATCGCCGCCTCTATCGTGCAGACCGGCGCGCGCTCGGACCTCTGCGCGCGCTACTGAAGACCCTCTGGCTCCAGGATCTCGATCGCCTGCGAGCACTGGCGGAGCAAGAACGGCATGGGAAGCGTAGGCCGTGAGCGTCGAACCCGATCAGGCCGGCGAACTCGTGGTGGAGGCCCGCGTGGAGGCGCCGCCGGAAGTGGTCTTCTCCTTCTTCACCGAACCCGAGAAATACCGCCGGTGGAAGGGACAGGAGGCCGAACTCGACCCTCGGCCCGGCGGCAGATACCGGGTGAGGATGGACGAGGCCAATGTAGTCCGAGGTGAGTACGTCGAGGTCGACCCTCCCCACCGCGTGGTGTTCACGTGGGGATTCGAAGGGAACGAGGGCCTGCCACCAGGGACCAGCCGGGTGGAGATCACATTGGTTCCGGACGGCGAAGCCACGATCGTTCGCCTGCGGCATACCGGGCTTCCGGACGAAGAGCTGCGATCGCAGCACGAGGCGGGGTGGCAGCTCTATCTCGGACGCCTCGCCGCGGCCGCCGCCGGGGCCAGCTAGAGCGAGGCGCAGGTCTTCCCTCACGGCCCCTCTGGTCAAGAGCGAGCCTGCTTCTCGGTGGCCAGGACGGCTGCGACCAGCCAGCCCACCCCGACCAGGCCGACCAGGGTGAGCCCGCGATACACGAGCACCGCAGCCCCGGCCTCCGCGCCCTTCGCCCCGAAGGCCACGAACATGGCGACCAGCCCACCCTCCACGACGCCCAATCCGCCGGGGGTGATCCCCAAGCTGGTTGCTACTTTGCCGCCGGCGAAGGCGAGCAACACGACGCCCCAGGGGACGGGAGCACCGACAGCCTTGAACGAGAAACCCAGACACGCCACGTCCAGGAGCCAGTTCACCGCCGACAGGAGGGCGGCGGCGATCCACGTGGCGATGGACGGGACGGTCCCTCGAAGCGAGCGGGCTGCATCCCTGATCCGATCCGTTACTCGATCGATCAACGTTCCCAGCCGTCGCCCCACCAGCCGGTCCACCCATTCGATTGCACTGACCAGGAGACGCGGGTGGCGGAACAGGACGGCCGCGGTGATCGACCCCGCGGAAACAATGGAGAGGACCGGTACCACCACCGGCATCGCGGCGCCACCCGCGGCGACGGCTCCTGCAAGCGCCACGACCGCAAGGGCGGCGAACGCGATGGCTCCGGATGCGAGCTCGCTCCACACGGCCTGAGCTTTGCTCGCCCCGAACTCGCGGTACCGGGAAAAGTAGTAGCCCTCGGCGAACGCAACCCCGGCGGGAACCGACATGGAGATGGCGTTGCTGGCCAGGGTCACCAGGATCATCTGCCACAGGGGCGCCCCGGTGCCGGTGACGGCAAGGACCCGGCGTTGGGCCTCGGCCAGGGGAACGATGGAAGCCAGCTCGGCCACAAGCGCGAGTCCAACCCAGCCCCACCGAAGGTGCGTCAGCTCGCGAGTGAAGCCGACGAAAACGTGCCGCTCGCGGAAGAAGGCATAGGCCACCGCTCCCAGAGCAGCGACCGTCAGGCAGATCCTGAGCACGAGCCGTCGCGCGGGCCTTCCCTCGCGCTTCTGGGTCTCGAGGTCCGTCTGGCGCGCCATTGCATGGGTAGGTGTACACCCCGGGAAGCACACACCTGGCCCTCCTGATCCATGGCCTGAAGGCCGGAGGCTGAAGAAGGCCTCGTAGAAGCACTCTCAGATCGGCCCACGGTTCCGACATCCCCAAGGCTACCTACCGAAAAATAGGGAGCCCGGGGTCCCGAACCGTTCGAACGTCCCGCTTGGTCATGGCCCGTGCCCTCGATTCAAGAAGGCACATGGACCAGACTGACCTGCCCGAGGACTCCGCACCACCGCATCAGGGTCCCCAGACGGATGAGGGCGTGGCCCCGTGGGCTGCGTTCATCGATCACCTTCGGTATGGCCACGGGATCCGGAACGTGCCCAAGGACCTAGTGTCCTGAGTCGGAGATCCGCTTAGCAAATCGGGCCACCCTCTCGAGGATGTCGTCTGCGGTCTTGGTCCAGACGAACGGCTTGGGGTTCTCGTTGTAGATGGCCAGGTAGTCCTTGATCGCCTGCTCCAGGGCGCTCACCGAACGGTGGGTGCCACGTCGAAGCTGCTTTTGGGTGAGGGCGGCGAACCACCGCTCCACCAGGTTGATCCAGCTCGCGCTCTTCGGGGTGAAGTGCAGGTGGTAGCGGGGATGGCGAAGGAGCCACCGGTGGATGGCCGGGGTCTTGTGCGTCCCGTAGTTGTCCAGGATCAGGTGCACGTCCAGCTCCCGGGGAACCTCCCCCTCGATCCGCTCCAGGAACTTTCTGAACTCGGCGGCCCGGTGGCGGCGGTGGAGCTGGCCGATGACCCGGCCCGTGGCGAGGTCGAGGGCGGCGAACAGGCTGGTCGTTCCGTGCCGGCTGTAGTCGTGTGACCGGCGCTCGGCCTGGCCGGGGTGCATCGGGAAGATCGGCTGGGTCCGGTCCAGGGCCTGGATCTGGCTCTTCTCGTCCACGCACAGCACCAGGGCCCTGTCCGGGGGGTTCAGGTACAGGCCCACGATGTCCCGGACCTTCTCCACGAACAGCGGGTCGGTGGAGAGCTTGAACGTCTCGGTACGGTGCGGGGCGAGGGCGAAGGCCCGCCACACCCGGGAGATCGTGGACTGCGACAGCCCGGTGGCCTCGGCCATCGACCGGGTGGACCAGTGGGTGGCGTCCCGGGGGCGGGACTCCAGGGTCGTGCGGATCACCCGTTCCACGTCCGCGTCGGTGACCCGCCTGGGCGCCCCGGGGCGAGGCTCGTCCAACAGCCCCGCGAGCTCGGACGCGATGTCGGCGTTGCTCGCTCCTGCCGCCGCGGCCAGGATGATCCGGGCCCGAAGGGCCAGCGCCTGGGCGGTGGTCGGTCGCTTCGACCATTCGGTGAGGCGTTCGCGCTCGGGCGGCGCCAGCCTGAGGGGCGCGAGGGGTCGGCCTCGGGGCATGTTCCCTCCCTTGTACTCGGCTTCAGGAGGGCGTGTGCCCCAGTGTCTATTATGCCATGGACTTCGGACTCAGGATACTAGCGACCGGTCCTCTTTGCGGTCGACCTTTTCGTCGACTTCTTCGCGCCGGCCCTCTTGGTTGCCTTCTTCGCGCCGCTCTTGCGTGCGGAGGGCCTGGTCGCCGCGGTCCTTTTAGCTGGGGTCCGCGCTTTCGTCCTTCTCGTCGTCGCCTTCTTGGCCGCAGTCGCCGCCTTGGTCCGCCGTGGTTGTGCCGCGGCCTCCAGCTGCCGGGCGAAGCCACGCTGTTGCCTCAGAAGAGCGTCGATCTGACGGCTGATCCGGTCCTCCAGCGCCTGCCGGGCGTCGTCCAGAGCCTGGATCCGCTTCTCGAATTCCTGCCACATGTTCCCTGCCTGTTCCTGAAGCTGCCGGGTCAGGCTCTGAAGATGATCCCCCTG
>WNGF01021873.1_pt1 | contig 11759 bp, 10 predicted proteins | sample 5400641 | NCBI WGS metagenome assembly WNGF01 (sample SAMN13153371, study PRJNA577476) | soil metagenome | isolation source: 80 cm soil or saprolite under grassland replicate 2 | place: USA:California | collected 2016-06-15 | reverse complement strand
ACCGAGGTCACCACGGGCCAGGTTCCCAAAATAAACCAGGTATTGGACGTAAAGCGGCTGGTCCAGCCCGAGCTCGGCGCGGACCCTGAAGATCTCAGACGCCGGCGCGTCCGGCGGCAGCATCAACGGCACCGGATCGCCTGACAGCCGCATGACCACGAAGACGATCGTCGAGATACCCCACAGGGCCGCGACCGCCCGAAACGCCCGCCGGACCAGGAATTGGCGCACTATGAAGGGGTCAGGGATCGGGGATCAGGGGCCAGGGAACGGGAGTGTGCGCAGCCCACCGGATCCTGACCCCTGACCCCTTCGCCTATCGGCTAAACGTCAGCACTTCCTTGCGGAGCTGGAAGAGCTGGTTCGGATTTGGCCGCCAGTTCAGATACTTGGCCACGCCGTAACTCTCGATCGGCTGAACGATCGGGACCCACGGGAAGTTGACCATCATGATGTCCTGCATCTTCTTGTAATTCTCGTCCCGCAGTTTCTGATCGAGCGAGAATCGGGCCTGGTCCCCGAGCTTGTCCCAGCCCTCCGGGTCTCGCCAGTAGTCCTGCGAGCCGCCGGGGCCCAGCAGGCGGTACATCATCCCGTCCGGGTCCTGGAGCGTCGAGGTCGGGTCCGACCACCAGAGTCCTTTGAACGTCTTCTGGGTCACCTTCTGGGCGCGCACGGACGCCTCGATGATCTCCATCTGGGCGTTGATGCCTCCTGGAGGAGTTGCTTGGCCCGGTCCAGGTTATAGGCGAGCGGTGGGCGGTTCGGGTCATAGCCGACGGTATCGCCCTTGGACACGAAGCCGTTCGGGACGATCCCCTGTCCACGCCAGAGGCTCTTGACGATGGCGTCGCGGTCGGTCGCGAACGACAGCGCCTGCTTGATTTTCGCGTTGTCCAGTGGCGGGGCCTTAGAGTTCACCGCCAGCACGTACAGTCCGGCGTAGAAGGCGCCTTCCGCTCGCGCCTTGTCGCTCTGATTGAGCCGGTCGACCTGGTCGGACGGAACCTTCAGAATGATGTCCGCCTCGCCGGCCATAAGGGCCGCTACTCGGGCGGCCGGCTCCGGGATCGGCTTGAAGATCGCCCGGTCGAAATCTGGCGCTCCGCCCCAGTAGTCCTTGTTCGCCTCGAGCGTCAGGTGGTCATCCTTGACCCACTCGACGAACTTGACGACGCCACTCCCGACCGGCTTGCGGTTGAACTGGTCTGCGCCGACCTCCTTGAAGTACTTCTCGGGAATGATCTGCCCGCCGTAGAAGCCGAGCCGAGCCGGCAGCAGCGGGTCTGGCTTCTTGGTGGTGAAGACGACCGTCGTGTCGTTCGGGGCGTCGATCTTGTCGATCGTCGTGAACACGGTCGCGACCTGAGTCTTCGCCTCTGGATCGTAGGTCCGCTCGATCGAGAACTTCACGTCTCGAGCGGTCAGCGGGTCGCCATTGTGCCACTTGACGTTCGGCCGAAGCTTGAATTCCCACGTCAGGTCGCCTGTCGACTTCCATTCTGTGGCGAGCTGCGGGATCAGGTTGAGGTCGGGATCCCGAGTCGTCAGGTTGTCGAAGATCTGGAACGAGATAGTGATGTTGTTGATGGCCGTGCTCATGTGCGGGTCGAAATCGGTCACGTCGGCGGCGGTCGCGACCACCAGGTCGCGCTTGTTGGCCGGCGCCTTGGTCGTCGCTACGCCGCTCTGCAAGACTTTGGCCGCTGGCTGGGGGCCTGCCGCGGCGGCCGGGCTTGGCGACGCGGCCGGGCTGGCGCCGGGCGAGGCGGCGGGCGAAGCCGCCGGTGCCGCCGGCTTGGGCGCCTCAGTGGGCTTGGCAGGCGTAGCCGGCGCTGGCTGGCAGGCCGCCAGCATGAGCGCGACGATGGCACCCCCTCCGGCCGCCCAGTGGGCGGCGGACTGACGCTTGAGCATCGCAGTCACCTCACAGAAGACGAAATTCGCCGGCTACGCCGGCGGGCACACTAGCCCCCGCCCTACTTCGGGCGCTGGCCTGGGCTATTCTCACACGTGGCCTCACCCTTGTCAATCGATGTCGCTCGGCCATGCCCTGGGCAGCCTGCTATGATGCTCGTGGCACGACAAGAATCGCACCACAGGAGTGTTCAGATGGTCGCCGATCTGAGCCTGACGCATCGAGCTCCGGCCATTGCCCGGCGAATGGCCGCGGCCGCGAGCAGATTCCTGGAGTCGCTCTCCAGCGAGCAGCGCGCCGTCGCCTCCTTCCCGTTCGAGGGCGATGAGAGGTACGAGTGGAACTACACCCCCGTGTCGCGCAATGGGCTGCTGCTCAAGCACATGAGTGGCCAGCAGCGCCGGGCAGCACTGGCGCTATTCGACGCTGGGCTGAGCGCTCGCGGGGCCGACAAGGCCAGGCAGATCATTGACCTCGAGCCGATCCTGCGCGAGACCGAGCGGATCGAGGGAGGGCCCCACCGCTGGGATCGCGACCCGGAGCTGTACTGGTTCAGCGTCTTCGGCGAGCCGGGTGGCCAGGCGCCCTGGGCCTGGCGGGCCGGCGGCCATCACGTGGGGTTGCATTTCACGGTTGTCGATGGTGACCAGGTGGCTCCGACGCCTCTTTTCTTTGGGGCCAACCCGGCCTTCGTACGCCACGGCCCCGAAACCGGCAGGCGTACCTTGCCCGAAGAAGAGGACATGGCGCGCGACTTGCTCACAAGCCTCGAGCCTTCCGAGAGGGCCGTCGCAGTGGTCGACCCGGTCGCGCCGGACGATATCTTGACCAAGAATTATCGGACCGCCGATCCGGCCGCGCCGCCGCGTGGGCTGCTGTACTCGGCGATGTCGGGTGAGCAGCGCGAGCGGCTGGTCAGGCTGATCCGACACTACGTGGAGCGAGCAGCAGACGAGCTCGCCGGCAACGAATGGTCGAGGATCGAGCACGCGGGCCTCGACGCCGTCGCGTTCGCCTGGGCCGGGCCCGCGGAGCCTCGCCACGGCCACTACTATGCGATCAAGGGGCCCACGTTTCTCATCGAGTACGACAACACGCAGAACGGGGCCAACCATATCCACTCGGTCTGGCGAGACTTCGCCAACGACTGGGGCGAAGACTTGCTCGCCAGCCACTACGCCAGCGCGCATCGAGCGTAAGCGGCGCCCCCACAGATCGCTGCCGACAGGCCGCCTTGTCAGGCGCCGGCCAACCTTTGGACGACCTCGCCCCCGACTACGGTCAACTCGACCGGGATCTCGGCGCTCTCGGCCGGCACGGTGCGCTCCCGCGTCGAGCCTCAGCCAGGCAGCTCGCGAGCCGCGGCCAGAAGCTCATCCTCGGACGGGAACTTGCCCGCCCCGGCCAGTCCCTCCGTAGCGCATTCGATGTTCGTCCACCGGACGATGCCATCGCGGTCGATCAAGAACTGCCCGGTCAACTGAGGGCCACTGGAGAGGTACTGGGCCTGGATGTCCTTCTGGTCGGTCTCGGTCATCGATCCTGATGCGCCTGCGGTTGTGGCGACGCTAGGGTTCCGTGGGCACAGGAGTGGCGCTGCCGAAGTGTCCCGGTCAACATCCTCGAGCTCGATGATGGACGCTACCTAAATAGTTGTCCGCAATCGGGCCGATGCCGGCTTGGTTGAGCAGCGGGAGCGAACGCTTGCAGCCCGGGTTAACAGAAGACCCGGCCCACACGCTCTCCACCCGCCACCACCATCCCGCCCTTGCCACTCGACCCCATGGGGCGGCCGTGCTGCCGCCCAGGCGCGGGTCCCTCGCCTGCAGAGTGCCGCCAACCGGAGCGCGGGATCACGAAGCCGTGCCAGCAGACCCTCCGTGGTGATCGCTAGAATGGCGCATGCCGTGCCAGGACGACTGCGGGATGCTCGTCCAGCAGCTTTTGATCTTCGGCCTGACGAACGGGACCGTTGTCGCGCTCAACGCGGTCGGGTTTACGCTCGCCTACTCCGTCGCCAGGCAAATGAACCTGGCGCACGGCAACGTCTTCGCCCTAACGACCGTGCTGGTGTCGAGCCTGACTGGGGCGCTCGGCGTGACGGCAACGGCTCCGGCTCTCGTGCGGGTTGGGGCACTGGTGGTGCTGGCCGGCTGCGGGGCAGCCTGCGGCGCCACGCTCAACGCGGCGGTTGAACGGCTGGCCTTTCGCCCCTTTCGGATCGGACGCGACCCGCTTGCCCCGCTCGTCGCGAGCGTTGCCCTGTCGTTTCTTTTGCTCGGCGTCGCGGTGCGATGGCACGCGGCCTACAGCATCCCACAGCCCGGGCACCAGGGCGTCAACCTGCCACTGCTGGCCATGCCCGATCTGCTGCCGCGTGTCGAGCTCGGTTGGGGCGGCGTGTCGTTCACCTTGAAGGATGGGCTCGTCCTGCTGGTCACCGCCACGACGGTCACTGCCACGGCTACCTTCCTGGCCCGCACGAGGGGTGGCCGGCTGCTGCGCGCGGTCGCGCAGGACCCGGAGTTGGCGGCCCTGTGCGGGGCCGACCCGATGCGCGCCCAGACGCTCGCCTTTGCGCTCGCAGGCGGCCTGGCCGGCTTCGGCGCCGCGATCTTCGCCACCTACTATGGGGGCGCACGTTGCTGGTTCCGGCGGCCATCCTGACCGAGGCGCTGCTCAGCTTCCTGGGCCTGGGCATCGTCGAGCCGACGCCGACGTGGGGCAATTCGATCACTTCCGACTGATCGATACGATGCGCATCCTTCCACCGCCAGCTGCGGACAAGGCGGCAACCTCGAAGGAGCCACAGCTGGGTGTCGAGGAAGGCGGGCTCCGCTCGGACGCGCCTCTGTACGGTCCGTGGCGCGGCGCGCCCCCGCGGTGCTCTGGGTGTGCTCGGCTGCTCGACCACGAGAACGCGTTTCGCTCAAGGCTCCTCCCCGTCGGTCAGCCCTTCAGTGCCCCGCTGGTCATGCCGGCGATGATGTAGCGCTGGGTGAAAACGTAGAGCAGGACGAGCGGCGAGGCGGTGATGGCGATCGCCGCGGCGATCAAGGTCCATTGGGCGGCGAACTCGGCGAAGAATTGGAGGAGACCGGCCGAGATCGGCTTGATCGAGTTGGATGGCAGGAAGATCACCGGACCGATGATGTCGTTCCAGACGCGGATGGCGACGATCAGCCCGACCACGCTCAGCGCCGGCTTCAGTAGCGGCACGACTACCTGCAAGATGTAGCGGATGTAGCCGCACCCGTCGATCGCGGCCGCGTCGTCGAGCTCCGAGGGGATACTCTTGATGAAGCCGGTGAGGATGAAGATCGGCAGGGGCACCCGGCTGAGCCAGAGCATGATGTAGCCGAACCGCGTGTCGTAGATGCCCAGCTGTTGCAAGACGAAGAACTGCGGGATGATGCCAGCCGGCAGCAAGATGCCGGACAGGAAGAGCAGGTAGAAGCCGTTGCTCGAGCGCACATGGGCGCGCGCGATCGGGAAGGCCGCCAGCGTGGCGATGATCAGTGTCCCAAACACGATCACGAACGTGTACAGCAGGGTGTTGGCGAAGTAGCTGTTGAAGGAACCCTTGACCCAGGCCTCCGGGTAGTTCGACCACATGATCGGGTCCGGGAACGAGGCCGCGTTCAAGCTGAACTGGCGGCCCGACATCAGGGAGACGAAGAGCACGAAGCTCAGCGGGATCAGATAGATCAGCGCGAGCAGGGCCAAGATCACGTAGCCGCCGATCTTGCCGGGGCGTATCCCGATCTGCAAGCCCGTGGCGGGACGCTCGGCGGCTGCCCGGCCGAGCTCGTCTTGTCGGATCACAGCACGGCCTCCCGTCGCCGCAAGTAGTACTGCATCGCCAGCACGATCACGAACACGATCGCGAACTGCACCATCGCGATCGCCGCGGCGTAACCTGGCAACCTGTTGCCGCTGAAGAACGCCTGGTTGAAGACCCACATACCGAGCGTCTGCGAGCTGAACGCGGGGCCGCCGTCGGTCAAGACGAAGATGAGCTCGAAGCCCGTGATCGTCCCGATGATCGCCAGCAGGACATTGATGGTGATGCTCGGCGCGAGCAACGGGATGGTGAGGTAGCGGAACGCGCTCCACGGCGATGTGCCGTCGATCTTGCCGGCCTCGTACACCTCGGCCGGGATCCCCTGCATGCCGGCCAGGAAGACCATCATGCTGAAGCCGAGGTACGTCCAGATCTGCACCCAGATCACCGCGTACAGGGCGGTCGCGGTGTTGCCCAGCAGGTTCGCCCGGACGCCGAGTGCCCCCAGGACCATCGTGACCGGCCCGCCCAGCGGGTTGAACATCACGTACCAGGTCAGACCGTTGATGGTCGCCCCGAGCACCACCGGCAGGAAGACCAGCGACCGGGCGGCGACCTGACCGCGCAGTCCCGAGTTCAGCAGCCAGGCGATGAGCACCGCCAGACCGTTCTGTACCGCCGTGACCAGCAGCGAAAAGATCACCGTGACCTGGAGCGCCCGGATCAGGAAAGTCTGGCCGCCGGTCAGGAGATCGCGGTAATTCTGGAGACCAACCCAGTTGACCGGGGCGTGCGGCAGGCCGGTGTAGTCGGTCAGCGAGAAGATCGACGTGCCCAGTGCGGGCACCAGCTCGAACGCGATGAACACGGCCAGAGCCGGCGCCAGGCACACGTATGGCCAGATGCCGGCGGTTCGACCGATGGGGAGCTCCTGGCGGTGGGATCGCGCTTGACAGGATAGACCAACCGGGCCGTGCCCTGAAGCACGACCCGGCGGGCAGGTGACGGCTGGGCTACACGCTGAAGTAGAGCTTGGCCCAGTCCGCGTCGAACATGCCGATGTACTTCTGCCATTGCGGCCGCGAATCTTCGAAGTTCTTCTGGACGTACTTCGCGTAGGTCTCGGGCGTATACTGGTCGGAGAGCAGCAGCTCCGACCAGGTGTTGTCGAAGGTCATGCCCGGCAAGGCCAGGCGGACCATCGAGACCGCGGTCTTCTTGAGCAGCGGCGCCTCGGCCGTCGGCACGGGCGTTCTTGCTGTACTTCAGGCCGGCCCACCCGAGGTCGCCGTACACCGGCTGGACGGCGTTGGCCTCCGGGTCGTCGGAAAACGCCGCAGTGAACGCGCCGAGTTTCTGGAAGGTCGGCTTCGCGGCCATGATGTCGCCGCCGGAGAAGGAGCCCTCCGGCCACATCGCATACTTGCCGGTGGCGAAGAGGCCGGCGCCGGTCGGGTAGTCGATGCCGCTGAAGCTGGGGTCGAAGTACTTGGAGGAGAACTCCTTCGCCCGCTTGAACGACTCGATCCACTCCGGCGTCGTGAAGTCGGCCTTGCCCTGGACGAGCATGTCGGCCCAGAAGTTCGGGTGCTTCGGCCGACCGACCGTCATTTCGGCCATGCTGGCCATGCGATTGAGCGGGCCTTGCGGCTTGGCCGCGTAGAAGATCGGCATCTCGTTCTTCGCCTTCAGCGTCTCGCACATCGACTGCCACTCGGCGTAGGTCTTGGGGTGGCTGAGGTTGTACTTGGCCAGCATGTCCTCGTTGGCCCAGACGACGTGGCCGACATAAGACAGGGTCATCTGCCAGACCTTGCCCTTCCAGGTCATGAAGCGGGCAACATTGGTCTGGTCGAAGTTCTTGAGCGACGGCAGGCCGCTCAAGTCGAGGAACTGCGTGTCGGGCTGGAAGTTGATGATGTCGGCCGGGGAGAAGCCGTACGTCGCGGTCACGTCGGTCGTCTGGCCGGCGATCCGCGCCATCTGCGCGTTGGTCCAGGTCGCGCCCTGGCCCAACGGCTCGAAGTTGATGGTGACGTTCGATCGCTTCTCCTTGAACTTGTCGTTGATCTGGCTCATCGCGTTCTTGAATGCTTCGGCGCTCGAGCCGGAGTTCCACGCGATCACATTGATCGTGGCCGGCCCGGAGCCGCTGGCGGGCGGCGCGGCGGCGGCAGGTGCGCTCGTCGCAGGCGCTGCCGCTGGTGCGGCCGGCTTCGGTTCAGCCGGCTTGGCGGGCGCGCTGGTGGCAGCCGGAGATGGCGCGGACGACTGACCGCACGCGGCCAACACAACGGCTCCTGCGCCCAGGGCGAAAGAACCAAGCAGACGCCGACGGCTCACATACATGCGGAACCTCCCTCGCCTCTCACTGATGCCCGACGACCGTGTCTTGTGCAGATCAGGCTTCCCGGATGGAGCGGACGGGAATTGGTCAGGGGACGCTCCCCGACCTGCCTGACTGTATGCAGCAGTATACCGTAGTAGTCCTGAGTAGTCCTGCCGTCACCCGGGCGAGAGCTTGGCCGTTGCCGACGTCCATGTCCTTACTGGAGGACCTCGGTCGACTGCAGGAGGATCGACTGGGGAATGCTCAGACCGAGGCCCTGGGCAGTCTTCAGGTTGATGATGAAGTCGAACTTGGTGGGCTGTTCCACCGGCAGGTCCGCCGGCTTGGCGCCCTTCAGGATCTTGTCCACGTAGCTGGCAGCGCGGCGGAACAGGTCGATGGTATTCGGCCCGTAGGCCATCATCCCGCCGGCCTCCACATACGGTCTGTCCGCGAAGATCGAAGGCAGCCGGCGCTTGAGCGCGAACTCCGCGATCGGCTTCGCGAGGGGGAGCAGGAACAGATCGGAGAAAGCGACCAGTCCGTCGACGTGCCCGGCGGCCGCGGCCTCGAACGCGCGGTCGAAGTCATCCGGTCCGCGCACCTCCGGGGACTGGAGCGTGAGCCCCAGGGCCTCGGCCGCGACCTGCGTCTCCCTGAAGTCAATCACCTTGGCGGGATTGTCTGGATTCCACAGGACGGCCACCTGGGACACCGGGGGGACCGTCTCCTTGAGCAGCTGCAGCCGTTTCCCCGCCGGTGGCGTCGACGACAGCGTGGTCAGCCCCGTGATGTTCCCACCCGGCCGAGCCAGGCTGGCGACGACGTACCCCTGCGCCACGGGATCGCCACTGACCGGCATGACGGTCGGCCTCCGGCCGCCCGGGCTCCATCGTCAGGACCCGTCCATTCACGAAGAGCAGGTCGGCGCTCTCGGCCGCCACGATGTCCTCGCGCGTCGAGCCTCAGCCAGGCAGCTCGCGAGCCGCGGCCAGCAGCTCTTCGTCGGACGGGAACTTGCCCGCCCCGGCCAGTCCTTCTGCAGCGCATTCGATGTTCGTCCAGCGGACGATGCCATCGCGGTCGATCAAGAACTGCCCGGTCAACTGAGGGCCACTGGAGAGGTACTGGGTCTGGATGTCGTTCTGATCGGTCTCGGTCAGCTCGAATGCGTCGAGACGGTTGACGGTCTCGGTGGCCTGAAGGAGCGGGACAGGCGCCGGCAGGTCACCCATCGGATCGAGCGATATTCCCTTGGCCGCCTCGATGAGCTCCGGTGTCATCGTGGGCTTGGGCAAACCGTAACTGCGGTGGGTTTCCAGGTCCGGATCGGCGGCCAGCGGAACGCTGGTCGGGCGGAACCGATAGTACAGCCGCGCCCGCTCGGGCTGGGTGGCTACGATCGCCAGCGTCTCGACGCCGTCGGCCAGCAGCTTCTCACGGATCACGCCGAGGCGGGCGATGTGGCGGCGGCAGAAGGGGCACCAGAGGCCCCGATTGATCGCGAGCAGGAGCGGGGACCGGCCCCTGTAGTCGGCCAGTGACACCACTCCGTCGCGGTCCACGGCCGGCAGGACAAAGTCTGGGGCAGTCTCGCCAGACTCCACGGGTCCCCGCGGTTCGGTTGCAGCCATGTCTCATCCCTTCGATGCCCGCGGCTCGCCGCCGGCCCGCTAACTATGGCTGGCTCGAGGCGCTAGGTCAAGCGAGGACCTCTGCACAAGACCCACCCATGACGAGCAAGTAAAGCAGGCGCCTGCCGAGCTGTCGCCGGACCGCGTCGTCGATGTAAGCGGCGTAGACGCGCAGGGCGGTCCTTTTGCTCAAGCGGTAGAGCTCGTTGTGCAGCTCCAGCTGGAGGAGGAATAGCGCTCGCCAGGCCGAGTCTCGCGCCAAGCTTCGCGAGCTGGCTGTCTCACGATCGCCCTCAGATCCGGACAGCCCGTTGGCCATCTCGCGAGCAACGTGACGAGCAAAGTCCTCCTGGACGAACCGCTTCAAGTCGGCCATCTCCTCGTCGTTGGGGGCTGCCTCCTGGCGTCGGGCGAGCATCCAGCCCAGGGTGGCGAGGACGACGAGTACCAGCCCGATCGCGACGAGAACATGCTGGAGGGGCGGCAGACCCGTCATGCGGCCTCAGACTGTCCGGTAGTGATGTTCGGATCATGATACGGAAGCGCAGCTTCGCAGGCAAGCGCCAATCAGGCGCAGCGTCTATCCAGATTTGGCGGCGTGGCCGCCCCAGTCGATGGTGATGGCCATCTACCTGCCAGAGGCGGTGCGAGCCAGCGCTCGCCCCGCCACCAGAGCGAGATGGGACCAGCCCTGATCGGGCCTACCTCGATGGTAGGAGCGGCCTCGTCAGAAGCGCGTTAGAGCGATCTATACGTTTCGTAAGAGCGGCCCGGCCCCAAGCAGCAGCGGCGAGGCCAGGTTCGCGATAGGCCGTAGGAGGAATCGTCGGCGAGCTATCATCGCCACGATCTGTGAGTGGCTGAGCACAGACTGTTGCGGCTTGTATAGGGGAGGGGACAGCCAAGCATGGCATCAGGTGACGCCGTGTTCCTGCTGGACGTCGACAACACCCTGCTCGACCACGATCGGGTCACGGCCGACCTGAAGCGCCACGTGGCGCACGAGGTGGGGGACGAGCGGCAGCGCGGCTACTGGGTGATCTTCGAGGAGCTGCGGGCTCAGCTTGGCTACGCGGACTACCTGGGAGCTCTCCAACGCTACCGCATCGAGAACCCGCGTGATCCGCACCTGCTGGCGATCTCCTCGTACCTGATCCGGTACCCGTTCGCCAATCGGTTGTTTCCCAACGCGCTGGACGTTGTCGACAGGTTCAAGGAGTGGGGCACGACGGTCATCCTGTCTGACGGCGACGTCGTCTTCCAGCCGCGCAAGATCGAGCGATCGGGCTTGTTCGAGGCGGTCGACGGGAATGTGCTGATCTACGTCCACAAGGAGCAGGAGCTAGACGACGTTGCCAGCCGCTATCCCGCCGAGCACTACGTGATGGTCGACGACAAGCTCCGCATCCTCGCGGCCGTCAAGGAGGCGTGGGGGAAGCGGGTCACGACGGTCTTCCCGCGCCAGGGCCATTACGCCCACGATCCAGCCGTCCTCGCGGCCTACCCGTCGGCAGACGTGAGCATCGATCGGATCGGCCAGTTGCTCGAATACGATCTGGCCACTCTGCTGGCGGCGGGCCGCCAGCCGCTGTAGCCAGGCGGTCAATGGCGATTTCCCTGTCGGCGGAGCAGGTCCGCCTTCTCCGCCTGCGCGCTCAGCTGCTTCATCCGCGGCGCGCCGATTCGGCCACCGTCGTCACGAAGTCTCTCTGTGGCGTGCAAGCCCAGGATCCAGCCGCCGCCGCCCTCGCGCTGCGCGTCCGTGGGGTCGGCCTGAGGGCTTGCGATGTGGAATCCGCGCGCGTTCAGGAGCGCTCGCTGGTGCGCACGTGGTGCATGCGAGGGACGCTGCAACTGCTTGCCACGGAGGACGTGGGCTGGTTGCTGCCGCTGCTGGGACCCGTCTTCGTCCGCGAGAGTCGGCGACGATACGCGGAGCTCGGGCTGGACGAGAACGACTGCGTCCGGGGCGTCCGCGCGATCCGTGACATCCTCGCAAGTCAGGGGCCGTTGACCCGGGACGAGCTTGTCGAGCAGCTCGCCGGGCGCGGCATGCGCCTCGAAGGCCAGGCACGGCCCCACCTCATCCGCCGC
>WNGF01008805.1_pt1 | contig 11760 bp, 9 predicted proteins | sample 5400641 | NCBI WGS metagenome assembly WNGF01 (sample SAMN13153371, study PRJNA577476) | soil metagenome | isolation source: 80 cm soil or saprolite under grassland replicate 2 | place: USA:California | collected 2016-06-15 | reverse complement strand
GGCCACCATCGAACGCGTGAGCCTGACCTCGGATGAGAAGCGATCGTGGGGGCGAACGAGCATCCGTCCCGGTCTCCATGGCCCGGACGTCAGCACTATAGCGCGCCGGCCGCGGGCAGGCGAGCGGCATCCGGCGGCGGCCGTGGTAGCGTGCCGCCGTGCTCGCGTGGATCGCGTCGCAGTCCACTCCGGTCATCGCGCGGGTCTTGTTCGCCTGGAGCCATGGGATGGAGAATCTGCGCCCGCGGTGCGCGGCTCGTCGGGCGAGGACGCGTCACCGTAGAGATAGCAGGCGACGTGATGGTCGGGCCCGAGCGTGATCGCCGGAGGCGTCAGCTCCGCGCACCGCGGCATGGCATGCGGGCAGCGCGTGCGGAAGCGACACCCCGACGGCGGGTCGATCGCATTCGGCGGGTCCCCGGTGATCGGCGGCCGGTCCATGCGGCGGCCCGGGTCCATGCTCGGCGCGGCGGCGAAGAGCGCCTGGGTGTAGGGATGCCTGGGCTCGGCCGCGAGCGCCTCCGCGGTTCCCGCTTCCACCACCTGGCCCAGGTACATCACCAGGATCCGGTCGCTCACGTACTCGATGACCGAGAGATCGTGGGAGATGAAGATGTAGGTGAGGGCGAGCTCCGCCTTCAGCTCCTGGAGCAGGTTCAGCACCTGGGCCTGGACCGACTTGTCGAGCGCCGAGACCGGTTCGTCGAGGACGAGGAGCTTCGGGCCGAGGACCAGGGCGCGCGCGATGTTCACCCGCTGCCGCTGACCGCCCGAAAGCTCGTGCGGGTAGCGCCGGCCGTACAGGACGGGATCGAGCCCGACCCGGCCGAGCAGGGCGCCGGCGCGCTCCTTCGCCTCGGCGCGCTCCGTTCCGTGGACGAGGAGGCTGAACGCCACGGCGTCCTCGATGGTCATCCGCGGATTGAGCGAGGCGTACGGATCCTGGAAGACGAGCTGCATGTCCCGGCGCAGCCGCTTCATCCGCCCGGGCCCGGCCGCGTGCACGGGCTCGCCCGCGAAGAAGAGGGTGCCGGCGTCCGGCTCGATGAGCCGCAGGAGGAGGCGGGCGAGCGTGGACTTCCCGCAGCCGCTCTCCCCGACCACGCCGAGGGTCTCTCCCGGCTGCACCTCGAGGGAGACGCCGTCCACGGCCCGCACCCAGGCGTGGGTGCGCATGAGCGGGCCTCCGCGCAGGGGGAAATGCTTCCGGAGCCCGCGCGCCTCGAACAGCGGCTCGCTCACGCCCGGATCTCCATGGCGTCGCGCACGCCGTCGGAGAGGAGGTTGAAGGCCATGGAGGTGAGGAAGATGGCCACGCCGGGCAGGGCGGGCACCCACGCGTTGACGTAGATCGACCCACGCAGCGTGTTGAGCATGAGCCCCCACTCGGCGGCGGGCGGGGTGACACCCAGGCCGAGGAAGGAGAGGCCGGCGGCCAGGATGATGGACAGCGAGACCTGGGTGCTGCTGAAGACGAGGATGGGACCGAGCACGTTGGCGAGCAGGTGGTGGCGCATGATCGGCCAGACGCCGGCGCCGCTCGCGCGGGCGGCCGCGATGAACTCGAGCGACTTGACCTGCACCGTGGCCGACTCGGCGACGCGAACCACGCGGGGGACGAAGACCACGGAGAGCGAGATCAGCGTGTTCCAGAGCCCGGGGCCGAGCGAGCCCGAGATGGCGATGGCCAGGAGCACGGCGGGGAAGGCGTAGAAGATGTCCATCGTGCGCATGATCAGCTGGTTGCTGATCCCGCCGAGGAAGCCAGCCGCCACGCCCAGCACGGTGCCGAGCACGAAGGCGACGAGGACGGGAGTCAGCCCGGCGAGCAGGGTCAGGCGCCCGCCGTACAGGAGCCGGCTCAGCATGTCGCGCCCCTGCTCGTCCGTGCCGAGGGGATGCTCGGCGGCGCCGACGGACAGGAGGCGCAGGCGGAGGGATCCCGCGTTGGGATCGTAGGGCGCGAGTGCGGGCGCGAAGAGAGCCGAGAGCACGATCGACCCCAGGAGCGCGGCCGCCGCGAGGGTGGTCGGGTCGCGCCGGAGCCGCCAGGCGACCGCGCGCCAGTACCCCATGGGCGCCCGCGCGGTGGGGGCGGTCTCGACGGCGGGGACGCTGACGGCCATGGGTGTCAGTGGCGGGCGATCCGCGGGTCGACGAGGCTCTGCACGATGTCGACGGCGAGGTTCAGCAGGACGAAGAAGGCCGCCAGCACGAGGATCACGCCCTGGAGCACGGGGATGTCGCGCTGGAAGATGGCGAGGTTCAGGAGATAGCCGGTGCCCGGCCACGAGAAGACCGCCTCGACCAGGACGGAGCCGCCGAGCTGGAAGCCGAACTGCAGCCCGAGCACGGTGAGGATCTGGGGCGCGGCGTTCTTCACGACGTGGGAGAAGACCGTCCGGCGCCAGAGGCCCTTGGCCGCGAGCGCCACGACGAACTCCTGGGCCAGCACGTCGAGGGCCGCCGACCGGACGACGCGCGTGATGACGCCGAGCGGGATGAGGGCGAGGGCGACCGTGGGCAGCGTCAGGTGGCGCAGGTACTCGCCGAGGCCGCCCTCGGAGCCCGCGCCCATGGCCGGCAGCCAGCCGAGCTGGACGGAGAACACGATGATGAGGATGATGCCGGCCCAGTAGTGCGGGACGGACACCCCCACGACCGCGATGGCGCTGGCGACCTTGTCCACGAGGCCGCCCTGGCGGAAGGCGGCCACGAGCCCGAGCGAGATGCCCAGGGCGAAGGCCGAGAGCGACGAGGTGAACGCCAGCGCCAGGCTGTAGCCGAGGGCGTCTCTCACGTCGTCGATCACGGGGCGGCGGGTGGCGATGGAGCGACCCAGATCGCCCCGCGCCACGCGCCCCAGCCACAGCAGGTACTGCACCGGCAGCGGCTTGTCGAAGCCCAGCGCCTTCTTGGCGGCCTCGATGTCGGCCGGGCTCGAGTCGGCGGGCATCACGGCGGCGATCGGATCGCCCGGCGCGAGGTGCACCATGGCGAAGACGATGAGGCTCGCGCCGACCAGGGTCGGGACCGCGAGCAGGAGCCGCCGGATCACATACGCCCACATCGTCCACGCCTCGCGGTTCCATCCCGACTCGGACCGACGAACCTCCGGGCGGGGCTGGGAGCGCCCTGCCCGGGACACGCTGACTCGCCTCCGGCGGTGCCCGGTGGAAACGGGCCACGATAGTGCCGTCTCGGGCTTCGGTGACGCGCAGAAGCCACGGTCCCGGGCAGGGCGCCCGCAGGCCCGTCCTGCCCGGGAGTCACGTGCGGGACGTTGCGGAGCCCATCCAGCACGGCAGCGTTCCGGCCCGGGACCCTACCGGACCGCCGTCGCGGTCAGGTCCACGAACCAGGACTGCGGCTGCACGAACCCCTTCACCTTCGGCGACAGCGCGCGCGGGTTCAGGTCGTGCGCCACGAAGATCCACGGCGCGTCGTCGACGACGATCTCGTGGACTTTGGCCAGGATCGCGTCCTGCTTGGCGATGTCGAAGGTCTTCTCCGCCTCCTCGAGCAGCCGGTCCGTCTCCGGGTTCTTGTAGGGCATGGTGTTCACCGATACCGGCACCACGGACTTGGAGTGGAAGAAGCGCCCGAAGCCGCTCCAGGGCTCGAGGAAGTTCCAGGAGATGTTCCAGGCGTTGAGCCCGTCGTTGTCCGGCGTGTGGAAGCCGGCGCGCCAGCGCGAGAGGAGCGTGTTCCACTCCACCGGCTGCAGGTCGACGTCGATCCCGACCTCCTTCAGGTTCTTCTGGATCTGCTCGTTCATGGCCAGCGGCAGCATCTGCCCCGAGCCGGACGTGGAGATCAGGTGGACGGCCTTGGGGGGGCGCTTGGTCTCGCTGTAGCCGGCCTGCCGCAGGAGGTCGCGCGCCTTGGCCGGGTTGTAGTCGTAGGTTTCCTTCGGGTGGCCGAACCACGGATGTCCCTTGTAGACCACGCCGGTGGCGGGGATGCAGGTGTCGTTGAGCAGGGCCTTGCAGATCCCCACGCGATCGATGGCGTAGTTGGCCGCCTTGCGGACGAGCTTGTTGTCCCACGGCGCCTTGTCCAGCCTGAGCGTGTGCGTCCAGTTGTGCGGGTAGGAGTTGGTCACGATCTGGAAGCCGGCGCCCTTGAGCTGCAGGATCGAGTCGGGCGGCGGCACCTCGACCCAGTCCACCTGGCCGGTGCGCAGGGCGGCCAGGCGCGTCGTGGGCTCGGGCATGGGGAAGAAGGTGAGCTTGTCGAGCTTCGGCCGGCGGGCGGGGTTCCAGTACTCGCGGTTCGCGTCCAGCTCCAGGCGCTCCCGCGGGACGAAGCGCGTCACCTTGAACGGGCCGGTGCCCGAGGGCTGCTCGGCGAACTTGCGCCAGTCCTTGACCTTCTGCCACTGCGTGGGCGAGACGATGACCATGTAGACGATCTGGTACGGCACGAAGCTGGTCGGCGTGCCGGTGTCGACCTCCACCGTGTGGTCGTCGAGCTTGGTGATGCTCTTCAGCGCCGTGAGCCGGAAGCTCACCTGGGCGGAGCCGTAGCTGTCGAAGTGCGGCGCGTCCTTCTTCTTGATGGACTCGAAGGTGAACACCACCGCGTCGGCGTTGAACGGGCTGCCGTCGTGGAACTTGACGTTCTTCCGGAGCTTGAAGACCCACTTCGCCGGGTTGTCCTTGCGGACTTCCCAGGACTCGGCCAGCCCCGGCACGAGCGGGGGCAGGCGGTCGCCGCGCGTGAGGTCCCAGGCGACCAGCGGCTCGAAGATCTGGTAGCCCACGAAGCGGAAGCCCTCGAAGCCGTTGTCGGTCTGGCCGCCGGTGTACGGGATGTCGCTGGCGGTCATGCCGATGCGCAGGTGTCCTTGCGCCGTGGCCGCCGGGACCGAGCCGAGGACCAGACCAACGGTGAGGGTGAGCGCGAGGGAGCGTCTCATGGGGATCTCCTCCTTCAGGCCGAGAGTGCCGGGTGGGACGTGGTGGTCGCGCGCGGCGCGGCGAATCGCTCGGGGACGAGATGACAGCGCGCGTGGTGCCGCGGGCCGACCGCGTGCGTCACGGGGTCGAGCGCGCGGCACGCCTCGCCGGCCAAGCTGCAGCGCGGCGCGAAGGCGCACCCCGGCGGCAGGGCCGCCAGGTTCGGAGGCTGGCCGGGGATCGGGATCAGGAGCTCGCCCTTCTGGCCGCGCCGGACCGTGGCGCGCATCAGCCCCTCGGTGTACGGGTGGGCGGGCCGGGCGAACAGCTCGGTGATCGGCGCGTGCTCGACGATGCGCCCCGCGTACATCACCGCGGCGTCGTCGGCCACCTCGGCGGCCACCCCGAGGTCGTGGGTGACGAAGATCACGGCGAGCCCGAGACGGCGCTGCAGGTCCCGCAGGAGCCAGAGGATCTGGGCCTGGACGGTCACGTCGAGCGCCGTGGTGGGCTCGTCGGCGAGCAGCAGCGCCGGCTCGCAGGCGAGCGCGATGGCGATCATCGCGCGCTGGCGCATTCCACCGCTGATCTCGTGAGGGTAGCTCCGCAGACAGCGCTCCGGCGACGGCACCTGGACGAGGTCCAGGAGCTCGCGCGCGCGGCCGAGCGCATCCGCGCGCGCCATCGGCCGATGACGCCGCAAGGTCTCGACGATCTGCTCGCCGATGGTGAACACGGGATCGAGCGCGGTGAGCGGTTCCTGGAAGACCATGGAGACCACCGTCCCCCGCATCTCCTGCCGCTCGGTCTCGGACAGCCGGTTGACGTCGCGCCCGGCCAGGAGGACTTCGCCACTCACGCGCGTCCGCCCGGGCGGGTGCAGGCCCAGGATCGCGCGAAGCGTGACGCTCTTGCCCGAGCCCGACTCGCCCAGCAGCGCCAGGACGTGTCCCCGCTCGAGCGAGAAGGAGACGCCGCCGAGCGCGTGCACGGTGCCCTCCCGCGTCGAGAACTCGACGTGAAGGTCTCGGAGGACCAGCAGGGGCACCGGCGTCATGGTGTCGTCGCCTCACGGCTCGGAGCCCGGACCGCGCCGCGGCCCGTCGCCTTCCGCGCCGCCGTCCTCGGCCAGGCCCGACCCGGCGCCGCGATGATCGGCAGGAGCCGGTCGCGCCGCCCAGCGCGCGGGCATCGGATCCCGCGCGCGTACACATCGCTCACGATGAGCAGGGGCGGCCTCCGCCGCAGATCGAGCGGAGGCCACTATAGCACGCGGCGTCTCGCCGATCGTCCGCTGTGAGCACGCTCAGGCGCCACGAGGAGCGGGCGGGCTCGGCGGGCGGTGCAGGCTCGCGCGTCATGGCTCGGCCCGGAGCCGAGGCATCCCCGGATCTCAGCCCGGCGTCACCGGCTCGCGGGACAGCGACTCCTCGGCGAACCGGAGCAGCGCGAGGACGAGCGCGACGATCACCGGCCCCAGCACGATGCCGATCGGCCCGAAGGCGCTGAGCCCCCCGGCGAGGCCGAGGAAGACCGGGAGCGTCGTGATCCGGGCGCGGCCCGAGATGAAGAGCGGGCGGATGATGTTGTCGGCGGAGGAGATGACGATCACGCCCCACAGGACGACGAAGATCGCCGCCCCCCAGCGGCCATGGAACGCCAGCGCGCCGGCGCCCGGGGCCCACACGAGCGCCGATCCCGCGAGCGGCACGAGCGCGGCGAGGGCGGCGAGGCCGCCGAAGACCACGGGCGAGGGGAGCCCGACCAGCGCGAAGGCGATGCCCACGAGCGTTCCCTGGACGAGCGCGGTCAGCAGCGAGCCGAACACCACCGCCCGCGTCACCGCCGAGAGGTGCTGGACGAGGTGCGCCTGGCGCTCGGCGTCCAGGGGGATCAGGACGAGCGCGCGCTGCAGCATCTCCTCGCCGTCGCGCAGGAAGAAGAAGAGGAGAAAGATCATCACGATGAGACCGACCAGGGTGCCGAGGGCTTCGACGACGATGGCGCCGCTGCTGGACACGAGCAGGCCGAGGAGCGTCTTCGCCGCGTTCACGAACCAGCCCTCGATCTGATCGGCGGTGATCGGCGTCACCGACTCGGCCCACCGGATGACCCGGTCGATGACGGGGACGCGCAAGAGGTCGCTCAGCCGGACCATGTGGTACTCGCCGGCGGCGGCTTGCAGGCGCGCGACCAGATCCGTGGCCTGCCGCGTGAAGGCCACGGCCAGGAACGAGGCGGGTCCGATGAGGACGAGGATCACCCCGAGGGTGAGGAGCATCGCCGCCGCCCCGCGGCTTCCCCTGAGCGCGCGGCGCAACGCCTGGTTCACGGGGTAGAGCAGGAAGGCCAGCAGCACCGACCAGAGAATCGGTCCGATGAACGGCTGGAGGATCCTGAAGACCGCGGCGCCGAGGAGGACCGCCGTGGCCAGGGCGAACACCCGGGGGTAGAACTCGCTCCGGGGCTCAGTCATCCGGCCGGCTCGGGCGAACCCGGCGAGAGCGGTCGCTCACGGGTGATTGGCAGACCACTCACTCGCTCCTGAGCACGCCGAGCGGCTTCCGGCCCAGGAGGCGGTGCGTGCCGAGGAAACCCACGGCGAGGGCGAGGACGATGGCGGCGAGGACGCCGAGCGCGAGTGTGGCGGGAGCCCAGCTCCACGGGACCTCCAGCGCGAAGCGCAGCACGGCCCAGGCCAGGACCCCGGCCAGCGCCGCGCCGCCGAGGCCGGCCCCAACCCCGAGCAGCGCGTACTCGACGGCGAAGACCCGTCCCACGAAGCCGCGCGTGGCGCCGAGCGCCTTCAGGATCACCGATTCGTAGAGACGCTGGTACCGCGTGATGCTCAGCGCCCCCGCCATCACGACGAGGCCGCTGAGCACGCTCAGCCCCGCGACCAGCCGCATCGCGAGCGCGATCTGGTCCAGGACCGAGGACACGCGCTCCAGCACCTCGCGCACCGGGATGGCGGTGACGTTGGGGAAGGCGGCGACCACGGCGGACTGGACGCGGTCCTCGTCCCGCTGGCGCACGCGTGCGGTGGCGAGGTAGGTGGCGGGGGCGCCGGCGAGCGCTCCCGGGGAGAAGATGACGAAGAAGTTGGAGTCGAGGCTCTGCCAGTCCACGCGTCGCAGGTTGACGACCCGGGCCGTCACCGACACCCCCTGGATGTCGAAGGTCAATGTGGAGCCGAGGCCGACGTCGAGCTGCCGGGCGATCTCCTCCTCCACCGAGATCAGCGGCTCCCGCGCCGCCTCCTCGGGGGTCCACCATCGCCCGGCGATCACCGTGTTGTGGTGGGGCGTCTGCGCCGCCCACGTGAGGACGTACTCGCGGGTGAGATACCAGACGTCCTCCCGACGCGTTGTCGCGTCGGGGGCGATGGGCACGCCGTTGATGGCCACGAGCCGCGAGCGCACCACGGGGGTGAGGTCGGGCGCGACCCCGCCGGCGTGCGCGGTGACGACGCGGGAGAAGGGTTCCGCCTGATCGGGCTGGATGTCGATGAAGAAGAACGCGGGCGCCGCGCCGGCGCTCCGGTACGCGAGCTCACGCCGCAGGCTCACCTCGAGCACGGCGACGGCGACGATCAGCGTCACCGCCAGCCCGAGCGAGATCAGCACCGCGCCCGCCTGGCTGCCGGGCCGATGGAGATTCGCCACGCCCTGGCGCCAGACCAGCGGACCGCGGCGCGTGAGCCGCGAGAGCGCGACGATGAGCCGGGCGGACAGGGCGAGCAGCAGGAGGGCCGCGGCGAGCCCCCCGATGAACAGGCCGCCGACCTTCCAGGAGCCGGCCTGCCAGAGCGCGAGCGCCGAGAGCCCGACCCCGATGACGAGCGCGGCGGGCCACGGCCGCCGGCCCGCGAGCCTCGGCTCCACCGGCCTTCTCAGGATGAGCGCCGGCTGCACCCGGCGGATCTCGAGCAGCGGCCACAGCGAGAACAGGAGCGTGACGCCGACGCCCACGGCGAGGCCGCTCAGCACCGCCCGCGGGGACAGGATGAGGTCCACCGGCAGCGGCAGGAGGCGGGCGAGGAGCGGGGCGAGGACGGGCTGGAGCGCGCTCCCGAGGGCGGCGCCGGCAAGACTTCCGCCGAGCCCGAGCAGGGCGGTCTGGACGAGATAGATCGCGAGCACGTCGCGCCACCCGGCGCCGAGGCACTTGAGGACGGCGATGGTCGCGAGCTTCTCGCTCACGAAGGCGCGCACGCTGACGGCCACGCCGATGCCGCCCACCATGAGGGCCACGAGCCCGGTCAGGCCGAGGTACATGGTGAGCTGGTCCCAGAACCGGCGGAATCCCGGCTGGGCCTGCGCGTAGGTGAGAACGCGGACGGCCGGGTCGGTCAGCTGCCGAGCGAGCGCATCGCGGAACGGTCCCGCGTCCCGTCCCTCGGGCAACCTGATGAGCGTGCGATACCGGACGCGGCTGCCCGGCCTCACGAGCGCGGTGCGGTCCAGATCCTCTCCCGCGATCAGGACGCGCGGCCCGAGGGAGAAGACGCCGAGCGAGCGATCGGGCTCCTCGGTGATCACGCCGCTGATGGTGAGGTCGAGGTCGCCGATGCGGATCCGATCACCGACGGCCAGCCGGAGCCTCGTCAGGAGCGACGGGTGGACGAGCGCCTTGCCGTGTCCGACGAGGGAGGCGAGGGGACGGTCGGGATCGGTGACGAGGCGGCCGTAGAACGGGTAGCCCTGCTCCACGGCCTTCAGCTCGACGAGCTGGACGGGGGCCCGCGGGCCGGCGCCCGCCTGCGCCATGGCCACCAGCTCGCGGACCCGCGTGACGGCGACGCCCTCTGGCGTGAGCCCGGCGACCACCGCCGCCGAGTCGGGCGAGAGCGGCCGAGTGGCGCGGATCTCGACGTCCGCGCCCAGCAGCGATTTCGCCGAGCGCGCGATGGCCAGCGTGAGGCTGTCGGCGAAGCTCTGCACGCCGACGAGGGCGGCCACGCCCACGGTGATGCAGACCAGGAAATAGACGAAGTGACGGTGAGCCCCGCGCGTCTCCCGCCACGCCATGCGGAGCGCGAACAGCCCGCTACCCCGCATTCCGGTTCCCTCTCACCCGCCGAGGGGGAGAGGGCAGGGTGAGGGGGAGCGCGCGACACAGAACACGCGTTGGTGAATGTAACGCGCTAGGCATGGTGCCCGTTCGTCTCGTCGCTCACGATGCGACCGTCGCGCAGGGTGACGACGCGGTCGGCATGGGCGGCCAGCGCGCCGTCGTGGGTCACGAGCACGAGCGTGCTGCCGAGGTTCCGGTGAAGATCGACCAGCAGCTCGATGATCTGCTTGCCGGTGGCCGAGTCGAGATTGCCGGTGGGCTCGTCGGCCAGGAGCAGCCGCGGTCGGCGGCAGACGGCGCGCGCGACGGCCACGCGCTGCTGCTCACCCCCCGAGAGCTGGACGGGGTAGTGGTGCGCGCGACCGGCGAGGCCGACCTCGGCGAGCAGCGCTCCGGCGCGCTCGAGCGCGTGGGGCTCGCCGGCCAGCTCGAGCGGCACCGCGACGTTCTCGAGAGCGGTGAGCGTGGGGATCAGGTGGTAGGACTGGAACACATAGCCGATGGTGTCACGGCGGAAGCGAGCCAGCGCGTCCTCTCCGAGCCGCGTGATCTCCACGTCGTCCACGGTGATGCGGCCGGCGGTGGGCTGGTCGAGGCCGGCGACGAGGCCGAGCAGCGTGGACTTGCCGCTGCCCGAGGGCCCGGCCACCGCGAGGAACTGTCCGGGGGGGACGTCGAGGGAGATGTCCGCGAGCACGTCCACGGCGGCGCCGCCGCTCGTGAAGCGCATCGAGAGCCCCCGGATGCTGATCATGATGAGGTTCATACTACACTAACGCCATGCGTCGTCTCCTCGCCGCCCTCGTGCTGGCGGCGCTCCTCGCCGCGCCCGCCGGCGCCCAGGAGCGCGTCATCGTCGCCTTCGGCGACAGCCTCACCGCGGGGCTGGGCGTCGCGGCCGAGCAGTCGTACCCGGCATTGCTGGCGGCGCGGCTCCGGGCCGAGGGTTATCCCTACCGCGTCGTCAATGCCGGCGTCTCCGGCGATACGACGGCGGGCGGACTTCGCCGGGTCGACTGGGCGCTGCGCCTGGGCCCCGAGGTCGTGATCCTGGAGCTGGGCGCCAACGACGCCCTCCGCGGCCAGGACCTGGACACCGTGCGTTCGAATCTCCACCAGCTCGTGGAGCGCTTCCAGTCGGCCGGGGTGCGCGTCCTGATCGCGGGCATGCGCCTGCCGCCCAATTACGGCGCGGGCTACGGCGCCGCGTTCCAGCGACTGTACGAGGAGGTGGCCAGGAAGCGCGGCGCGGCCCTCATGCCGTTCTTCCTGGACGGGGTAGCCGGCGATCCCAGGCTCAACCAGCCGGACGGCATCCACCCGACCGCCGACGGCTATCGCCTGATCGTCGACCGCCTCTGGCCGCACCTTCGCCCGCTGCTCAGGCGGTAGTCAGGACGCTTCGGATTCTTCCAGCCACTGACGCGAGCCGACGAGTGTTGGCATCGGGTATGTGCCTCCGGCCATGCCATCCCGCCGTCCTTGACGTCATCCGGGATATCTTTGGTGAGAAAGATCTGGATCCCGTGCGCGGCTTCCCCGCGGTGGTGTCCCTCTTGATGTGGAAATCCATGGCGCAGCTTCCGATAGTCATCATTCACTGATTTGGTCCGCTCGCGACAGCAGCGACGGCGGGATCGTGACCCCGAGCGCTTTCGCGGTCTTGAGATTGATCACCAGCTCGAACTTGGTGGGCTGCTCGACGGGGAGGTCGCCCGGCTTAGCGCCTTTCAGGATCTTGTCCACAAACGTGGCGCTGCGACGGAAGAGATCGCGCAGGCTC
>WNGF01008804.1_pt1 | contig 11761 bp, 11 predicted proteins | sample 5400641 | NCBI WGS metagenome assembly WNGF01 (sample SAMN13153371, study PRJNA577476) | soil metagenome | isolation source: 80 cm soil or saprolite under grassland replicate 2 | place: USA:California | collected 2016-06-15 | reverse complement strand
GAGCGGCTGGCACTGTGGTCGCCGCGGCTTCTGGAGCAGATCGGCGCGAAAATGTGAAGAGGGCACCGGAGTCTCTGGCCGAAAGAAGGGCCTGGGGCAAGAGCCGCAGGGAGATCGTGGGCCGTGTGGACCAGGGACGGTGGTCGCCCGCAAAGGCCCGCGATGACGTCGTTGCTCAGATCGAAGCGGCCTCGGCCGGGCGCCTACCGACGCTCCTTCCGATCAAGTACGGGCGCATGGCTGCTTCGCCTTTCGGGTTCTTCCGCGGTGCCGCGGCCGTCATGGCCGCCGACCTGGCGTGTCTGCCCAGGACGGGAATGGTCGCCCAGATTTGCGGCGATGCGCATGTCCGCAATCTCGGCGCCTACGCGGCACCGGACGGGCAGGTCGTTTTCGACATCAACGATTTCGACGAGTCGATCGTCGGGCCGTGGGAGTGGGACTTGAAGCGCCTCGCCTCCTCCGTCGTCCTGGCCGGACGCGAGGCGGGCGACTCCGACCGCGGCTGCCGGGACGCGGTGGAGCTCCTGGCTGCGTCTTACGGCGAGGGACTCCGGCGATTTGCCGTCATGCCCGCGATGGAACTCGCGCGCCACGAGATCCGGCACGGATTCAAGGAAGGGCCGGTTCACCGAGTTCTGAAGAAGGCCGAGCGGGCGACTCCCCGCGCTTCTCTCGAGAAGCTCACGGTGCGGGGTCGTGGCGGGCAGCGTCTGTTATCGCGCCGGCCGCCGCTGCTCTCCATCTCGGAGTCTGTGGCCCGGCGGGTGCTCGCTTCCCTCCGGCCGTACCGCGACACGCTCGGGCCCGGAAGCCGGCTCGTGCTCGATGCGTACCGCCCGGTGGATGTTGCCTTCCGGATCGCCGGCACCGGAAGCATCGGAACGCGCGACTACGTCGTGCTTTGTTTCGGATCGGGGCCGGACGACCCGCTCTTCCTTCAGATCAAACAGGAACTGCCGTCCTGCTGCGCGCCCTTTCTTCCACGCCGCGAGAAGGCAGCACACCAAGGGCGCCGCGCGGCCGTCGGGCAACATCGCATGCAAACGGTGGTCGACCCGTTCCTGGGCTGGACGCGAATCGGAGAAGCCGACTACCTCGTGCGGCAACTCGCCGACCACAAGGCTTCCGTGGATCCGGAGGAGCTCAAGGGAGCGTCGCTCATGGAATACGCCTTCGTGTGCGGCGAGCTGTTTGCCAGGGCTCACGCGCGCACGGGCGACGCGGTCGCTCTTTCAGCCTACTGCGGCCGCTCCGATCGTCTTGGTCGCGGGCTCGTCCGCTTCGCCGCAGCCTACGCCGACCAGACGAGCGTCGACTACGAGCGGTTTGTCAAGGCGATCCGCACGGGCCGTATCGAGGCGGGAAAGGTCGCAGGAAAGTAGCGTATCGCAGCCCGTGGACGCATCTACTGTACCGGGCCCTTTTCCCTTGTGGGTGCGGGCGCCTTGCCGCTGACCTGGATGGACGAGGCTCGGACCCTGCCTCCGTCGTCCCTGGCCACGAGCTTGGCGTTCGCTCCTTCCTGCAGAGGGCCTCCGTCCAGACGGGTGGAATCGTCCCAATAGACGACGGTCTCCTGGCCCTTGCTGTCCTTGATGACGAGCATCTTCTGCTCCATGTCGACCCGGGTGACGGTGCCGCTGATCGGTTTGTCCGCGGCGTAGACCGGAGCCGTGACGAAGAGGAAGGCCAGCAGAGCGCCGATGGCGAAGAGTCGTTTCATGAATACCCCCGAGACTTGAAACCACACGTACTTGGGTCTCCTGCAAAAAACAGACCGGCATCTCTTTTGCTAGGAAGGGAGACCAGTTCATACGCCCCCAACTGTTGCCAGCGGGCCGCGCTTGCGCGGCCCGCCCCCGCCTTTTCCTTGACGGCGCCGTGCGGAGGGTCCGCTACGGATTGACGACGACCGTGCCTGTCATCATGGCGCCGTGGACCCTGCAGTAGTAGGGAAAGGTCCCTGGCGCCGCAAAGGTGTGGCTGAAGTTTCCACCGGACTGGTTCCCGGAGTCCCAGATGCCGTCGGGGGTGCAGCAGTTTCCCGAAGTCGTCGAGTGAAGACCGCCGACCCAGGCCCATTTGACTGTCTGGCCGGCGCTGATCGTCGTCGTGCTGTTGCCGCTCGTCGCATCGACGAAGGTATTGCCACCGCCCGGCCCGACGTTGACCGTGTGAGCGCTGCCCGCAACCGGGGTCGGGGTCGCCGTCGGCGACATCCCCGGTTGCGTCGGCGATTTCTTATCGTTGCCGCAGGAACAGACCATCGAGAGCACCAGAGCCAGAAGAACGAAACGGGAAGAGCGAGTCATGAGGCACCTCCTTAAGATGATCGCCAGATCGGCGAAGCCTCGCGCGCCCGTCGCGCGGGCTCGCCGAATCGAGCGTAGGTCCGCTAGGAGCGATCGTTCGCAGAACTTAGCTGGCGCTTAGCACTTCCCATCGGCGGACGAAGCTCAAGAAAGAATGAAGAATCCTCACCGCTGCACGATGAACTCGTCGCTCCAGGCCGTCATCGGGCTCTGCTCGTGGCGTGCTCTTTGCATCGCAGGGCCCTGGGAGACAGATGTGATTCGAAAGCTCCGCTCAGGCGTCTATCGTCTCTACAGCAGGAAGAAGGACGCTCGGACGGGCAAGCGGCGCAACCTCGGCACTTTCCGAACGCGAGAGGCAGCGCAACGGCATGAACGGGCGGTCCAGTTCTTCAAGAGGCGCGGCTAGGCCGCCGTTGCGGCGAGGAGGCCAGTGATCTCGATCCAGGATTTCACGGAGCTCTTGGAAGGGTCCCTCGTGGCGGGCGACGGACTCGTTAGCCGCTGTCCCCGCTGCGGACGCAACGGCGTGCGGAGATATCGATTTAACGGAACGGTCCGGTTCGTCCATGTCCAGACCGCCCGCATGTGCAGCGACGGAATGCGCGTCGAGCCCGAGGATTGCTGCACGCTTCCCGAGATCACCGCCGCCTAGCCCGGACTTGTCGCGAGAGGAGAACGCGATGGGAAAGCTCGCTCGGAGATTGGCCTTCCTCGCTCTGGTTCTCCTGATCCTCGCGCTGGCCGGTTTTCGCTGAACGGCCGGCGAGATCGCCCTACTTGGCGCCCGACTTGTTCTTTTCGAAAAGCGGCACGTACTTTCCGTAGCCCTCGGCCTCGAGGCGGTCGACCGGGATGAACCGGAGAGCGGCCGAGTTCATGCAATAGCGAAGGCCGGTGGGCTGGGGTCCGTCATCGAAGACGTGGCCGAGATGCGAGTCCGCGTGAGCGGACCGAACCTCGGTGCGCGCTGCGAAGAGGCGGCGGTCGGTTTTGGTCTTGATGTTTCCGGGCTCCAGCGGCCGGGTGAAGCTCGGCCAGCCGGTGCCCGAGTCGTACTTGTCGAGCGAGGAAAAGAGCGGCTCGCCCGAGACGACGTCCACGTAAAGACCCGGCTTGTGGTTGTCCCAGTACTCGTTGCGAAAGGCGGGCTCGGTGCCCTCGTGCTGGGTCACGTCGTATTGGATCGCCGACAACCGGGCACGCAGCTCCGCGTCGGCCGGTTTGACGAAGCGGGCCGAGTCCCATCCCTTCTTCGGAGGCCGGTCCTCGGGACCGGATCCCGTCAGAGGGAGAAGAAAGGCGACGAGAAAAGTGGAAATCATGGCTTCTCCTCTCCATGCCCGGCTGCGGCACCCCAGAGCTCCCGGAGGCGGCGGTCTCGGCCGCAGCCCTCTCGATATTGGTGGTATCGCACCGGATCCTTCTTGTAGTAATCCTGGTGATATTCCTCGGCTCGGTAGAAGACCGATGCGGGCGCGATCTCCGTGACGACCGTCTTGTGCAGCCCGGCTTCGACACGCTTCTTCGACTCTTCGGCCGCGCGGCGCTGTGTCTCGTCGTGGAAGAAGATCGCGGTGCGGTACTGGCGCCCGTGGTCGCAGAACTGGGCATTCGGCGTGAGCGGATCGACGTTGTGCCAGAACACGTCGAGCAGGCGTTCGTAAGTGATCTTCGACGGGTCGTAGACGATCTGGATCGACTCGGCGTGGCCCGTCGCTCCCGACGAGACTTCCTCGTAGGTCGGGTTCGCCTTGGAGCCGCCTGTGTAGCCGGAAGTCACCGACACCACTCCCGGCAACTTTTCGAAGGGCTCGACCATGCACCAGAAACAGCCTCCCGCGAAGGTTGCTCGCAGGCCGGTCGCGGTCTGACCGGCGGTGGCCGGGGCCGTCTCGATCGACGACGCCAGGGCAAGCGCGGCGAAGATCGATCGGAACAAGGGGCTCGTCAACATCAACGCTCTCCGTTTCATGGCGCAGTTGTACTACGCATCCAAACACCCTTTAGATGCCGTCCGGGGGGCGACAGTTTCGACTTTCGTGCCGCCGAAAACACTTGGAAGCCGAGGCCCGATCCATCCGCTCCACGTCCTAGAATAGAAACGAATGCGCCCCGACGGTCAGGTTGCCGAGCAACGACCCAACCAGGCTGCCCCGGCCGACGATCGCCTCCCGTATGCCGAGGTGCTCGTGGAGATCGGGGAGCTCTCCGACGCCGAGTCCCAGCTGGCCCGCGTGCTCGAAGACCGGCCCGAGGATCTCGCCGCCCTCGATCTGCTCGCCAAGATCAAGCACATGCGCGGCGAGCTCTCCGAAGCGATCGCGTGCTGGGCGCAGGTCAACGCGAAGTCTTCCCACAACCAGCAGGCCCGGATGCACTTGAGCTCGATCCTTCAGCTCGCCCGGGACAGCGAGAGAGGGAGCGGCGAGTTCCTGGTGCTCGGCCCCTACCAGCTCTGGCGCAAGCCGGCCGCGCACCTGGAACTGGAAGAGGTGTTTCGAATCTTTCTGGGGCGCCGGACGAATGAGGCGAGAAACCGTTGCGGGGAGCTGGCCCGGAAGTACCGCGGCAAGGACCCCGACCTCTATCGGCTCGCCGTCATGGCCAACGCGTGGATCGCCGAGCTGTCCGGGGAGCTCGAGACGGCCCTCTCGATTCTGGAGGAGCTCGGCACGGAACGGGGCTTCGAGACCGATCCCAACCGGGTTCTGGCGCTCGCGCGCCTGTACGAGCAGATCGGCACGCGCGAGCTGCTCGAGAAGGCCGTGCAGATCTACTGCCACTTCGACCGCGACACCGAGAAGATCTCAGTTCTCGGACACCTGGAGGTCCTCCACCGCAAGCTCGGAAGCGAGGACGAGGCCGCGCAGTACGAACGGCGGTTCGTGGAAGTTTTTCGCCGGCGCATGCATCGCCCGACGCTTTCGGACGCTGTGCGGACGGCAGCCCGCCGGTACATTCCGCTCTACAAGCTGGCGGCCGCCCGGTTTGCTCTCCCCGGCGATGGTCTTTCCCAACCCACGCGCCGGGAGCGGGGGATCGAGCTCGCCCTGTCAGGCGGCCGGCAGGCCGCCCGTGAGGTCTTCGCAGAAGCCGGCGAAGCGCTGGATCGGAAGTATCTCGCGGATCTCTTCGTGCTCGAGGGCGCGCGAGAGGAAGCGATCGCGCTCTACCTCGCCAGCCTCGGGGCGTACGGGAACGACGCGTCGGTGCTCGAATGGCTGCTCGAGCAATATGCCGTCACGGGCTCCGAGCGCATCGCCGACTACTTCCGGCGGCCTGAGGTCGGGCGCGGCGCCCTCCAGATGCTGGAGGGCCTGCGGTCCGCCTCGCCGCTGCGACCCAGCCCCTGGAAGCAGGTGGCGGTTCTGCATCGCCTTCTCGGCAACAAGCGGGAGGCCGCGCGGTGCGCGGAAAGAGCGGGGGCGCTCGAGGAAGCGGCCATGCGTGACCGGTCGACCGTCGGGCGGGTGCTCGCCGCCGCCGTCTATCACTTCGTCGGCAGGCCGAAGGGCTTGATTCACGAGGTCTGGGCTGCTCGCAAGCCAGCCGAGCACGGGCGCGGAGGCTTCCTCGAAGAGATCCTCGGGAACCTGACTCCCGAGATGATCCAGACCGTGCGCAATACGTTTCTTTCCGTCCGCGAGTACGCCCGCGCCAAATGGCCCGAGCAGACTCGCGACATCCTCGACTACTCCTACACTTACAAGGTCACTAAAGAGGACGAGCCATCGGGAGGGCTCTCCGCGGGCCTGCCGTCGGCGCTGGCCTTCTTGTCCGTTTTCCTCAATCGAAGCGTGCCGCAGAACATCGCGTCGAGCGGCGCTCTGGTGGCCGACGCGCACGACGTTCTGGTCGTGCGTCCCGTCGGTGAGCCCGAATTCAAGGTTCGCGGAGCCTACAACCGCAACCTTGTGGGCGTCATTCTGCCCGAAGGGAATCGCGGAGAACTCGAGTCGAGCCCGCTCGTGCCGCGAGCCGTCTGCGGCGAGATCGTCCGCTATGCCTCGCGCCTGGACGACGCCGTCGTCGTCATGTTCGGCAAGGACGTTTGGATCGACTGAACGGTCCTTGGTCCCCAGTCCCTTGTCCTTGGTCCGAGCAAGGACCAAGGACAAGGAACTCAGGTCTGGCTAATTGACCCGGACCGGTTTCGGCTCCGCGTTGCGGATGGATTCCTTCCGAATTCGTATCTCGAGGACTCCGTTCTTCATCTCCGCGCTCGGCTCGGTCGTCAAGGCGCCGGACGGCACCAAGACCGTGCGCTGAAAGGCGCCGAAGGGAAACTCGTTCGAGCACAGGCGCATCCCGTTCTCTCGCGGGACGGCTCGGCTCCCCTTGACTGTCAGCACCTTGCCCTGCTGAAGGATCTCGACCTCCTCGCGGGCCACTCCGGGAAGATCCATGCAAATCCGGATCTCCGTCTCGCTCTCCCAGACGGACATCGCGGGGATCCACGCGGGGGGGGCCGGCCTTTTCGCAAAGCCGGCGTCGCCGAACAGATTCAAGAGGCGGTTGAGCTGCTCCTCGATGTGTTGTGCGGGGTCTTTTTCGGGCGGGATCGCCGCGTGCGGAGCATCGCCCGCGGCGACGGGCCGGCCCGTGGCGACCTGGTAAAGCTTCTCGATTCGTCCGATGGTCTCGTCGATCTCAGTGGTTCCCAGGGTCTGCTCACTCTCGGGCATCTCAGTGTGCCTCCTTGTGTTGGCTTTCATGCGTTCGTCTCCGCGGCGTTCTCAAGTCAGGGCGAGGCCCCCGCTTGCGAGGCCCCGCCCTGCGACGCGTCAGTAGATCGTCACGACGGGCGGGACGGGGAACTGCGCGTACGGAAACGTCTGCGCGATGCGCGCCGTCAAGAGCGGATCCGCCCAGCCGGCTCGCAGCGAAGATTCCAGCGCCTCCGACCCGAACGACGTCACGAACGGATTAACTCCCGCCAGGAAGGCGGCCTGCGCCTGCGGCGCGAGCCCCGTCGTGTGCGAGATGCCCGGCACGTAACCCTGAGTGAATGCATAAGGACTGACCCCGAAGCCCGGCTGGCCATATGCGGACAGAGGGTTCTGGGCTCCCATGGCGCCGAACGGACTCGGCGCGAACGGGCTGTGCGAGAGGCCGCCGACGGGATTGATCACCGGGTTGATCCCTCCCTGGACTTGCGTCGGCGCCAACCCGTGGACGGACAGCCGGACCTGATTCAAGGCGTCGATGCACTGATTGATTCGATCGTTCAAGAGCTGCAGCTTGCGGATGTCGACTTTCGCAGTTTCCATGTAATGACCTCCAGATCAGGGTTGAACATTTGGACCAGAACACGCGCGTGTCATGGACGAAAGCTAAAGCGTCGCTGCCCTGTACACAATCCGGTGATTCCCCGCAAGGAGCGGGGGAAAATCCCTGAAGGGACCGAGAGATTTACCTGCTCAGGGTTGAATCAGTCCCCTGCGGATCGCATACCGCACCAGGCCCGCCGTTTCGTGAATGTCGAGCTTTGCCATAATTCGAGTCCGGTGCGACTCGGCTGTCTTGATCGAGACCTCAAGCAGGCGAGCGACTTCCTTCGTCGAGTTTCCTTCGGCCACGAGCTGGAGGACTTCGCGCTCGCGCCGCGTCAACGGGTCTGACGGCAGCTCGCCTTTTCCAAGATAGGCCTCGACGACCACCTGGGAGACTCGGGGGCTCAGATAGGTGGCTCCCCGTCGAACCTCCTCGATGGCCCGGACCAGCTGCGCGGCGGCTTGCGACTTCAAGACGTAGCCGCGAAATCCAGCCTTCAAAGCCGAGAGGACGTACTGGTCCTCCGTGTGCACCGTGAGCGCGATCATCCGCGCGCCTGGACACGCCACCTGGATTTCGCGGCCGGCTTCGATGCCGTTCAAGCGGGGCATCGCGAGATCGAGGACGGCAATGTCGGGCGAGAGCTCGCCTGCCAGGCGAATGGCCTCGCGCCCGTCGGAGGCCTCCCCCACGACCTCGAAACGCTCTCGCTCCAGCAAGGCCTTGAGCCCTTGCCGGACGATGACGTGGTCATCGGCGAGGAGGATCCGGCAGGCTATCGGCGCCTCCTCAGCGGGACGGTGACGAGAAGCTCGGTTCCCTCCTCCGGGGAGGAGAAGATCTGCAGACCGCCTCCCAGCGCGTCCAGCCGCTCGCGGACTCCGAGAAGACCCAGGCCGCGCGGGCCCCGGCTGGCCCGTTCGAGGCGTCGGGGGTCGAAGCCGCCGCCGTCGTCCCGCACGGAGCAGACCAGAGCGTCGCGGCGGCGCCGGAGACGAATCGAGGCGTGAGCCGCCCGCGAGTGCCGCGCCACGTTCGTCAGCGCCTCCTGAACGATGCGATAGACGGCGGTCTCGACGAGCGGGTTCAAGCGGCCTCCCGTGGAGCCTTCGACCGCGATCTCGATCTGGGTCCGCGCCGAGAACCCTTCGGCCAGGAACTCGAGCGCGGGTCCGAGACCGAGGTCGTCCAAGATCGTCGGGCGCAGCTCGTGGGACAGTCGCCGCAGGCGGCCTTCGATCTCGTTCAAGAAGCCCTCGATCTCTTCAAGGCGTCCGAGAGCGGCCGCGGGCAGCTCGCGGGCAAGCTCCGCGAGCGCCAGATGGGCCGAAGCGGTGATCTGGCCGGCCTCGTCGTGAAGCTGGTGTGCGATCAGTTTGGCTTGCTCTTCTTTGGCGAGGAGGAATCGCGACGAGAGGACCCGCAGCTGATCACGGTGCGCCAGCATCCGCCGGTAGAGCGAGCGATACCGGCGCTCGCTGTCTTTGAGCTCTTTCTCCACGTGCTTGCGCCGGGTGATGTCGCGCACCGCCCAGAGAAGCGCGACGCGCGAGTCCTCCGGCGCCGGCAGCCTGGCGACCGTCAGGGCGGCCTCGAGGGCTTCGGTACCCGGCGGCTGAAGCCGAACCTGCCACTCCTCGACGCCCCGCCGGCCGCTCGCCCGCAGCCTCGCCAGGCGCGACCGGAAGCGCCACCGGTCGCGCGCACAGACGAGGGCGTCGAGGGGCCGCCCGACGAGACCGCTTCGGGGCACCCGGAGAATCGCGGAGGCGACGCGGTTGGCCGTCTGGATGCGGCCTTCCTCGTTCGTCGCGAGATAGCCCTCCGGCGCGAACTCGAAGAGCCGGCGGTGGGCGCAGGCGTGGGACGAGCTCGGGAAAGCGACCGTCGGTCGGAGGGCTTGCTCGCTCATATCTGACTCCAGGAGAGACGAAAATCGAATGACACGCGGCCGGCAAGCGGCAGCCGCGGCCCGACACTTCTCATTAACTCCTTCCGCCGCGCAATGCAACCCTTCTTTGGGTGCCGCGTTGTCCTATTTCGAGGCCAGAGCTTCCGGAGAGCTTCAGGCGTGGCGGGGTGTGGTGCCGCGGGTGGCGGCGAAGGCGACCAGCCGGCCGTGGGCTTCGTCCAGGATCCGTTCGACGGTGCCGTCTTCTTCGTGCTCGCAATAGAGACGGATCAACGGCTCGGTGCCGGAGAGTCGGTGGAGGAGCCATCCTCTGCCGCCCAAGGAGTACTTGACGCCGTCTTTCTCGGAGACACCCGTGACCGGGTTGCCCGAGAGGGCTGCAGGCGGGCGCGTCTTCACCTCGGTCAAGAATTCCGTGACGACGGGGACGGGAAGGTAGACGTCGCGGCGGTCGTACGCGAACTCGCCGAACTCTTTCGCGAGGCCCGAGAGGGCGGTGTCGAGGTCGTAACCCGACAGCGCGAGACTCTCAATGAGAAGGAGACCGTTCAAGACGCCATCGCGCTCCGGCAGATGAAAGGCGAAAGCGTAGCCGCCGCTCTCTTCGCCGCCGGCCGCGACCTCGCCTTTCACCATGAGCTCGGCGATGTACTTGAAACCGATGGGTGTTTCGAGAAGCGCGGAGCCGAGGGCTCTGGCGACCCGATCGATCAAGAGAGACGTCGAGAACGTTTTCGCGATTCCGCCCGTCAAGCCGCGGCGTCGGAAGGCATGGAGAAGAAGCAACGCGAGAATGCGGTGCGGCGAGACGAAACGGCCGCGGCGGTCGAGGACACCGAGGCGATCGGCATCGCCGTCGTTGGCGACGGCCAGACCGGCCCGGGACGCTGCGATGCGGGCGGCCGTCGCGACGAGGTTCTGGGCGATGGGCTCGGGGTGAACGCCACCGAAGAGAACGTCGCGTTCGCTGCGAAAGGAGACGATCCGTGTCTTTCCTCCGCCAGCGATATCGGCGACGAGCGAGCCCGCCGCGCCGTGGATGGAATCGGCGACGACAGTCAGGCCCGCCTGGCGAATGGCCAGCAGATCGAGCAGCGAGGCCAGATGTTCGCGGTAAGGAGTCGAAAGGTCGGCCGTCTCGACCGAGCCGACCCTGGCAGCTTTCGGTGACGGTGCGCCGAGACCCTTCTCGACCGCCGCGTTCTGCTCGGGCGGCGCGCTGCCTCCGAAGTGCGCCTTGATTTTGAAGCCGTTCCAGTGGGCCGGGTTGTGGCTGGCGGTGATGGCAACGCCGGCCGCGAGGCCGAGGCGGCGCACGTGGTGCGACACGGCGGGCGTTGGAATCGGGCGGTCGCTCAACAGGACGTTCACGCCGGCTCGGGCAAAAACATCGGCCGCGGCCCGCGCCATCTCGGGCGAGAAGAAGCGCGTGTCGTGACCGACGACGATTCGGCTCCTGTCGCCTGGCCACGCGCCTTCGGCGTAGAGCCGGGCCATCGAGCCCGCGACGCGGCGCACGGCGTCGAAGGTGCAGCCGTCGGCGATGATGCCGCGCCAGCCGTCGGTGCCGAGCGTGAAGCTCAACGGCGGGAAAGCGCGGCGAGGCGTTCGACGGTCATGCCCTCGCGGTCGAGGAACTCGGTGGCCCGGGCAAAGCGGAAGCCGCGGGCAGCCAGGCCGTCGAGCAGCGCCGGCACGCGCGAGGCGACGGGCACATCGCGGTCACTACCCAGATGCAGGAGCACGATGCCGCCGCTCTCGACGCGCTGCACCAGCAGCTCGACGACGCGTTCCGCGGTTCGGAAGGAGCGCGAGGAAGGGTCGCTGACCCAGTCGAGTCCGTCCAGCCCCGCACGGCCACCCGTCCACCCCACGTGCCAGTAGCCTTCCTCGGCGGCCCAGCGGCGGATCTCGGGGTTGTGCTCGCCGAAGGGAGCGCGCCAGATGGGCGCCATTGGTCTGCCCGTCGCCTCGCGGTAGAGGCGCGCGGTGCGAGAGAGCTCCCGGGCGAGAAACCCGCGGTCCACTCCGGCGCGCGTGGCCTGGCGGCCGTTGTCGGCGTAGGTCGTCAAATGGGGATGCGTGTCGGTGTGATTGCCGACCTCGTGGCCGTCTTCGGCGATGAGCCGGGTCAGCTCCGGTGAGCGCCGGACGAACTCGCCGGTCACGAACACCGTGGTCTTGATGCCCCGAGAGCGCAGCGCGTCGAGGATCTGGGTCGCGCCGCGATCGGTTGATCCGGCATCGAAGGAGACGA
>WNGF01008803.1_pt1 | contig 11763 bp, 8 predicted proteins | sample 5400641 | NCBI WGS metagenome assembly WNGF01 (sample SAMN13153371, study PRJNA577476) | soil metagenome | isolation source: 80 cm soil or saprolite under grassland replicate 2 | place: USA:California | collected 2016-06-15 | reverse complement strand
CAGGTATCAGCACTCCTTGATTCGCAGATAAATGAGATCGTGATCGTTCTTGGTTTTGAAGCTGAACGAATACGGCGGCTTTGCCATCCGACTATGTCATTCGTTATTAATTCGCGATTTGAAGAAACGAGTAGCCTTTACTCTCTGTGGCTTGCGAGAGAGCATTTAGTTAACGGCTTTGTCGTACTCAACTGTGATGTTCTCTTTCATCCACAATTGTTGACCAAGCTAATATCATCGCCGTTTCACGACGCTCTTCTAGTTGATTTCGTAGGCCAGAAGAGCAATCATCTCGGTGAGGAAGAGATGAAAGTCAAAGTCAGTGAAGGCTTGGTGGTCGACATTCGGAAAGATTTGGATCCGGCGGAGGCGGATGGCGAAAATGTGGGAATAGTGAAGTTTAGCCGGACTGGCGCGAGGCGTCTGGTCGATGAAATTGACTTGTTGATTTCGCGGGGCCTGGAACGGGAATGGGCGCCCCGCGCGTTCCGCGAATTTGCTACTCACTTTCCGTTACATGCAATCAGCACTGATGATTATCCATGGATCGAAATAGATTTTCCTGAAGATTATCGAAAGGCCGAAGAAGAAGTCTTGCCGAAGATCAGTGGTATCGCCGATTCCTGTTGCTTATGATTTCCCGAAACTCAATAGGGTGGCTGCGTGGTTTGGATGAGCGGTGGCAACGAGGTCGTGCCGCTGAGAAACGACAGATACTGGTCGATGGAAGGACAGCAATGAATTATGCGACGGTCGCGCCCATTGTGGAGGGGCTGCAAAAAGATCCGCGCCTCAAGATCTTTTTTACCGCCAGCGAGAGTCCGCACTTGCTTGACGAGATCTACTCGGATGCTCGCCCACCCTATCAATTAGTGCGACCGGCAACTGCTGCTTTCATGCATTTCGACGCATATCTGACCGCTGATTTTCTTTGGGCCAGGCTGCCGCGCGGCACTCGTCGTGTGCAAACCTTTCATGGCGTCGCAGGTAAGTACCGAACGGTCTACGATTCACCTTCAGACTCGATGCGCGGTTGGAACCGTCTTTTCTTTATCAATAAACGGCGGCTGCAAAACTTTATCAACACAGGAGCGATCGATGAAGATAGCCCGGCCATTCGTTTAATTGGAATGCCCAAACTAGATTGTCTTGTCGATGGTTCGCTTGAACGAAATCAGGTGTTAACTTCGCTGGGTATTGATCCATCTCGAAGAACCGTGTTGTATGCTCCAACCTGGTCGAAATATTCATCGCTTGCTGTTATGGGTGAGGAAATTGTCAGGCGCTTAGGTGCGGCTGGATACGCGGTGATTGTCAAACTTCACGATAGGTCGCGGGAGGGTGACGACTTCCACTCCGGCGGCGTCGATTGGGGACAAAGACTGTGGCCACTCTTGCAAACTAGCGGAGGCGTTCTCGCCACCGGTAGCAATTCCTCCTCGTACCTGGTTGCGGCCGATGTGCTAATTACCGATCACAGCTCAGTCGGTTTTGAATATTTGTTACTCGATCGTCCGCTCATCCGTGTGCACCTGCCAGACCTACTAAAAAAAACAGATATTGAGCCAATCTATGTTCAACTGATGGCAGAAGCCTCCAGCACGGTAATCAACATCGATCAGTTGATCTCGGCTGTGGAGGAAAACTTCGAGAATCCCAACAGGCAGTCAGATTCCAGAAAAGCAGTGGCCAGCGAAATGTTTTATGAACCGGGCGGCGCAGCGGCGCGCGCCATTTCCGAAATGTACGACGTGATCGAAATCAGTCCTTTGGAAGAGGCGGAGGAAAGAATTTGAGTTCCGTTTCAACAAAAATAAAGAAGCTCAAGGGACTGAAGATGGATGAGATCAGTGTGCGTGTCGCGCGACAGGTCGCCATACTGTCCGAAAGAAGCGGCTGGTCCAAGCAAGTCAGTCTCCCAAGCGACGAAAAGTTGCTCAATCTGCTGGGTCCTGATTCACCTAAGGCTTCATATTTAAACTCGTTAACCGATCTTGTTGAACACCTGCGCCTGAGAAATGAGCCACGCTTCTTTGCGTCATTTGATTCGAAGGAGCAAACGTTGTCGGAGTTTCGGCATCGCTGGCCTGAGACGGAGCAAGAAATCATCAACGCCGCGAACCGCATTTCAGAAGGTGTGTTTAGTGTTTTGGGTTTGCGCGAACTCAACCTCGGCAAGAACATCGATTGGCACCTCGAACCCATGTCGGGGAAACGCACTCCTCTTTGTCACTGGAGCCAGCTCAACTTTCTCGATGCGAGGATTGCCGGAGACAAAAAGATCACTTGGGAGCTTAATCGTCACCAGTACTTTCTCACGCTCGGCCGTGCCTATTGGTTGACGGGTAATGAGCGTTATGCCGAAGTTTTCGTATCGCACGTTACCTCCTGGATGGATCAGAACCCGCCGAAGCTTGGGATCAACTGGGCCAGCAGCCTCGAGATCGCATTTCGCTCGATATCGTGGCTTTGGGCGCTTCAGTTCTTCGAGAAATCGCCGTCAATCGATCCCGCTGTGCTGCTGCGTATGGTGAAGTTTTTGTATCTGAACGCGTCGCACCTTGAAACTTATCTTTCGACGTACTTCAGCCCAAATACACACCTAACGGGTGAAGCGCTTGGTCTTTTTTACATCGGATTGTTGCTGCCTGAATTCAGAGACGCGAAACGTTGGTACGAGCGGGGTCTGCAGATTCTTATCTCTCAGCTTCCGCGACATGTGAAGCCCGACGGTGTTTATTTTGAGCAGTCCAGTTACTACCACCGGTACACGACGGACTTCTATACCCACCTTGCAGTCTTGCTGCGTATCAACGCGATGAGGCTGCCGCAAGAGTTGGAGCCCAAGCTCGAACTGTTGTTGGACCATCTCATGCACATAACTCGCCCGGACGGTACTAGTCCATTCTTTGGCGACGACGATGGCGGTCGGCTTGTTCTGCTTGACGATCGGCCCGCGAACGACTTTCGTTCGTTACTATCAACCGGAGCAGTACTCTTTAACAGGCCGGACTATAAATTCGTCGCCGGTGCAGCAGCAGAAGAGACGCTTTGGTTGCTGGGCGCTGCGGGGTTGCGCACTTTTGATCTGATCCCGGCGCAGCAACCTGCCGAGGAGTCAGTAGAGTTCCCGGAGGGTGGTTACTACGTCATGCGTGATGACTGGTCATCTACGGCGAATTATCTTCTTTTCGACTGCGGTCCCCACGGAGTGGCAAACTGCGGACACGCTCACGCGGACGCACTCTCAATCGAATTAGCAGCAGACGGGCGAACACTCCTCGTTGATCCCGGCACCTTTACCTATACTGGCGGCAAGGAAATCCGTGATTGGTTTCGCAGTTCAGTCGCTCACAACACACTCACTGTTGATCGCAAGTCCTCTTCTATTTTGGCAGATACTTTTTCATGGAAGACCGCAACGCCGTGCGAACGCATGGCCTGGATCGAACACGAGCGATTCACTTACGTTTGTGGTAGACATTTTGGCTACGAGCACCTGGCGAAACCGGGCACGCACACTCGCACCATACTCTTTCTCAAGCATGATTATTGGGTGCTGCAGGATCGGATGGAGCTAAGCGGAAAGCACCAAATCGATCAATGGTTTCATTTCGACTCGGGCGCTTCGCCTAACCTTCTGCAGATCATCAGTTTTGCCGATGGTGGGATTTGGAGAAAGGAAGAGGGCTGGGTTTCACACTGTTATGGACAAAGGGTACGCGCGCCTGTTTGCGTCTTTTCGGCTTGCTCCGAGGGCGACTTTGAAATCACAACGTTTCTCCTCCCTCGGCCGACCGGAAGTGCAAAAGCGAAGGTGGAACAGATCAACGTGACTGGCGGTCGCGCCTTTGAAGTGCGCAACGGAAATTCCCGCGATTTAGTAATAATTCGTGATCGGTGTAGCCTTGGGCTTGCGCAAACGTCTTCGGTGGCTTCAGACTTCGAATACACCTGGATGAGGTTTGTGGACGATCGCTCAAGTCCAGAAGAAATGCTTTTGCTTGGAGGGCGAAAGCTGGAGCTTGGAGGGCAGAAAATTGTAGAGTCGTCCGAACGCGCTGAATATTCGTGGTTGAGGAAAGATTCACGACAAGGAATATATGTGCGGAATTAACGGAATCGCGTTTTCAAGCCAATCAAGGCGTCACGTTGATGCGACTGTGCTTAAAAGCATGCGCGATGTAATCACTCACCGCGGTCCCGACGATGAGGGGATTTTCATTGACCAGGAAATCGGCCTGGGCCACAGGCGGCTCAGTATCGTTGACGTTGCTTCCGGCCATCAACCGATGATGAATGAAGATGGCTCGCTGCACATCACCTACAACGGTGAAATCTACAATCACTCAGATTACCGAGAAACATTAATAGGTCGTGGTCACGTTTACAGAACTCATTGCGACACCGAAACGATCCTTCATCTTTACGCCGAGTACGGCAGTAACTGTGTTGACCACCTGCGCGGCATGTTTGCTTTCGCGATTTGGGACCGGAAAAAGCGTGAGCTGTTCATCGCCCGCGATCGTTTGGGAGTCAAGCCGCTGTACTACGTTCACACCCAGGATGGCTCCCTTTATTTCGCCTCTGAGATCAAGGCTCTGCTCGAAGCACGGGCCGTCAAGCCTGAACTAAATTTTTCCGCTTTTTCCGATTACCTCGCAAATCACGCAACTTCCGGCGAAGACACGTTGTTTGTAAACGTGAAGCGTTTACTGCCTGGTCAGACGCTCACGTGGCGCGACGGCGAAATCAAAATCAAGAAGTATTGGGACGTCAGTTTTAAGAAGAGCGCGCAAGACGGCCGCACCGATCGGGACTACATCGCTGAGTGGAGCGAGCTATTCAGAAAGTCAGTGCAGCTTCGACTAATGGCAGATGTTCCTCTCGGAATGTTCCTGTCCGGAGGAATCGATTCGTCGGCGATAGCGGCGGTGATGAGTACTCTGGTTGACGAACCAATCAAGACTTTCTCTGTTGCCTTTGCTGAACGTGAAGCGAACGAACTCGAATATGCCCGACTGGTTGCGCGCGCCTTTAAGACAGATCATCACGAAGTAGTCATTAGTCCGGAACGTTTTTTTACGGCGCTGCCGGAGTTGATCTGGCATGAGGATGAGCCGCTCGCTCATCCCTCGAGCGTTGCGCTTTATTTTGTCTCCCGTCTCGCTTCCGAGCATGTGAAAGTCGTGTTGACAGGCGAAGGCAGTGACGAATTAATGGCGGGATATGCGCGCTACCGTAAGACGATACTGAATTTGGCGCTAGGCGATCGCTATCACCGCATGATTCCAACTGGCATTCGCGAGTTGGTGCGCAAGCAGCTTGACGGTATGACTGGCTCGAAGGTGCGTTTGAAACTACGGCGGACGTTCCTAAACTTGTCGCCCGATATCGAAAGTATCTACTTCGACAATTTCGCTGTATTTTCCCGGTCAGCCCAGGACCAGTTATTAACACGCGAGACGATCGACCGCATGGGCGGAATCGAACCGTACGCCGGCGTCCGAGAGTTGCTGAAGCATACCGAAGCCCAGTCTTTACTCGATCGATTGCTTTATGCCGACATAAAAACTTATTTGCACGAGTTGCTGATGAAGCAGGATCAGATGAGCATGGCCGCTTCGGTGGAGAGCCGCGTGCCTTTTCTCGATCACAAACTGGTTGAGTTTACTTCAAGCCTTCCGGAAAGACTGAAGCTGCACCGCTGGACCACAAAATACGTGTTGCGCCAGAGCATGAAAGGTATTTTGCCTCCAGCGATCGTCGAGAGACCAAAGATGGGCTTTCCAGTCCCAATCGGGTCGTGGTTTCGCGGCGCCTACGTCTCGATGTTAGACGAATACGTGCTTAGCAGTCGCGCAACTGAGCGACGTATCTTCAATGCTGGTTTTGTGCGTGCGCTTGTGGAACAACATCAACGCGGTGAGGCGAACCACTCTGAAAGACTATGGTCCCTGGTTAATCTTGAAATGTGGCTACGGCGATTTATCGATGGGGAAAATATCTCTTGTTCCCGGGAAAGCGCTGATGAAAGTATGCTCGCAACCGCGAGAATGTAGAAGTTCATGGGTATTATCGGAGGACCAGTCGCATACCATTTGCTTCGCCGGATTAGTTCGGATGGACAAACGGGTTATTGCGATGGCAGCGCATACGATGGCGTGAGCAAACTCGAAACACTACTGGGCAAGCGGATTTGGGAAGAGACGGAAAACAACGTTGTAATCGACTTTGGCTGTGGCGATGGTGGCGATGCAATCGAAGTAGCTAGGCGCGGGGCTAGGCGAGTTATAGGCATCGATATTCGGCAGCGTGCTTTGGAGAACGCCAGGAAAAGGGCTGTTGCGCGTGGTGTAGCGAAGCGTTGCACCTTCACGACTCAAACCGATGAGAAAGCCGATATCATATTATCAATTGATGCTTTCGAACATTTTGACGACCCGGCCGCGATACTGAGGATAATGCGCGGGCTGGTAAAGAATGAGGGATGCGTGATAGCTGCATTTGGACCAACCTGGTATCACCCCTTAGGCGGCCATCTTTTTTCCGTCTTTCCCTGGGCGCATCTCCTGTTCACCGAGAAATCGTTAATACGCTGGCGTTCCGATTTTAAGACAGATGGAGCCACGCGTTTTTGCGAAGCTGAAGGCGGCCTCAATCAAATGACCATCCGACGTTTCCAAACCATTGTTGGTGAGAGTGATTTTAAGTTTGAACAGTTTGAAGCTGTCCCGATAAAAAAAATGCACCGCCTTGCTACCCGGCTGACGAGAGAGTTCACGACCGCAATCGTCCGGTGTAAACTCGTTCCGCGCTGAAGGTAATCCTGAAAAATTCTGCAATTCTCTCTAAAACTTTTGCGCATACTGTGGCTAAAAACTGAATTACTTCACCCTGTTGATAAGGGCGGAAAGATCCGTACTTACAACATGCTGAAGGAACTGAAACGTGAGCATCACGTGACGTATCTTACGCTTGATGATGGGTCTGCCAGTGCAGAAGAACGCAAAAGATCGTCTGAGTATTGCCACGATCTGATATGCATCCCACATCGTCGCCGGGAAAAGTTTACGCCAGGGTTTTACTTTGAATTGCTTTTGAACTTGGTGGAGCCACGTCCCTACGCGATAAAGAAATACGAATCGGCGGCGATGTTGCGCGAGATTGTTGAGCTTGAGCGTAGAGGGTCTTTCGATCTTCTGGTCTGTGATTTTCTGGCGCCGGCTGCGAACGTTCCCCGCAGCCTGGCAACTCCGAGCATTCTCTTTCAGCATAATGTGGAGGCTATGATCTGGAAGCGTCACTATGAAATACAAACGAATTCGATCAAGAAGGCGTACCTCTACAGTCAGTGGCAAAAAATGCGCAGATTCGAGAAGGAAATGTGCCGCGATTTTGATTGCGTAATCGGAGTGTCGGCAGCGGATCGGGAACAGATGAAACGGGAGTATGGTGCGCAAGCTGTTTTCGACGTTCCGACTGGAGTTGACACTGACTTCTTTCAACCACGTGGGGGCGTCCAACCTTCAGCTCACAGTATCATCTTCACTGGTTCGATGGACTGGCTGCCGAATGAAGACGCGATCAAGTACTTCATGCGAGAGATCATGCCTCTGATAAAGAAAAAGGTGCCTGATGCTGCCCTGACGGTAGTCGGTAGAAATCCACCGCCGGCGTTGGTTGAATTGAGCAAAGAAGATCCTTCGCTGACTATCACGGGACGCGTCGAAGATGTCAGACCTTACATCGAAGAGTCTGCCGCCTACATTGTGCCTTTGCGTATCGGTGGCGGAACACGGCTCAAGATCTTCGAGGCGATGGCAATGGAAAAAGCTGTGGTCTCAACTACGGTCGGAGCTGAAGGTCTACCAGTTAGCAATGGCGTAGACTTGCTTGTGGCTGATGAACCCGCTGCATTTGCCGATGCAGTCATTACACTGCTAACCAATAATTCATATGCAGTTCAGCTTGGCCAAAGGGCAGCTTCGATTGTCAGACAAAACCATGGCTGGCGACAGGTTACCGAGAGTTTTGTTTCCATTTGCACGAACAACGGCCACAGAGAAAATCATCCACAGATTACACAGCGCGGCCTAGGCCGCAACCAAAATAATAGCGTTGTCTGAGAATTTCTGACATGATTTGCACACTACGCAACAGGGTCGCATTACATGTACGAGGCTTGAACTCGTACTCGATGATCGCCAAGACGATCTATTTAAAATGGACCAAGGTTCCATCACTTGAGCGACCCACTTGGCCCAAGTCTCGAGAGCGCTGCTCTGAGAAAAGCACAAGGCCAAACGTACACAAGCGCGAAGCAAGCAGGCAGTCGAGCTTACGCGCCGTGATAAGCGAGCAGTTAAAGCGCTTGATAGAAAACCTAGCACTGCCTGTCCCCGAACTCAGCACAAGGATGCTGGGGTAAGGGGAATTTTTGTCACCGCACACGAAAATCTTGCCAGGAAAACAAGAAGTTGTCGGTTTGTTACACAGAAATCTGTGCAATCTGTGGTTTAGCCCATGAGGACGAAAAACGTTGATGAGAATAAGTATTTTTGGCATTGGTTACGTCGGCTGCGTTTCTGCCGCCTGTTTTGCTCGAGCCGGGCATGATGTCATTGGAGTCGACGTCAATCCTACCAAGGTGAACATCATCAACAGCGGCAGTAGTCCAATTGTCGAGCCAGAAATAAATGAACTCATCCGCGACGTGGTCAAGGTGGGGAAATTAAGCGCTACTACCGACTCTTCACGAGCAGTTAACTTTTCTGACATTTCACTTGTTTGTGTCGGTACCCCCAGCAAACACAACGGGAGTCTTGACCTGAGTCATGTGCGACGTGTTTGTGAGGAGATCGGATCAGCCCTCGTCGGTAAGAGCGAACATCACACGGTGGTGATTCGCAGCACGATGCTTCCAGGGAGTATCGAGAGTGTTGTTCAGCCGGCCATTGAGAAGACCTCGCGAAAGAAGGCGGGAAAGGATTTTGGTCTCTGTGTGAATCCGGAATTTCTGCGGGAAGGTACGTCCCTGAAAGACTTCAATGCTCCGCCGTTCACGTTGATTGGCACAGACGATGAACAAACCGCAAAGATCGTAAGCAGCCTGTACTCAGATATTGATGCGCCGATTTTTACAACCTCGATGAAAACAGCCGAGATGGTGAAATATGTTTGCAATTGCTTTCATGCCCTGAAGGTAAGCTTCGCCAACGAAATGGGAAACGTCTGCAAGGCGCTCCAGCTTGACAGTCACGAGGTTATGAATGTTTTTTGCGCGGATACCAAGCTCAACCTTTCCTCGTACTACCTGAAACCTGGCTTTGCATTTGGCGGCTCATGCTTACCAAAAGACTTGCGTGCGCTTACTTACAAGGCGAAGGATCTCGACGTTGAGGTACCAGTTTTGTCAGCCATCAGCATCTCCAATCGACTTCAGGTGGAGAGGGCACTCGAAATGGTCCTGCAGACCGGTAACAAACGAGTTGGGGTGTTGGGTTTCAGCTTCAAGGCTGGGACAGACGACTTGCGCGAATCACCAATGGTAACTTTGATTGAGACGCTGCTTGGTAAGGGATTGGAACTCGTTATCTATGATCGTGACGTTTCGTTAGCACGGCTTGTCGGTTCAAATAGGGAATACATCGAACAAGAGATCCCTCACATTGCGAAGTTGATGCGGAATTCCATCGATGATGTTTTAGGTGCCGCAAATACAATTGTGATAGGAAACAAGTCCGAGGAGTTCCGACAGATTGAATTACGCTTGCGCAAGGATCAAACTGTAATAGATCTGGTCCGTCTCTTCGATAGAACGTCCGGGGAAGGCTATCAGGGAATCTGCTGGTGATCAGATGTCGCCGCACTATCATCAGGGCCCTTCTTAGCTGCATTTTGATCTGGCCCCTGGTTGCCTGGATTGGGGCAAGGCTGTTAATAACGGAAGCTCCACTTGAAAAAGCAGACGCGATTGTCGTGTTAGGAGGTTCGGCTAACTACCAGGAACGAGCGCGGGAGGCGGCACAACTCCTCTTGGAAGGGCGATCTCAGCGAATCTTGATTACTAACGATAATGCGCGTGGGCCGTGGTCGAGCGGTGAGCAACGGAACCCATTCTTTTACGAACGTTCGTCGGAGGAAATAAGAAGCGCAGGAGTACCGGTCAATAGTATTGATGTATTGATGACGCCGGTCGCCAATACACACGAAGAGGCAGTGCTTGTTAGGAAATACGCCGAAGAGCAAGGCCTGCGCTCAGTTTTAATTGTCACGTCCGCTTACCATTCCCGCCGAGCATTGTGGGTGTTCTCGCGAGCCTTTCGAAATACCGACATTCGGATCGGGTTGATTAGTGTGGATCCTGGAAGCGAGTCCCCGCAAGCTGCAACATGGTGGCTTACTGCCCGTGGCTGGAGATTAGTGCCTACGGAATATGTAAAGATGGTTTACTACGTGATTAAATATAGATGACGGTGAGCAGGACCTCTATGGGCTGCGCCGCCTTACGAACGCTTTGGCCAAGCAGTGACAAGTTCCCGCACTTCAAAATGAAAGGCACTTAAACATGGATTTGAACGCCGCAGAAATCGCGCGGGGAGAGAGATTTCAGTTTGGTAAGAATTGGTCACAATTCTTACCCATCATCAACGAAGAGCGTATTCAGCAGGCAACAACATCTCTGAAGGATATGCTGGAGGTCGAATCTCTCAACGGAAAGAGCTTCCTGGACATTGGATCGGGAAGTGGGCTGTTCAGTCTAGCCGCGCGCCGGCTCGGCGCTCGCGTTCACTCTTTTGATTACGATCCAAAGTCTGTTTTTTGCACCGCGGAGTTGAAGAAGAATTACTTTCGGGAGGACGAATCATGGAAGATCGAAGAAGGTTCGGTGCTCGACGGTGAATACATGAAGTCTCTTGGGCAATTCGATGTCGTTTACTCCTGGGGAGTACTGCATCACACCGGCGACCTGTGGTCCGCTCTGGAGAATGCGCAAGAGCGGGTGTCGCCAGAGGGAAAGTTTTTTATTGCGTTGTATAACGACACGGGAAGTCAGAGCGCCCGTTGGTATTGGATAAAGAAGACATATAACGGCTTGCCAGGCATCTTTAGGACGCCGTTCGCTATTTTGGTCACCATCCCGGGGGAAGTAAAGTTGATGGCTTCATCTGTGCTTACCCTCAATTTACGCCGCTACACTGAGTCGTGGACCACCTATCGGCGTAATAGAGGGATGACAAAGTGGCGCGACATTATCGACTGGGTTGGTGGATATCCGTACGAGGTCTCAAAGCCGGATGACGTTTTTGATTTTTGCCGCGCTCGCGGCTTCGTCCTAAGTAAGCTGAAGTGCGGGAATGTGGGCCTTGGTTGTAATGAATTTGTATTCATAAAGAGTACCCGGAGTGAGTCTTAGCATTGCGATGATCAAATCTGTATCGAGGCCTTTGTTAGTGCTAAGTGTTTTGGTAATCGGGGGCACGCTCGCCGTAGTACTTGCCCTGAGGCAACCTACAGGGAGATTTGCTGAAAGCTGGGAAGGTGGTCGGCGAACCATTACTGTCGGGCGGAAGGACAGTCTTCAGTCGGCGATCAATGCGGCTCAGTATGGCGATACGATCATATTAGAAGCTGGAGCTAGCTACACGGGTAGCTTCGTGCTGCCGCTGAAGAGTGGGACTGGCGAGATCGTCATCCAGAGTTCGCGCGTGAGCGAGTTGCCCGAAGGCGTGCGCGTGAATCCTTCGCAATCCGCTTTGT
>WNGF01008802.1_pt1 | contig 11763 bp, 11 predicted proteins | sample 5400641 | NCBI WGS metagenome assembly WNGF01 (sample SAMN13153371, study PRJNA577476) | soil metagenome | isolation source: 80 cm soil or saprolite under grassland replicate 2 | place: USA:California | collected 2016-06-15 | reverse complement strand
TAGACCGCCGCAAGGAGGCGCTGCCGACCTTCTATCCCGGTTACCGCATGGGCAACACGACCGGCACGAAGATGCAGCGGATCTTCGGCGAGCTCTCCGCCGAAGGCGAGGAGGGCAGGCACTGCCTGTACGAGTACGCGATCTCATCCGACCTGCTCTCGCTGGCCGCCCGGCTGCGAACCGCCGAGGAGCGCGGCGAGCTCGACAAGCTCGACATCGATCCCGAGCTGTTCGAGGAGCGCGCCAAGCTGATCGAGGCAGGCCGCCGCCGCGAGCATGACCTCGAGCGCTGGTTCACGAAGCTGGCCGAGGAGTTCCGCGGTCAGCGCGTGCGGATCAACGGCGTCACCGGCGACCTCGTCCGGCTGGCGCTCAAGGGACGCGAGCAAGGCGTCGAATGCGAGTTCGCGCCGGGCTCCGTGCTCTTCACCAGCGGCGGCCTGAAAGGTCTGAATGACCCCCCCGCCGACTGGGAGCAGCTGCTGAAGGACTTCTTCGGCGTCGACCGCCTCTCCAGCATCTACGGGATGACGGAGTGCATGGGATACGCGCCGCTCTGCAGCGCGGGGTACTACCACTTCTTCCCGTACACGATCCCGCTGCTGCTCGATCCGGACGGGAACGTCCTGCCGCGCGAGGGCGTGCAGACGGGACGCTTCGCGTTCGTCGACCTGCTCGCCGAGAGCTACTGGGGCGGCTTCATCACCGGCGACCGCATCACGATGCACTGGGACGAGGACTGCGCGTGCGGCTGGAAGGGCCCGCGCCTCGACCGGAACATCGCGCGGTTCTCGGAGCTCGAGGGCGGGGACGACAAGATCTCGTGCGCCGGCAGCGAGGAGATGTACAGCGAGTTCATGGACTACGTCAGCAACGTCTGAGGGCGGTCGCGACAGAGGCCGCTTCAGATCCGGCCCCACCGCCCCCCGGTCCGGCTGGCCAGGAGGTCGCTCTCAACCGTCATGGCGTCGACACCCAGGGCGTCGGCGACGGCACGCAGGGAATGTCCCTGGTCCCGCATCGCCACGACGACGTCCCGCCGTTGCCGCAGACGCTCGGCGAGCCTCTCGCACACGCACTTGTCTCCGCCGGGGCATGTCGAACAGCGAAGCCGCGTCACGACGCGTGCCCCGCTACGCGGTCTCGAGGCGGCCGGCCGCTTCGACGATCGGGATCGTGTCGTAGTAGTACGGAACCAGCTCGGTGATCTTGCCGTCTCGGACCGTGACGATCTCGACCATCCGCACCGGAACCGATCGCCCCGTTTCGCGCGAGGTAATGGTGAACGACGCAAGGATGACCACCTTGTCGCCGCCGCCGTCGAGATACTCGAAGTCCACGCCGTCGACGAGATCCCATGCCTTCGAGAAGGCTTCGCCCATCTTCATGAAGCCGTCGTGCCCGATCCAGTCGCCGCCGTGCGGCAGGACGGACGTGGGGCGGAAGGCGACGTTCTCATCGAGAAGCTCCAGGATCTGCTCGAAACCTCCCTGCGCGGCGGACTCGTCCTCCTCTTCGAGCGACGGGACCATCATCGTCTCGAAGCGCTTCACGATCTCGACGTTCTCCTGCGACATGGGTCTTCCCTCCTGTCTACCGTGGTGCGATGCCGGCGGTGATGCCGAGGTCGTTCGCGAGCGCGACGCCGGTGACGAGCGAAGCCCGGTCGGACGCAAGCCAGACGACTGTCTCCTCGCCGTCCGCCCGCCGCGACTCGAGGTCGTTCACGAGGACGGCCGCGCCTTCCTCGGCGAAGTGAGGGCCGCGGCCCGGCCGATCCCGCCTGCCGCGCCCGTGACGAGCCCGGACTTCCCGTCGACGAGCCCCATCGCTACGGAGCCGACCAGCTCACGTGCTGCGAGAGCATCACGCGAACGGTGATCGACTGCACGAAGTCGAGCTGCTGGTCGAGGTCGGCCTTCAGGCCCGGGAGCCGCCGGTACAGCGTCTCGACCGCGATCCGCGCCTCGGGCGGCGCCAGCGGCGCGCCGAGGCAGTAGTGGCGCCCGTGGCCGAGCGCGAGATGCTCGGCGGCGTTCTCCCGGCGGACGTCGAAGCGGAGCGGATCCGGAAACTTCGACGGGTCGCCGTTCGCCGAGGCGAGGCTCACGCAGATGTTGCTCCGCGCCGGGATCCTGACGTCGGCGAGCTCCGACTCCCGGGTGCTGATCCGGAAGATCTGCGTCGCGATCCCCGACCGCCGGAGCCCCTCGCGGACAGCGTTGTCCCAGAGGGAGGGATCGTGGAGCAAGAGCTCGAGCTCCTCCGGCCTCTCGGTGAAGTACCGGACCATGTTCGTGATCAGCGCGGCGGTCGTGTCGGTGCCGGCGGCGGTGATCCCCACCATGTGGGCGAGCACCTGGTCGCTCGTGAGCGCCGACCGCCCGTCCTCTTCGGTGAGCGCCAGCATCGCGGATGCAAGGTCCTCGCCGGGATTCGCCCGCCGTTCCTCCACGAACTTCGAGTAGGTGAGGTACGCCGTGTACAGCCGCTCGTAGGTCGCGGCGAGCTGGTCGTCGGGCGTCGTCACATCCTCGGGCTTCAGGTCGATCGGCGACAGCACCCCGAAGACGTCGGCGATCCACGCGTGGAAGCCCGCCAGCAGGTCCGCCGGCAGGTCCAGGAGCGTGCCGACGACGCGCAGCGTGAACTGCATGGCGAAGTCCTGCACCAGGTCGCAGCTGCCCTTATCGACGAGCCCGTCGATCAGCTCGTTCGCGATCGCCGCGATGTCCGGCTTCACGAGCTCGACCCGCTTGTTGGTGAACGTCCGCTGCATCGCGCGTCGCTGCCCCGTGTGCGCCGGGGGATCCATGTTGATCGCCTGACCGCCCTGGATCACCTGGCCGACCCGCTCCCACTCCTCTGGGATGCGGTCGCGGAGGTCGGCGCGCACGGGCGTGCCCTTGTACGCGTGGGACGAATACGTCTCGAAGTCGTCGAGGACGCGCTTCACGTCGTCGTATCGCAGGACGAAGTACGCGTCGAGCGGCTCGTGGTAGAAGACCGGCGCCTCGTCATAGATGTCCTGGACGAACGCCTGCGGGTCGATCAGGTACTCGTACGACAGCGGGTCGAAGTCGGCGAGCGACGGCGCAGCGGCGGTCATGCGTCGATCTTCTCGCGCACGGGGCCGTACTGGGCACGGCGGACGACCTCGAGCGCGAGCCAGTCGTGCGGGAACCCGAGCTCGATCGAGCTCACCGCGTCCAGCCGCTGGACGTGCTCGGGAGCGAGGTCGACGTCGAGCGCGGCGAGGTTCTCCGCGAACTGCTGCTCGCCGGTCGCGCCGATGATCGGCATGACGGGAGCCGGGCGTGACAGGAGCCACGCGAGGGCGACTTGCGAGGCGGTGACTCCGAGCTCCTCTGCGACGTCAACGGTCTCGCGAACGACCGCCTCGGTGCGCGGATCCATCTCCGCGCTGCCGCCGGTGACCGTGATCCGGCCCGTCGCGGCGCGGTCGAGGTACTTGCCGGTCAGGACTCCTCTTGCGAGTGGCGACCAGGCGACCACGGACAGGTCGAGGCTCGTGCACATCGGGATCAGGTCGCGCTCGGACGTGCGCTCGAGCAGGCTGTACTGGGTCTGCAGCGCCGCGAACGGCGACCAGCCGCGCAGCTCCGCGAGCGTCTGGGCGCGGGCGATCTCCCAGGCGGGCCAGTCCGAGACGGCGACGTAGAGCACCTTGCCGAGGCGGACCTGGTCGTCGAGCGCGCGCATCGTCTCCTCGACCGGCGTCAGGTAGTCGCGGAAGTGCACCCAGTACACGTCGATGTGGTCCGTGCGCAGGCGGCGAAGCGAGGCCTCCAGGGACTCGACCAGGTGGCGGCGGTGGCTTCCGCCGCCGTTCGGGTCATCGGGCCGCACCGTCAGCGAGTACTTCGTCGAGAGCACGACGCGCTCCCGGCGCGGACCGAGCAGCCGCCCGATCATCTCCTCGCTGGTGCCGTTCGTGTAGACGTCGGCCGTGTCGACGACGTTGCCGCCGGCGTCCAGGTACAGGTCGACCATCCGCGCGGAGGTCGCCTCTGGCGCGCCCCAGCCCCACTCCTCGCCAAACGTCATCGTCCCGAGCCACAGCTCCGAGACGCGAAGCCCGGTCCGCCCCAGCAGCCTGTAACGCATCGCCATCCTCCGTTCGGAACGGACGTTTGGTAGAGGTAATATACGACGATGGCGATCACGGTGCCGCCGATGCAGCCGGGCGTCTACGTCGACAACGCGAGAGGCTCGGGATCGGGCGAGCTGCTCGACGTCTTCGATCCCTCGACGGGCGAGCTGCTCACGTCGGTCGAGGCGGGCTCGCCGGCCGACGTCGACCGCGCCGCCACGGCGGCCGCCGGGGCGGCCGAGGCCTGGGCCGCGTTGCCGCCGGTCGAACGGGGCAGGGCGCTCGCGCGCTGCGCCGAGGCCGTGCTCGCGAGCGCCGACGAGCTGGTCGAGCTCGACGTCCGCGACGCCGGCCTGCCGCGCTCGCTCGCGCGCCGCGACGTCGAGGCGGCCGCGCGCTACTTCGAGTACTACGCCGGCCTTGCCGACAAGCTGCACGGCGAGACCATCCCCCTCGGCGCGAACGCCCTCGACTACACGCTCCGGGAGCCCTGGGGCGTCTGCGGGATCGTGCTCCCGTTCAACTTCCCGCTGCAGGTGACCGCACGGGACGTCGCCCCTGCGCTCGCCGTCGGGAACACCGTCGTCGCGAAGCCGGCCGAGCAGGCGCCGCTCGCGGTACTCGCCCTCGTCGAGCGCTGCTGGAGCGCCGGTCTGCCGCCCGGCGTCCTCGACGTCGTCGTCGGGGACGGCGCCGTCGGCGAGGCGCTCGTGCGGCACCCGCTCGTCGACCACGTCACCTTCACCGGTTCGCAGCCGACCGGGCGGCGAGTGATGGCGGCGTGTGCCGAGCTGCTCAAGGCGTCGACGATCGAGCTCGGCGGGAAGTCGCCGCACCTCGTCTTCGAGGACGGCTCGATCGAGGGCGCGGTCGCGGCGATCCTCGGCACGACGTTTCGCACCGCCGGCCAGGCTTGCTCGGCCGGGACCCGGCTGCTCGTCCACCGCGCCGCCCACGACGCGGCGGTGAAGGCGCTCGCGCACGCCGTCGGCGGGCTGACCGTCGGCCTCGCGGACGCCGATCCGGATGTCGGTCCCCTCGTCTCCGCGCGGCAGCGCGACGCGGTCGTGTCGGCGATCGCGGCGAGCCTCGACGAGGGCGCCCGGGCGACGGTCGGCGGCGGTCCGCCTGCGTCGCCCGAGCTGCGGGGCGGCTTCTTCGTCGAGCCGACGGTCCTGGACGAGGTGGCGCCGACGGCGGCTGCCGCCCGCGAGGAGCTCTTCGGCCCCGTGCTCACCGTCCTCACCTTCGAGGACGACGAGGAGGCGGTTGCCCTCGCGAACGACACGGACTACGGCCTCGTCGCCGGCGTCTGGACGCGCGACGTCTCGCGCGCGCACCGCGTCGCGCGAAGCCTGAAGGCGGGCCAGGTCTTCGTCAACAACTACGGCGTCGGCGGCGGCGTGGAGCTCCCGTTCGGCGGCTACAAGCGCAGCGGCGTCGGGCGGGTCAAGGGCATCGCCGGGGCGCTCGAGTACACGCAGGTCAAGAACGTCTGCGTCGCCCTCACGTGAACGCACGGCTCGGGTCGGCCGTCGCCTAGTACGACCGCGGCATCCCGAGCACGTTCTGCCCCAGGAAGGCGAGCACGAGGTTGTTCGAGACGGGCGCGACCGAGTAGAGCCGTGTCTCGCGGAACTTGCGCTCGACGTCGTACTCGGCGGCGAAGCCGTAGCCGCCGTGCGCGTCGAGGCAGGCGTTCGCGGCCGCCCACGAGGCCTCCGACGCGAGCAGCTTGGCCGTGTTCGCCTCGGCGCCGCACGGCTGCCCCTGGTCGTAGAGCCAGGCGGCCTTGAACCGGACGAGGTCGGCCGCCTCGATCGCCGCGTGCGCGTGTGCGATCGGGAACTGGACGCCCTGGTTGGCGCCGATCGGCCGCCCGAATACGACCCGCTCCGACGCGTAGCGCGCGGCCTTCTCGACGAACCAGCGGCCGTCGCCGATGCACTCGGAGGCGATCAGCACGCGCTCCGCGTTCATCCCGTCGAGGATGTAGCGGAACCCCTTCCCCTCCTCACCGATCAGCGCGTCCTCGGGCAGCTCCACGCCGTCGAAGAAGACCTCGGTCGTCGCGTGGTTCATCATCGTCTTGATCGGCCGGATCGTCAGCCGGTCACCGGCGGCCCTCATGTCGAGCAGGAACGTCGAAAGGCCGTCGCTTCGCTTCTGCACCTCGTCGAGCGGCGTCGTGCGGGCGAGCAGCAGCATCAGGTCGGAGTGCTCGGCGCGTGACGTCCAGATCTTCTGGCCGCGGACGACGTAGCCGCCGTCGACGCGCTCCGCCGTGGTCTGGATCGACGGCGTGTCGGAGCCGGCGGTCGGCTCGGTGACGCCGAACGCCTGCAGCCGCAGCTCACCGCTCGCAATCCTGGGAAGGTAGCGCTCCTTCTGCTCGGCGCTGCCGTGCCGGAGGATCGTGCCCATCGTGTACATCTGCGCGTGGCAGGCGCCCGAGTTGCAACCGGACGCGTTGATCTCCTCCATGATCACGGACGCCGCCGTCAGATCGAGGCCCGCGCCACCGTACTCCTCGGGGATCAGTGCCGCCAGCCAGCCGTTCTCGGTCAGCGCCGTCACGAACCCGGTCGGATAGCCGTCCGGCTCGAGACCGCGCCAGTACTCGCCCGGGAAGCGGGCGCACAGCTCGCCCACCGCGGCGCGGATCTCGATGAGCTCTGCGGGAACGTCGAACCTCATCGCGGCAGCTCGCGCAGCACGGAGAGCGCCCTGGAGAGGTCATCGGTCTCGTCGATCGCCAGCAGCGCCCCCTCGAGCTCTTCGACCGCGGTCGCGCCGAGCGCGAGCGAGGCGTTGTCGCGGAACTTCGCGCGGATCGCGTCGTCCGAGAGCGGGTTCTCGGGGCCGCCGGCCTGGTGGGGGAGCTCGGCGCGGAGGACGCCTCCGTCGCGCAGCCTGATCTCGACGGCGCCCGGGAACGCGGAGGGATACGTAGGGAAGTCGCGTACCTCGTAGCGGACGCGCCGGGCGACGGCGAGCACCGCGGAGTCGCCGATCGCGTCCGGCAGGTAGGTGCCGGTCCCCACGCGACCGTGGACGAGCAGTGCGCCGAGCGAGTACTGGAGGCTGAACTTCGCCTCGTACGGCGTGCGCGGCGCGAACTTCTGCTCCTGGGGCTCGAGCACGAGGCTGACGGCGCCGTCGGGCACGGCGACGAGGATGTCGTCGATCTCGTCCGGGTCGACCGTGTCGAGCGTCTCGGCCGCCCCGAGGACGCCGTGCATGAAGTGGCAGGCCGGATAGGGCTTGTACGCGATCCGCGTCGTCTCCCAGCGCGACCCGAGGTCGGCGAGGGAGTCGGCGAGATCGGGCACGCGGCCGACGAACGCGTCGTAGAGGCCGAACCGTCCCTCGAGCACACTGTTCGGCCCCTCCGCCCCCGCCACGGCGAGGCGCGCGGCAAGGATCCCGCCGTGCGCGGCCCAGCCCGCGTGGATCGGCTTCGTCGCAGTCGCGGCGTCGAGGTACGCGAAGAGACCGGACGCCATGGAGCCGGCGATGCCGAGCGCGCTCGTCGCCGTTCCCCGGTCGGGCGTGTCGAGGCACACGGCCGCGACGGTCGCCCCGAACACGCCGGCGACGGCCGTGGGGTGGAAGCCGCGCGCGTGGAACTCCCCGGACGTGGCCATCCCGATCCGCGCGGTCGTCTCGTTCCCCGCGACGAGCGCGGCGATCAGTGCGCGGCCGTCGGCGCCGCGCGCCTCCGCCTCGGCCAGGGCCGCGGGCACGACGACGGTCGAGACGTGAGCGATCGAGTCCGCGTGCGTGTCGTCGAAGTCGAGGGCGTGCATGAGCATCCCGTTTGCGAGGGCCGCCGCCGGTGCGGGAACCCGGGCGCCGCCGCCGAGCACGGACGCCTCGGGGCTCCCGCCGCCCTCGAGCGCGACCGTCCTCCCGGCGTCGCCCTCGCCGAGCGCGTGCGCGGCGAGGCCGCAGCCGACCGTGTCGAGAAGGTGATGCTTCGCGGCGGCGACCACCTCGCCCGGCAGCGCGTCGTAGCGCAGCCCGAGCGCGAAATCGGCGAACCTCTCCACCGCCGTCGATGCAGTTTGTACGGCCAAATCGCACGCCACCCTGTCAGAAATGCCTCCTATTCGTCAAGGCTGTACGATCAATGACCGGACGAATGAAGGATGCCGCCTACAGGACAGTGGCAGAGACGCTCCGCGAGCAGATCGCGGCGGGCGCGTTTCCTCCCGAGCGGCGCCTGCCGACCGACGCCGAGCTGGGCAGCGCGTTCGGCGTGAGCCGCCAGACCGTCCGGCAAGCGTTCGGCGAGCTCGTGGCCGAAGGGCTCGTCTACCGCGTGCCCGGCCGGGGCAGCTTTGCAGTTGCCTCGCCCGGCGGCAAGAAGTACCTGCGCTCGCTCGGCTCGGTCGACGACCTGCTCGCGCTCGCGGTCGACACCGAGATGGAGGTCGTCCAGCCGCTCGCGCGGACGGTCGACATCGCCGCCGCCGGCCGGCTCAGGCTCCCGAGCGACGAGGTTGCCGTCGGCCTCTTCCGGCGGCTCCATCGCGGCGAGCCGTTCTCGCTCACCACGACGCACCTCCCACCCGACCTCGCCGAGCGGATCGCGGACGACCCGCGGATCGCCGAGAAGGGCTCGACCTCGAGGGCGACGATCATCGGCCTGCTCGAGGAGAGCGGCGAAGCGCCGCTCGCCGGCGCGCACCAGAGCATCGGCGCCGCCCTCGCCGACGCCGGCACCGCGGAGCTGATCGGTTGCGCGCCCGGCGACCCCGTGCTCACGATCGACCGGATCTACTTCGACCGGCGCGGGCGCTTCGTCGAGCTCGCCGTGAGCACGTTCAACGTGCGCCGCTACTCCTACCGGCTCGAGCTGCGCCGGAGCATCCGCTGACATGACGGCCCGCGCACGTCGCTCGTGCCTGACCGTGCCGGGGTCGTCGGAGCGGATGCTGGCGAAGGCGCGGACGTTGCCGGCCGACGAGATCGTCGTCGATCTCGAGGACGCGGTGCCGCCCGCGGAGAAGACCGCGGCGACGCGCCGGCGCGCGGCGGACGCCCTCCTCGCCGGCGAGTGGAGCGCCCCGACGCTGGCCGTGCGTGTGAACGCGGTGGGGACGCCGTGGTTTGCCGTCGACATCGTCGAGCTCGTGCGCGCGGCCGGCGAGACGATCGACTGCCTCGTCCTGCCGAAGGTCGAATCGCCGGACGACGTCGCGGCGGCAGCGGACCTGCTCGACCGGCACGGTGTCTCGATCGGCCTCGAGGCGCAGATCGAGTCGGCGCGCGGCCTGCTCGAGGTCGAGCGCATCGCGGCCTCATCGGCACGCCTCGAGGCGCTCGTCTTCGGCCCGGGCGACTACGCCGCCTCGCTTGGCATCCCGCAGCTCGAGATCGGCGCGATCGACCCGGCGTATCCCGGCGACCAGTGGCACTACGCGCGGTCGCGGATCGCCGTCGCCGCGCATGCCCACGGGCTCGACGCGATCGACGGGCCCTACGCCGCGCTGCGCGACCGCGACGGCCTGCGCGAGTCGGCGCGGCGGGCGCGCCTGCTCGGCTTCACGGGCAAGTGGGCGATCCATCCCGACCAGATCGCGTCGTGCAACGAGGCCTTCGCGCCCTCGACGGAGGAGCTCGAGCGGGCCGAGCGCCTGCTCGCCGCCCTGCGCGAAGCGGAAGCGCGCGGCGAGGGAGCCGCGGCCTTTGACGGGACGATGATCGACGAGGCCTCGCGGAAGATGGCGGAGGCACTCGTCGCACGAGGTGCGCGCTGATGCTGCCGCTCGCCGATCTCCGCGTCGTCGCGGTCGAGCAGTTCGGCGCCGGCCCCTTCGGCACGATGCAGCTCGCCGACCTCGGCGCCGACGTGATCAAGATCGAGGACCCGGCGGTCGGCGGCGACGTCGGCCGCTACGTGCCGCCGTTCGCACAGGACGGCAACTCCCTGTTCTTCGAGAGCTTCAACCGGGGGAAGCGCAGCGTCGAGCTCGACCTGCGCGAGCCCGGAGGACGCCGGGCCTTCGAGGCCCTTGTCCGCGACGCCGACGCCGTCTGCTCGAACCTTCGCGGCGACCAGCCCGCGAAGCTCGGCCTGCGCTACGCCGACCTCGCCGAGTTCAACCCCGCGATCGTCTGCGTCTCGCTGTCCGGATTCGGGACGACGGGCCCGCGCGCCGGCCAGGGCGCCTACGACGCCACGATCCAGGCGCTCGCCGGCTGGATGAGCGTCACCGGCGGCCCGGACGAGCCCCCGACGAAGAGCGGCCTCTCCCTCGTCGACTTCGCCGGCGGGTACGTGGCAGCGATCGGCCTGCTGGCGGCGGTCTGGCGTGCGCGCCGCGACGGGACCGGCTGCGACGTCGACCTCTCCCTGTTCGAGACGGCCCTGTCGCTGCTCACGTACATGGGGACGTGGAACGCCTCGCGCGGCTGGGTCGCGCAGCGCATGCCCGACTCGTCGCACCAGACCGTGATCCCGTTCCAGATGTTCCCGGCCACAGACGGATTCCTCGTCGTCGCGTGCGCGAAGGAGGCGCTCTGGCGGAAGCTGTGCGACGCGCTCGGGCAGCCCGAGCTCGCGGACGACGAGCGCTTCGCCGACTTCGCGGCACGCAGCCGCAACCGGGACGCCCTCGCGGCGCGACTGAAGGACGCGTTCGCGGAGCGTGGCGTGGCGGAGTGGATGGAGGTGCTCACCGCCGCGGGCGTCCCGTGCGCGCCGGTCAACGACCTCGAGGCGGCGCTCGCCGACGAGCAGACGCGGGCGCGCGGCTCGGTCGTCGAGTACGACCACCCGATCCTCGGTCGCGTACGCACCGTGGCGAGCCCGTTCGGGACCGACCTGACACGCGAGCCGACGCGCGCGCCGCTGCTCGGCGATCACGAACGAGGGGACGACATATGAGCGAGGGATACCGGGGCAGGTTCTTCGAGGACTTCGCCGTGGGCGACGTCTACCGCAGCGCGCTCGGCCGGACCGTTACGGAGACGGACAACATCTGGTTCACGAACCTGACGATGAACACGAACCAGATGCACTTCAACCACGAGTGGGCGAGTCGCACCGAGTTCGGGAAGCCGCTCGTCGTCTCGACGTTCACCCTCGCGCTCGTCCTCGGCCTCTCGGTGCGCGACACGTCCGAGAACGCCGCCGCGAACCTCGGCTGGACCGACATCAAGCTGCCGAAGCCCGTCTTCGTCGGCGACACGCTCTGGGCGGAGACCAAGGTGACGGCGATACGCGAGTCGGCGAGCCGGCCGGCGTGCGGGATCGTCTCGATCGTCACCCGCGGCATCAACCAGCGCCGGGAGGTCGTGATCGAGTTTGCCCGCAGCTTCATGGTCTTCAAGCGCGAGGCGCCCGAGATCGCCGACGCGTTCCCCGTCACCGAGACGGAGTGGCCGAGCTAGAACCCGAGCACCCAGCCCTTCTTCGTCCCCTTGGTGACGACCTTGAGGTTGCCGTTCTTCCACTGCGAGATCTGCACGTACGGCTGCTTCACCTGCGGGTACGCCTTCGGGCCCGGGTTGAGCAGCGTCCGCGAGAGCGGGATGTGGACCCCGCTCTTCGTTCTCATGAACCTCGCCAGCGATCGGCCGTTGAACGTGTCGAAGCCGATGATCTTCGCCGCGTCGTAGAACCAGGCTATGTCGGCGTA
>WNGF01011997.1_pt1 | contig 11765 bp, 7 predicted proteins | sample 5400641 | NCBI WGS metagenome assembly WNGF01 (sample SAMN13153371, study PRJNA577476) | soil metagenome | isolation source: 80 cm soil or saprolite under grassland replicate 2 | place: USA:California | collected 2016-06-15 | reverse complement strand
ACGGGGTCGAGGTCGCCGTCGAGGTCGAGCTCGAGATGAAACGCCTCCTCCTCGCCATCTTCGGCGGCCTCCTCATGGCGCTCGCGCTGCCGCAGGCGATCCCCTGGATCTCGCTGCGCGAGATCGATCCCGCCGGTCACCTCGAGTGGCTCGCCTGGTTCGCCCTCGTCCCGGCGCTCCTCGCGCTCGACGGCGCCCGGACCTGGAGGTCCGCCCTGGCCGTGGGCCTCGCCGCCGGCCTCGCCTACTTCTACGGCGCGATCTGGTGGGTGAACCACGCCATGACGGCCTTCGGCGGCGTGCCGTTCCCGATCGCGCTGCTCGGGCTCACCTTCCTCGTCCTCTACATGGCGGCGCACTGGGCGGCCGCGCTCCTCGCGAGCTGGACGGTCCGCCGCCGCCTCGGCTGGCCGTGGTGGGCGCACCTGCCGGCGCTCTGGGTCGCGACCGAGCTCTCCCGCAACTATCTCTTCACCGGCTTCCCGTGGGGCAACCTCGGATACGTCCAGGCGCGCCACCTCGCCATCTCGCAGCTCGCCTCCGTCACCGGCATCTACGGCATCGCCGCCCTCGTCGTGCTCGTGAACTGCGTCCTGCACGCGCTCGTGCGCGCGTTCCTCGACGGCCGCCCCTGGCCATGGCGGCTCGCCGCGGTCACGGCCGTCGCCGTTGCGGCGGTCGCCGGCTGGGGCACGGCGCACCTCGCGAGCGTGCGCGCCCGCGCCGCGGCCGCGCCGAAGCTCTCGGTCGGGCTCGTCCAGGGCAACGTGAACCAGTCGGTGAAGAACCAGCGCGCCACCTACGCCGAGTTCATCCTGGGCCGGTACGTGCCGCTCACGCTCGAGGCCGATCGCAGGGGCGTGGACCTCGTCGCCTGGCCCGAGGCGACCTACCCGTTTTTCGTCCCGCCGGACATCGCGAGCTTCGCCGATCCGCGCGGCGGCCTCCCGCGGCTCGCGCGCGCCCACCTGCTGCTCGGCGCGAGCACCTACGCCGAGCGCCGCGGCGCCGGCGGCCGCCGCGAGGTGCTGGGCTCGAACACCGTCTTCCTGCTCCGGCCCGACCTGCGCGTCCTCGATCGCTACGCGAAGCACCACCTCGTCCCCTTCGGCGAGTACGTCCCGCTGCACGGGTTCGGAGGAATCCTACGGACGGTCGTGCCGGAGATGGTGCTCCAGGAGCCGGGGAGCGCGCTCGAGGTGCTCTCCTTCGAGCCGGGTCCCGTCGCCGCGCGCCTCGCCGCCGCGGCCGCCGTCCCCGACCCGGTGCGCCTGGCGCCGATGATCTGCTTCGACGCCATCTTCCCGGAGGTGAACGTCGCCTTCGCGGAGAAGGATCCCGAGGTGCTGGTGAACCCGACCAACGACGCGTGGTACGGCTACTCGTCTGGCCCGTACCAGTTCCTCGCCATCGTGCGCCTGCGCGCCATCGAGGCGGGCAAGGCCGTGGCGCGGCCGGCCTACGCCGGGGTCACCGCACTCGTCGAGCCCACGGGCGAGGTGCAGCCGGGCGCCCTGCCGGTGGGACCTGTCGACCCCGACCTGGCGCCCGATCCGGACGAGCCGCCGCGGCTCCTCGTGGGGCAGGTGCCGCGCTTGCGCGGGCGCACCCTCTACACTAAAGTTGGCGACCTCTTCGCCGGCGCCGCGAGCCTGTACGGCGCGATCGCGCTGGCGCTCGCGCTGCGCCGCCGAGGCCCGCCGCGAGAAGGAGCAACCGGGTAGCCATGGCCGCGCCGACCGCCGAGCTGATGACCGACCTCACGCAGCGCCTCGATGCGCTCCGGGGGTCGCTTTGACGTCGAGAAGAAGCGCGCCCGCGCCGGCGAGATCGCGCGCCTCTCCGAGGAGCCAGGCTTCTGGAACGACAACGCGCGCGCGCAGGGGCTCCTGAAGGAGAAGGCGCAGCTCGAGAGCGCGGTGGCGGCGTTCGACCGGACCTGGCGTGCGCTCGAGGACGCGCGCGCACTGCACGAGCTGGCCGAGGAGGCGCAGGACGCGGCGACGCGCGCAGAGGCCGCCCAGCACGCCGAGGCGCTGGAGCGCCGCGTGGAGGAGCTCGAGTTCGAGCGCATGCTCTCCGGTCCCCACGATCGCGCGAACGCCATCGTCGAGGTGAAGAGCGGCGCGGGCGGCACCGAGGCCATGGACTGGGCCGCGATGCTGTACCGCATGTACACGCGCTACTGCGAGCGGAAGGGCTGGGAGGTGGAGCCGGCCGATTTCTTCGCGCGCGGCGACCACGCCTACGGCTTCCTCAAAGCGGAGCGCGGCGTGCACCGGCTGGTGCGCATCAGCCCCTTCGACTCCGCCGCGCGCCGGCAGACGAGCTTCGCCGCCGTGGACGTGACCCCCGAGATCGAGGACGACATCGTCATCGACATCAAGGAGGCCGACGTCCGCATCGACACCTACCGCTCGTCCGGGGCGGGCGGACAGAAGGTGAACAAGACCGACTCGGCGGTGCGGCTCACGCACCTGCCGACGGGGATCGTCGTCGCCATGCAGAACGAGCGCAGCCAGCAGAAGAACCGCTCGATGGCGTGGAAGATCCTGCGCTCTCGCCTCTACGACTACGAGGAGAAGAAGCGCCAGGTCGTCCGGGACGCGGACGAGGCCGCCAAGAAGGACATCAACTTCGGCTCGCAGATCCGCAGCTACGTCATGGCGCCGTACCGGCTCGTGAAGGACCTCCGGACCGGCGTCGAGACCGGCAAGGTCGACGACATCCTGGACGGCGACCTCGACCAGTTCATCCAGCCGTTCCTCCTGGGCGTGCGGCGGACGGACCGGGCGGTCGACGAGTAGCGCGCGTGCGCGGCCGGAGCTGCCGCTCGGCGTCTCGTGGTGACGGTGGGCCGCTGCGCGAGCCGTGCAGCTCGCTACGTCGGCACGTACACGATCGGCGGCCGCGCGAGCAGGAAGCGGTCGATGGCGTCGATGGCCCAGCCCGGGAAGCCGTACAGCTTCACGCCACAGCCGGCCGGCTGCCGGCCGGTGATGGGGCTCTTCTCGCGGATGAAGACGACCTCGCCCTCCACCTCGAGCTTGCGGCCGTCGGCGAGCCCGAGCCGCACCTGGAGCCTCGTCCCGACCTTCGGGGGAAGCATCGTCGAGATGAACACGCCGCCGGAGTCGACGCGGCGCGTCGGGCCGACGTAGAAGTTGTGCTCCGAGACGAGGCTCACGGTCACCTCGACGCGGGTCATCTTGGGGCGGTTCCGCGGCTCGTCGACGAGCTCCTCGTCGATGAGCGCCATGAGGTCCACGTTCGACCGCGGCTGGCGCGCCGGCGGCGGCGCGCCGACGTCGGCCAGCGCGGCTGCGGCCGCCGCGATGCTCGAGGCGGGCGCCACCGGCGCGGCCGACGGGATGGGCGGCGGCGCCACCCCGGCGGAGGAGGGAGCGCGCTCGACCACCGAGAGCGGCCGCGCCAGGACCTCCGCCCGCGCCAGCGCGCGCTCCGCGCCGGCCACCGCCGCGAGCGGCTCCACGACGTCGCGCGACGGCGCCACCACCACCACGCGCACGCCCACGCGCGCCGCGCTGGCCGCGGCCGTGAGCGCGCCTCCCCAGCTCGCGTCGGGCTGCGCGGGGAGGACGAGGATGATGGCGTGCGGCGCCACGGCGCGCATGAGGCCGTCGAGCATCTCGGGCGAGGGGACGCAGAAGAGCGACCACCCCGCACGATCGAGGTGCAGGTGCAGCGCGGCCGCCACGTCGGCGTCCTGGCCGACGAGGAGCGCGCGCGACACGACGTGGCCGCTGGGCGGCGTCATCACGCGCCCCGGCCGCCCGTCTCGATGAGGATGCGGCGCTCGAGGTCCGCGCGGTGGGTCGCGTTGGCGAGGGCGGTGTCGAGCGAGATGCGCTTCGACTCGTGCAGCTTGTACAGGTACTGGTCGAAGCTGTGCATGCCGAGGTCGGCCCCGGCCGTCTCCATGTAGTTCTTGAGATCCTGCACGCGCGACCCGCCGTCGCGGATCGCCTCGCGCACCGTCGACGTGGCGAGCAGCGCCTCGACCGCCGGGATCAGGCCCGCCGCGTCCGCGCGCATGAGCAGGCGGAGCGAGACCACCGCCTGGAGGTTGTCGGCGAGCCGCGCCCGCACCGTGTCCTGCTCGTCGGCGGGGAAGAGGCCCACGACGCGCCCGATCGAGCGCACCACGTCGGGCGTGTGGAGGGAGGTGATGACGAGGTGCCCCGTCTCGGCGGCCTTGAGGCAGATGTCCACCGCCTCGCGGTCCCTCAGCTCGCCCACCATGATGACGTCGGGGTCCTGGCGGAGCGCGGCGCGCAGCGCGTCCGAGTAACTCGCCGTGTCGGCGCCGACCTCGCGCTGGATGACGAGTCCCTTCCCGCCCTGGAAGATGTACTCGATCGGATCCTCCACCGTCACCACGTGCAGCCGCTCCTCCTGGAGGAGGTGGTTGATGATCGCGGCGATGGTGGTGGACTTGCCGTTCCCGGTCGCGCCCGTGACGAGCACGAGCCCGCGCCGCGCCTCGCCGATCGTGTGCACCACCGGCGGCAGGTTGAGCGCGCCGAAGTCCGGGATCGCGAACGGGATGGTGCGCATGACCGCGCCCCAGCTGCCGCGCTGCTTGAAGATGCTCGCCCGAAACCGGCTCACGCCGGGGAGCGAGTAGCTCCGGTCCACCTCGCGGAAGTCGAGCGGGGTGAACCCCGAGCCGGGCGCCTGGAGCACGAAGTTCGCGATCGCCTCGGTGTCCTCGTGCGTCAGCGGCGGGTACTTGGCGGCGAGCAGCTCGCCGAACACGCGGTAGGTGGGCGGGTAGCCGACCTCGAAATGGACGTCGCTCGCCTGCCGCTTCACCGCGAGCTGGAGGAACGAGTGGAACATCTCCTCGCTGAGCACGCTCTGAGCCTGTCCTTCCATGGTCCCGGAGTCTAGCGCAGTTCCCCTCCGCGGCGGCGATCGCTCCATGGACTGCCGTGCGGACGCGCGCTCTCCCGGCTCGACGAGGGCCGCCAGCGGCAGGGTGCGCGCGACGCGGCGAGCCCTTAGTTTGGTAAACGGTGCGGATCGCCCTCGTCTCGACGCCTTTCCTGGCGGTCCCGCCACGCGGATACGGAGGGACGGAGCTGGTCGTCCACGAGCTCGTGCGCGGCCTCGAGGCCGCTGGCCACGACGTGACCCTCTTCGCCACCGGCGACTCGCGGGCGCGGGACCTCCGGTACCTGTACGACGCGCCCGTGTGGCCTCCGGAGCGCGACGCGGAGCTGCGCCACTGCGGAGCCGCGGCGCGCGCGATCGCCCGCGAGCGCTTCGACGTCGTGCACGCCCACGCGCCGGCGATGGTCGCTTTCGCCGGCGAGCTCGGTAGTCCGCTGGTGTACACGCTCCACCACGCGCGGGACGACCGCCTGACCCTGGCCTATCTGAGGAGGCCCTCGGTCCACTACGTCGCGATCTCGGCCCGGCAGGCCCAGCTCGAGCCCGAGCTCGCCTGCGAGGTCGTGCACCACGGGCTCGATCCGGAGCGACACCCGCTCGGCCACGGGGAGGGCGACTATGCGCTGTTCCTCGGGCGCCTCTCGCCCTGCAAGGCGCCGCAGGTGGCGGTCGCCGCCGCGCGCGCCGCGCACGTGCCGATCCGGCTCGCCGGCGAGATCCATGTCGTGGACGCGACGCCGGAGTGGAAGGCGGAGCTGGGGGCGGCGCTCGCGGATCCGAACGTGCTGTACGTCGGGCCGGTGGGGGGCGAGCGCAAGATGCAGCTCCTCGGCGGCGCGCGCGCGCTCCTCATGCCGCTCGGGTGGGAGGAGCCGTTCGGGCTCGTCATGATCGAGGCCATGCTGAGCGGGACGCCGGTCATCGCGTTCCCGCGCGGCGCGGCGCCCGAGATCGTCGACGAGGGCATCACCGGGTTCCTGGTGGACGGCCAGGCCGAGATGGCGGCCGTCCTGGCGCAGCTCGAGACGTTCGACCGCGTGGCCTGCCGCCGGCGGGCGCAGGCGCGCTTCAGGTCGGCGCGCATGGTGCGCGATTACGAGCGCGTGTACGCGCGCGCCGTGGCCACCGCCGGGCTGTCCGCCGGCGGCGCGGAGGAGTCGAGCTACGCAGGATAGCGCGCGGGACGCGCCCGACCGGGCGGCGGGGTTCGCCGACCCCGAGCAGCTCTTCGGCTACGCCGATCCGTCGCAGCAGCCGGAGGCGACGGGCGTCGACAAGCTCGTCCTGAAGCACGGGAACCTCTTCGTCGTCGCGAACCGGCTCGGCGACGTGTCGCCGGCGGGCGCGCGCGACCTGGGGCTCTTCCTCACCGACACACGGCACCTCTCCGGCTGGCGCATGGTGGTCCAGGGCGGACCGCCCCTGTGCCTCTCCACCCAGGTCTCGACCGACTACGTCTCGCAGATCGACTTCACCATCACCGGCCTGCATGAGGGGGACCTGCTCGGGAAGGAGCCGGTGAACTACGTCCACCTCCGGCGCGACCAGCTCATCGACGACGTCTTCGTCGACCGGTTCGTCCTCACGAACTTCCAGGGCCGGACGATCGACCAGTGGATCGAGCTCGAGTGGGCCGCCGACTTCGCGGACGTGTTCGAGATCCGCGGCGCGCGCCGCGCCCGGCGAGGCCGGTACCTCGTCCCCGAGGTGAAGGACGGGTGCGCGCTCCTCCGCTACCGCGGGCTCGATCGCCGCGAGTACGTCACCGGGATCCGCCTCGACGTCTCGGCGGCGAACGGCGACGGCGCCGGCCCGGTGCGCGTGGAGCGCCTCGACGCGGGCGGCGCGCGCCTCGCCTTCCACCTCGCGCCGGGCGAGTCGGGGGAGGCCACCTTCAGCGTCTTCGCCGCCGTGGGCGAGGCGCTTCCCGCGACGCCCAGGCCGTTCGAGGTGCGCGCGAGAGAGAGCGGGAACACCTACGCCGCCTGGGCCGAGCGCTGCACGCGCTTCGAGTCGAGCCACGACATGTTCGACCGCGCCCTCGCCCAGAACGTGGCCGATCTGAAGGCGCTCAAGGTCCACCACTTCGGCCAGGCGGTCATCTCGGCCGGGATCCCCTGGTACACGTGCCCGTTCGGCCGCGACGCCCTCATCACGGGGTTCCAGGCGCTCCTCGCGACGCCCGAGGTCGCGAAGCACGCGCTGCAGTTCCTGGCGCGTCTGCAGGGGACGAAGAACGATCCCGACCGCGACGAGGAGCCGGGCAAGATCCCGCACGAGGTGCGGTTCGGCGAGATGGCCGCGGCCGGCGAGGTGCCGCACACGCCGTACTACGGCTCGGCCGACGCGACCCCGCTCTTCCTCGTGCTCCTCTCCGAGTACGTGCAGTGGACGGACGATCGCGCGACGCTGGCGGAGCTCATGCCGGCCGCCGAGCGCGCCCTGCAGTGGCTCGATCGCTTCGGCGACCGCGACGGCGACGGCCTCCTCGAGTACCAGCGGCGCAGTCCGAAGGGGCTCCGCAACCAGGGCTGGAAGGACAGCCACGACGGCGTCCCCTTCGCGAGCGGCACGCCCGCCGAGCCGCCCATCGCGCTCGTCGAGGTGCAGGGCTACGCGGTGGACGCGCGGCGGCGCATGGCGCGCCTCTACCGCGCGCTCGGCCGGCACGACGAGGCCGCGCGGCTCCTCGCCGGCGCGCGCGCCCTCGTGCAGCGCATCGACGAGCGCTACTGGATCGAGGCGAAGGGGACCTTCGCCCTCGCGCTCGACGCCGAGAAGCGCCAGGTCGACGCGGTCACCTCGAACCCCGGGCACCTCCTCTTCTCGCGCGCGTGCAGCGAGGCGCGGGCCCAGAAGGTCGCGGCGTCGCTCCTCTCGCCCGCCATGTGGAGCGGGTGGGGGATCCGGACGCTCGCCAAGGGGCAGCCCGCGTACAACCCGCTCAGCTACCACAACGGGACGGTCTGGCCGCACGACAACGCGATGGCCGCCATGGGCATGGCCTACTACGGCATGACTCGCTCGGCCGGGCGCGTCCTCGAGGGGCTCTGGTCGGCGGCGCAGCACTTCCGCCACCTCCGCCTGCCCGAGCTGTTCTGCGGCCTCGACCGCGGCGTGGGCCATTTTCCGGTGCACTACCCGGTCGCCTGCTCGCCTCAGGCCTGGGCCAGCGGCGCGCTCTTCCTCCTCCTGCGCGCCTGCCTGGGGCTCTTCCCCGACGCGCCGCGCCGCGCGCTCCAGATCGCGTCGCCCGCGCTGCCGGAGTGGCTCGACCACCTGACGCTCAGCGGGCTCCGCATCGGCTCCGCGCGCGCGACGCTGCACTTCACGCGCAGCCATTCGGGGACGTACGTGTCGGTGGGCGAGGTCGAGGGTGGGCCGCTCCAGGTCCGCATCGACCTGCGGCGCTGAAGCAGCAATGATCCCTCAGGACGGCCTGCCCGCCCCCACGTTGAGCGCGCCATGGCCCGGCTGCTAAGCTCGGCGGCGTCCTCGCCGTGGCCACCCCCCGCCGCTCGATCCTCCGCCGCTCGCTCGCCGCCTGCACCGCCGAAGGTGCCGCGGCCGAGATCGTGGGCGCGTGCTGCGGCGGCGCCGCGCTGACGGGCTGGGCGCTCCACCTCGGGATGAGCGCGAAGCTCATCGGGCTCGTCGGCGCGCTCCCCGTCGTCGCCCAGGTGCTCCAGGTGGCGGGCGCCTTCCTGACCGCACGCTTCGGCTACCGGCGCACCGCCCTCGCCGCCATCGCGCTCTCCCGACAGGCGTTCCTCCCGCTCGTGCTCCTGCCGCTCCTCCCGCTCGGACCGGACGGGCGCCGCGCGCTGCTGCTCGCCGTCGCCGCCGCCCACCACGGGCTCGGGATCGTGGCGACCAACGCCTGGAACGCCTGGATGGGCGAGATGGTCCCGGCCTCGCTGCGCGGCCGCTACTTCGGACGGCGCACGGCGCTGTGCGCGGTGGCCGGCGCGCTGTGCGCCGTCGCGGCCGGGCTCGCGCTCGACCGCGGGCAGCGCCTCGCCCTGGCGGGTCCCGTGCTGCAAGGGCTCGCGCTGGTCGCGAGCGCCGCGGGCGTGGCGAGCGTCCTCCTCATGGCGCGCCAGCACGCCGGCGCGGCGCGGCGCGAGCCGACCCGCTGGGCCATGCGCGCGATGCTGCGGCCGCTCTCGGATCCGAAGGCGCGCCGCGTCGTCGTCTACGCGACCCTGTGGAACGCGGCGTGCGGTCTCTCGGCGCCCTTCTTCGGCCTCTACCTTCTGCGCGATCTCGGGACCGGGTACGCGCTCTTCGCCGCCCAGGGCGCTGGGCTCGCGGTCGCGAAGATCGCGAGCGCCTCGGCTTGGGGGCGCGCCGTCGATCGCGCCGGGGCGAAGCGCGTGCTCGTCGTCTGCACCGCGGGCCTCGCGCTCTCGCCGGTCGCCTGGATCGCCTGCGAGCCGGGCCGGCTCTGGCCGCTCGCGCTCGAGGCCGCCGTCGGCGGCGTTCTCTTCGGCGGGCACGCCGTCGCGAGCTTCGCGCTGCCGCTCTCGGTCGCGCCCGCGCGCGAGCGCCCCTTCTACCTCGCCGCGGTGGCCGTCGCCGGCGGCGGCGCCTTCGCCGTCACGTCCGCCGCGGGCGGCGCCCTCGCCGACGCGGCCCGAACGGCGCACGCGCCGCTCCGCGTCCTCCTCGCCGGATCGGTGGCGCTGAGAATCGTGGCCGCGGGAGCAGCCTTCACGCTGCCGTCGAGGAGGACCCTCGCAGCGGTGCGGCCCCTGGAGGCAAGGTCGAGCGCGGCCACGAGCGCGGCGGAACGCCGAGCGGCGTAGCGAGCGGCGTAGGGGAGCGAGGTAGGCCAGAAAAGCGAGAGGCCGCTTTCGCGGCCTCATCAGCTCTGGGCGGCTGGCGCCCGCTTGCACTCCGCAGGTCGCCCTCACGGGGTTCGCTGCGGTGGGGGGAGTCGATCGTCCGTCCACGGTCGACTTTGGAGAGAATCTGGAGTTGGCGCCCCGCTTAACGAGTCTTCAGGCTGGAACTTCGAGGCGGGGTAGCCTTGGGCGGCCTCCGGTAGGACTCGCCGAGACATCTCTTCAAGTTGCGTGCCCGCATTTCGAGTCCACCCCGCTCCACGGATTTCGCGCACTTGGCCGCCCACCGGCCGTGACGAGGCTGTAAATTTGTGGGTCGCCGGAGATACGTGGGTTCGGATGGACCCCGCGCGGGCCGCCCGGGCGGCGCTTCAAGAACCAGCGTTATATCGAGCGCATGTTCGCCTCCATCGACGAGGTCTCGACGCGCCTCGGAGAGGCGGGATACCTGCCCTCGCGCGAGATCGCGACCGCCGTCTACCTCGCCGACCGGCTGGAGAAGCCGATCCTCGTGGAGGGCCCGGCGGGAGTGGGGAAGACCGAGCTGGCGCGCGCGTTTGCCACGGCGAGCGGCCGCGAGCTCATCCGGCTCCAGTGCTACGAAGGGCTCGACGAGGCGAAGGCGCTCTACGAATGGGAGTACGCGAAGCAGCTCCTCTACACGCAGCTCCTCCGCGAGCAGCTCGGCACCGCTCTCGGCGGCGCGCGCACCCTCGCCGAGGCCGCCGACCGCGTCGCGGCCGAGGGGAACGTCTTCTTCAGCGAGCGCTTCCTCTTGCCGCGCCCGATCCTCAAGGCCGTGATGAGCGAGCGGCCGAGCGTGCTGCTGGTGGACGAGATCGACAAGGCCGACCCCGAGCTGGAGGCGTTCCTGCTCGAGGTGCTCGCCGACTACGCCGTGTCGATCCCGGAGCTCGGGACCTTCCGCGCGAAGACGCCGCCGCGGGTCGTCCTCACCTCCAACGCGGCGCGCGACCTCTCCGACGCGCTCCGCCGCCGGTGCCTGCACCTCCACATCGACTACCCGTCGCCGGAGCGCGAGCTCGCGATCGTGCGCGCGCGGGCCCCCGAGGTCCGCGAGGTCCTGGCGCGCCAGGCGGTGGCCGCCGTCCAGGCGCTGCGAAAGCTCGACCTCAAGAAGGCGCCCTCGATCGCGGAGACGCTCGACTGGGTCCGCGCGCTCGTGGTGCTGGGCGCGGAGACGCTCGACGAGAAGCTCGTCGGCGAGACGCTCGACCTCGTGCTCAAGTACGAGTCGGACGTGGAGAAGGCGCGGCCGAAGCTTCGCGACATCGTCGCGTGCGCGGCAAGGTAGGCGAGAGCTGCGCTACTCGATGTCACCGTACGCGTCGTCGCCCAGCACGAGGACGCGCGGCTCGTCCCAGAACCCGGCGTAGCCCGAGAGCACTTCGCGGTCGGCGAAGTCGCGCCCGCAGCGCTTGTCGGCGATGCGCCACGTCCCGTGCACCTGGGCGACGAGGTAGGCGCAGGCGGCGGTGACGGGCGCCGCGTCGGGCGCGCGGACCGTGCGCTCCCGCGCGATCACCACCACGGTGCCGCGCGGGGCGCGCCGCGCCGCGACCAGCTCGTATCCGAGGAGCGCGCCGTCGCCGCCGAGGGCGCTCCACGCCGCGAGCGGGTGCTGCTTGTCGCCCTGAGCAGCGATCGCCGCAGCGGCGCGCGGGACGAGGAACTCGCGCGTGTGCGCCCACCGAGGCTCCGCGCCGGTGGGCGCCGGGGACGGGCGCGCGCGGCGCGGCCGCTGCGGGGCGGCCGACGCGACCGCATCGAGATAGTCACCGACGCACCGGACGGGCGCGGCCAGGTCGTAGGACGCCCTCGCCGGGATCGCCGCCCCGAGCGACCCGGCGGCGGCGAGGGCGAGGCACGCTTCGCGCAACATGGTCGAGGATGTGGGTCGAGCGCCCACGCGCGCGACTCCCCGCGGCGGCTCCGCCCCGCCGGCGTCGCGGCGGGCCGAGGCGCCGCGGGGCGGCCTAC
>WNGF01024136.1_pt1 | contig 11766 bp, 10 predicted proteins | sample 5400641 | NCBI WGS metagenome assembly WNGF01 (sample SAMN13153371, study PRJNA577476) | soil metagenome | isolation source: 80 cm soil or saprolite under grassland replicate 2 | place: USA:California | collected 2016-06-15 | reverse complement strand
CTGGCGACGCGGTTCAGAACGCCTGGGCGGTTGTTGACGATCGCCACGATCACGTGGCGGTGCTGCTCGCCGGTTCCCGGGAGGGCCCTGGCCGGAGGAGTCGCGTGCGCCGTGGCCGGAGGTGTCGCGTGCGCCGGGGCCGGTGGCCCGGTCGGGGCCGGCGGCGCGGTCGGGGCCGGCGCGGTGGGGTCGGCGCTCATTCGTCCGCCCCGCCCCATTTCTCGATCAGGTCCGACAGTCCCGTGCCGGCCGGCATCATCGGGAAGACATTCTGCTCCTCGGCGATCTCGAACCAGACGAGCGCCGGGCCGTCGATGCCCTGGGCCCAGCGGATCGCCTCGTCGACCTCCTCGGGCGCCGTCGCCTTGCGACCCGGGATGCCGAACGCGTCGACGAGCTTCAGGTAATCCGGCCCGAGCAGGTGCGCCGAGTGGTAGTTGCCGGCGTAGATGATCTCCTGCCACTGGCGGATCATGCCCAGCTTCTTGTTGTCGAAGAGGGCGATCTTGACCGGGATGCGGTCCTGGACGAGGGTCATGAGCTCCTGGAATGTCATCTGGAAGCCACCGTCACCGGTGATCGCCCAGGTCTCGCGCTCCGGAGCGCCGAGCGCCGCCCCCATGGCCGCCGGGACGCTGAAGCCCATGGTCCCCAGGCCGCCCGAGCTGACGTGGCTGTTGGGGAGGCGGAATCCGGCGTACCGCGCGAGCCACATCTGGTTCTGGCCGACGTCCGCCACGTACGTCGCGCGATGGTCGGTCAGCTCGCCGATCCGGCTCACGACATAGTCGGCCGAGAGATAGCCGCCCCGCCATGCGCCGGACCCGTGCCAGCTGCTGGCCTCGGATTCACGTCGCCAGTCGGCGAGCTCGGAGAGGTAGGCCGTCCGGTCGGCCGGGTTGGTCGCTTCCACCAGCGGCAGGAGGGCACGCAGGACGCGCCCGGCGTCGCCCACGATGGGCACCTCGACCGCGACGTTCTTGCCGATCTCGGCTGGATCGATATCGACGTGAACGATGCGCGCATAGGGCGCATAGGTTCGGACGTTGCCGGTCACCCGGTCGTCGAAGCGCATCCCGATCGCGATCAGCAGGTCGGCGCTCTGGATGGCCCGATTGACGTGCTTCCAGCCGTGCATGCCCATGAAGCCGTAGCTGAGGGGATGGTCTTCCGGCATGACGCCGACCCCGAGCAGGGTGTGGGCGACCGGGATCTGGGTCTTTTCCGCAAATGCACGGAGATCGTCCCAGGCTCGCGCATGGAGGACGCCGTGACCGGCGAGGATCACCGGTCGCTGCGAGCGCGCGATCTCGGCGGCGGCCAGCCTCAGCTGGCGCGGGTGACCGTCCATGTTTGGTCGGAAGCCGGGCAGGCCCGCGATCACGTCCTCCTCGCTCGGATGCCCGGCGTGGGTCTCCTGCTGAAGGGCGTCCTTGGTGATGTCGATGTGGACGGGCCCCGGCCGCCCGCTCCGGGCGATGTGAAACGCCTCGGCGATGACCCGGGGCAGCTCGTTCGCGTCGCGGACGAGATAGTTGTGCTTCGTCATCGGCAACGTGATGCCGTTGATGTCGATCTCCTGGAAGGCGTCCTTGCCGATGAGCGCGGCAGGGACGTTGCCGGTGATCGCGACCATGGGAATCGAGTCGAGGAGGGCCGTTCCGATCCCCGTGACGAGGTTGGTCGCGCCGGGGCCGCTGGTGCCCATGCACACGCCCACCCGTCCGGTCACGCGGGCATAACCGTCGGCGGCGTGGGCACCGCCCTGCTCGTGGCGCACGAGGATGTGGCGCAGCTCAGGGTAGTCGCCCAGGACGTCGTACAGCGGCAGGATCACGCCGCCCGGGTAGCTGAAGAACAGGTCGACGCCCTGGCGCAGGAGCCCCTCGCAGACCACGTCTGCCCCGATCCGCGTCCGATGCAAGGGTCGCCCCTCGTGGAGCATCTGCTTGCGGGCATCCTCCACGGCCGCCGCCTGCGCCGACCCGTCGTTCGGGACATGGCTCGTGCGACCCGGTGGCTTGGCCGGATCTCCGGTCATCGTCATCGCTGCGGGCCCTCCTGGTGCCGGTCCCGACCGGCGTTGCTGCCACATACAAAAACCCCCGCCTCCCGGCGGGGGTCCCTTCGGTCTTCGGTTTCGGGTGCGCTAGCGGCGCTCCGTCCTCCGTGTCCCTCCGTTCTCCCGCCGGGAGCCGGTAATAAGGCCGATGAGGCCATCCAGCCCGAGAAGGAGCGAGCCAAGAAGCCCGAAGAGGGATACGTCAACGAGCCCGGAGCCGCGGATCGGCACGGAAACGCGGCGACCATCGGCCCGAATGGCGATGGCGAGGTTGCGGCGATCCCGACCCTGGAAGAGGCTCAAGGCGCGTCTCCGATGCGTGCCAGCACGTGCGTCGCACGACCGTGCGGTTCGGGCAGTCTAGCAGGCTGCTTCGATTCCGCAACCATACGCACCACACCGGACCGCACGGCCGCCTTCGTCGTGGGCTCGGCGCGCGGTTCCGAGCGAACCGCTCGGCGCGCGGTTCGGGGCCCGGCATCTGGCTGCCCGAGCCGCCCGGCTGTCCGACCACACAAACGACGCCGACGGCTGCCGTGCCCGGCGTCCGTCGGCGTGATTCAATCGGGGGATGCCCAACCGGTCCGGTGATGAAACCGGGGATGATTGCCGTGGTGCCTGTTTCCCGATCCGTCAGGGGAGACGGGCCGGGCGGTCGCCGGCGGGGCCGGCGGTGATGGCTCGACCTTGCGGTCGCCTTGAGCTCGAGTTCGGCTCGAGCGTCCGGAAGCCTTGGCCTCGAACGATTACCAGCGCCAGCCGGCTGCCAGCGTCATCGCCATCGACGCCAGGAGCGCCATGGCCAGGGTGAAGCGCGCCAGGTTCGCCTTCACGTTCATGTCCCTCGTAACGGTTGCGTGCGCCTCGGGTCCGGCGGCCGGGCGGTCTCGTGCCTGGGGGCAGGAGATCCCTGGCTTTGCGTCCCCGCCTCGCGACGGGTTTGCCCTGGACGGACGGGTGGGCGAGAGACGGGTCTTGTCTCCGTGCGTGAACCCTACGGACGAATCGCGCCGAAGCCAATCGGTCCTTCGTACTAGTCCATGGCTCTGACGGGGGAGGTTCCCGGACGCACCGGTACCCGGGCCGCACGCATCGCAAGGGCGATGGCGAGCGCGACGCCGATGGCGATGAGGACGTCGCCGACGCTGAAAACGTTCGCGAACGGGAGGCCTGCCGGGATGGCAAAGACGTCCGTAAGGGGGGCAAGCGCCGGGTCGGCGACCACCGCGCTGTTCGAGAACTCGGGCCCATGGATCTTGCCGAGGGCCGTCAGCGCCCCGCTCGAGGCTGGCATGTAGCCGCCATTGGCCGCAATCGCCACGAAGTTCGAGACCGCGCCGAGGGCCACGATCGGCAGGCCCGGTTGGGCAACGTTCCGGAGGAGCGCCACGAGGACGAGCGCGGTCGACGCGACGTAGATCAACGGTCCAACCCACGAACCGGTCGTCGAGGTCAGCCCGCCGATGCCCTCCGTGACGGGGGGCGAGAAGAGCACGACCTGCGCGGCGAAGCCCAGGAAGATGAGCCAGCCCCACCGGAACCGGATCTGGGCGATCCCTGAGACGCGGCCGCCGGCGAGCAGCCCGAGGAGGAGGCCGGCGAATACGGCGTAGAGGATGAACATGCATGGACTCCGCGGCGCTGAGGCAGGATGCGCCTCTCCGCCGCCACGGATGCATTGTTCGCGGGCCCGCGGCCGGCGGGCGCCACCCGAACGTACCATCGCCACCCAGTACCATCGCCGGCCGCCGCCGGCCCGGACCGGACCGCGCTTGAGCGGAGGGCCCGAGGGGTCCAGGGGCTGCCTCGGGGTCCCTCTGCTACCCTCTCGGCCTGTCGGTCCACCGTCATCGCGAGCAGGAAACCCCGTGAAGGAGCCCAAACCGCCGGCCGCCCCAAGGAATGGCCCTCGGAAAAACCCTCCGAACAGCCCTCGGACGATCGTCGAGAAGATCTGGGACGACCATGTCGTGACCGAGCAGGCGGGCGCCCCGGCCACGCTCGCGATTGACCTCCACCTGGTCCATGAGGTGACGAGCCCGCAGGCGTTCACGGGTCTCCGCGAGCGGCGGCTTCGAGTCCGCCGGCCGGGCCAGACGGTGGCCACAGCGGATCACTCCGTCCCGACTCACCCGAGGGGCCTGCCGATCATCGACCAGATGGCGGCGGCCCAGGTCCAGCAGCTCACCGACAACTGCGCCGAGTTCGGTATCCCGCTCCACGGCATGGGCAGTCCGGACCAGGGGATCGTGCACGTCATCGGTCCCCAGCTCGGCCTCACCCAGCCGGGCATGACCATCGTCTGCGGCGACTCGCACACCAGCACCCACGGTGCGTTCGGTGCCCTCGCGTTCGGGATCGGGACGAGCGAGGTGGAGATGGTCCTCGCCACGCAATGCCTGCTCCAGCGCCGGCCGCGCACGTACGAGGTCCGCGTCGATGGCCGCCTGGCGCCCGGGGTGAGCTCCAAGGACATCATCCTGGCGCTGCTTGCCCGGATCGGCATCGCGGGCGGGACCGGTCATGTGTTCGAGTACGCCGGCGAGGCGATCCGGACCCTGACCATGGAGCAGCGGATGACGATCTGCAACATGAGCATCGAGGGTGGGGCGCGGGCCGGCCTCATCGCCCCGGACGACACGACCTTCGAGTATCTGCACGGCCGGCGGCACGCACCCCAGGGTGCGGCATGGGACGCCGCAGTGGACCGCTGGCGACGCCTGCCGACCGACGACGGCGCGGCCTACGACCGGTCGGTCACGATCGATGCCTCGGCGCTCGAGCCGATGGTCACCTACGGCACGAATCCCGGGATGGGCATCCCGATCACAAGCCGCGTTCCGTCACCCGACGACCAGGCCGATCCGGCGACCAGGCGGGCGCTGGAGCGGGCACTCGAGTACATGGACCTGCGGCCGGGCCAGGCGATCCTGGGCCAGAAGGTGGACGTCGTCTTCATCGGGTCGTGCACGAACGGCCGGATCAGCGACCTGCGCCTTGCCGCCGCTGTGGTCGACGGTCGGCGGGTGGCGGACGGCGTCCGGATGATGGTCGTGCCGGGCAGCGACGAGGTGAAGCGCCAGGCGGAGCGCGAGGGGCTCGGCGACATCTTCCGGGCCGCCGGCGCCGAATGGCGCGAAGCGGGCTGCTCGATGTGCATCGCCATGAACGGCGACCAGCTCAACCCGGGTCAGATCGCGAGCAGCACGAGCAACCGCAACTTCGAGGGCCGGCAGGGCAAGGGGGGACGGACCCTCCTGGCCTCGCCACTGACGGCGGCGGCATCGGCCCTCAGCGGCGCCGTTGCCGACCCGCGCCTGCTGCCCGGCATCGAGGCAACCGCCGGCATCGGCGGCCGCTGACGATGGCAGAGCCATACCGGTCCTTCACGAGCCGCGTCGTCGCGCTCCCGGCGGAGAACGTGGACACGGATCAGATCGTGCCGGCCCGCTATCTCAAGGTCACCGACAAGGACGGCCTGGCCGACGCGCTCTTCCGCGACTGGCGCTTCAACGAGGACGGCACGCGGCGGGATCCGCCGTTCGTGCTGGACCGGCCGGAGATGGCCGGCCGCCGGATCCTGCTGGCCGGCGACAACTTTGGCTGTGGGTCATCGCGCGAGCACGCACCCTGGGCCCTGGCCGCGTGGGGGATCCGGGCGATCCTCTCGACAAGCTTCGCCGACATCTTCCGCAGCAACGCCCTCAAGAACGGCCTCCTGCCCATCGCGGTCGAGGCCGAGCGCCACCGCCAGCTGTTCGCTGCTGGCCGGGACGGACGAGCTTGGCTACCTGCTCAGCCAGGACGAGGCCATCGCCGCCTGGGAGGCCGAGCACCCGCCGCGGGTGGATACGCTGGTCGGCGCGTCGGCCTGATCGCGATGCCGTCCTGACCGGAGCTCGCGCGCACGGCTGAGACAACGTCCGCATACCCGGTAGTCGATACTGCATCGGTGGACCCGAGCGCCGGCGCGACCCCAGGCCCGAACATACTCGATGTCGCCGCCCTGGCGATCGTCGTCATCGCCTCTCTGCTCGGCGCGCGGTCGGGGTTCTTTCCGCAGCTGGGCGGCCTGCTGGGCGCGGTGGCAGGCGGCGGCATCGCCCTCCTGGCCCTGCCAGTCGTCAAGCCGTCCATCCAGGAGATGGAGCCGGCCCTGCGCGCCCTGATCGTCCTCAGCGGCCTCATCTTCGCGGTCGGCATCGGCGAGGCGCTCGGTTCCGCGTCGGGCCGAGCCGTCCACTACCGGCTGCGTGGCGGCATGTTGGGCGATGCGAATCGCGTGGCCGGGGCGGTCCTGGGAGCGGCTCAGGGTCTCCTCGTCGTCTGGCTCGCTGGTGGCATCCTGGCGGCCGGCCCGATTCCCCCGATGTACGGGCTGGCCCGGAGCTCGTGGACCGTCGGGCAGCTGAACTTGGTCCTGCCGCCGCCGACGGATATCGCGGCGAACCTCGGTCGCCTGCTCGACGCCTCCGGCCTGCCGGAGGTCTTCGTCGGCCTCGAGCCATTCCCCGCAACGCCCGTCACCACGCCGTCGACCAAGGAGGCGACGATCATCGTCCAGGGCGCCGTGGCAAGCACTGTCAAGGTCACGGCCGCCGCATGCGGCTACGAGCTGTCGGGCACTGGGTTCGCGATCAGCCGCGGGTACTTCGTGACGAACGCGCACGTCGTTGCCGGCGGCAAGGGCGAGCAGGTCTCGCAGGACAGCGGGGTCCACGCGACCGCCACGGTCGTGCTGTTCGATCCGGCACTCGATGTGGCGCTCCTGTGGGCCCCGGACATGCCGGCGCCCTTGCTCAAGTTCGCGAGCCAGGATCCGCCGACCGGGGCCAAGGGCGCGGCACTCGGCCATCCCCTCGGCAAACCGCTCACGGTCATCCCCGCCGGGGTTGCCGGCCGGTATCCCGCCGAGGGCCGGGACATCTACGGCGATCGGAAGGTCACCCGGATGATCCTCGAGCTCAGCGCCCGCATCGACCGCGGGGACAGCGGCGGCCCGTTGATCCTCACCGACGGCACGGTCGGCGGGGTCGTCTTCGCCGAGGCGAAGAGCGACGACCAGGTGGGCTACGCGCTGACGCCGGTCGAGGTGTCGCAGCGGATCACGCCATCGCTGGGCAAGACCAAGGCCGTCGCGACCGGCGCCTGCGCCCGCTGAACGTCAGCCGGGTTGAGCGGCGGCCACGCGGATGCAAACGGCGGCCGCCTGTTGGGCTGGCCGCCGCCCTCTGGCTGATCGACCGGATGGTCAGCTGACACGCGTGACGATGAACGGGTTCTGCAGCGGGTGGACGTTGTAGTAGCCGAGCCATATCCGGGTGACCGGCAACTTGGCGCCGTTCATGTACCCCAGGAAGGACAGGCTCCTGGCGCAGGCCGTCCGGAAGTTGAAGCCGTCGATCCCGCCGTAGTTGACCAGCCGGTACGTGATCGTCTTGCGGTCGGCGCTCAACGCGACGTAGTCGCGGCCCTCGAGCCGCACCGGCGTCGCGTCGAGCGGCGCGCTGGAGACGATCCTGCCGCTGAACACGAAGCGGGTCGAGGTCGCGTGCGTCACCCGGACGTGCCAGCCGTTCGAGTCGTGCCAGATGTAGTCGCCGGCGCGGCCGCCCGCGTGGAACAGCGTCGGTCGGCCCTGGACGGCGCGCGGCCAGTGGCCGTCCGTGCAGGTGGTCGTGGCCGTGGTGGTCGTGGATCCGGCCGCTGTCGTCGCGAGCGTGGTTGCCGGCAGCGCGACGGCGGCGAACAGGCTGCTCAGGGTGAGCGTGCCCGACGCGAGCCAGAGTCGGAGCTTCATGGGCTGGACCTCCATCGTGGAACCCCCGATGAGCGGGTGTCGATGGCGGCAGGCTGCGCCGGCGATGTACGCGCGGCGCGCCGATCGTGTTCGCGCTACGTAAGCCGTGAAGCCGGGCCGTCGGTCAGCGCCGCCGCGCGTCGACCCGCCCGCTCGGGCCTCGGCGCGTAGACTTGAGTTCCGCCGCGACCCATCGATCACGCATCGGTCGAGGAGCAACGATGCCCGAGCCCGCCCCCTCTCGCCTCCCCTACGACCGGCCGAGCGATCCGGCCAAGCGCCACTCGGCGGCGCTCACCGACGGCCCGGACCGCGCCGGCGCCCGCTCGATGCTCAAGGCGATCGGCTTCACGGATGACGACCTGGCGAAGCCGCTCGTCGGCGTGGCGACGACCTGGATCGAGACGATGCCGTGCAACTACAACCAGCGGCGGCTGGCCGAGGCGGTCAAGGACGGCATCAGGGCGGCGGGCGGCACGCCCATGGAGTTCAACACGGTCTCGGTCAGCGACGGCGTGACGATGGGCACGGAGGGGATGAAGGCGAGCCTCGTCAGCCGCGAGGTCATCGCCGATTCGATCGAGCTGGTGGTCCGCGGCCACCTCCTGGACGGACTCGTCTGCCTCGTCGGCTGCGACAAGACGATGCCGGGCGCCGCCATGGCCCTCGCCCGTCTCGACGTTCCCGGCCTCGCCCTCTACAACGGGACGATCTATCCGGGCGTCTACAAGGGCCGCAACGTCGACATCGTCAGCGTCTATGAAGCCATCGGAGCCTATCGGGCCGGCAAGATCGGCGCCGATGAGCTGTACGAGATCGAAAACGTCGCCTGCCCCGGCGCGGGCGCGTGCGGCGGCCAGTACACGGCCAACACGATGAGCATGGTCCTCGAGTTCATCGGCCTCTCGCCGGCCGGGCTCAACGGTATTCCCGCCGAGGACCCCGGGAAGGACGAGGCCGCGCGCCGCTCCGGCGAGCTGGTCATGGACCTGGTGCGGCGCGACGTCAGGCCGGCCGCGATCGTGACCCGGGCGGCGCTCGAGAACGGGATCGCCTCCGTCGCCGCGACGGGCGGCTCCACGAACGGCGTTCTCCACCTGCTCGCGATCGCCCATGAGTTCGGCATCCCGCTCGCGATCGACGATTTCGGGACGATCGCCGACCGGACGCCGATCGTCGCCGACATGAAGCCCGGCGGCCGCTACTCGGCGTCGGAGATGTACGACGCGGGTGGCGTCGCGCTCGTAATGCGCGAGCTCCTCAAGCGCGATCTCCTGCACGGCGAGGCGCGCACGGTCGACGGGCGGACCATCGCCGAGATCGCCGCGGCGGCCGTGGAGACGCCCGGGCAGTCGGTGGTCATCCCGATCGAGACGCCGATCAAGCCGGTCGGCGGTCTGACCATCCTGCGGGGGTCGCTGGCGCCGGACGGCTGCGTCGTCAAGCTCGCCGGTCACGAGCGGCGACAGCACCGGGGACCGGCGAAGGTCTTCGATTCGGAGACCGAGTGCTACGACGCCGTCCGTGCCCAGCGGATCAAGCCCGGCGACGTGGTCGTCATCCGCTACGAGGGCCCGGTCGGCGGGCCCGGCATGCAGGAGATGCTGAGTGTCACGGCCGCGCTCGTCGGCGAGGGCCTGGGCGATTCGGTTGCGCTCCTCACCGACGGCCGCTTTTCCGGCGGGACGCACGGGCTCATGATCGGCCATGTCGCGCCGGAGGCGGCCCTGGGCGGGCCGATCGCGCTCGTCGAGGAGAACGACCCGATCGTCATCGACGTCGATCGCAAGGCGCTCGACCTGGACGTTCCGGCGGCGGAGCTCGCGCGTCGTCGGTCGAGCCTCAGGTCGCGGCCGCCCCGCTACGCCGGCGGCGTCATGGCCAAGTACGCCGCGCTCGTCTCGTCGGCCTCCCAAGGGGCGATCACGACGGGCGCGCGGATGGCCAGTGGTCTCGACGCGAAGTGAGTGAGCCCAGGATCTCGATCGGCTTCAAGACCGCCCCACAGGACACCGATTGGTCAACGCTCGATGCGATGTGGGCGCAGGCCGGCGACCTCGAGGTCTTCGAGTCGGCCTGGTTGAACGACCACCTGACCAACATGAACCCCGATCCGCCGGGGCCGTCCCTGGAGGCGCTGACACTCCTCGGCACGCTGGTCCACCGGGTGCCGGGCAAGTTGGTCGGCCACAGCGTGCTCTCGAACACGTTTCGACATCCGGCCGTCCTGGCCAAGGCGGCCGCCGTCCTGGACCTCGCGACCGGGGGACGATTCATGCTCGGCATCGGAGCGGGCTGGTACGAAGACGAGCACAGCGCATTCGGGATCGAGCTGCCGCCCATCGGTGAACGGATCGACCGGCTCATCTCGGCGGTCGACACCATCCGGGCGCTGTTCAGCGACGCCGCCTATCAGCCGACCGGCGTGACCCGACACGATCGGTTCTATCCGCTCGCCGGGGCAACGAACCTGCCGCCCCCGATCCGGCGTGGCGGCCCGCTCATCATCCTGGGTGGCCAGAAGCCGCGCGGCATCGCATTGGCGGCCCGAGCCGGCGACGGGTGGGTCCTGCCGGGCGCGGTTGCCGGGGACGTGCCGTACTTCCGTGCGAGGCGAGACGAGCTGCTCGCGGCAATGGAGAAAGTCAGCCGCGATCCGACCGGATTCCGGTTCATCGGCCAGATCAACGTGGGCCAGGATCCGGACTGGACGGCGGCCCTGCAGACCGCCCGGGAGTTCGCAACGGCAGGTGCGACGGACCTGGTCCTCGCCGTGCGACCCGTGGATGGACCCGACGGCCTCGTCATGGCGGCGCGCCGGGTTGCCGAACCACTTCGCGAGGCGGCCGGCTGAATGATCGCTGGAGGGACGGCGGCGCCGACCGAGCCGGGGCATCATGATCCAGCGATGGATGACCCGCAGCAGCCTCGCCGCAACCTGCCAGCGGTGACCGAGCGCGACCTCGCCGCGCGGACTCGTGGCCTCTCGTCGGCGTACATCCCGGGCGGCAACGACCCCGAAATCGAGCGGACGCGGCGCCGGGAGGCGCGGTACCTCAGGCTGCTCATCGCGATGGTCGTGCTCATCGTCGGGTCCGGCCTCGTGGCCTCGCTGATCGGCCTCGCCACCGGTGCCGGCGGGCGATGATCGACCAGCGACTCCCGTCGCGGTGACCTACGGGCCGCTGCCGAGGTCGTGATCGACGCCCGCCCCTCCAGCCGCCTGGACGCTCCGACCTGGGAGCGAGCGCAGGAGCGCCTCGTGGCCGACCTGCGCGACCTGATCCGGCTCCGCAGCGGTGGCGGCCCGCTGCTTCTTCTCAGTCATCTCGACGTGGTTCCCGCGCCGGATGAGGGCTGGACGCACGATCCGTTCGCTGCCGATGTGGCCGAGGAGTACATCTTCGGCCGGGGCGCCGTGGACATGAAGGCGATGGTCGCGATGGAGCTAGGCGTCATGCGCCTGCTCGCGTCCGAGGCACGAGCCGCCGGCAGAGATCCGGCCAGCGATCCCATCCCCGCCCTTCGGCGCGACGTCCTGTTCACGGCAACCGCCGATGAGGAGTCCGGAGGACTCGCCGGAGCGCGCTGGCTCGTCGACAGCCACCCGGACTGGCTTCTGGCCGACGGCGCGCTCAACGAGGCGGGCGGCGTCTCGATGGAGTTCGGCGGCCGCCGCTTCTATCCGATCCAGGTCGCCGAAAAGGGGTTCATCTTCTACCGGCTGCGCGTCCACGGCACGGCCGGTCACGGCTCGATGCCGCGCGAGGACAACGCGGCCGTGCTCGCGGCCCGGATCGTGGAGCGCCTAGCCGTGCCCGGGGTAGGCCGGCTCACGCCAGTCATGGAGCGCCTCTTCGCGGCCGTCCCCGAGGCAGCCCCGGAGCTCGCCGATGGCCTGACA
>WNGF01009235.1_pt1 | contig 11766 bp, 12 predicted proteins | sample 5400641 | NCBI WGS metagenome assembly WNGF01 (sample SAMN13153371, study PRJNA577476) | soil metagenome | isolation source: 80 cm soil or saprolite under grassland replicate 2 | place: USA:California | collected 2016-06-15 | reverse complement strand
GAAGATGGCGTTCGGGCTCTCGTTGTGGGGCCCCGACTATCCCGATCCGCTGGACTACCTGGCGTTCATGCCCGGGGAGCTGGTCGGGACCCGAGCAGGGTGGCCGGCGGGCTCGGACGCGAGGCTCGAGCGGCTGGCAGCGAAGGCGCGGATCACGACGGCCACGAAAGCCCGGCAAACGATCTACCGCCAGATCCAGCGGCGGCTGAACGCGGTTGGGCCTTTCGTCCCGCTGTTGCAGCCGACGCAAGTGTTCGTTTCGACGAAGGATCTGAAGAACGCCGTGTTCAACGCGCAGTACCAGGTCGACGTCACACAGGTGGCGCCGAAGTAATCAGCAGTTCGCGACGAGGGCGGCGGGATAGTCGTTGAGGACTCGCCCGCCGCCCTCCTCGCACGGATGATGATCGACGGCTCGTCGGTGAACGTCATGCCGGGCTCGAGCGGCGTCTCGTCCTCCGGGGAGATGAACGGCCGCTCGTGGACGTCCAGGCCGGTCCCATGGCCCATCCGGTGGCGGAAATGCTCGCCGAGGCCGGCTTCCTCGATCGGCCGGCGGCAGGCGGCGTTCACGTCGCGCGCCGGCGTGCCCGCAGCGGCAGCGGCGCGCCCCGCCTCCTGGGCGGCGAGCATGACCTCGTAGGCCTCGCGGTAGTCAGCCGGAGGATCGCCGCAGTAGATCGTGCGGCCGAAGTCGGAGCAGTACCCGTCGACGACGCCGCCGAAGTCGAACATCACCGCGGTCCCGTCCGGCATCGGCGCGTGCGCAGTCTCCGTGCCCGAGTCGAGCTCGCCGTCGCCGAGCCCGGTGAAGATGTGCGTCGTGAAGGAGGGCGTGCGTGACCCCGCCGCGCGCAACTCGTGCTCGACGGCCTCGGCGAGCTGTGCCATCGTCGCGCCGGGGACGACGAGCGGCGTCACGGCCGCCATCGCCTCCTCGACAGTCCGGATTGCGCGGCGCATGGCCTGGAGCTCCTCCGGTGTCTTCAACCTGCGGAGCTCGTTGACGAGTGCCGAGCCGGTGCAGAGGCGGTCGAACCCAAGGATACGACCGAGGTTCAGGGCAGTCTCAGCCCAGACGCGGTCGCCGACCGCGACCGTGCCCCTCGAGCCGAGGCCTCGCGCGATGCGCTCGAAAGTTGCGAAGCCGTCGTCGGTCTCGTTGACGATGACGAGCTCCCCTTCCGGCTCCTCCCGCAGGTCGAAAGCGGCGAACATGCGCGGGAAGACGAAGATCGGGTCTGCGCCCGGCCGCAGAAACGCTCCCGCGACCCAGCCGTTCGCATACGCCGCCTCGCCGAAGTTCGGGATCTGCCGCTCGACGCCTGTCAGGTACTCGAGGTCGGCCGACGGCCCGAGGAAGAGGGCCTCGACAGCTTCCGCCTCCATCCGCTGCGCCAGGCGCCGCTGCCGGTCCGCGTAGTCGAACACCCCGGGCGAGTCTAAGCTCGGAGGCATGCGCACGGGGCCTGACGTCGTGGTCGTCGGCGCGGGCGTCGTCGGGCTCTCGATCGCGTTCCACCTCGCGCAGCGCGGCGCGTCGGTCACGGTGTTCGACCGCGCCGGGATCGGCGCAGGAGCCTCGGGCGTCCAGCCCGGTGGCGTCCGGCAACAGTGGGGCACGCGCGTCAACTGCCTGCTCGCGCGCGAGTCGATGCGCTTTTACGCCGACGCACGCGAGCTGCTGTCCATGAGGGTCGATCCCGGCTTCCGTGCCTGCGGCTACCTCTTCCTGGCGCATTCCGATCGTGCACTCGCGCGCATGCGAGAGAACGTCAGCCTCCAGAACGAGCTCGGCATCCGCTCGCAGATCGTCGCGCCGGCCGAAGCGGCCGGGCTCGTTCCCGGTCTCGACGTCGCCGGCGTGGCCGGCGCTGCCTGGGGGCCGGACGACGGCTACTTCGACCGGCCACAGTCGCTCGTCGAGGCCTTCGGTGCATTGACCAATGTTCAGATCGGCGAAGTGCTCGAGGTCCGCGACGGAGGTGCTGTTCGTCTTGCGACTGGTGGCGAACTGCAGTCCGATGCGGTCGTGGTCGCAGCAGGTGTGGAGACGCCTCGGCTCCTGCCCGAGCTGCCGATTCGCCCGGAGACGCGTTTCCTCTTCTTCAGCGAGCCGATCCACGAACGGTTGCTCGATCCGCTGGTCGTGTCACCCGAACGACGCTTTGCTGCAAAACAGCTCGGTGACGGCCGTGTGCTCGCCAGTGACCTCGGCGCGCGGGAGCGTGCGGGGGCGCACCTGGACGGCGGGCGGGCGAACGTGCGCAGCGCGTTCGACGAGTTGCTGCCGCAACTCGTCTTCGTCGCGCTCCCGACGCTCGTGGAGGGCGTCTACGACGTCACGCCCGACCACCAGGCGATCCTGGGTCGCGTTCGTGACCGCGTCTGGGTCGCTGCGGGCTTCAGCGGCCACGGCTTCATGCTGGCACCGGCGGTCGGACGGATCATCGCCGAGTCGGTGATCGAGGACCGCGAGGACGCCGCTCTGGGCGTGCTCGACGCCGCTCGCTTTTCAGAGGGACGGCTCGTACCCGAGCCTCAGGTGGTCTAGCGGTCGGCCCCGACCACGGAGCGCAGCCGGGGGAGCACCTCGGTACAGAGCAGCTCCACTCCGCGGGACTCCGGCACTCCGTGTGGGGTTCCAAAGTCGATGCGTCCGGCTCCCGCGTCGAACACCGCCTCCGCGTGGGACGCGACCTGCTCCGCGCTTCCAGCGAAGGCGAAACGGTCGAGGACGTCGTCGGAGATCAGCGCGCCCGCGCGTTCATCGTCGCCGGCCGCGACGAGCGCACGCACACGCGTCATCAGCTCCGGTTCGAGTGAGACCGTCGGGTCGAGCTCGGCGACGACGGCGAGATACATCGCGACCTCGCGGCGCGCGATTCTGCGCGCCCTGTCGCCGTCGTCGTCGACAACGGTGACCGCCCCGAGCACGATCCTGACGTCGTGATTGCGGATCCGTTCACGCATCACCGGCACGACCTCGGGATTCGCGCTGCCGCCCACCTTCAGCTCTTGTGCGGTTTCACCGGCGAAAGCCGCCAGTCGCGGCGACCAGGTCCCGACGAGGAGCGGCACGCTCCGCCGAGCGACCTGGTAACGCAGACGGTCGCCCTGCGCGAGCGAAAACCTTCGGCCCTCGAAGCCGGAGTCGTCGCCCTCGAGGAGACGACGGACGACTTCCCACGCTTCGCGAATCGCCGTGACCGGATCGGATTGGTCGACGCCCATCGTCTCGAGCCAGGATCCTCGCGCGAGCCCGAGGAAGGCGCGACCCTCGGTCGCGGCGTCGAGCATGGCCGTCTGGCCGGCGATCTCGACGGGGTGCACGGTGAAGGGGTTGAGACAGGACGGCCCGACGCGGAGGCGTTGTGTCGAGCGCGCGATTTCCAGGAGCGCTGGAAGCGCAGGCTGGAACCAGAGGTCGTTGAAGGCAGTGACGACGGCGAAGCCCGCCTCCTCGGCGACTCGCGCCAGCGGCGCGTACTCACCGGGCTGCTTGTCGGTCTGAAGCCCGAGCCCGAGCTCGTGCCGCTCGTCGCTCACGTCAGCTCTTCGGTGCGGAGCGTCCGCTCGCCGATTCGTTCGATCCGCATCACCACCCGTTCGTCGGGGTCGGGGCAACAGACGAGGGAGTCCTGCTCGAGCCAGTCGGATTCGGGGAGTTGGCGCTGCTTCGCCGGCAGGAGCGGGAGCACGGACTGCAGGGCATAGATGCAGAAGTGCTTGCCTTCGGGGATGCGGATCCTGCTCGACTCGGTCAGCTCGAAGTAGTCGCCCACCTGGAGCCCACAGACCGAGCGGCCCTCGATCCGCTCGACGGTGACGCGCAGGTCGTAGAGCCGCATCTCGGTCATGGCCGCCCAGCATATGCCGCTTTCTACGGCTTCCACCTTGCAACGGCGCCTCTTTCGTTCGATGATCGCGCAGCGCGTGCCTACGCGCTCACCGAGTCAGGAGGCCGACGTGAAGAACTGGCGAAAGGCGGTGGCAGCCGCCCTGCTGCTTGCCGCAACAGCGTCCGTGGCCGGGGTCACCGGAGGAACAGCTTCGACGAGCTCAGCGCAGCGCAGCTGCTCGTTCCAGCTTCGCATAGGAGACGTTCTCCCGTTCACCGGCGGCCTGGCCGCGTACGGAGCGAATCTCGACCGCGCCGTCAAGCTTGCCGTGGCCATGCAGAACGCCTCGCTCAAGCGATTGAAGCTCTCGAAGACATCCGTGAAGCTCGTAGCGTCCGAGGACGGGCAGACTCAGGCAGCTGCCTCGGTCGAGGCGGCGACGAAGCTGGTCAAGGCCGACCACGTCAGCGTGATCATCGGAGAAATGGCCTCGAGCGCGACGATTCCGATGGCGCAGTCGGTTGCGATTCCCAACCGTGTGGTCGACATCAGCCCGACGTCGAGCGCGCCGCAGATCACGGGGATCAAGGACAACGGCTACCTCTGGCGCGTCTATCCCTCCGACTACCTGCAAGGACGGGTGCTTGCGCAGGCAGCGATCTCCGCCTTCGGGAAAGGGAAGACCGTGAACGTCGGGGCACGCAACGATGCGTTCGGCGCTGCGCTCCAGCAGCTCTTCGTCGCGCAGTACAAGAAGCTCGGGGGCAAGGTGGGCCAGAGCCTGCGCTGGAATCCGGATCAGGCGAACTACGACACGGAGGCAGGCCGGCTCGTCAGCGGCAGTCCGGCGGGGTACGTGATCATCGACTTCCCAGAGACGTTTGCGAAGCTCGCACCGTCACTCGTGAGAACCGGGAAGTGGCAGGCATCGCGAACACTGATGACGGAGGCGCTCCGGAACGAGGATGTGCTGAAGGCGCTCGGCAGTCCGGCCGACGGTCTGCGCGGCACCGCCGCAACATCCGTGGGGGCGCCGGCTCGAGCCGCCTTCGATGCGCTCTGGAAGAAACAGGTCAAGGGTGCGAAGCCGTACACGGGGTTCGAAGGGACGGCGTTCGACGCGGCAAATCTCGCCTTCCTCGCGGCCGTGAAGGCCTGTTCGGCGACCGGCTCGAAGATCAAGACGCAGCTCCGCGCAGTTTCCGGCCCGCCGGGCAAGAAAGTGACCTACAAGAAGCTCGACCAGGCAGTGAAGCTTCTGCTCGCCGGGAAGGACATCAACTACGAAGGTGCGTGGGGCCCGATCGACTGGGACAAGAACGGAGACCCGGGATCGGCTGTGTACGAGATCTGGAGATATTCGAACGGCCAGATCACGACACAGAGGACGATCACCTTCAAACCGTAGTGCGAGCAAAGGTCAGGGACGGCGGCGGCTTCGGAGAAGTCGCCGCCTACTCCCGCGCCGTCCGCTTCGGTCCGCACATCGCGGTCAGCGGGACGGCGCCGCTCGCCGACGGCGCCGTCCTACATCCGGGTGACTCCTACCGGCAGACCCGCGCCGCGATCGAGCGCGCACTCGAGGCGGCGGCCGAGCTCGGGGCGGAGCGCGCGGATGTCGTGCGCACAAGGCTTCTTCTCGCGCCTGCGTGTGACTGGAAGGAAGCAGCACGCGCGCACGCTGAGCTGTTCGCGGGCGTGGAGCCGGCAAACACGACCTACTACGTCGGCGCGCTCATTCCCGAGGGGGCGCTCGTCGAGGTCGAGCTCGACGCGGCGATCGACCTGCCCAGGTAGAGCTCGGCCACCTTGGGGTCGCGCAGCAGCGTCCGCCCAGGCCCGACGTAGGCGTTGCGGCCCATGTCGAGCACGTAGCCCGTATCGGCGAGTGCGAGCGCCCGGCGGGCATTCTGCTCGACCATCACGATTGCGATTCCACGCCGTTTCACCGCCGCGAGCTGCTCGAAGACGAGCTCGACCGCCTGCGGCGACAGCCCTGCGGACGGCTCGTCCAGGAGCAGCACCTTGGGCCGGGTGACGAGCGCGCGCGCGATGGCGAGAAGCTTGCGCTGGCCGCCCGATAGGGTGCCGGCTCGCTGACGGCGTCGTTCGGCGAGCAACGGGAACTGCTCGTACATGTCAGCGACGGCCTGCCGCCGCTCCCCCCGTGGGAGCGAGACGCCGCCGACCTGCAGGTTCTCGACAACCGACAGCGTCGGAAAGACGTTCGCAAGCTGCGGCACGTAGTTGAGCCCTCGCCGCGTCAGCTGCTCGGGTCGCAGTCCGGTGACGTCTTCGCTCGCGTAACGGATGCTTCCCGCTTCCGGGCGAAGGAGACCGTAGACGACCCTCAAGAGAGTGGACTTGCCGGCGCCGTTCGGACCTATGATCGCCACGAGCTCTCCTTCCGAGGCGGCGAGCGAGACACTCCGTAACACGAGCGCATCGCCGTAGCCGGCCTCGACCTCGGCCACCTCGAGCAGCGGCGCACTCATGTCGACCAGGCCGCCCCGAGATATGCGTCGACGACGCGTTTGTCGGAACGCACATCTGCCGGTGTGCCGCTCGCGATCACACGGCCCTCGTTCATCACGATGACGCGGTCACTTGCCTCCATCACGACGTCGAGGTCGTGCTCGACGAAGAGGAACGTCATCCCGCCGTCGGCCCGTAGCTGAAGCACGTGCTCGAGCAGCTGTCGGCCGAGCACCGGATTGACTCCGGCCATCGGCTCGTCGAGGAGGACGAGCCGAGGCTCGGCCATCAACACCCTCGCGAAGTCGAGGAGCTTGCGCTGCCCGCCCGAGAGGACGCCGGCGTAGTCCCGGGCGTGTTGCTCGAGCCGGAAGAGCTCGAGCAACTCGTGCGCACGCTGACGCGCATTCCGCTCGCGCGCACGAGCGCGGGCGGGCCGGAGAAGCAGGCCACTGAGCCGCTCGCCGGGATGGTCGGGAGCCGCGAGCAGAATGTTGTCGAGCACGGACAGACGAGTCAGCGTGCGCGGTACCTGAAATGTCCGGACGAGCCCACGGCATGCGATCCGATGTGATGCCGCGTGGTCGATGCGACGCCCCTCGAACTGGACGGATCCTCGTTCGGGCGAGAGAAATCCGGAGACGACGTTGAACAGCGTCGACTTGCCGGCGCCGTTCGGGCCGATCAGCGCGGTGATCGAGCCGTGCTCCACGTCGAACGAGGCGCCGTCGACCGCCCGGAGCCCGCCGAAGGTACGGACGACCTCCTGGACTGCGAGGATCGGCGCGCTCACTCGAGCACCATCTCCCTTCTGCTGCCGAAGATGCCCTGCGGCCGGAAGAGCATGAGCCCGATGATCACGAGCCCGATCACGATCAGCCTCAGATAGGCGCGTTCGGTCGAGTCGAGCAGCGAGAACGGCGGAAAGTCGAAGAAGCGTGTGCCCGCGAAGATCACGCCGAAGACGATCGCCCCGACCGGCACGGTCCAGGCTCTGCCCAGACCACCGAGGATGACGATCATCCACGCAAAGAACGTCAGTAGGGGCGCGAAGTCGTCGGGGCTGAAGAAGCTGAACTGCCACGCGTAGAAGAGGCCCGCGATCGCCCCGAGGGCAGCGCCGACGACGAGCGCCTGGAGCTTGTAAGCGAAGACGTTCTTTCCGAGCGAGGCGGCCGCGTCCTCGTCCTCGCGGATCGACTTCAGCACCCGACCCCACGGTGTCCTCATCATCAGCCAGACGGCGGTCACCGCGAGCAGCGCGACTGTCCACACGACGATGAGCATCGCGAGGTCCCCGCCGACGTGGAGGCCGCGCCCCACGCTGCCGAGGAAGCTCCGCCACTGGTCGTCGTACTGCGCAGTTCTGCCGATCCCGGCCAGGTTGATCGTCCCCTGTGAGCCGCCCGTCAGCCGATCCTCGTTCGTGGCGACGTAGCGCAGGATCTCGCTGAAGGCGATCGTCGTGATCGCGAAGTAGTCCGCTCGAAGACGCAAGGTGGGCAAGCCCAGCAGAACGCCTCCGAGCATCGCGAGCAACACACCACAGCCTGCTGCCACCCACATGTTCACGTCCTCCTTCACGACGAGGATCGCCATCGTGTAGGCGCCGATGCCCATGAAAGCGACGTGACCGAAGTTGAGGAGCCCGGCAAATCCGAACTGCACCTGCACGCCGAGTGCAAACAGCGTGTAGATCCCGGCGACGATGCCGACGAACGACCAGAACCCGAAGCTCGCGATCGTGCTCAAACGACGCGCGCCCTTCCGAACAAGCCCTGCGGGCGCAGCAGCAGCACGAGAACGAGAGCAGCGAAGGCGACGACGGGCTTGTACGTGGGGTTGACTCCACCGGCGATCTCGGTCCAGGTGGACAGCTCCATTGCGAGCCCGAGTGCAAGACCCCCGGCGAGCGCTCCGTAGACGTTGCCGATGCCGCCGACCACGACGGCGGCGAAGATCGGTAGCAGCAGTGTGAAGCCGAGCTGTGGATCGAAGGAGGTCTGCACAAGCCCGGCGAGCACACCCGCCAGTCCGGCGAGCAGACCGGAAACGATCCAGGCGACCAGGATGACTCTGCCTGTTCGCACGCCGGCCACAGCCGCGAGCGGGAGGTCATCCGCGAGGGCACGCATCATGCGTCCGATGCCGGTGCCGGCGATGAGGAGGCCGACCAGCACGATCCCGACCGCGGCGACCACGATCGCGATTCCCTGCGCACCCGACAGCCTTGCGCTGCCGATCACGTAGACCTTGTATGGGTCGACCGCATACGTCCGCGGCTGTGGGCCCGCTACGAGGTAGATGACGTGGCGGAGGACGAGCGCGAGGCCTACGGAGACGAGAAAGAGGCTCATGAAGCCGGCGCTTTTCCCGCGGAGAGGTCGCCAGAGCACGAGCTCGAGCGCAACTGACAGGAGAGCCGTGGCAGCCATCGCGAGGACGGCCGCAAGGACGATCGGGAGCCCGAGCTTGACGTTGAAGAGAATCCCCGTGAAGGCGCCGAACGTCATGTAGTCGCCGTAGGCGAAGTTGACGAGCCGCAGGATCCCGTAGACGATCGAGATGCCGGCCGCCGCGAGCGCAATCACCGACCCGGTGACGAGGCCGTTGGCCAGAAGCTGCACGAACATCCGGCCGCACTCTCGCCGAAGGGTCCGCGTCGTTCAACTAAGCTCGCTCATCCATCCGTGGCTGACAAGATCTGTTGTGGAGGGTCAGGTCGCGGAGACGATCCTCGAGGCGATCGGGAACACGCCGCTCGTGCGCTTGCGCCGCTGCGGGCGCGCGTCGCCTAGCTCCAGCGCCGGTTGTCGAAACGACAGCGGAAACCCTCGCAGCCAGGGGAGCTTGGCCGCGAAGGTGAGCCCTTGGCGGAGCCTGCCGGTGCGCGGCCTTGAACCTCTCCGCTACGGCGCTATGTTTGACCGATGAGCGCGCAGGGCCTCCCTACCGCGACCGACCGCAGGACTGTGCCGAGGAGGCGCTGCTCGGCGCGACCCGCGCGTTGCAGATCGGGGACAAGCCGCTCGCGGTCTACTGCCTGGACCTGTTCGCCGCTTCGGCCGCGGCGCGCGGAGACGTTCGCCGCGCCGCAACGATCCTCGGTGCGACCGAGGCGGCACGGCAGGAAATGGGCGTAGTGCCGGACGAGGACGAGGCGGCGACCCGGGCTCGGGCGCTCGAGCTGATTGGGCGAGACGGGCGCGCCGACGAGTCGGCTTGGGCCGAAGGGCGAGCGCTGGATCTCGCTTCCGCACTCGAGCTCGCCGACGGGAAGGACGAAGTACGATCGGAATCGGCGGCACGACGACAAAAGGGGGATTGAGATGACGTCGCTTTACGAGCGGCTCGGGGGTCTCGAGGCGATCACGTCGGTGGTGGACTCTTTCGTCGCCCGCTGCGCGGGGGACGACAGGATCAACCCGAAATTCGAGCGTAGCGACGTCTCGCGGCTCAAGGAGATGCTCGTCGACCAGGTGTGCGAGGCGACGGGCGGGCCCCGCACGTACACCGGTCGTGACATGCAGCGGACGCACGAGGGGATGGCGGTCACAGCCGGGGAATTCGATGCCCTTGTCGAGGACTTGGTCTCGACGCTCGACGAGTTCGAGGTTCCGAAGGCGGAGCAGGAAGAGCTGCTCGGTCTACTCGCGCCGATGCGTGGCGACATCGTCGAGGTGGAGTCGCCGGAAACCGGGACACCGCTGCCTGCGACGTACGAGACCGCTCCCGCGGTGCACTGATTCCGTCGAGAAGGCCCGCATATGCGGGCCTTACGTTTTCCGCAACTGCACGTTCGCGTCGGACGCGAAGGTGCCCACTCGCGAATTGCCGCATTGGCTCGGGGGAGCAGCTACCTTCGCGCGATACCGCTTTCGCCAGTAAAAGAAAGGTGGCCCTTGCCGAATCGTCTGGGCGCGAAGGCGCTGCGACATGGCCGGCGCCCGGTTACGCTCGAGGAGCTCGAGAGTGTCTACCGTCGCGATCGAGAGGCTTTCGAGCGGATCGCGGTCGCGATCGTTGGTAACAAACAATTCGGCTGCGATGCGGTCCATGACGCGTTCGTGCAAGCGCTGCGCCACCGCGATCGCTTCCGCCACGACGCGCCCGTCGAGGCATCGCTGTGGCGGTTCGTGATCAGCGAGGCCCGCAAGCGGCGGGCGCACATCGAGCGGAGCATGCCGTCGCGCGCGGGTTCGGGCATTGACCGCAGCGAGACTCACCGCCGTGAATCAGGGCTTGCGAGCCGAGCTCGACCGGCCACCGAAATGGGGCCCCTGGACCCGCGCGCGACGAGCACGCTCGACGAGCTCATTGCGCCAGACCCACAGCCAACGCGCTGGGAGTCGGTCATCGACGCCGCCGATACCGCAAACCGGAAGCGGTGGCGCTGGCTCGTCCGTGCCGTTTCGGTCTCGGGCCTCGCAATCGTAGCCGTCGCCCTGGCGCTCGCCTGGCCGTTTGGCGGCGGAGTCCACGGAACGGTCCTTGAGCGCGCGGCCGCGACAATAGGCGACGGCCCGGTCCTGCACTTCGTCGTCCGTGGTGGCTGGGGCGGAACGCTGATCGACCTAAAGACAGGGCGTCGCACGTACCTACACGCCACGGAGGAGTTCTGGTATGAGCCGGAACACGGGATCCACGAGGTCTCGCGTTTCGCCGGCGTCGCACAAACCGACGCGATCTACCCGCCCGGCCGCTTTTCGTCCCTCGACAGGACGCTTGCGAGCCTCGCTACGCGCTACCGTCAAGCCCTCCGCGACGGGAGCGCGCTCGTCCTCGGACGCGACTTTGTCGAGGGTCACGCGGTCTACTGGATCCGCATCGACAGCGAGATGCTCCCTGACGCCGGTAACAAGCTGCACACGTGGTCGCACGAGGTCGCCGTTTCCCAAGAAACATTCGAACCGGTCGCGATCCGCAACATGCGCGACGGCAAGCCGGGGCCCAACGGGAACTCGGTCGTGCTCGGGGCGGAGAGTGTCCCCGAGGATCGGGACAACTTTACGCGCATGACCCGCGACTTGAGCCGCCTACCAATGAAGATGGTACGGACGGGCTCCTTGACGCCGTCCGAGGCGAGTGCCGTGCTCGGGCGTCCTGCCCTCTGGGCCGGGCGCAGCGTCGCGGGTCTCGGCCTCGCACGGATCTGGAAGGACGAGCGCGGCGAAGGTTACGACCCCAAGAGCAAGAGGTGGGCGAAGACGTATACCGGGGCGACGTTTTACTACGGGGCGCTCGATAGCAGCGGCAATCCTGCGAGCCCCGCCGGCGCGAGCAGGGCGGCGACGCCCGCGCCGTTCGTCCAAGTGGACGAATCGCGGACGCTGGATCTCGGCTTCCAGCGTGTCGTCGTGCATTACTCGCCGCCCGAGGGCTCGATACTGGTCTTCGACCCCGGGATAGCGGTCACGCAGAAAGACGGTCTCTACCTCGAGCTTGAAGC
>WNGF01014404.1_pt1 | contig 11773 bp, 17 predicted proteins | sample 5400641 | NCBI WGS metagenome assembly WNGF01 (sample SAMN13153371, study PRJNA577476) | soil metagenome | isolation source: 80 cm soil or saprolite under grassland replicate 2 | place: USA:California | collected 2016-06-15 | reverse complement strand
GATCGAAGATGACGACCAGGCGGGGGCTCCGCCCCCGCCGACCCCCGAGAAGACCGCGGGCCTCGGCGCGCTCCAGCGCCTGCGTCGCCGTCTCATCGCGCTCGAGCCGGTGAACCCGCTCGCGGCGACGGAGCTCGCGGACATCGGCCAGCGCTATGAATTCCTCTCCACCCAGCGCGCCGACCTCGAGAAGGCCATGACCGACCTGCGTGCGCTCGCGGATGACCTCGCCGCCACGATCGCCGAGCAGTTCGCGACGACGCTCATGGCGGTGGACCGCGAGTTCGGCCTCTTCTTCCAGCGCCTCTTCAACGGCGGGCAGGCGTCGCTGCGCACGTCGGACGATCCGGAGGACCCCGGCATCGAGATCTACGCGCGGCCCCCGGGTAAGCGCATCGGCAGCCTCGCGCAGCTCTCCGGCGGCGAGCGCGCCCTCACCGCGACCGCGCTGCTGCTCGCGATCCTGCGTGTGAAGCCGGCGCCGTTCTGCGTTCTCGACGAGGTCGACGCGGCCCTCGACGAGCGGAACGTCGGACGCTTCACGCAGGCGCTGCGCGAGCTCACTGACCGCACGCAATTCGTGGTGATCACGCACAACCGCGGCACGATCGAAGCCGCCGACATGCTCTACGGCGTCTCGATGGACGACGGCGGGGTGTCGAAGGTGATCTCGCTCAAGCTCTCGGAGCTGGACGACCAGCGCGAGCGCGCGGGCTAGCCGTTGACCTGGCGTCGGACAGCGCTCGTCGCGGGCTGGATCGCGACCGCGGGCTGGGGTATCTACTACCTGGTCGCGGTCGCGGGCAGCTCGCCCGCGTTCGTCGCGAGCGCGGTGCTCCACTTCATCATCGGCTACGTCTGGGCGCGCGCGATCATGACGCCTGAGCTCTCCGCACCGCTCGCGATAACGGGAACGATCGCCGCCGGCGTGTATACGCGGCTGGCGTTCGGCTTCGGGACGACTGAGTTCCTGTTCACACCGCTCGGTCCGATCGTCGCCGTCGCGCTCGCCGACACGTCGACCCCGCGCAACATCGCATCGTCGGTCCTCGCGTTCGTCCTTGGATTCATCGCGTTCCTCTGGCTCGCGCCCTAGTTTGGATCGGTGAGCCTCGAGCAGGGCCTCGCGAAGACGCGGGGCGGATTCCTCGCCCGCCTCTTCGGCCGCAAGCAGGAGGAGCCGCTCACCTCTGAGTTTCTCGACGAGCTCGAGGAGGGGCTGCTGCGCGCCGATCTCTCGGTGTCGCTCGTCGATCCGCTGATGGCGCAGGTCCGCGATCTGGCCACGACCGGAGAGCTGAAGACGGTCCCGAAGGCGCTCGACGCAGTGCGCGACGTGCTCGTCGCCGAGCTGTCGGGCAAGGACAGCGAGCTGCGCGGCTCGGGGCAACGGCCGCGTGTCGTGCTCGTCTTCGGGGTGAACGGCAGTGGCAAGACGACGACCGCAGCGAAGCTCGCGAAACGTTTGAAGGATGCCGGCGAGACCCCGCTTCTCGTCGCGGCGGACACGTTCCGCGCCGCCGCGATCGAGCAGCTCGAGACCTGGGCATCACGCGTCGACGTGCCGATCGTGTCCGGCCGGCCCGACGGCGATCCCGCCGCGGTCGTCTTCGACGCGATCAACGCCGCCACGGCGCGCGGGAACAGCATCGTGATCGCCGACACCGCGGGGCGCCTTCACACCAAGGGTCACCTCATGGACGAGCTCGGCAAGATCGTCCGCGTCGCCGCACGCGCGCGCGGGGGCGCGCCGGACGAGGTCCTCCTCGTGCTCGATGGGACAGCGGGCCAGAACGCGATCCAGCAGGCCCGGCAGTTCACGAAGGACGCAAATGTCACTGGACTCGTGGTAACGAAGCTGGATGGGACCGCAAAAGGCGGCGCTGTCTTCGCGATCGTGCACGAGCTGCACTTGCCGGTGAAGTTCCTCGGCGTGGGTGAGAAGGCCGACGACCTCGTGCCGATGGACCCCCGCGCGTTCGTTGAGGCGCTTCTACCGCGCGCGGCTTAGCCTTAGCGCGGCATGGCCATCGTTCGTCTCCGACCCGAAGAGTTCAAGCGCGCGCTCGATGAAGGCGCGCTCTCGCTGCAATTCCAGCCGCAGGTGCACGTGCCCACCGGCAAGCTCGTTGGGATCGAGGCGTTCGCGCGGTGGCCACACCCAGCTCACGGGATGATCGGACCGAGCGACATCGTGCCCCTGCTCGACCAGGGTTCGTTGCACGTCGAGTTCGATCGTTGGGTACTGCGCGCGCTCTGCGCGCAGGTGCTCGCGTGGCGGAAAGAGGGCGTCCACGTTCCGCTGGTGGCCGCGAACATGTGGACGCACACGCTGCAGCAGCCGGATGTCGTCGAGATGGTCCGTGACGCGATCGCGTCGAGCGGCATCGCTCCCGGCGACCTGGAGATCGAATGCCCGCGCGGCAGCGTGCGTGATCCCCTGCTGGCCGAGCCCGTCCAGAAGATCCGCGCGCTCGGCGTCCGGATCGCGTCCGAGGAGTTCGGCGACCCGGCGATCGCGGACGCGGCCTCGGGCTTTGACACGCTGAAGATCGGCTATCCGATCGCGCGCGACCTGCCGGTCCTTGGCACGGAGAGCCTGGAGGCGGTGCAGGCCATCGTCGAAGCGGCGCGCGTGACCGGCGCCCGCGTCGTCGCCGACAGCGTCGAGACGAAGGACCAGGAGGATCTGCTCGTGCAGTTCGGCTGCGAGATCGTGCAGGGCCGGCTATATGGTCCCGAGGTCGCGGCCGACGAGCTGAAGATCCTGCTCAGCGGATCGATACAGGCGCAGCTATGACTTCAGGAGGCGTAGGCATGGCTGGCAATGCGAAGTGCTCGTTCTGCGGCAAGCGTCAGGATGACGTCGAACGTCTCATCGCGGGCCCCGACCGCGTCTTCATCTGCGATGAATGCGTCCGTCTCTGTGGCGAGATCCTGCGCGACCCACCGAGTGCGCCTACCGCGCGGACGATGCGCCGCGAGGCCGCACCGCGGCGCCGACTGACGTGGCCATGGCAAACGTGGCGCAAGGACGCGCAGCGCCTGTAGGGCGATGTTCGAGCAGCTGTCCGACAAGCTGAACACGACGTTCGAGCGACTCCGCGGTCGCCCGCGCGTGAGCGAGTCCGATCTCGAAGAGGCGCTGCGCGACGTGCGAGTTGCGCTGCTCGAGGCGGACGTCAACTTCAAGGTCGTTCGCCAGCTCGTCGCGACCGTGCGCGAGCGCGCGCTCGGCGAGAAGGTCCTCGAGTCGATCACCGGCGCGCAGCAGGTCGTGAAGATCGTGCACGACGCACTCGTCGAGATGCTCGGTGGCGACGCGGCGCCGCTCGTGCGCGCGGAGCGTCCGCCGACGGTGCTGCTGGACGCCGACCAGTGCTCGTCGCCGCCGACGTGCATCGGCCCGCCGCGATCGAGCAGCTGCGCACACTGGGAAAGCAGCTGGGCATACCGGTGATCGCCGTCGCCGCCGGGCGCGTGTCCGAGGACGTCGCGGCCGCCGTCGCCACCGCTCAGCGCGACGGCGCGGACACGGTGATCGTCGACAGCGCCGGCCGGCTGCACATCGACGACGAGATGATGCGCGAGGTCGAATCGATCGTCGCCACTGCCAAGCCGCACGAGGTCCTGCTCGTCGTCGACGCTATGACGGGACAGGACGCCGCCCTGGCCGCGACCGCGTTCAAGGCGCGCCTACCGGTGAGTGGACTCGTGCTGACGAAGGTGGACAGCGACGCGCGCGGCGGGGCGAGCCTGTCGATCCGCGCCGCGACCGGCGTGCCGGTGAAGTTCCTCGGCGTGGGCGAGAAGCTGGATGCCCTCGAGGTGTTCCACCCGGACCGCCTCGCGCAGCGGATCCTCGGCATGGGAGACATCCTCACGCTCGTCGAACGCGCCCAGGAGACCGTCGATCGAAAGACAGCTGAGGAGCAGGCGAAGAAGATCATGGAGGCGCGCTTCACCTTCGAGGACTTCTACGCGCAGCTCCAACAGCTGAAGAAGATGGGACCGCTCGGGGATCTGCTCAAGATGATCCCCGGGATGGGTGGCCTCGCGAAGCAGCTGCCCGAGGGTCCGGAGGCCGAGCGCGAGCTGAGGCGGATCGAGGCGATCATCTCGTCGATGACGAAAGCGGAGCGCGCAGAGCCGACGCTCATCAACGGTTCGCGGCGCAAACGCATCGCAGCAGGGTCGGGAACGAAAGTGTCGGACGTGAACAGCCTCCTCAAGCAGTTCGCGGAGATGCAGAAGCAAATGAAACAGCTGAAGCCGCTGATGCAGAGTGGCCGCCTTCCGGGACTCCCTGGAAGGCGGAGGTGACCTCGAGCCGCGAGGCTTTCGGCGACGCGGATTTTTCCGCATTGGTCTGGATTTTTCCGCATTGGTCTGGGCGACGATCTGCTTAGTGACCGTGCGGACGAGAAGCGCGCGTCCGGCGTCGTCCTTGCCGATCGCCTCAGCTCGTTTCCGTAGGCCGCTGAGCAGACGCTTCACGCGTGAGTCGAGGACGTTTCGCTACCAACGTCGCGCAAGAGCGATCCGAGCCTGCGCTGATCCGCGCCTCGGCGCGATCAGCGCGAGGAGCTGTGGCGGGAGTCGGCGCGAGCTCTGCGTCATGGCGAAGGCGCGGCTTAAGTGGAAACGATCGGCGAGACACAGCGGAATCTGTTCGAGGTGAAAGGCGCTCGTTGTGCCGCCGCAACGGCTCGAATAGCCTCCCGTTGCGCCCACGCTGAAGCGCGGGCAAGGGGAGGGTCTCATGCACGTTAGCGATCTTCTGCGCACGCGCGTCCTGCGCTACACGGCCATCGCGGTCTTGGCATTTAGCGTCGGGAGTGCGAGCGTCGTGCTGGCGGCAAGCTCGGGCGCGATGCAGCTCCCGGTGTTCCGTCTCGCCGACGGCACGAATCCGGAGCAGTTTGCGAAGGTTGACGCTGCCGGCAGCGTCCAGGTCAGCGTGAACAACCAGCCGTTGACGCAACAGGTCAGCGGCACCGTCAGTGTCAGTAACTTTCCGGCAACGCAGAACGTCAATGTCACTGGTACCGCCGCGGTGCGGCCCGCGGTAGTGACGAGGGCAGTCTCCAAGGGCTTCACGATCGCGGCAGGCGAGATCGAGTACGAATCGTTCACGACGATCAATGCCTCGTACGTCCATGTTCAGGCGTTCGGGAACGACGTAAACATGTTTCTCCAGGGCCCGCTTAGCGTCGTCGTGCGCCTTGACCAGAGCGTTAACCACTACGAGATGTCCTACACGCAGCGCATACCCGTGAACTTGATCGGCATCAGGTGCACGAACCTCGTACTCGAGTGCAACGTGAGCGTCATCATCATGGGAGACTGACCGCGCTCTGATCGGATGTCCCTTTCCCGACCGGCGGAGCCGAAGGGCAGCCCGACCGCGAGGCGTCGCTGCTCTCGGCTTCCGTCGGGGGAGATCGCCGCAGGCCCGAAGTCGGGCGGTCGCACGTCTCAAGCGTCACGCAGGTGAGCGGCGAACGCCCTCCGCCGTGCCTTGCGGCAAGCCTGCTTCCAGTGAACGGCCGGGTCTTCTTGCGATGCTGGCGCACGGCGGCGCGCTCTTCCTCGATGAGCTCGCCGAGTTCTCGCCATCCGGCCGCGCTACGCTGCGCGCTGCTCGAAGAGGGCGCGCTCATGATCATTGCGGCGTGAGCGCGTGATCTCGTCTGAGCATCCGTATGTAGCCGTGAGAACGGTTCCCTCAAGCGTTCGCGGAGATGCAGAAGCAAATGAAACAGCTTGGTCCGCTGATGCAGAGCGGCCGACTTCCGGGACTCCTGGGAAGGCGGAGGTGACCTAGCGCCAGACAGTCACGATGGCGGCCATGACGATCTGGATGATCAGGTCATGCGCGCCAGTCAAGACCCACGCGCTCCACGACCGTCTCTCGAAGACCACCTGCGCCGCCTTAAGGGTCGCCATGAAGCCAAGCCACACCAGGACTCCAAGCAAGATCCCGTCGGCGATCGAAGAAGCGCTCAGGTTGAGCGACAGCAGCGCGAGCACCCACGCGTTCACGAGGCCGACGATGACGCCGATCGCGAACTGCATCGGCGACGGCGGGCCGCTCAGTGGCGTCGTGCCGTTCATCTTCGCGAGCCGGTCGCCAAACCCGGCGAGTCCGTAGTACACAATGCCGATGACGACCGCCGCGATCGCCGCGGCGACGACCGCGACGTAGTTCACCTCGAAGTTGATCGCCATGTCTTACACCTCTCCCTAGCGTTAGTCTTCACTCGTTACCGATGGTTGGCGGAAGCATCGCGCGTAACCGACGCGTGACCGCATCAAGGATGCGCACGGCTACGTTCGCGTTCTGACCCAGGACATCACGGAAATCCTGCGACCCGATCGTGAGGCAGCGCAGCGGCGTCGTCGATGTGACCGTCGCAGTTCGAGGTCCCTCGTCGATGACTGCGATCTCGCCGAAGAAGTCGCCGGGACCCATGTTGCGGAGTAGCGAACCATCGCGTCGGGCCTCGGCACGACCATCGACAATGACGAAGAATCCGCCGCCGCGTGTGCCCTGCGTACAGAGTGTTGCTCCTGCGGAGTACTCGCGAGCCTGGGCGCGCGCCGCGATGGATTTCAGATCGTGTGCCGAGCAGGCCGCGAACAGAGGGATCTTCCGCAAGACCTCTTCTCGTTCGTGAAGCGGTTCTTCTTTGAGACCGAGGAGCGTCAGAGGCGGCGCGAAGTACACGGCCCCCGCGACCGGACGGCTGAAATCCGTCAAGCGGTCGCGCTGCCCGTCAGCCAGTCCGAACATGCGCTCGAGCATGCGGTCGAAGCGCTCGCGATCGGCCGAGAACGCGACAAAGTAGAGTCCATGCTCGGCGAGCCGGCCATAGGGCACGCTTCGGCGATAGATCTGAAGCTCATCGCCGTGCTCGTCCTCGATCTCGACCCGAGCGATATGGGCGGTCGCGGGCTTGTCTTCGTCCGAAAACTCCACGCTGTCGACCTTGCGCCGGCCGAACACGCGCTCTTGTTCAGCTACCGGCAGGACTTCAAAGCGCGCGAGATCGTGTATCCAGCGCATCACCAGCACGTGGCTCCCGCCCGCACCCGGCTCGCCCGGAGGAACAAGGGCCGCCAGGGGCGCTTCGAGCGACGGCGGGTTCTTCGTTCCGTCGATGAAACCCAGCAGATCGCGGCTGTCGCGGTGGACGAAGCACGCCTGCTCGGTGGCGACCACGGCGACGTCCGCGACGGCTTTCATGGCCGCACGGCTTTGCTCGAAGACCACGTCGCTCGAGCTTCCACTGATCCAAACGAATGCGTCGTGCTGCGTCGCCGGTGCGCCTCGGCCGTCGAGGCCGATGATCTCGCGGAAGGGGCCGAGGCCAGCTGGAACCTCGTCGGGTGCCAGGCGACGCCAGAGATCGGCGCTGAAGGCGAGGACGAGGTTGACGCCCCCGGCGGCCACAGCCGGCTGCTCGAGCTGCGTGATCTGGCGCCCGGCATCAGCGTGATCTACGCCGGGCCGGACATCGAACTCGATGAACTCGTGCGCGACGGTGCCCTGCGCGAAAATGCCGAATTGCGGTAGTCGCACGCCTATCCCTCCGCTCGCCGACCGAGACGTCGAGGCGACGAGCATTCTGCTCCTCGGGAGCAGACGGCGCCGGGTTTCGGATGGCGCTCATCGTCGCCGAGGCAGCCCGATCCACCGCGGGACGGTGTCTTTGTACTTGAGGTACGTCTCGCCGAAGCGTGCCTCAAGCTGACGCTCCTCGGTGGGAATCTGAAGGAAGGCAAAGAACACCCACCACAGGATGAAGGCGATAAAGATCGCGACGCTGCCGTAGAAGATCGTCCATCCGAACCACATCGCAAGCTCAAGGAGGTACATCGGGTTCCGGGAGAACAGGTAGGGTCCTCTGAGGAGCAAGTCTCGGGGGGTTCCTTCCCACTCAACGACTCCGGTGCCCCTCACGAAGTGCAGGCTGAGGCCCCAGGTGATCATCGCCAACCCCACCGCGACGGGGATGAGGCCGATCACATTCCAGAGGCCCGGACGTCCGTCCGACCATCCGTAGCGGGGAGCGATGAGCGAGATGGCCCAGGGCAGGACCACATGCACGCCGAGCCCGAGGGGGATCAACAGGACCGGACGTATCCAACGAGGAATGCGCGCGCGTTCGGATGGCCGGCTCTCGGGCGCCTCGGATGTCCTCATCGCGTGCTTTAGGCTAGTTCTGATGGCAGAAGAGACGAACATCGTCTTCGCGAAGGACGACGCGATCATCGTGGAAGAGCCGCTCGCCAGCGTCGCCGAGAAGCTCGCCGCGGGAGGCTTCGTCCGATTCGAACGGGCCGGCGAAGCGATCATGGTCAACGCCGCCGCCGTCCGTTACCTGCGGACCCTGCGACAAGCCCAGGGCGGTCGCTAGACCGGACAGCGTTGTTCCCCGTACACTGGATCTTCGCGCCCGTGCCACTCGCTCATTTCCAGGAGGACATTCGATAGCTTGGCCGTGCACATTCGCTTGCGCCGCGTCGGCAAGACCAAGGCGCCGACCTACCGGGTCGTGATCGCCGACTCACGCGCCCCGCGTAACGGGAAGTTCATCGAGTCCATCGGCCACTACGACCCGCTGCGGGACTCCGACAACCTCGTGATCAACCCCGAGCGCGCCCGCCACTGGATCAAGAACGGCGCGCGGCCGACGGCGACCGCCCGCTCGCTCCTCGTGAAGAGCGGTCTCGCTGACAGCGAGGTCCCGCCGACCGTTCGATGAGCGGTCCGAGCGCGCCTGAGGCGTCACAGATGCACACGCTCCTCGAGCATGTCGCGAAGCAGCTCGTCGAGGACCCCAGCGCCGTCGTCGTCATCGAAGAGCTCGACGGCGACTTCATCAAGCTCCACCTTCAGGTCGGCGAGGCGGACGTCGGGAAGGTCATCGGCCGCGGCGGCCGCATCGCCAAGGCCATCCGCGCGCTGCTGAAAGTGATGGCGACGCGCGATGGGACCAAGGTCAACCTCGAGATCGATTAGCGACGACGACCTCGTCGTCGGCTTCATCCTCGGTCCGCACGGCGTTCGCGGCGAGGTCCGCATCGATCCCCGTACCGATGTCGCCGACCGATTTCGCACCGGGGCCGTTCTCCAATGTGACGACATCGGTCCGCTCACCGTCGTCGGTGTCCGCGGTGAGGTCGCGAAGCCGATCGTGCAATTCGAAGGGTACGAGTCGCGCGCGGCCGCGGAGTCGCTGCGCCGCCGATTCCTACGCGTCGCCCGGAGCGAATCGCGTCGCGCTACGACGGGCGCGTATCTCTGGGCGGACCTCCTGGGCGCTCGTGTCGAAACTCCCGAGGGCACGTGGCTGGGGATCGTCCGCGAGCTGCTGCGAGCCGGCGAGAACGACGTGCTTGTGATCTCTGATGCGTCTGGGCGTGAGCGCCTCCTTCCGATGCTGGAGTCCGTGGTGAAGGCGGTGGATATCGAAGCCGGACGCATCGTCGCGGTCCCGCAGGAGGACGCAGGATGACCGCGCCTCTGCGCATCGACGTGCTCACGCTGTTCCCGCGCATGTTCGACAGCCCGTTCGCGGAGAGCATCGTGGCGCGCGCGCGGCAGGCCGGGCGCCTCGAGCTCGGCGTCCACGACATCCGCTCGCACACGAGCGACAAGCACCACGTCGCGGACGACACGCCGTACGGCGGCGGGGCCGGCATGGTCCTCAAGCCCGAGCCGCTGACGCGCGCGATCCGGACCGCGCGCGGCGGCGACGGGCACGTCGTGCTCCTATCCGCGCAGGGACGGCTCTTCGACCAAACCGCCGCGCGGCGACTCGCATCGGCGCGGCACCTCGTGCTCGTGTGCGGTCATTACGAAGGCGTGGACGAACGCGTCGTGGAGTCCGATGTCGATGAGGAGCTCTCGATCGGCGACTACGTCCTCACTGGAGGAGAGCTCGCGGCGATGGTCGTGATCGACGCGGTGACCCGCCTCGTCCCGGACGTCATCGATGCCGAGTCGCTCGCGCATGAATCGCACACCGATGGTCTTCTCGAAGGTCCGCAATACACACGACCGCCGGAGTTCGAGGGCCGCAAGGTGCCGCCGGTGCTCGTGTCCGGCGATCATGGCGCGATCGCGAAGTGGCGGCGGACCGAGTCGATCCGTCGGACCGCGGAACGCCGACCGGATCTGCTCGCGGGGGCCAAGCTGACGCCCGCCGAGCGCGCGCGGCTTCCGCGCACGCCTGCTCGCAAGACGAGCGTCAACGACGCCGATCTCATCGAGGCGTATCGCTCCGGCGTTGGGTCGTACCGGATCGCCGCGCGATTCGGGATCTCGCCGGCGACGGTGCGTGTCCGACTTCGCGCCGCGGGCGTTCGCCTTCGCGCCGCGCGCAGCGTCCAGCGCAGTCCGACCGCGGCCGACGTGACGCGCCTGCGGGCGACCGGGCTCACCGTGCGGCAGCTCGCGGCGCATTTCGGGGTCTCGCATGTGACGATCCTCGACCGTTTGAAGGGGGCCAAACGCTAGATTTCTGTTAGAGTTGGGCGACTCCGTGACAGTTATCACCATGCCTATGAACGACGTCTTGAAGACGCTTGCCTCCGAGCAGCAAAAGGCCGAGGTCCCCGAGGTCCGGCCCGGTGACACCGTGGCCGTGAGCGTGCGCGTCGTCGAGGGGAACCGCGAACGGCTTCAGAAGTTCGAGGGCACGGTGCTCCGCGTCCGCAACGGCGGGCTCGACCACCAGATCACCGTCCGCAGGATCGCGAGCGGCATCGGTGTCGAGCGCACGTTCCTCGTGCACTCGCCGCGCGTCGAGAAGATCGAGCTTCTGCGTCACGGGCACGCACGCCGTGCGGCCCTTTACTTCCTCCGCGACCGGGTCGGCAAGGCCGCGACCATCCGGGAGAAGCGCCGCTAGCAACCGAGTTGCGGGGGTCGCCTGCGATGAGCAGGAGGGTTGTAGGGGGTTCTCCCCCTGCGATAGACAGGTAGCCTAGGAGCGTGCCGACGCTCCGCCTCGAGAAAGAGCTCTGGTCCAAAGGTCTCCTGCGCGTCGTCGGCGTCGACGAGGTCGGGATGGCCGCTCTCGCCGGGCCGGTCGTTGCGGCCGCGTGTCTTGTGACGCCGGACACGAAGCTCATCCGCCGCGTGAAGGATTCAAAGATGCTCACGCGCGCTGAGCGTGAGGATCTGTTCGAGCTCATCCGCTCGCGCGTCGTGCGGGTCGGCATCGGCGCGGCGTCGGTCGCGGAGATCCACCGTCTCAACATCTATCACGCGAGCCACGTCGCGATGATGCGTGCGCTGCGCCAGATCGGTGAGTACGACTGGGTGCTCGTCGACGGCCGGCGCATCCTCGACCCCGCGTTCGCTCCAGGCCAGCACAGCGAGATCGTGAGAGGCGACACGAAGAGCTTCGCGATCGCGGCTGCGTCGATCGTCGCGAAGGTCACGCGCGACCGCCTGATGACGAGCCTCGCGCGGAAGTATCCGGGCTATGGGTGGGAGCACAACTGCGGTTACCCGACGATCGACCATCGCGCGGCGCTTCGTGCGCGCGGCCTCACTCCGTTGCATCGACACGACTTCGGCACGGTGAAGCTCCTGCGTGCGGTCGAGAACCAGTTGGAGCTCGCGCTCGCGAGCTCGACGTGACCAAAATGACATTCGCGGCGGCGTAGCGTCGGGTAGAGTCGCGCGACCGATGAAGACCGAGACGGCAGTACTGCGCGCGTTCACCAGCGATGACTACGCGGCCTGGGCGGCCGG
>WNGF01012626.1_pt1 | contig 11776 bp, 11 predicted proteins | sample 5400641 | NCBI WGS metagenome assembly WNGF01 (sample SAMN13153371, study PRJNA577476) | soil metagenome | isolation source: 80 cm soil or saprolite under grassland replicate 2 | place: USA:California | collected 2016-06-15 | reverse complement strand
GTGCCGTTCTTCTTCGTCGTGAGCGGCGTCAGGTTCAACCTCGATGCGCTCTTCGCCAGCGGCTCGACGGTCGCGCGTGTCCCGATCTTCGTCGCAGCGCTGCTCGCGGCGCGCGGGCTGCCTGCGCTCCTCTACCAGCGAACGATCGGTACCCAGCGAAGCGCGGCCGCAGCATTGCTCCAGGCGACGTCGCTCGGCTTCTTCGTCGTCGCCGGCCAGATCGGGATGGATCTCGGTCTGATCAGCGAAGCGACCGGTGCGGCGCTGATCGCCGCCGGGCTGCTCTCGGTCCTCCTCTTCCCGGTCGGCGCGCTCGCGCTGTTGCAACGCGAGCGGCGAGAGGCAAACGAGGCCCTTCCCGAGCCGATGCCCGCGGACTAACGGCTATTGCCATCGCTCCGCGCGAGACACAAAAGCCGGAAGGCAGTGCAGGCGAAGCCGCACTGGATGGAGGCGAACTGACGCGGGCGGGGACGCGAAGCGCCACCGCCCCGTGGACGACGACAGCACGCCGACGGCCTAGAAGTGCGCGGGCTCTGCCCGCGCACGTTCTCGCGCGAAGCGCGCGACCCCTACTCCGGGACGAAAGCGGAGCTTTCCTCCCGAAATAGCCGCTCGGCGAGCCAGGCCGCCTGCAGCAGTCGTTCTCGCTCGTAACCGTCCGGTCCGTCACGCAGCTCCGCTGCCCGGGCGGCTGCGAAACCCGCGATCGGGAAGCGCCGCTGCGCGACGAAGCGGTCGACGTCGACGACGTAGCCGGCGAGAACCGGCAGAAAACCGACGCGCTCGCGCGTACGCCTGGAGCAGAACCGCCCGAACGCCTCGAGCAGCCCCTCGTTCCATTCGGGGATGCGCCGCAGCAGCCGGCCCCGAGCCGCCACGACCTTCCGATCCCGCTCGACCACCTGCCCGTCGAGCTCGATCTCCCAGAGCTCGCGGCCCATCCAGATCGGAAGGTCGCGCGCGCGACACGCGTGGACGCCGTCGCGGCAGAGCTCGACACCGCCGGTCTCCACCCACTCGTCGACCGGCCACCGGAAACCCGTGAAGGGCGCCACCCCGTCCGTGTCGAGGAACTTGTACGCGATCATGGCGCGCGCCACCCGCGAAAGGCCTCGAGCAGCCGCTCCTCGAGCCCGGCGGGGAGTCTGCCCGTGTCGAGGCGGCCGGTCGCCTGGATCGTCAATCGCATCTGCTCGAGGTAGCCGTCGCAGCCGTCGCAGAAGACAAGGTGCTCCTCGAAGCGCTCGCGATCGGTCGGCTCGAGCGCATCGTCGAGGTACGCCGTCACCAGCTCGACGACTTCCTTGCACGCCAATTCTCGCTCCAGCCTCATTGCATGTACTCCTCGAGCGCGCTACGCACCTTCGCCCTGGCGCGGTGCAGAAGCACTCGTTGATTGGTCTCCGTCAAGTCCAACGCGTTACAAACCTCCTCGGAGGTGAAGCCCTGAACGTCCCGCATCGTGATCACGGCCCGCTGGGCGGGAGGGAGCCGCTCGATCTCCCGCTCGATCACGTCGAGCGTCTCCTGCGCGAGGAGCCGACCCTCGGGCACACCCGCCCAGCTCTCGGGCGGCAGCGCCCAGTGGCCCGGAAACCGCTCGCCCGCGCCGAGGAAGCGGTCCGGGTCGACGGAGGGCTCGTGCTCACCCTCGTCGCCGAGCGCGGAGAACGGGACGCTCCGGGCCTCGCGCACACCACGCGTCTTCGCCGTGTTCGCGACGATGCGGAAGAGCCAGGTCTTCAGCGACGAGCGCCCCTCGAACCGCCCGATCCCCTTGAGCACGCCGAGCCAGGCCTCCTGCACGACTTCTTCCGCGACCGCACGGCTCGAGACGTACATCTGCGCGACCCGCAGCATCGAAGCGCCGTATTCGCCCATGAGCTGCGCGAAGGCGGCCTCGTCGCCGGCGAGCAATCCCTCGATGAGCCGGGCGTCCTCCCGCGACAGGACCTGCTCCATCGAGCGACTGTAACGCCGGGCTCTCCGCCCGAGACAGACGAGCCATGAAGGCGATAGCAGTTCACCCGGGCAAGCCGGGCTCGATTCACCTCGAGTACGTCCCGAAACCTTCCCTGGACGACATTCCGGGCGGGCGCGGCGTCCTCGTCAAGGTGCTGCGCGTCGGCGTCGACGGGACCGACAAGGAGATCAACGCGGCCGAGTACGGCGCGGCCCCGCCAGGCGACGACTTCCTCATCATCGGGCACGAAAACTTCGGCACGGTCGAGGAGGTCGGGCCGAACGTCCCGGACACGATCCGCCCCGGCAACTACGTCGTCGCAAGCGTGCGACGGCCGGGCTCGAGTCTCTACGGGAAGATCGGCCTGCAGGACTTCACGACCGACGACGTCTACTACGAGCGCGGGATCAACCTGCTGCACGGCTACCTGACGGAGTACTACGTCGAGGACTCCGACTTCGTCTTTCCGCTGCCGGAGACGCTGCGCGAGGTCGGCGTCCTCCTCGAGCCCACGACGGTCGCCGAGAAGGGCATCAACCACGCGTACGAGATCCAGCGGCGGCTGAAGATCTGGCAGCCGCGCCGGGCCGCGATCCTCGGGTCCGGGACGATCGGGCTGCTGATGGCGCTCGCCGCGCGGCTGCGCGGACTGGAGTTGACCGTCTTGTCGCTGCCGCAGAAGCCGTACCGCAACGCCGACCTCGTTGAGGAGCTCGGAGGCGTCTACGTCTCGTCGGCGGACGCGACCCTCGCCGACGTCAGCGAGGAGCGTGGGCCGTTCGACCTGATCATGGACGCCACCGGTTTCAGCCCGATCATCTGGGAGGCGGCCGAGGTGCTCGGCAAGAACGGCGTGCTCGTGCTCTCGTCGATCACCGGCGGCGAGCGCAAGGCCGAGATCAACTCGGACAGGATCAACCAAAGCTTCGTGCTCGGCAACAAGGTGATGGTCGGCACGGTGAATGCCGCACCCGCCGACTTTCGCAGCGGCGCCGACGACTTGATCAAGGCCGAGGCGCTCTTCCCCGGCTGGCTGAAGAAGCTGCTGACGACGCCGATCCGGGGGCTCGAGAACTACGACCAGATGATCCGCGCCCTGACGGAAGATCGCGACGCGATCAAGGTCTACGTCGAAGTGGCGCCAAACGAGACTGGCTAGACGCGTAGCTCGAGCATCCGGACGCCGCGCAGGTCGACCCAGATGCGCTCGCCGTCGGTGACGACCTTCATCAGCACGGCCTCGCAGTGCGGACAGCGCAGAACCGTGCCGGCGGCGCTGTAGACATGCACCGCGCCGACGGCCTCCACCGCGCCGCACCCGTCGCAGGTTCCGACGGCGGTCGTCACCTCGGCGGCGAACACCTCCTGCAGCAGTCCGGCCGCCGCGTTCCCGTCGAGTCTCAGCTTCTCCATCTCAGCCTCCCGTCGGTCCAAAGCGCTCGGTCTTGATCCGCGACGGGTCGTGGCCGAGCCCCACGAGCGCCTCCGCCACAGCCTCGACGAATGGCGTTGGCCCGCAGACGAACGTGAGCGCGAGGTCGGCGGGCGCGACCTCGTCGAGCAGATCGCTGTCCACTCGTCTGCCGTACCCCGTCCAATCGGGCGGCTGCTCACGCGTGAGCGTGTAGACGACGTCGAGGCCGTCCCCGCCCAGCCGTTCCAGTTCGTCGCGGTAGATGACGTCGTCCCAGGCCCGTGCCGAGTACAGCATGCGCGTCGGGACGCGGTCGCCGTCGACCGCGCGCTGCCGCGCCATCGCCATCAGCGGCACGATGCCCGAGCCGCCGCCGACGAGCAGGACGGCGCCGCCGGGCGCGGGATCCCAGACGAAGAATCCTCCGATAGGCCCGCGCAGCTCGATCACGTCTCCGGGCCGCGCCTCCTCGGTCAGATACGGCGAGACCTCGCCGTCGTCGAGCCGCTCGACCGTCAGCTCGACGCGCGAGCCGTTCGCCGCCGACGCGATCGAGTAGCTCCGCTGCGCCTGGTAGCCGTCTTCGGCGGTGAGCCGCACGTCGACATGCTGGCCCGCGTGGTGACCCGGCCAACCGGCGACCTCGAGGACGAGCGTCTTGACGCTGCTCGTCTCCGGCCGTAGCTCGGCGACCTCGGCCGCGCGCCAGATCAGTCGCCCCAGTACCGCTGTTCCTTCCAAGGATCGCCGTAGAGGTGGTAGCCGTTCGATTCCCAGAAGCCAGGCTCGTCCGTCGCCGCGAGGCGCAGCCCGCGGACCCACTTGGCGCTCTTCCAGAAGTAGAGATGCGGGACGAGCAGTCGCGCTGGGCCGCCATGCTCCGGCTCGAGTGGCATGCCGTCGTAGCCGAAAGCGATCCACGCCTTGCCGTCCGTGAGGTCCTCTAGCGGCAGGTTCGTCGTGTAGCCGCCGTCGCAGAACGCGACCGCGTACTCGGCCGAAGTCTCGACACCGTCGAGCAGCGTGTCGATCGAGACACCCTCCCAGACGGTGTCGAGCTTCGACCACTTCGTCACGCAGTGGATGTCGACGGTGAACGTCTCGCTCGGCAGCGCCCGAAACTCCTCCCACGTCCAGCGGTGCAGCTCGTCGACCTCGCCGACGATCGTGAAGTCCCACAGGTCGAGTGGCGTATGCGGCGTCGGGCCGGCCGACAGGACGGGAAAGTCGGGCGTGACGTACTGACCAGGCGGCACGCGGTCGCTCGGGACATCGTCGCGGCGGCGGCCCCTGAAGCCTCGAGAGATGATCGGCATGCCTCCTCCTCTCAGTCGCGGATCAGCAACGCTCGGGCAGGCGCGCCGTCCGAGCCGACGAGCTTAAGCGGCGCACAGACGAGCCGGTAGTCGCCGGGCACCACCCCGCGCAGGTCGAGACCCTCGATCGCGACGACGCCGGCCCCGAGCAGGGCGTGGTGAGCCGCCTCGTCGCCGATCGACAGGTAGTCGATCCCGACCAGTCGCACGCCGTCCTCGATCAGCGCCCGCGCACCGTCTTCCGTGAGGGCGAGAAACTCGTCCGCGAAGGTCTCGCGCTCCCAGAGCTCCGAGTTCCGTGTCTTCAGCAGAACCCGCTCCTGGAGCTCGACGCCGTCGAAAGCGGAGGCATCCAGCCGCTCGGCGGCTGTCAGGTCGAGCACGCGCGCGGGCCCGATGAGCACGTCAAGGGGGAGCGACTCCGCCGCGGCCGCGCCGTCGATGAAGTGGACGGGTGCGTCCACGTGCGTCCCACTGTGGACACCGAAGTCCAGCCGACTGAGGTTGACCACACCGCCGTCGGCGATCGAGACGACCCGCTCGAGCGTGACCGTCGGGTCGCCCGGATAGGTCACCATGCCCGGCCGCACCGGAACGCTGATGTCGATGATTTCCGTCATACGCTTGTAACAGACCAGCGAGCGGCGCGACTGTTACGCAGCGACCCAAGGAGCGACCAGATGGCCAAGGACACGATCAGCATTCTCGACGGCTCGACCTTCCTCGTCAGCGACCTCCGCGGCGACATCGACGCCTCGCCGGACCAGGCGCACGGCTTCTTCTTCCGCGACACGCGCTTCCTCTCCCGCTGGACGCTGAGCGCGAACGGCTCGCAGTTGAACGCCCTTTCCACGGACGAGAACCAGTACTTCACGGCGCAGTTCTTCCTCGTCCCGCCAACCGGAACGGTGAACGACAACCCGACGGTGTCGATCATCCGGAAGCGCTCGATCGGCGACGGGTTCCATGAGGACCTCACCGTGATCAACCACGGCGGGGATCCGGTCGAGGTCGAGCTCAGGCTCGAGGCCGGCGCCGACTTCGCCGACCTCTTCGAGGTCAAGGACGCGCTCGCCAAGAAGGGCAAGACCTCCGCGCGGGTCGAGGACGACACGCTCGTGCTCGCATACGAGCGCGACGATTTCCGGCGCGCGACCCGCGTCCACGCGAGCAAGACCGCCGATGTTGACGAGCGCGGCCTCACGTTCCGGCTCCGGATCGACGCGCACGACGAATGGAACACGTGCGTTTTCGTTCAGCCGGTGACCGAGAGCGCCAAGCCAATCAAGTACCGCCACGACGACGAGGAGGCCAAGCCGAACATCGGCATGAGCCTTGACGACTTCCTGGCGGCAGCTCCCCAGCTCGAGGCCGACTGGGATCCGCTCGAGCACATCTACGAGCGCAGCCTGATCGACCTCGCCGCGCTTCGGTTCGAGACGACGCTCTTCCCCGGCCAGCCGATGCCTGCGGCGGGGCTCCCCTGGTTCATGACGGTCTTCGGCCGTGACAGTCTGCTGACGAGCTTCCAGGCGCTTCCGTTCACACCCGAGCTCGCAGAAACGACGCTCCGTGTGCTCGCGCGCTACCAGGCTGCCGAGCTCGACGACTTCCGCGACGCGGAGCCGGGGAAGATCCTGCACGAGATCCGTTTCGGCGAGCTGACGCACTTCGACGAACGGCCGCACTCGCCGTACTACGGCACCGCGGACGCGACGCCGCTCTTCCTCGTCTTGCTCGACGAGTACGAGCGCTGGACCGGCGACACCGAGCTCGTGCGCGCGCTCGAGCCGAACGCGCGCGCCGCGCTGCAGTGGATCGACGAGCACGGCGACCGCGACGGCGACGGCTACGTCGAGTACGAGCGGCGCAACACGGAAACGGGGCTCGAGAACCAGTGCTGGAAGGACTCCTGGGATTCGATCCGGTTCGCGGACGGAACGATCGCGAAGGGACCACCGATCGCGACCTGCGAGATCCAGGGCTATGTCTACGACGCGAAGGTGCGTGTCGCGCGCCTTGCGCGCGAGATTTGGAACGACGACGAGCTCGCCGACCGGCTCGAGCGCGAGGCCGAGCAACTGAGGCAGCGCTTCAACGAGGACTTCTGGCTCGAGGGCCGTGGCTACTACGCGCTCGCGCTCGACGGCGAGAAGCGACCTGTCGACAGCATCACGTCGAATGCCGGCCACCTGCTCTGGAGCGGAATCGTCCCCGAGGACCGCGGAGAGCGCGTCGCGGAGCACCTCGTCGGCGACGCGCTTTTCTCCGGCTGGGGCGTGCGCACGATGGCCGACGGCGAGGGCGGCTACAACCCGATCCGCTACCACAACGGCACCGTCTGGCCTCACGACAACTCCCTCATCGCGCACGGCCTCGCCCGCTACGGCTTCCGCGACGAGGCGGCCAAGATCGCACTGGCCACGCTGGAGGCGGCGACGTTCTTCCGATACCGGCTCCCCGAAGTCTTCGCCGGCTATCGACGCGGGCGGACGAGCTTCCCCGTCGAGTACCCAACGGCCTCGAGCCCACAGGCCTGGGCAACCGGGACCCCGCTGCTCCTGCTGCGCGTCCTGCTCGGACTGGAGCCGGAGGGCGACCAACTCCGTTCCGACCCGCACCTCCCCGACGAGATTGCGCGGCTCGAGCTAACCGCGCTACCGGGACGCTGGGGCCGCACCGACGTGACGACACATGCACTGGAGGAGGTCCGATGAACCGGGACACGTACGACCTGATCGTTCTCGGCGCCGGGTCGGCCGCGCGTGACGGCGCCGGGAGGGCTGCCCGCGACTACGGGGCCAACGTCGTGCTCGTCGAGCGCACACGCTGGGGCGGTTCGTGCCCGAACGTCGCCTGCCGGCCGACGAAGGCGTACCTCGTGGCCGCCGAGCTGATGCACGACGTCCGGCAACACGCGGCCGAGCGGGGCATCGACCTGCCGGAGCCGAGCATCGATCTCGCCCGCACGGTGGTCTGGAAGAACTCGCTCCGCCGCGACCAGGACAGCTGGGTCGAGGTGCTGACCGAGGCCGGCTACGGCGTCTTTCCGGGAGAGGCGACCTTCGTCGACGCGCAGACCGTCAGGGTCGGCGACAACGACTTGACCGCCGAGAAGATCCTGATCGCAACCGGTGGACGCACGGCCGTGCCGCCGATTCCCGGAATCGAGCAGGTGGACTGGATCGACCACGTCAGCGCGCTCGAACTGCAGGACGTACCGGATGCCCTCCTCGTCGTCGGCGCAGGTCCCGTCGGCCTCGAGTTCGCGCAGATCTTCGCCCGCTTCGGCTCGCACGTGACGATCGTGAACCACGGCTCGCAAATCGCGGCGCGCGCCGACACGGAAGCCGCGAACGAGCTGCAAGCGGCGCTGGAGGACGAGGGGATCGAGGTCGTCCTCAACGGCGGCGTCGACTCGTTCTCACGCAACGGGAAAGGGATCGACGCGACGCTCGGCGGCCACACGATCACCGTGTCGCACGTCCTGCTCGCGTCCGGTCGCACGCCGAACGTCGAGGAACTGGCCCTCGACCGCGTCGGCGTCGAGGTCACGCGCGGCGGCATCGTCGTCGACGAGCGGCAGCGGACGAGCATCGACGGAATCTGGGCCGCCGGTGACGTCGCAGCCGGACCGATGTTCACGCCCACGACCCAGTATCAGGCTCGTGTCGCCGTCGATGACATGTTCGCGGGCGGGACACGGAGCGCCGATTACTCGATCCTGCCGACGGCGATCTTCACCGACCCCGAGCTCGGAAGCGTCGGCCTGACCGAATCCGAGGCGTCAGAACAGGGTTACGACGTCGACGTCGTCAAACATCCGCTGTCAGCCGTCACCCGAGCGCAGTACACAGGCACGAAGCGCGGCCTCTACAAGATCGTCTTCGATCGGGTGACCCGCCGCGTGCTCGGGGTGCACGTGGTCTCGCGCGGAGCAAGCGACATAGTCGGCGGGCTCGCCGTCGCCCTGAAGCTCGGCGTCGTCGTCGACGACCTCGCGCTCGTCCACCACGTCTATCCGAGCTACAGCGAGGGCGTCAAAGCCGCGGCCGAAAAGGCGCTCACAGCCGTGCGGGCGTAGCAAGTAACACAGTGTTACTTGACCCGCGGTGTGTCGAGCACCGCGGTATCTCGGGCCTCGTAACACAGTGTTACTTGGCACTCCTCTTCGAGCCGAGGACCCGGGCAGGCGGGCGCGCCAGCACGCAAACGTGAGCGAGAGGCCCGGGCAGGCGGGCGGGCCTCTCGCTCGGCTTCCGAACGTCGTGCTGGCCTACGACTCCTTCGGAAGCTCAGATCGCCGCCGGCGGGCCAGGTCTCGCCCTCGACGGTCACCTCGCTCGTCGCCCCCTTCAGCCCCGCCTTCCCCGCGCCCGTGTTCGGCCGGACCGAGGCAACGAGCACGCCGCGCGTGACGGGAAGGTGGAACAGCCGTGCGATGTTGGGCTCGAGCGTCTTGCCCTGGATGCCGAGGAATGCATGCTCGACCTTCCCCTGCTTGATCAGCTCGGCGACGACGCTCTTGACGGTGTCGATCGGGATGGCGAAACCGATCCCGACGTTGCCCTGGCTCGCGCCGCCGGTCTCGATCTGTGCGTTGACGCCGATCACCTGGCCTTGAGCGTTCAGGAGCGGACCCCCGGAGTTGCCGTGGTTCAGCGCGGCGTCCGTCTGGATCACGTGCGAGATGGAGAGGCGATTGGGCGCCTCGATCCGGCGCTGCACGGCGCTGACGATTCCGGCGGTGACCGAGCGATCGAGACCAAAGGGATTTCCGATCGCGATCACCTGATCGCCGACGCGCACGGTGTCGGAGTTGCCGAGCGGGAGCGACTTGAGCGCGCGCGACTTCACGTCCACCTTCAAGACTGCGATGTCGGTGGACGGGTCGAGGCCCACGAGCTTCGCCCCTGGTCGCCGTCTCGATGTGCACGACGCCCGGCGCCGCCGCGCGGTAGATCTCGTTGATCGACCTCCGCCTGCCCTGCTGCTGAAATGCGGCCGGCGCCGATGAGGTGGCGGTCGCCTCCTCCCGGATGACGGTGGTCTTCTCCCCGAGCTTCCCCAGGGCCGCCGCGCCGCCGAGTGCGAGGCCGCCGCCAAGGAGAGCGGCGGCAACAAGGCCGGCGGCGCGGCGTGGAAGGAGGGTGCCTTGCACGTCTCGGTTTCTACCGCCGCCCGTCTTAACGCACGGTTGTGGTCGGTTAACTCTCCGTTAAGCCGCCTTTAGCGAATCAGCACCGCGAACAGCGCCCCAAGTGTGGCCGCACCGAAGGTCAGCCAGGTCACGTACTCGCCGACGACGCCATCGTGGAGGAGCTTCAGCCGCTGCAGCACGGCACCGGCGGTCCGGTCGGTGCCCGAGCGCAGCGCGCCCGGCAGGCGACGCCGGTACAAGCCCAGCCATGCCAGTGCGACGGCGAGGAGCGCCGACGCGGCGCCGTACGCGTAACTACCTGCGGTCGCATGAAAGCTCTCGGCGGGACCGGGCGGAAGCTCGACCCCGTGGAGCGTCTCGCGCGCAACCGCGGGCCGGTCAACGAAGCGCTCGGCGTGCTCGATCGCGCGGCCCGCGAGCCCCGGCGCGAACGCGAGCCCGAGTCCGGCGACGAGCAGTGCCAGGCCGGGAAGCCAGAGGAGCGTCCCGGCGCGTGGCGTCGTGGCGACTTCCCGGTCCTCCCCGGCGGGCGGCTGGACGAGCAGCTCGTCACGCGGCTCGCCGAGACCGAGGAAGATCCGCCCCGCTGCGCGGAGCAGCGCGCCGCCAGTGAGCGCGGTCGCCGCCACGAGCACGGGCGGCAGCCAGCCGTATCCGGTGGCAGCGGCCGACCGCGTGACGAGTGCGTTGGAGAGGAACGTCCCGAACGGGGGCAACGCGGCAAGCCCGAACGCTCCGCCCACCATGACGACGCCTGTCAGCGGGATCGCCCGGCCGCGCCCCTGACACTTCAGCTCGTCCGTATGGCCGGTGTGACGTGCAATGTGGGCGATTGCGCAGAAGATCGCACCCTTCACGAGTCCGTCGGCGACGACGTACACGGTGGCACCCGCGAGTCCGCGCGCAGTCAACAGCGAGATCGCGGTGAGGAACACGCCGACGTGGCTGATGACGATGAAGGCGAGCATGCGCTTCAGGCTCGACTGCACGAACGCCATCACTCCGCCGAGGAGCGTGGTCAACACCCCCAGTCCGACCAGCACGGCGCGGATCGCCTCGGCATCGCCGCCGAGCGCGCCCGAGAATCCCTCCCAGTAGGTGCGTGCGACCGCGTGGAGCCCGAGGTCGCTCATCACCCCGGCGAACAGGATGCAGACCGGTGCGGGCGCGACGGCGTAGGCATCGGAAAGCCAGAAGTGGAACGGCACGGCACCCGCTTTCGTCAGGAAGCCGACGACGACGAAGGCGAACGCGGCGATCACGAGGCCGTCAGGCTCCCGGCGCGCAAGTACCTCCCCGATCTGCGCGAGGTTCAGCGCACCCGTCCGGCCGTAGAGCAGCGCGATTCCCGTCAGCAGCAGGAATGCGCCGATGGAGTTGACGACCGCGAAGTTGATCGCGCCCTGGAGCGCCGTCGGCTGCTCGATCCGGTAGCCCGTGAGCGCGAAGGCAGCGATGCTCATCAGCTCGAAGAAGACGAACATGTTGAAGAGGTCGCTCGAGAGCGCGAAGCCGACCATCCCCCCGACGAAGACGAGCATGAGGACGTAGAAGTGCTGCGGCACGCCTTCCTCGAAGTAGTCCCAGCAAACGACCAGCGCTGCAGTCGCGAGAACTCCGATCAGCGCGGCGATCGCCGCGCCCAGAGGATCGACGCTGAACGAGATGCCGATCGCGATCCCCTCGCGCGGTTTCCAGCCGCCGAACCAGTAGTGAATCGTCCCCTCCGCGGAGCGGAAGATCAGGAGGACGCAGAGCACCGTCACCGCTGCGGAGACGACAATGGCCACGAGGTCGTCGAAACGCGCCGGCGCGAGGTGAGCCACTGCGGCGAGTGCTGCCGCGGCGAGTAGCGGCAGGGCGACGACGAGCGGGACCAGCACCGACGTCACGTCTCCTCCCTGCGGAGCTCGTCCGGA
>WNGF01017133.1_pt1 | contig 11778 bp, 9 predicted proteins | sample 5400641 | NCBI WGS metagenome assembly WNGF01 (sample SAMN13153371, study PRJNA577476) | soil metagenome | isolation source: 80 cm soil or saprolite under grassland replicate 2 | place: USA:California | collected 2016-06-15 | reverse complement strand
ATATTATGGATCATATAGATCTCCTAGAACTTTAGTTTGAATAATAGGAACTATAATGCTTATATTAATGATAGCTACAGCCTTTTTGGGTTATGTTTTACCTTATGGTCAAATGAGTTTGTGAGGAGCTACGGTTATAACAAATCTTATAAGTGCTATACCTTGAATAGGTCAAGATATTGTTGAATTTATTTGAGGAGGATTTAGTGTAAATAATGCTACGTTAAATAGATTCTTTTCTTTACATTTTTTATTACCTTTTGTCTTAGCTGCATTAGTAATTATGCATTTAATAGCATTTCATGATACAGCGGGATCTAGTAATCCTATAGGTATATCTGGTAATTATGACAGATTACCTTTTGCTCCTTATTTCTTATTTAAAGATTTAGTTACAATATTTTTATTTATTTTCGTTTTGAGTTTATTTATATTTTTTGTCCCTAATTTATTAGGAGATAGTGAAAATTATATAATGGCTAATCCTATGCAAACTCCTGCGGCTATTGTACCCGAATGATATCTTTTACCTTTTTATGCTATATTAAGATCCATACCTAATAAATTATTAGGAGTTATTGCTATGTTCAGTGCCTTATTAATAATATTATTATTACCTATAGTAGATTTTGGAAAAAATAAAGGTTTACATTTTAAACTTTTTAATAAGGTAATATTTATTTTTTTCGTATTTAATTTTGTAATATTAATGTGATTAGGTGCCAAACACGTAGAATCACCTTTTATAGAATTAGGTCAAATAAGTACAGTTTTATATTTTGCATTTTTTGTATTTATAATTCCTGTTATTAGTTTAATAGAAAATAACTTGGTATATTTAAATATAAGACAAAATACAAGAAAAAAATTATCTAATTAAAATTAGTATCTTAAATCTATATAGGTTTAATTAAGATTAAATTGTTAATATAATTTAATAGTATAAATCTATAATACATATATTTAAGTAAATTTCAACGTACTAAATTATTCAAGTAGGAAAAATAATAGGTACTGGTTTAGCTACCTCAGGTTTAATAGGGGCTGGAGTAGGGATAGGTATAGTTTTTGGAGCCTTAATTTTAGGTGTAGCTAGGAATCCTAAATTAAGAGGACAATTGTTTGCATATGCGATATTAGGATTCGCTTTTTCGGAAGCTACAGGATTATTTGCTTTAATGATGGCTTTCTTACTTTTATATGTAGTCTAAACAATAGCCTAAATAACCTTTTAAAAGATGTGTTAGTTTAATGGTAAAATATAGGTGTACGGTACCTATGAAAAAGGTTCAAATCTTTTACACATCTTATTATTATAATTTTAGTAATAACTATTAGAATTATAATTAAATAATTTAAATAATAAATGTTTAGTGAATCTTACTATGATACTTTTTTTAATAGGAATTTTAGGATTTGTATTAAATAGAAAAAATATTTTATTAATGCTTATTTCTATAGAAATAATGCTATTATCTATAACATTTTTAATATTGGTAAGTTCATTAAGTATAGATGATATTGTAGGACAAACTTATGGAATATACATAATTGTTGTAGCTGGAGCTGAATCTGCAATAGGCTTAGGTATTATCGTAGCCTTTTATAGATTAAGAGGAAGTATAGCTATAGAATATAAATAATGTATTTAAGTATAATAGTTTTACCTTTATTAGGGAGTATAGTTTCCGGATTTTTTGGTAGAAAAATCGGATTTAATGGGACGCATTTTATTACATGTTCATGCCTTATATTTACAACAATATTAGCTATATATTGTTATGTAGAAGTTGGTTTTAATAATATTCCTGTATCTATAAAATTATTTAAATGGTTAGATAGTGAATGAATTAATATATTATGAAGTTTTCAATTTGATAGTTTAACAGTAGCTATGTTAATACCTGTATTATTAATAAGTTTATTAGTTCATGTTTATTCTATAGGATATATGAACAACGATCCACATAATCAAAGATTTTTTAGTTATTTAAGTTTATTTACTTTTATGATGATAATTCTAGTTACTGCTAATAGTTATTTATTAATGTTTGTGGGTTGAGAAGGTGTAGGTGTATGTTCATATTTGTTAGTAAGTTTTTGATATACTAGAATAGCAGCAAATCAAAGTTCTATTTCAGCTTTTCTTACAAATAGAGTAGGAGATTGTTTGTTAACTATAGGTATGTTTGCAATTGTATGATCCATAGGAAATTTAGATTATTCTACAGTGTTTTCATTAGTTACATACATAAATGGAGATATAGTTTGTATCATAGGTATTTGTTTAATTATCGGGGCTATGGCTAAAAGTTCTCAAATAGGTTTACATGTATGATTACCTATGGCTATGGAAGGACCTACACCTGTTTCTGCTTTAATTCATGCCGCAACAATGGTAACAGCAGGAGTATATTTATTAATACGTTCTTCTCCTTTAATAGAATATAGTTCAAGTGTATTATTATTATGTTTATGATTAGGAGCCATAACAACAGTGTTTAGTTCTATTATTGGTTTATACCAAAAAGATATTAAAAAAGTCATAGCTTATTCTACAATGAGTCAGTTAGGTATGATGATTATAGCCATAGGGTTATCTTCTTATAATGTAGCATTGTTTCATTTAATAAATCACGCATTTTATAAAGGATTATTATTTTTAGGGGCAGGAGCAGTAATACATGCTATAGCCGATAACCAAGATTTTAGAAAGTATGGTGGATTAATAATATTTTTACCTTTAACTTATTCTGTAATGTTTATAGCAAGTCTTAGTTTAATAGCTTTTCCTTTTATGACAGGATTTTATAGTAAAGATTTTATATTAGAATCTGCATATGGTCAATATCATTTTAATAGTATTACTGTATATATTATTGCTACAATAGGAGCAATATTTACTACTTTATATTCCGTAAAAGTATTATATTTAACTTTTTTAACTAATCCTAATGGACCTATTTATAAGTATAAAAAAGCTCATGAAGTAAACTTATATATAAGCTTACCTTTAATTATATTAGCAATATTTTCAATATTTTTTGGTTATATTTCTAAAGATGTTTTTATAGGTTTAGGTTCAAAATTTTATACAGATAATAGTATATTTATTCATTCTACACATGAAATAATGATTGAAACAGAGTTTGCTGTCCCTTCTTTATTTAAATTATTACCTTTAATATTAACTTTAACATTTAGTATTTTAGGCTTTATTTTTTCAGAATATTTACCTGAAAAAATTTTAAAATTTAAATTATCAAAATTAGGATATAAAATATATGGGTTTTTTAATCAAAGATTTTTAGTAGAACTATTATACAATAACTATATTACAAATATTGTATTATATTTAGGAGGTCAAACTACAAAAATTTTAGATAAAGGAAGTATAGAATTGTTAGGCCCTTTTGGGTTGGAAAAATTCTTGTTAACTTTAAGTAAGAATATAAATAAATTAAGTACAGGTATAGTTACAAATTATGCTTTATATATATTAATAGGATTTATAACATATATCGCTTCATATATTTTTTACAAAAATAGTTTAAATATTATACTTTTATTTATGTTAAGTATTTTAATATAAATAAAAAGGTATAATTCGTTATAATTCAGTGTATAAAAATTTTTTCTTGTTTAATTTATTAATGTATAAGTGTTAAATTTATAATAGTTTCTATAGCTCAAAGGTAGAGCTTTATACTGTTAATATAAAGATAAAGGTTCGATTCCTTTTAGAGACTAATTTTAATTGAAATTATATTAACTATAAGATAAAATATTTTAATTAAATAAATAAAAAGACTAACTTTTATTAAAGAGTCTTTATTAACAAACAATAATGTTATTATTTATGATAAGATTATTGTTAATTATAAAAATATATTTAAATTTATACAAATAAAATGACGTTACCTTTCACATTAATTTCCATTGCAGAAGTTCTTCTGGTTATTCTTCCTATGTTATTAGGTGTAGCTTATGTAACAGTAGCTGAGAGAAAAACTATGGCAAGCATGCAAAGAAGGTTAGGACCTAATATTGTAGGATATTATGGATTATTACAAGCATTTGCAGATGCTTTAAAACTTCTTTTAAAAGAATATGTTGTTCCTACACAATCTAATCTTGTATTATTTTTCTTAGGACCCATTATAACTTTAATTTTTTCATTAGCAGGTTATATCGTAATTCCTTATGGCCCAGGTTTGGCTATAAATGATATGAACTTAGGTATCTTATATGTATTAGCCGTATCTTCTTTAGCTACTTACGGTATTTTATTGGCCGGTTGAAGTGCAAACAGTAAATATGCTTTTTATGAATTAGTTTTAAGTTCAGTAATATTAATAGTAATAATGTTAACTGGTAGTTTAAATTTTACTATTAATATAGAAACACAAAGAATTATATGATTTATTTTACCTTTATTTCCTGTATTTGTAATATTTTTTATAGGGTCTGTAGCCGAAACAAATAGGGCTCCTTTCGATTTAGCCGAAGCTGAATCAGAACTAGTTAGCGGATTTATGACAGAACATGCAGCTGTTATTTTTGTTTTCTTTTTTTTAGCCGAATATTCTAGTATAGTTTTGATGTGTGTACTATCAGTCATATTATTTTTAGGCGGATATTTATTAAGTCTACATACATATATATTTAATATAACAGATTACATAATGTCAAATCTTATTTTTTCTTCTACTGTTATTGAAAATGATAATTTTACAATAAACAATCCTTTTATAGAAGGATTATTTTATAGTATAAATATAGGTTTAAAAAGTTCTATTATGATCTTTATATTTATATGAGTAAGAGCTTCTTTTCCTAGAATACGTTTTGATCAATTAATGTCATTTTGTTGAACTGAACTATTACCTATTGTTTTTGCTTTAATTATTTTAGTCCCTGCAGGCTTATATAGTTTAAATATTTTCCCTATAAACATATATTTATTATAATTGTAACTTTTCGTTATAGATGTCAATATATACTTAGGAAATTATAAAAAAAAATTTTTTTGTTATCTTTATTATTATGTACACCTATTTTAGGTATATTTCTAATTTCAAGTAATGTAACTTATAAATCAATTTTTTTATATAATGATAAAAAAATTGCTCTTACAATTTCTATTATTAATATAATAATTTCTTTCATTATATTTATTTTATTTGATTTTAATAATAATCAATTTCAATTTGTTCAAGAACAATATAATATAAAAAATTATGACATTTATTTAGGTATAGATGGTATATCTATATATTTTATATTGTTAACAACCTTAATAATGCCTATAGCATTGTTATCTAACTGAAACTCTATATCTGAAAATAAAAAATCTTTTTTAATAATAATGTTATTATTAGAAACATTATTACTAGCAGTTTTTTTAGTATTAGACATATTGTTATTTTATATATTTTTTGAGAGCATATTACCACCTTTATTTATCTTAATAGGTTTATTTGGATCAGATAATAAAGTTAGAGCTAGTTTTTACCTTTTTTTATATACTTTAGCTGGGTCTTTATTTTTATTATTATCTATTTTAACTATGTCTTCCATTATGGGTACTACAGACTTTGATGCTTTATTTAAAACAAATTTTGATTATTTTATGCAATTAATTATATTTTGCGGGATATTTATAGCTTTTGCTGTAAAAACTCCTACTATTTTTTTAAATAATTGATTATTAAAAGCTCATGTAGAATCACCTTTAGGCGGAAGTATAATATTGGCAAGTATTGTTTTGAAACTTAGTTTATACGGAATATTTAGATTAATTTTACCTATATTACCTAAAATATCTTTAAATTATGTATATATTGTATATGTAATAGGTATTATTACAATAATATATGCTAGTTTTAGTACATTAAGAACGACAGACATAAAAGAATTAATAGCCTATAGTTCAGTATCTCATGCTGCTGTATATTTAATAGGAGTATTTAGTAATACTATTCAAGGTATAGAAGGAGGAATAATTTTGGGTTTGGCTCATGGGTTTGTATCTAGTGGTTTATTTATTTGTGCAGGAGGAATCTTATATGATAGATCTGGAACTAGGTTAATATATTATTACAAAGGTATAAGTCAAATAATGCCAGTATTTTCTATACTATTCTTTATATTGTGCTTAGGTAACTGTGGTGCACCTTTAACTTTAAATTTTATAGGTGAATTTTTATGTTTATATGGTGTATTTGAAAGATTACCTTTATTAGGTATATTTGCAAGTACTTCTATTATATTATCTGCAGCTTACACTATTTACATGTTTAATAGAATAGGATTTGGAGGTGTATTTAGTAAATTTTTTGAAGAAAATATTTATGACTTAACTAAGAGAGAATTCTTTTTATTATTTACTTTAACAATATTTACAATAATATTTGGAATATATCCTTCTCTAATTTTAGAAGGGTTAAATTATTCCGTAAGTTCTTTAATATATTATTTATAATACAATCTAAATATTATTCTTAATTATTTATATTAAAAATATGTATTCCTAACGCCTTAAGACTCTCGATGAAAAATTTTTTTTATCAAAATATTTCTTTAATATATTAAATACATTAAAATTAAAAATATGCCTCAATTAGTACCTTTTTATTTTACAAATGAAATAATTTTTGGGTTTACAATTCTAATTATAACATTATATATATTATCTAAATATATTTTACCTAGATTTATTCGTTTATTTTTATCCCGTTCTTTTATATCAGATCTTATAAATTAATTATTAATAATAATTAAATTTTTTTTATATTATATGTATATAATATAAGCATAATACTATTAAGGCTTCTAATTCTACATTAAATTTAAGATGAAAATATTAAATTTAAATTCTCATAATGTTTTGGAAATACTTAGCCCTTTAGATCAATTTGAAATAAGAGAATTTTTAAGTCTATACGCACCAATTTTAGGAAATATTAATATTTCTATTACAAACATAGGATTTTACTTAACTATAAGCGGACTTATTTTATTAATTTTAAGTCTTATAAATACTAATTTTAATAAAATAATTGTAAATAAATGAAGCTTAAGTAGTGAATCCTTATATAAGACAATACATAGCATTGTAATTGATCAAATAAATTCTAAAAAAGGTCAAAGTTATTTTCCTTTTATATATACTTTGTTCATCTTTATTTTAATAAATAATTTAATAGGTCTTATTCCTTATAGTTTTGCTTCAACAAGTCATTTTATTTTAACTTTTGCCTTAAGCTTTACTGTGGTTTTAGGTTCAACTATATTAGGATTTATTAAACATGGTTTAAAATTTTTTTCTTTATTAGTTCCAGCTGGTTGCCCTTTAGCTTTATTACCTTTTTTAGTCATAATAGAATTCATTTCTTATCTAGCTAGAAATCTATCATTAGGATTAAGATTAGGAGCTAATATATTAAGTGGGCACATGTTATTAAATATATTAGCAGGATTTACTTATAATATAATGACAAGTGGTGTAATTTTTTTTATACTAGGTTTAATTCCATTGGCTTTTATTCTAGCATTTATAGGTTTAGAAATAGGAATTTCTTTAATTCAAGCTCAAGTTTTCGTAGTATTATCTTCTTCTTATATCAAAGATAGTCTTGATTTACATTAATAAACCTTAAATAAGAAAATTAGGTTTTATATGTTATAGACTAATAGGCAAGTCATAAATTTTTGGTATTTATCATTAAGAGTTCGAATCTCTTTAACATAATTGTAATCTTATAAATAAGATTATTATATAAATAAAGTCAATAATTAGATAATATTTATTTAAATAAAAGTTTTCTATAGAAAATACTAATAAAGAATTATATAATTTTTCTTATTAAATAAAATTTTATTGAGAGTATATAAGCTTAAATATAATGTACTTTAGTAATATTAGATATTAAAACATCGCTTAAAAAAATTATTAAATTAAATTAAATTAAATTAAACATAATTAAATATAATATACCTATATTATATATAGGTATAATTAAAGAATTATTAATGTTGAAATAAATAACATATTAAGTTATAATTGAGTTTGGTGATGGCTCTGAATAAGCACTGTCCAAGTACATGACACATGCTAATCGCACGTTTTTTCAATAAAAAATTTATTTTATAGATTAAAAGTGGTGAACAGGTGAGTAAAAGATATTTTGACCGAACTTAAAGATAGGACAAATTCCTTATAATAAGAGAAAAATTTCTCGCTTTAAGAGGAAAATAAATATTTCGGTATAGGTAGTAGTTAAGGTAATGGTTTAACTAGCTAAAGATTATCGTAGTCGTAACATAACGGTTAATCGACCACACTGGGAATGAAAAAATCCCAAGGCAAGTTAGTACAGCAGTGAGGAATTCTGGTCAATGGCCTAACGGCTGAACTTGTAACTTGGAGAAATGAAAAGGAAAGATTTTCGACAAAATCGAATAAAATTTTAAGTATATATTGATAATGACAATATATATAATTGTCTTGACAAAATACGTGCCAGCAGTCGCGGTAATACGTATGAGACTAGTGCTATTCATCTTAATTAGGTTTAAAGGGTACTCAGACGGTAAAATTTCCCTTGAAAAAGGATAAATTTACTAGAGTTTTAATATAAAAAGATAGAACTTAGAGTGTAAAGATGAAATTTATTGATACCTAGGGGACAAATAAAGGTGAAGACAATCTTTTATGTAAAAACTGACGTTAAAGGACGAAGGCTTAGCCAACTAAAAGGATTAGGTACCCAAGTAATCTTTGCAGACAATGATGAATGCCATAAGTTAGATTATTTTTTAATAAGTGTCCATAAAAGATTAAAAAAAATTAATTTATAAATGAAAGTGTAAGCATTTCACCTCAAGAGTAATGTGGCAACACTGGAACTGAAATCACTAGACCGTTTCTGACCTCAGCAGTGAAGTATGTTGTTTAATTCGATAACCCACGAAAAATCTTACCACAATTTGAATATCGCAGGTTACAGGTGTTGCACGGCTGTTTACAGTTAATGTTGTGAAACTTAGGTTAAATCCAAAAAATTAACGTAATCCTTGGCTTTATTTATAAATATTTTTGATAAAGCAATTGACTTTGATAAAAAGTTAAATAAAGGGGAGTAAGACAAGTCATCATGGCCCTAACATTGTGGGCTATAGACGTGCCACATATATCTAGACAAAGAGAAGCTAAAATGTGAGTTTGAGCTAATCTCAAAAAAAAGATTACAAGTTCAGGTATGTGAATTATAGTCTGAAATTCGACTGTATGAAATAGTAATTGCTAGTAATCGTGTATCACCATGGCACGGTGAATATAACCTCGGATTGGTACTAACCACTCGTCACATGCTGAAAAGAGATTGCGCAAGGAGTTTGCTATGCTATTATATAATTTATATTAATAAGGATATAAATTATATAATGGTATTCTAACAATGCGTGATTCTGATTAGTGTTAAGTCGAAATACGGTTCGTGTAGTGGAAGTTGCACGGGATTTATTAATATTTAACATATAACGTATATAATGAAATAATATATATCATTTTATTATATATGAAGGAGACTTCCTTTATAGGTAAGAAGGGTTGAGCTGTAAACTCAATAGTTTCATTTTACTTTTAAGAGTTCGAATCTCTTGTCTCCTAGTAAAAATTTAAGTTACACATAGTTAAAGGGATTTTGGTATAATGGTTATTACATGTGACTTTTAATCACTATAATAATGGTTCAAATCCATTAAATCCTATAAATAGAATTTAATAAATTCTATTTAGAGAAATCTAATCTCTTTTTATAAATAACAAAAAAAATTTTTTATGAAAGAGTATTCCTTAAATATTAAAATAACTTACAATAATTTTGATTTAAATAAATCGAGAATTTATGCTAAAAATAGACATAAAAGTGGTATATATAGATTAATAAACATAATAACTAATGAAAGTTATATAAGACATTCTAATAATTTGACTAATACATTAAGAATGTATTAGTCAACATTAAGCATGAATAATAGATTATCTAAAGATAATAGTCGTATTATTAGAGCAATATTAAAATATAAAATATCTAATTTTAAGTTAGAAATATTATAATACAGCAATGAAAATATTCTTAAGAAAAAAGAACAATATTACATTAATAAATTAAAGCCCAAAGATAATATAATATTAAACACTAATATATTTATAATATAAAATTATATCTGTATAGGTATTTATACATATATTAATATATGTATAAAACGATCGTCGTTTAATGGTAAGATTGCTACCTTCCAAGTAGTTTATATGAGTTCAAATCTCATCGATCGTATATAGACTTTTTATATAATAAATGTACATTAAAAAAAGGTACCTGTATTTTTAGAATTAATAACTTAATTGGTAAAGAATTTTCTTGTCATGAAAATAGATATCGGTTCAACTCCGGTGTAATTCGTTTTATTATTTTTATAAATATAATAAAATTATTTATAAAAATCTAAAAGGAAAAATTGCCATAGGTAGGGTAAAATATTTGCTAAATATTAATGTTTTAACATTATGGGTGTTCAAATCACCTTTTTTCCGTATATTATTTAATGAAAATTACACTCCTAATGAGGTTAAAGATTTAATCAATGTATAATTTATATATCATAAATATACCCTATAGTAGTAATTTTCAATCAAATATATTAAATATAATATTTATACTTTCTCTATTATGTGGAATATTAGTTATTATAAGTAAAAATCCTATAATATCCATATTATATCTAATAGGATTATTTGCAAATATATCTTGTTATTTAATAATGTTAGGTTTAAGTTTTATAGGTTTATCTTATTTAATAATTTATATAGGGGCAGTATCCATACTATTCTTGTTTATATTAATGTTAATAAATGTAAGAATTAGTGAATTACAAAGTAAGACAAGTAATAGTATAGTATTAGCCTCTATAGTAATAATATTTTTTAATTATACATTATCCTATAATTATATAATAAATAATACTAATGGTATTAATTATATAGATACAATTTGAAATAATATTAAAAATTTTTTTAATGAAAGAAATACAACTTTTGTTACTAGTAAGATATGAGATGGTAATATGATTGAAAATAGTCACTTAATAAGTATGGGTAATATAATGTATACTTCTTATAATATATGATTAATAATAGCAAGTTTAGTACTATTATTAGCAATGATCGGTGCTATTATTATAACTGTAGAAAAAAAATAATTACTTTATAATAAATAGTTATTATAAAATAACCTAATTTAAATATTAATAAAAAGATATAAATAAAATAACTACTCTTTTATTAAAGAAATTAGCTCAATGGTAGAGTTGTCGTTTTACACACGAAAGGTTAGGAGTTCAAATCTCCTATTTCTTAAAATAAATTCTTTTACTTAAAGGTAAAGTGCATTTTTGATAAAAATGATATCTAAGTTCAATTCTTAGAAGAATTAAGAGAATTGGCTGAGTGGTTGAAAGCGATAAGCTTGAGTCTTATTAAATTAGATTAATTTCATCCGTTCAAATCGGATATTCTCTGAAGAATATAAGAGTATAGTTAAATAGGCAAAATAAGAAGCTTCAACCTTCAAGTTCTCAGTTCAAATCTGAGTACTCTTGATAAAAATTTTTAAATAGAGGAATTTATTTAACAGATTAGGGCCGGGACGGTAAGGCACTTCATTTGGGTTGAAGAATAGTTTTGTTCGAATCGTAATAATCTGAATAATAAAA
>WNGF01008790.1_pt1 | contig 11778 bp, 9 predicted proteins | sample 5400641 | NCBI WGS metagenome assembly WNGF01 (sample SAMN13153371, study PRJNA577476) | soil metagenome | isolation source: 80 cm soil or saprolite under grassland replicate 2 | place: USA:California | collected 2016-06-15 | reverse complement strand
GAGGCCGACGGCGCGCCGCGCCGCTGCGGCTTCCTCTTCGGCACCGGCGCGGTCGTCACGTTCCTCGACGCCTACTACCGCACGGCGCACCCCAGGCCTGCGACCGCGGCGGCGCTCCTCGTTCGGGCGGTCGGCTCGGCGCTGGTGGGAGGCAGCTTCGCGGCCGCCCTCACCGCGCGCGAGGCGCTGCGTGTGACCTCCGACGGCGACGAGTGGCCGGACGAGCCGTACCTGGCGGTGCTCGCGGGCGCCGTGCCGGAGATTGGCTTCGGGTTCACCCCGTTCTCCCGCTGCGACGAGCAGCCGGGCTTCTTCCATGCGGTGGGCGTGACGGGCTCGACCCTCCAGGTCGCGGCGCACCTCCCCCAGATCTGGCTCGGCCGGCCGTGGCGGCGTGCGCTGGCGGCGGACGCGGTCGCGCGCGACCTCGTCATCGAGGGCCCGGTGCGCTTCACCATCGACGGGGACCTCTACGAGGTCCGGGAGGAGGTCCGGATCTGCACCGGGCCGCCCGTCCGGCTGATCGTGCCGTGACTGCGGGTTGACCCTCCTTTCCCGGCGCGGGTACATTCGACCACCCCTGGGACCCACGCGCATGCGCCTCTCCGCCGCCGGCGACAGCCACGTCGGGCTCCGACGCCGACACAACGAGGACGCGTTCCTGCTCCTCCCCGAGGAGCGGCTCTTCTGCGTGGCCGACGGGATGGGCGGGCACGCCAGCGGGGAGGTGGCGGCCCGCGTCGCCGTCGAGGAGATGGCCGAGTTCTTCCGCCTGACCGGCCGCGACGACGAGGTCACCTGGCCCTTCGCCGAGGAGCCCCGCCGCAGCTACCACGAGAACCGGCTCGTCACGGGCGTGAAGCTCGCGAACCAGCGCATCCGCGAGCGCGCCGGCGCGGACGGCCGGCTGCACGGCATGGGCACGACGCTCGTGTGCGCGTGGTTCTCCGAGGACGCGGAGGCGCTCGTGGCGCACGTGGGGGACAGCCGTGCGTACCTGTTCCGCCGCGGCGCGCTCTCGCAGCTCACCGAGGACCACTCGCTGCTGAACGACTACATCAAGGCGCGCCGCCCCAGCGCGGCCGAGATCGACGCCTTCCCGCACAAGAACGTGATCGTGCGGGCGCTCGGGATGCGCGACCAGGTGGAGGTGGACGTGGTGCGCGTCGCGGTCGAGGATGGCGATGTCGTGCTGCTCTGCTGCGACGGGCTCTCCGGGATGGTGCCCGACGAGCGGATCGCGGACCTCCTGCGCGGCTGCCGGGGCGACCTCGCGCGCGCCGTGCAGGCGCTCATCGCCGCCGCGAACGAGGCGGGCGGCGTCGACAACATCACCTGTGTCGCGGCGCAGGTCCACGCGGAGCGAATCACCGGAGGCGGCCCGTGAGCGACATCGTCTGGTGGTACGAGCGGGACGGACAACAGGCGGGGCCGGTGGCCCTCCCGGCGCTCATCGAGCTCGCGCGCTCCGGGCAGCTCGCGCCCGAGGCGCGGGTGTGGCGCGCGGGGATGGCGGGATGGCAGCCGGCGCGCGCCGTGCCGGAGCTCGCCGCGGCCCTGCCCGCCGCGCCGACACTGCCGCCACCGATCGAGGGCGCCGGCGCCACCCAGCCGCCAGCCGCCGGTGGGACGCTGCCGTCCGGGATGGAGCCCACCTCGACGCTGGCCGTGGTGGGGCTCGGCCTCGTCACCCTCGGCATCTACCCGATGGTGAAGTTCTACCAGGCGGGCACGGCGTACGAGGCGCTCTCCGGCCGGCGCTCGCGGTTCGCGCTCTACTTCTGGCTCTCGATCGGCCTCACGCTGGTCGGCGGCCCGCTCCACGCCCTCGGCGGCATCCCCGGGTTCGCCGCCCACGTCGCGGCGATCGTCTTCACCATCCTGACGCTCTTCGAGGTGCTGGCGGTGCGCGAGGAGGTGGTCCGGCACTGGCGCATCCAGCCCGCGCTCACCCCGGACGGCACGCACAAGGCGCTCTTCATCGTCGGGCTCTTCACGATCTGGCTCGTGCTCGGGATCGTCCTCCTCGTGGTGCAGGCCGTGAAGTTCTTCGACGACCACCGCGCCCTCGGCGACGCGCTCCGGGCGCAGGCGGCGGCCCCGGGCGCGCTCGCCTAGAACGAGGGTTCGCGATTCGCGTTCGCGAATCGCGCCCTCGTTTAGCCATTTCGAAAGGGGGCTGCGCCCCCTCCCCGCCGAGCAAAGCTCGTGCAGGCGCCTCCAGCGCCTGCGCTCCGATCGGCGCCCCTCCCTGCAGGCCCGGGTCCCGTGCGCTGCCGGAGGCGGCATGCGCCGCCTCTCCGGCAGCGCCTCGGCGCGCTCGCTTCGCTCGCGTGTTCGCGAATCATGCTCGCCCGTTTTAGGAAGGGGCAGCCGGCACCCGGTCGCCGCCGGCGGCGACCGCGCGCACGACCTCCTCGCCCGGCGCGAGCGCCGTCCCGTCCCACAGGACGGCGTGCGCCACGCGGGCGCCGGCCGCGACGCGCGCCCCCTCGCCGACGATGGCGAATGGGCCGACGGTGGCGCCCGCCTCCACGCGCGCGCCGGCGCCCACGATCGCGGGCGCGTGCAGCGCGGCACCCGGGTCGACGTGCGCCCGAGGCGCCAGCCACACGCCGGCGTGGCCGAACAGGTCGAGGCCTGCGAACGGATCCGCGCCGTGGAAGCGCGCGAGCGGGACGCGGCCGGCGAGCACGTCCTCGTTCGCGGCCAGGTAGCGCTCCGGCGTGCCGAGGTCGTTCCAGTAGCCGGGCGCGACATGTCCGCGCACGAGCCCGGCGCTCATGAGCGGCGGGTAGACGTGGCGGTTCACGTCGAGCTCGAACGGCTCCGCCGGGACGCGGTCGAGGAGCTCCGGCGCGAGCAGGTGGACGCCCGTGAAGTGCCACGGCGTGAGCCCCTCGCCGCCGGGACCGAACCGGCCCGCGATCCGCCGCACCGCCCCCGACCCGTCGGTCTCCACGGCGGCGTAGCGGCCGCCCGGCGGCATCGGCATGAGGACCATCGTCGCGAGCGCGCCGGAGGCGCGATGGGCGGCGAGCGCCCGCCCGAGGTCGAGGTCGAAGAGGATGTCGCCGTTCACGACGACGATCGCCTCCGCACCGCGCAACGCCGCGCTGGCCTCGCGCAGCGCGCCGCCCGTGCCGGCGATGACGGGCTCGCGGGAGAGGGAGAGCGCGACCCCGAGCGCGCGCGCGGCGGCCTCCGCGGCGGCGGCCATCGCGTCCGGCAGGTGATGCACGTTCACGGCGGCGCGCCGGGCGCCCGCGCCGGCGAGCAGGGCGAGCGAGAAGCGCACGAGCGGGATGCCGCAGACGGGCACCGCGGGCTTCGGGACGCGCTCGGTGAGCGGGCGCAGCCGCGTGCCGAGCCCCCCGCAGAGGACGATCCCCACGACTTCGTCCATGGTAGAGGGCGACTCTAACCGAATGTCGCCCGCCGCGCGCCTCAGGCTCTTCTACTTCCTCTACTACGGCGCGGTCGGCGCGAACCTCCCCTACTTCGCGGCGTACCTGCGCGGCCTCGGCTTCTCCGGCGAGCAGATCGGCACGGTGCAGATGATGGGCCCCATCGTGGCGGCGCCGGTCGCGATCGCCTGGGCCACGGTCGCGGACCGCCTCGGGGCGCCGTCGCGGACGCTCGCGTTCGCGGCGCTCTGGTCCGTCGCGGCGGCGGCGTTCCTGCCCGTGGCGCGCGCGCCGCTGGCGCTCGCGGCCGTCGTGCTCTTCCAGTCGCTCGGGGAGCGCGCCGTCGTGCCTCTCGTCGACTCGGTGACCCTCGAGTGGACGCGCGCGCATCCCGGCACCTCGTACGCGCGCGTGCGGCTCTTCGGGTCGCTCGGCTTCATCGCGCTCGCGGAGGGGCTCGGGCTCCTCCTCTCCGCGCGCGGCGATCGCCCGGGCGACGTGGCCGTCCCGGCGGCGGTGCTCGCGTGCGTCGCGGGTTATGCGCTCGCGGCGCGCCGCCTCCCGGCGCCCCCGCTCCACGTCGCCCGCGCCAGCGCGAAGCAAGCGCTCGCGCTCGCGCGCGACCCGCGGCTGGCCCTCGTCCTCGCTGCCTGCGCCGTGCACTGGATGAGCTGCGCCCCCTTCCACCTCATGTTCGGCGTCTTCATCCGCGACCTCGGGCTCCCCTCGAAGGTCACCGGCATCGCCATGGCCGTGGGCGTCGGCGCAGAGGTGGTGGGGCTGCTCGCCTTCCCGCGCCTCGAGCGGCGCCTCGGCGTCCGCGCGCTCTTCGCGCTCGCCTTCGCCGGCACCGCGGTGCGCTGGCTCCTCCTCTCGCGCGCGCACGGCGTCGCGCCGATCGTCCTCCTCCAGCTCCTCCACGGCCTCACCTTCGGCGTGTTCTGGGGGGCGAGCATGCGCGCGCTCGCCGAGCGCGTGCCGCCCGCGCTGCGCTCCACGGGACAGGCGCTCTACAGCGCCGTCGTCTTCGGGGGCGGCAACGCCGTCGGATACCAGCTCTCCGGGATCGGCTACGACCGGCTCGGAGGCGTGCGCCCGCTCTTCGGCGTGGCTGCCGCGGTCGAGGCGGTCCTGCTCGTCGTGACGCTCGCCGTTCCCGGGCCGGCGCGAGCGGCACCACCCGGCCAGGCCGCAAGAAAAGGCTGACTCCTCGGGCGGGATGGCCCACGCAAGGCTTGGCGGGCTGCGATCGGGCGCTCCCCGCCTCCAGACGCCACCGCGGCCGCACCGCGCCGCGCGTGGGGCAACCACGAGGGGGTACTCGAGTTGTTGCCATCCCCCTCACATGGACAACTTGGAAGCGACGCTCCGGTCGCCTGAACTGAGGGTGAAGGAAGGTCCATGGGCTCGTGGATCGACAGGAGGAAGCGATGAGTATCGCCACGGATGTGGTCTCCGCAGCGCCGGGCGAGCGCATCATCACCCGGGCCGAAGAGCGCAGGGTCGTCCTCGCGTCCTCGGTCGGCACCGTCTTCGAGTGGTACGACTTCTACGTGTACGCGATCCTCGCGCCGTTCTTCGCGGGGCTGTTCTTCCCGCCGGGCAACCAGACGGCCGCCCTCCTGGGCGCCTTCGGCGCGTACGCTGCCGGCTTCCTGGTGCGTCCGTTCGGCGCCCTCATCTTCGGGCGCATCGGAGACCTCGTCGGGAGGAAGTACACCTTCCTCATCACGATCATCGTGATGGGCCTCTCCACCGTGTTCATCGGCTTCCTGCCGACGTACAAGACGATCGGCTTCGCGGCCCCGCTCATCCTCGTCGCGCTGCGCCTCGCGCAGGGCCTCGCGCTCGGCGGCGAGTACGGCGGCGCGGCGACCTACGTGGCGGAGCACGCGCCGGATCACCGGCGCGGCTACGCGACGAGCTGGATCCAGACCACCGCGACGCTGGGCATGTTCCTCGCGCTCATCCTCATCGGCACGACGCGCGCGGTGTCGACCGCCGCCACCTTCTCGACCTGGGGCTGGCGCGTCGCGTTCTGGTTCTCGATCCCGCTCCTCGCCATCTCGATCTACATCCGGCTCAAGCTCAACGAGTCGCCGATCTTCCAGGCGATGAAGGCGCAGGGCAAGCAGTCGAAGTCGCCGCTCAAGGACAGCTTCCTCAGGTACCCGAACAACAAGTACGTGGCCCTGGCGCTGCTCGGCGCGACCGCCGGCCAGGGCGTCGTCTGGTACACGGGACAGTTCTACGCGCTCTTCTTCCTCCAGATCTACCTCAAGCTCGACTACCTCCAGACGTACACCCTGATCGGGCTCGCGCTCGCGCTCGGCACGCCCTTCTTCCTCGTCTTCGGGGCGCTCTCCGACCGCATCGGCCGGAAGAAGATCATCCTGGCCGGCTGCCTCATCGCAGCGGTGACCTACTTCCCGCTGTTCAGGGGCCTCACGCACTACGTGAACCCGGCCCTGGAGCGCTACCAGGAGAGCACGCCCGTGTCCGTCGCCGCGAGCGACTGCAACTTCCACATCTTCATCGGGCCGTGGTCGCGCCAGTCGGCGTGCGACAGGGCGAAGGACTTCCTCGGCAAGGCCGGTATCTCGTTCTCGTCGCTCCCGGCCGTCGAGGGCGCGGACGTGGTGACGCGCATCGGCAACCAGGAGATCAGGGGCTGGGACGAGGCGAAGTACAAGGCGGCGCTGGCGTCGACCGGCTATCCAGCGAAGGCGAACCCCGCCCAGGTGAACTGGGTCATGACGGAGGTGCTGCTGTTCATCATGGTCATCTACGTGACCATGGTGTACGGGCCGATCGCCGCGTTCCTCGTCGAGCTCTTCCCAGCGAGGATCCGCTACACGTCGATGTCGCTGCCCTACCACATCGGCAACGGGTGGTTCGGAGGCATGCTGCCGCTGCTCGCCACCGCGATCGTGGCGAAGGAAGGGAACATCTACTCCGGCCTCTGGTACCCCATCATCGTGTCGGTGGTGACGTTCGTGGTCGGCACGTTCTTCCTCCACGAGACGAAGGACGTGAAGATCCACGCCGAGCACGCCCTGCCGGGCGCCGCGGGCGCTCACGCGTAGACGAGGGTTCGCGATTCACGTTCGTGAGTCGCGCCCTCGCTTGGACCCGAGCCGCGCCGCCATCGCGCGTCGCCGACTTCACCGTGCGTCGCGTGACGCGCCGAGCGCGGCGCACCGACGCGCGCGCTCGAGAGCGCTTGCTTCACCTGTGGTAGAAGACGTCTCGGTTCCGCGACACTTGCCGAGGCCGCGTCTCGGTTCCGCGACACCGCCGAGGCGCACCGGCTCGGCGGAACCGCCGGCCGCGCGTCCTGCCGGCAATTCACGCGTCCGGGACGGCTTTTGCGCGCTCTCCGCAAAAAATTTTGCGTTTCGACCCGCTGCGTCATGACGCCGCCCTCGCGACATGGCATGAATCCTCTCACCAACAGTCATCGCAGTTTGATCCGCGTCAATTCAATGCTTTAGACCGGCGCAGGGACGTACGAAGCGGCCGGACACCTGGCACGTCACCCCAAGTCGCGATTCCCGTACTTTCGAGGTGGGCGTTTCCCCCAGACGCCCGCCGGAACCGGAGGAGAAGACGCATGGCGGATACGGCAAGAACCGTGAGCAAGCCGGAGCCGAAGCTCACGAAGTCGGTGACCGAGGTCATCGAGTCGGCTGATTTCAAGCACCTCGTCGCGCGCCGTTGGTCGGTGAGCATGACGCTTCTCGTCCTGCTCTTCGTGACCTACTACGGCTACATCCTGCTCATCCCTTACGCGCCCGACTTCATGAAGCAGAAGATCGGCGAAGTGACGACGATGGCCATCCCCCTCGGCATCGGCGTGATCGTCATCGCGTTCGTGCTCACGGCCGTCTACGTCGTCTGGGCGAACGCGAGCTACGACCCCGAGGTCACGCGGCTCAAGAACCAGCTCCGCAAGTAGGCACGAGCGCCAGTCGCACCCCCTGTCTCTGGAGGCACACGAATGCTGTCCCGCGCCCACGATCTGCTGAACTTCGCGCTTGGCCAAGCCGGTGAATACAAGCTCGGCGAGCGCAACAACACCGCTCTCTCCTTCTTCTTCGTCATCGTCGTCATCACGCTCATCATCACGTACTGGGCGGCGAAGAAGACGAAGACGTCCTCCGAGTTCTACGCGGCCGGCCGCAGCGTCTCCGCGGTCCAGAACGGCCTCGCCCTCGCCGGCGACTACATGAGCGCGGCGAGCTTCCTCGGCATCTCCGGCATGGTGGCCATGAAGGGCTACGACGGCATGGTCTACGCGACGGGCTGGCTCGTCGGGTGGCCCGCGCTCATGTTCCTCGTCGCCGAGCCGCTCCGGAACCTCGGCAAGTTCACCTTCGCCGACGTGGTGGCGTTCCGCCTCCGCCAGACGCCAGTCCGCATCGCGTCGGCCATCGGCGGCATCCTGACGGTGCTCTTCTACACCATCGCCCAGATGGTCGGCTCCGGTAACCTCATCAAGCTGATGTTCGGCATCCCGTACCTGTGGGCCGAGATCATCGTCGGCGTGGTCATGCTCGCCTACGTGCTCTTCGGCGGCATGCTCGCCACGACCTGGGTGCAGATCATCAAGGCCTGCCTGCTCCTCGCGGGCGTGACGCTCCTCACCATCCTCGTGCTGGTGAAGGTCGGCGCGCCCACGGAGCTCTACAAGCAGGTCGCGACGACGTACGGCCAGAAGATGCTCGAGCCGGGCTCCCTCGCCGGGAAGCCACTCGAAGCCGTCTCGCTCGGCCTCGCCCTCATGCTCGGCCTCCTCGGCCTGCCGCACATCCTCATGCGGTTCTACACGGTCCCGGACGCGAAGGCCGCCCGGAAGAGCGTGCTCTACGCGACGGGCCTCATCGGCTACTTCTACATCATCATCCCGATCGTCGGCTTCGGCGCCGCGATCCTGATCCCGGGCGGCCAGGCCGCCATCAAGGCGATCGACCCCGGCGGCAACATGGCGGCGCCGGTCCTCGCCCTCACCCTCGGTGGAACGCCCTTCCTCGGCTTCATCGCGGCGGTCGCCTTCGCGACCATCCTCGCCGTCGTGGCCGGGCTCACGCTCGCCGGCGCATCCGCGTACTCGCACGACATCTACGTGAACGTGATCAAGAAGAACAAGGCGACGGAGGAGGAGCAGGTCAAGGCGGCCAAGACGGCCACCGTGATCTTCGGCGTCTTCGCCGTGGCCCTCGGCATCCTCTTCAAGGGCCAGAACGTCGCCTTCATGGTCGGCCTCGCCTTCTCCATCGCGGCGAGCGCCAACTTCCCGGCGCTGCTCTTGTCGATCACCTGGAAGCGCTTCTCCACGCAGGGCGCGGTGGCGGCCATCCTCACCGGCGCCTTCCTCTCGGTGGGCATGATCATGCTCTCCGAGACGGTGTGGGTGCAGATCTTCCACATGCCGGCGGCCATCATCCCGATCAAGAACCCGTGCGTCATCTCGATGACCGCGTCGTTCGCGGCCGGCATCATCGTCTCGCTCCTCTCGCCCGACGCGCAGGCGCAGGCGAAGTTCGAGGACGAGAAGCTCCGCACCTATCTCGGCGTCGGCGCCGAGTAGTCGAGAGCCGCTTCCGAAATCCGAGGGGGTGGGGCGTCCGCGCTCCACCCCCTCCGTCTTTTCTTACGCCGACAGCTCCGGAACGTGCTTGCCCAGCACCGCCTGCAGCTCCGCCAGATCGGGGCGGCGCGCGAACGCCTCGCGCACGTAGCGCAGCGAGGCCGGGATGGAGACGAGAAACCCCGGGTTCTTCTTCACGCGGTCGATGAAGACGAACCTCCCCGCGTCCTTGAGCTTGCGCTGCACCGTGAGCAGGTCGAAGAGCTCGCGGAAGGGGCCGTAGGCGAGGCGAGGCCCGCCCGCCGCCTCCAGCCGCTCGAGGTAGCGGCGGAGGAGCGCGTCCACGAGCTCCGGCGGCAGCTCGACGTAGCTGTCGCGGAGCAGCGCCACGAGGTCGTACTGCCGCGGCCCGAGCAGCGCGTCCTGGAAGTCGATGACGGCCTGCTCGCCCGACGGGAGCACCATGAGGTTGCGCGACTGATAGTCACGGTGCGTGAAGCCCTTCGGCTCGGCGTCGAGCGCCCCCGCGACGCGGTCGAACTCGCGCTCCACCACCGCCCGCTCCTCGGCCGAGAGCCGCGCGCCCTTCCACGCCTCGAGGAGCCACTCGCGGAAGTGGTCGAGCTCCCACCGGTAGAGATCGCGGTCGAAGCTGCGGGTGAAGGCGATGCACCCGCCGGGCGCTCGCTCCGCCGCGGCGCGGAGGCGCGCGAGCTGGTCGATGGCCGCCTCGTACAGTTTGGCCCGATCGTCGCCCGCCAGGAGCCGTGTTGTCGTTGAAGATGGGGGGGCCGCAAGAGGCGCCGGCCCCCCCATACCCCCCGCTCGCTCCGGGGCAGCCTCGTCCGGCTGCCCCTGCGCTCGCAGCGCCTCCTCGAGGGTCACGTCGCCGAGGTCCTCGAGGACCATGAGGCCGCCGCGGGGGTCGTCCTCGTGGAAGGCGACGATCTCCGGGACGCGCACGCCGAGACCGCGCAGGTAACGCTGCACGTCGACGAACGGGTCCACCGCCGGCCTGCCGCCCTTCGTCACCTCCTCGGGCTTCGAGTCCGGCGGCATGACCATCACCACGTGCGAGGCCGGCGGGCTCCCGACGCGCCAGTAGCTCCGCATCGAGGCGTGCCCGGCGAGCCGCCTCACCGGCGCGGCGCCGGCGTCGCGCCCGGTCGCGCGCGACACCGCCACGCGCACCCTCTCCTCGGTCGTCGGCTCCGCCATCACGTCCTCCTCTGGGGGGCCGCTCACCCGGTCACCGCCGGCGAAGCCCACCCGAACCGTTGCGTTGACACCCCTGATCCGGCACGCCTATAACCCTCGATTCCCTCAGCTTCTTCGCCGGCCCGGAGCCCGCATGCCCTACCACGAGAACGTCCTCGCCGCGATCGGCCGCACGCCCCTCGTCCGGCTGAACAAGGTCGTCGGTCCCGACGACGCGACGGTGCTCGTCAAGCTCGAGTACCTGAACCCGGGCGGCTCCATCAAGGATCGGATGGCGATCCACATCATGGAGAAGGCGGAGCGCGAGGGGCTCCTCAGGCGCGGCAGCACCATCGTCGAGAACACGAGCGGCAACACGGGCGTCGGCGTCGCCATGGCGGCGGCGGTGAAGGGGTACCGGTGCATCTTCACGATGCCCGACAAGATGTCGAAGGAGAAGCAGGACACGCTCAAGGCGTTCGGGGCGCAGGTGGTGGTGACGCCGACGAACGTCCCCGCCGACTCGCCCGAGAGCTACTACTCGGTCGCGAAGCGGATCGCGGCGGAGACGCCGAACAGCTTCTACCTGAACCAGTACCACAACCCCGACAACGTCGAGGCGCACTACCGGCTCACCGCGCCCGAGATCTGGGAGCAGACCGGGGGCAAGCTCGACGCCTTCGTGGCCGGCCTCGGCACGGGCGGGACGATGAGCGGGTGCGGCCGCTTCTTCAAGGAGAAGAACGCCAAGATCCTGAACATCGGCGCGGACCCGATCGGCTCGGTCTACCACTCGATGTTCAAGAGCGGAAAGCTCTCGGAGCCGCGCGTCTACAAGGTCGAGGGCGTGGGCGAGGACATGATGTGCGGCGCCATGGACCTGAAGGTCCTCGACGACGTGCGCCAGTTCGACGACCGGCAGGCCTTCGTGATGGCGCGGCGGCTGGCGCGCGAGGAGGGCGTCTTCGCCGGCGGGAGCTCGGGCGCGGCCGTGCACGTCGCGGTGCAGGTGGCGCGCGAGCTCGGGCGCGGAAAGGTGGTGGTGGTGCCGCTGCCGGACGGCGGGCGCGCCTACATCTCGAAGTTCTACTCGGACGAGTGGATGCGCGACAACGGCTTCCCCGTCTCGGGCAACGGCGAGGGGCTCGCCTCCGCGACCGTCCGCGACGTGCTCGGCGGCCGCCGGGGCGAGGTCATCACCGCGCGCAAGACCGACAAGGTCGAGGTCGTGGTGAAGAAGCTGAAGGAGCACGACATCTCGCAGATGCCGGTGGTGGACGCGGAAGGGCGCTGCATCGGCATGATCCACGAGTACGACCTGCTCAACTTCCTCATCGAGGGCAAGCACCGGCTCACCGAGGTCGTCGAGCCGCTCGTGCAGCCGCTGCAGGGGGTGGTCGGCCCCGACACGCTGGTGGGCAAGCTGCGCGACATCTTCAACGACGACAACGTGGCGGTGGTGAAGGAGGGCGACCGCGTCACCGGCATCGTGACCAAGATCGACCTCATCGACTTCCTCGGACACAAGCTCAGGTAGGTCTGACTCGCGTTTCGCCGTTTCTCGTGCTCGGCAACCGCTTCGGA
>WNGF01008788.1_pt1 | contig 11778 bp, 11 predicted proteins | sample 5400641 | NCBI WGS metagenome assembly WNGF01 (sample SAMN13153371, study PRJNA577476) | soil metagenome | isolation source: 80 cm soil or saprolite under grassland replicate 2 | place: USA:California | collected 2016-06-15 | reverse complement strand
GAGAAGTGCATCGGGTGCGAGCTGTGCGCGTGGGCCTGTCCCGCCGACGCGATCTACGTGGAGGGCGCGGAGAACAGTGAGGAGAATCGCGTCTCCGCAGGAGAGCGCTACGCCAAGGTCTACCAGATCAACTATCTGCGCTGCATCATGTGCGGCCTCTGCGTGGAGGCCTGCCCCACGCGTGCCTTGACCCTGACCAACAACTTCGAGCTGGCGTTCGAGACCCGCGAGGAAGCCATCTTCGAGAAATGGCAGCTCCTGGAGCCACCGCCTCCTCTGGGGACCGCGCCGGGGACCGAGCAGGGGCGCTGAGCTGCGTGGCCGACTGGATCGTGTTCTGGGTGATCGCCCCCATCTCGATCCTGGCGGCCGGAGCCATGGTACTCGCCCGAAACGCCGTGCACTCGGCTCTGTTCCTCATCGTCAACTTCTTCACGCTGGCGGTGTTCTTCCTGGTCCTGGGATCGCCGTTCCTGTTCGTGGTCCAGATCATCGTGTACGCGGGGGCCATCATGGTCCTCTTCCTTTTCGTGATCATGCTGCTCGGCGTCGATTCCCCGATGCCGCTCACGGAGCGACTTAGAGGTCAGCGCTGGCTGGCATTGTTGCTGGGGGCAGCCCTGGTGGTGGAGGTGTTCCTCGCGGTGCGTGTGGGCATCGGGTTCGCCCACGAACGGCTCCCCAACCTCGCCGATGTGAACAGGGGCGGGAACACCCAGGCGCTCGCCAGGCTCCTGTTCAACCGGTACTTCTTCCCGTTCGAGGTGACCTCGGTCCTGCTGATCGTGGCTGCGATCGGCGCCATGCTCCACGGCCGCCGCCGGATTGCTGAAGAAGAAACCATCGATGTTCAACAGCCGGCCCACGATGGGGCGGTGCAGGGGCGGTGAGGACGCCGATCGCCTACTTCCTCTTGGTCTCCGCACTGCTGTTCACCATCGGGACCGTTGGGGTCCTGGTACGGCGCAATGCCCTGGTCATCTTCATGTCCGTCGAGCTGCAGTTGAACGCGGTGAATCTGGCCCTGGTCGCCTTCGCCAGACAGCAGGGGAATCTGACCGGCCAGGTCCTGGCCTTCTTCTCGATGGTGGTGGCGGCGGCAGAAGTCGTGGTCGGACTGGCCATCATCGTGTCCCTCTACCGCAAGGCCCGAAGCGCGGACGTGGACGATGCCCGGCTCTTGAGGGGATGAGACAGCGATGAAGCTGGCGCCCCTGATCCCAGCGCTCCCCCTGGCCGGAGCGGCCATCCTCCTACTCACCGGCAAGCGTTGGCGAGGCGAGAGCGCCGGCTGGTTGGCCTCTTCGCTGGTGGCCGGTGCCTTCGTGGTGGCCATGGTGGTGTTCGTTGATCTGATCTCTCAGCCGACGGCGGTGCGCCTCACCCACGTCAAGGTGTTCGATTGGGTGGCCGTCGGCGCGTTCAAGGTCGCAGCGCAGTTTCGAGCGGACCCACTATCGATCGTCATGGCCCTCACCGTCACCGGCGTCGGTGCGCTCATCCATGTCTATTCGGTCGACTACATGCACGGAGATCCGAGGTACGCCCGGTTCTTCGGGTACATGAACCTGTTCGTCTTCTTCATGCTCGTGCTGGTCCTCGCCGACAACTTCCTTCTTCTGTACCTGGGGTGGGAGGGGGTGGGGTTGTGCTCTTACCTGCTGATCGGTTTCTGGTTCGAGCGAAAGAGCGCCGCCGACGCGGCGAAGAAGGCGTTCATCACGACCCGAATCGGTGACTCGGCGTTCCTCATCGGGATCCTGTTCATCTGGCTGAAGTTTCATTCCCTCGATTTCGATGTGGTGTTCAGGGGGGCGCACGGACTCCCCGGCGGCACCGCGACGATCATCTCCCTGCTTCTCTTCGCGGGCGCGGTGGGGAAGTCGGCCCAGCTGCCCTTGCACGTGTGGCTGCCCGACGCCATGGAAGGCCCGACACCCGTGTCGGCGCTGATCCACGCGGCCACCATGGTCACCGCGGGGGTCTACCTGGTGGTTCGCTCCCACGACATCTTCGAGGCATCGGGCACGGCCCTGACCATCGTGGCCATCGTGGGGATCGTCACGGCCATCTATGCGGGCTTGTCCGCGATCGGCCAGGACGACATCAAACGGATGCTCGCGTACTCCACGATCAGCCAACTGGGATTCATGTTCTTCGGTGCGGGGATGCAGGCCTACGCCGCGGCGATCTTTCTCCTGGTGGCGCACGCGTTCTTCAAGGCCCTGCTGTTCCTCGGGGCGGGCAGCGTGATGCACGGATTGCCGAACGACGAAACGGACCTGATGAAGATGGGCGGTCTGCGCCGAGCCATGCCCCTCACCGCCTACACCTGGATGATCGGTTGGCTGGCGATGGCCGGGATCCCCCCGCTGGCGGGGTTCTTCGCCAAGGACCAGGTGGTGGCCGCGGCAAGCCAATCGGGGCGGCTGGGCCTGTGGTACGCGGCCCTGTTCGGGGCCTTCCTCACTGCGGTCTACGAGACCCGGGCGACGTTCCTGGCGTTCTTCGGCGACCCTCGACACGAAGGCCATCCCCATGACCCCCCGCCCCGCATGCGCTGGACCCTGGTGGTGCTCGCTGCTGGTGCGGCGCTGGCGGGGTTCCTCGGGCTCTCGGCAAGCACCGGGCTGATCCCGAAGTTCCTGGTCCCTGTGGTCGGTCCCACCCAGGAGGCGCGAGCCGGACCGTCGGAGGTAGTCCTTGCGCTCGTCTCCTTTGTGGTTGCGGTTGCCGGGATCGCGCTGGCCTGGTTCGTGTACCTCTCCGGGCGGATCGACTGGCAGGCCCTGCGGATTCGGCTCGATGGGGCCAAGCGCACATTGCAGCGTGGGTTCTACGTCAATGATTTCTACGGGGGAGCCGTGGTTGGGCCGGCCAAGCTCGGTGCGGCCTTCCTGGCCTACGTTCTGGACAAGAGGATCGTGGACGGGGCCGCAAATGGGATAGGCCGGCTGTTCGCCGTCTCAGCGGGAGCGGGAAGGAGGATCCAGACCGGCTTCGTTCGGAACTACGCCCTGGCCTTTCTCCTGGGAGCAGTGGCCGTCCTCCTGTACCTGGCGGTGAGGTTCTGATGGTTCACATCCAGGCTACCGTGCCGGTCCTCTCCGGCGTCGCCGTCGACCAGGGCAGATTCCCGTGGTTGACAGTCGTGACCTTCGCCCCGTTGGCAGGGGCCGTGATCGCAACCCTGTTTCCATCACGGGCCCTCGGTCTCCATCGGCTATGGGCATTGGTGGTCACCCTGTTCACCTTCGGGCTTTCTCTGGCCATGTTGACCGCCTACCACGCAGGCTCCGGTTTCCAGCTGGTTGACCGGGCCATCTGGGTGAAGTCGCTGAACTTCAATTACATGCTCGGGGTGGACGGCATCAGCCTGTTCATGGTCCTGCTCACCACTTTCCTCATGCCCGCGGCCGTGCTCGTCTCGTGGCGGATCGAGCAGCAGGCCAAGTACTACATGGTCGCCTTCCTCATCCTGGAATCGGCCATGATCGGGTCGTTCGTGGCTTTGGACCTGCTGCTGTTCTTCCTGTTCTTCGAGGCGCTGCTGTTCCCCATGTACCTGATCATCGGGGGGTGGGGAAGCGAACGACGCGTCTACGCCGCGGTCAAGTTCTTCCTGTTCACGATGGCGGGATCGGCTTTCCTACTCGTGTCGATCCTGTTCCTGTACTTCCGGGCTGGGTCCGATCTCGGCCACACGACGTTCGACTACACGCAGCTGCAGCACCTCGTCCTCCCGGTGAACACCGCTCGATGGTTGTTCCTGGGGTTCTTCGTGGCCTTCGCCGTCAAGGTTCCCCTGTTCCCATTGCACACGTGGTTGCCGGACGCACATACCGAGGCGCCCACGGCGGGATCGCTGATCCTGGCGGCTGTCCTGCTCAAGATCGGAGCCTACGGCCTGATCCGCTTCAACCTGGGTCTCTTCCCGGAGGCCTCTCAACACTTCAGGGCGTTCGTGATGGTGCTCGCCGTCATCGGCATCGTGTACGGAGCGGCCGTTGCACTGATCCAGACCGACGTCAAACGACTGGTGGCGTACTCGAGCGTCTCGCACCTGGGGTTCGTGGTGCTGGGCACGTTCGCCTTCACGCTTCAGGGCATGAGCGGTGGTGTGCTCCAGATGGTGAACCACGGCCTATCCACCGGCGCGCTATTCCTCCTGGTGGGAATGCTGTACGACCGCACCCACACGCGCGACCTGGGGCGGATGGGAGGGCTGGGCGCAACCATGCCGGCTCTGGCCGGTGTCTTCTTGTTCGTCGCACTGTCATCCGTGGGACTGCCGGGGCTGAACGGATTCGTCGGCGAGTTCCTCGTCCTGCTCGGGACGTTCGTGGTGAGCAAGCCCTTCGCGGTCGCCGCCGTGGTGGCCGTGGTGCTGGCCGCGATCTATCTCCTGTGGGCGTACCAGCGGATGATGCACGGCCAGGTGGTCAACGAAGAGCACCGTCTGCTGCCCGACCTGTCCAGGCGGGAGTACGCCATCCTCGTGCCCATCATGGCGGCCATCCTGTTCGTGGGCGTGTTCCCTCAGCCGCTGCTGGACAGGATCGAGCCGGCTGCCAGGCAGGCCGTTACCTGCGTGATCGCTACGAACCAGTCCCCTCGGGCGGGACGTGGGGTCAAGCTGGCTTCCTTCTGCTCCGAGCAGGCCAGGCTGGTACCGAGCAGCGACCTTGCCAGGAGGCCGTGAAGTGCTGAGCGCGGTAGCCCAAGCGCCGGCCCCAGCGTCGCACGTTCCGCTGGTCTTCCAGCCGGTGGTCCCAGAGCTCATCCTCGCCGGGACGGCGATCGCGATCTTGCTGTGGGACGCCATCCGGCAGGAAGAGGATCAGGCTCCTCTTGCCCTGGCCGCGCTGGCGGGCATCGCCGCTGCCGCCGCGTACACGGGCTGGCTGTGGTTCTGGGTTGGAAAGCCCGGTCATCCGGCGAGCGTGCTCGGTGGAATGGTGGCCGCCGACAGGTTCGCCCTGTTCATCCGGTTCGTGCTCCTCGGCGTCGCCGCTATCGGCGTGATCCTTTCCTATCACTATCTGGATCGTGCCCATGAGGCTCGTGGCGAGTACTACCCGCTGCTGCTGTTTGCCACTGCCGGCATGACCCTGATCGCGGCGGCGGACGACCTCATCATGGTGTTCCTGGCTCTGGAGATCCTGTCTCTGTCGCTGTACCTGATGACCGGCTTCTCCTTCCGGCGCCTGGCCTCGGCCGAGGCATCGATGAAGTACTTCCTGCTCGGGGCGTTCTCGTCGGCGTTCTTCCTCTACGGCGTCGCCCTCGCCTATGGAGCCACCGGCACGACCAATCTCTCTGGGATCGCCGGGAAGCTGTCCGGACAGGCGGGTGGCGTCGCGCTCGCCCTCGGCGCTGCCGGGCTGCTGGCTACCGGATTCGGGTTCAAGGTGGCGGCCGTCCCGTTCCACATGTGGACTCCCGACGCCTATCAGGGCGCTCCCACGTGCGTCACTGCCTTCATGTCCGCAGGAACCAAGGTGGCGGCGTTCGCGGCCTTCCTTCGGGTGTTCAACACGGCGTTCAACCCGTTGATCTGGGACTGGCGGCCCTTCGTGTGGGGGGTGGCGGCGGTGACGATGCTGGTGGGGAGCATCCTGGCCATTGCCCAGACGGACGTGAAGCGGATGTTGGCCTACTCCTCCATCGCCCACGCGGGTTTCATCCTGGTGGGTGTCACGGCGGCGAACAGAGGGATCCAGGGGGCGATGTTCTATCTCGTAGCGTACGCGACGATGATCCTGGGGGCGTTCGCCGTGGTCATGCTTGTGTCGGTGCGCGGCGAGCAGAACGTCTCTCTGTCATCCTACGCGGGGCTGGCCAGACGAAGCCCGTTCCTCGCCGTGGCCATGGCGCTGTTCCTGCTCTCGCTGGCGGGGATTCCCCCCACGGCTGGATTCATCGCCAAGGTGGCCGTGTTCAGCGAGGCGGTCCAGGCCGGGTACTGGCCGCTCGTGCTGATCGCGGTGATCGCCTCGGTGATCGCGGCCTTCTTCTACATCCGGGTCATCGTCCTGATGTACATGCAGGATCCCGCGGAATCGGTCCAGCTGGAGCGAACCTCGGTCGCCCAGGTGGCCGTGGCAGTTCCCGCCGCTCTGACCCTTCTGCTCGGTGTGCTGCCCGGGCTGCTCTTCGGACTCCTGAAGTCGGCATCGGTGATCAACTTCTGATGGCCGTCTTGTCCCCGGGGCCTACCGCTTCGCTACTTGAGCCCCCCGAGCCCCCGCACTCGTGGCTGCGATCTACCAGCCCAGGTAGCATCGACCCCATGTCCAGGATGGAGCCCCGGTGACCAGAGCCGAGACCAGGGGCCTGGAGGTTCCCGATCCCGCCCTGGAAGGCCAGATCCGGGCCCGGCTGAACGACGTCGAGGCCATGCTGGAGAAGGCCGTCCGCTCCGACACGGATATCGTGAACGAAACCGCTTCCTATCTCGTCGCGGCCGGAGGCAAGCGGTTCCGCCCGATGCTCGTCCTGCTGTCAGGACACTTCGGCGACCCCGCCGATCCCCGTCTGGTCCAGGGAGCGACGGCCATCGAGGTCACCCACCTGGCCACGCTCTACCACGATGATGTCATCGACGAGGCGGCCACTCGCCGCGGCAGGCCCTCCGTGAACGCGCGGTGGGGGAACAACGTGGCCATTCTCACCGGAGACTTCCTGTTTGCCAGGGCCTCGGAGATCTCCTCGGAGCTGGGCACGGAGGTGACGCGGCTCCTGGCACGGACGATCGCCACCGTGTGCGACGGGCAGATCCGCGAAGTGGAATCCTGGGGCCGGATCGACCAGAGCGAGGACGCCTACCTGGAGGTCATCCGCCGCAAGACCGCTGCGCTGATCGGCACCTCCTGTCGGTTGGGTGGGATGCTGTCGGACGCCCCGGCCGAGACCATCGAGGTCCTCGATGACTTCGGGCTGGCCCTGGGTCTCGCATTTCAGCTCTCCGACGACATCATGGACGTGATCGCCACTGCGGAGGAACTGCACAAGGAGCCGGGCCAGGACATGAAGCTCGGCGTGTACACGCTGCCGGTCCTGTACGCGCTGCAAGACGGCCAGGCCGGCCTGGAGCTGGCTGCCTTGCTGTCCGACGGCCCACCCTCCGGAGACCGGCTCGCTCGTGCATTGGAGATCGTGCGGGCCGATGGCTCGCTGACCCGCGCACGAGAGGCAGTCTCGCGAAGCGTCCGCCGGGCCCGGAAGTTGGCCACTGCCCTTGCTCCCTGGCCGGCCCGAGATGCCCTGGTCCACATCGCGGAGTTCCTGGCCGTACGCTGCGGGGCAACCAACTGATGGCTCCGATCCGACGGGTGAGGTTGGGGAACCCCGGGCGTGGCTACTCTGATTCGTCGGTGTGGTGCGCCACTGACGGGTCAGTGCTCTGAAACGCTCTGTTGATCGCGAACAGGATCGCCTGCGTCCTTGTTTGAAGGCCCAGCCTGGACAGCATTTCCTCGATGTATTTGGCCACAGCTCGTTCGGGCATGGACAACCGGTCCCCGATCTCCTTGTCCGTGAGGCCGTCGGCGACCATGTCGAGGAGCCGTCGTTCCTGAGGCGAGAGGGTGGCGAACCTGTCGGGCACCTCCGGTTGGAGTGGTGCCTCCTCCGGGACGCCTGTTTCGGGACCCGGTCCTCCCTCCTCGTTGGCTTCGGTCATCGACCTCGAGCCCCCAGTCGTCCCTGGAACCTTTGAGCACGAAATGAAAGGGATCGTGGCGCCGCTGGCGCCACGATCCCCCCTATCTCGGCCCGGGCCCCCGAGATGCTTTCACGGTCTATTACCTTGGCCAGGGGAAACCAGCCATCCCCGCCGCCGCGGCCGCAGCCACGGCGAGCAGGGAAAAGGCACTCATCCACGCTCGCTTCATGAGGAGCCCCTCCTTTTTCTTCACCGCGCATCCCCTCATCGTTGGGCGATGGTACTTCGCAGGTTAACTCTCAGTCAAGATTACTTGTTAAGCTCTTCCCACGCACCGTACAATCCGTGGTGCATGGAACTGGCTGCCCGGATCCGCGACCTGCGAGTTCAGGCCGGACTCACCAAGACGGCCCTCGCCCGGCCGCGGTACACCGTGAGCTACGTCAGCCAGATCGAGTCCGGCCGTCGCACCCCTTCCACCGCGGCCCTGGAGTTCTTCGCCGGCCAGCTCGGGGTGAGTCCCAACTTCCTGGCCACCGGAATCCCGGACGACATCGAGGAGCAGCTTCGGTACCGGCTAGAGGAAGCGAGGGCTGCGATCCGGGAGGGCAGAAGCGGCGACGCCCAGGGGCTCGCTGCCTCAGCGGCGGCGCAGGCCGAGGAGTACGGACTCTCAGGCCTGTCCCATCAGGGGAAGATGGTCGCGGCCGAGGCACTGGCACAGCAGGGCCGGTTCCCGGAGGCCATCGACGCCTACGAGGAGGCCCTGGAGTGCGATCTGCCCGAGCGGGATCGAGCACTGGCGGTCGCCGGTCTGGCGAAGGTCTATCGGACCGTTGGCGACCTGGCCTACGCCGCCCAGATCGTCGAGTCGTTCCTCGACCGAAGCCACCGCGGACCTCTCGACCCCTCCCTCACCGCCGAGCTCCAGTCGGTCCTGGTTTCGATCTACTTCGAGAGGGGAGATGTCACCCGCGCAGAGCGGGCCGCCCGGAGAGCCCTTGCTGCTGCGTCGCATGGAGGCTCGCTCGATCTGCGGGCCAAGGCTTACTGGTACGCGAGCCGCGTCTTGGCGGAGAGCCGTCGGTGGAGCGAGGCCCTCGACTACGCCACCAGGGCGACGGTCCTCATGGAGGAGCTGGAGGACCGGCACAACGTGGCCCGTTTGCACAACGCCTACGCGTTCATCTGCCTCGAGGTCGACCCGCCCCGCCTCGATGACGCCAAGGAACACCTGGACCGGGCGGAGGCCCTCCTCCCGGTCGAGATCGCGGCCAGCGAGATGGCGTACATCCACGAGGAGCGAGGCCGGATCGCCATGCTCCTGGGACAGCCGGAGGAGGCCCTGGGTTGGGCCGAGCGAGGACTCGCAGAAGCGGGCGCCGACGAGCTCGAGACGGCCCGTTGCCTGTACCTGAAGGGCCGGGCCCTGTCCGTGCTGGATCGCCGCGACGAGGCGCGGGCAGCCCTCGAGGAGGCAGCGTCGGCGTTTTCCTCTCAGGGCGCTCGCCAGCAGGAGGCCTCGTGCTGGCGAGAGCTTGCGGAGATCGACATCGCCGACGGCGACCTGGCCTCGGCGGTCAAGGCCTTCCGGGCAGGGCTCGAGGCCCTGGACCAGAGCCGGACCCGAGCCTGAGGCCATACCCGACCCAAGAGCCAGGCCGAGCAGCCAGAACCTCCGTCCACTCGCCCTTGCTAGAATCCGGCTTGAGAAAACGTTCACAAGCTCAGGCTTCGGTCGGGGAGTGCGTGGAGAGCTACTTCCAGTCGTACGGGATCGTGGTCGCCCTGCTGATCGCCGGGCTGGGCCTGGTGGCAACGGCGTTCACCGCGGCCCGGTTGGTGGCCCCGCGGCGTCAGCTGGCCGACAAGCTCACCACCTACGAGTGCGGGATCGATCCGGTGGGGGAGGGCTGGTCGCAGTCCCAGATCCGGTACTACATCTATGCATTCCTGTTCGTGATCTTCGACGTCGAGAGCGTGTTCCTGTTCCCGTGGGCGACCATCTTCGAGCGCCTGGGTTACCAGGCGGTGGTGGAGATGGCCATCTTCGTGTTCATCCTGGCCCTGGGGTTGCTGTACGCGTACCGAAAGAAGGTGCTCCAGTGGGCGTGACAGCCATCCAAGAGAGGCTTCCACCGTGAGCATCCTGGATCAGGTCGAGATGCCCCAACCGGTCAAGTTCATCCTGAACTGGGGCCGGAAGTACTCCTTGTGGGTGATGAACTTCGGGCTGGCGTGCTGCGCAATCGAGCTCATCGCCACGTCAACCTCCAAGCACGACTTCATGCGCCTGGGAGTGATCCCGATCGCTCACGGCCCCCGACAGGCCGACCTCATGGTGGTGGCGGGAACACTCACCGACAAGATGGCCCCCGCTCTGAAGCGCGTGTACGAGCAGATGCCCGACCCGAAATACGTCATCTCGTTCGGCTCCTGCTCGAACTGCGGAGGTCCGTACTGGGACTCGTATTCGGTGACCAAGGGCGTGGACCAGATCGTCCCCGTGGACGTGTACGTGCCCGGATGCCCCCCGAGGCCCGAGGCTCTGCTCCACGGGATCATCCGGTTGCAGGAGAAGATCCAGAAGGAAGACATCCGGGAGAAGTGGAGTGGCAAGCTCACGCAAGCCCCTCTCACCAGCTGACATCACCGAGCGCCTTCGGGCCCAGTTCGGAGAGGACATCCTCTCTCTTGAGGAGGTCCATGGGCACGCCGTGGCGACCGTTGCTCCACCTCGCTACGCGGAGGTCGCCTCGTTCCTCAGGGACGAACCCGAGCTCGACTTCGACTTCTTCGACTTCCTGGCCGCCGTCGACTACCGGCCCAAGGACAGAGGGTTCGAGGTGATCTCGCACCTGTACTCCACGCGCCTGAACCACCATGTCCGCCTGAGGGTGGAGTGCGACGCGGAGGATCCTCGCTGCCCCACGATCTCTCACATCTGGCCGGGTGCGAACTGGTTCGAGCGAGAGGCATGGGAGCTGTTCGGCATCACGTTCGAGGGGCATCCGCACCTCGTCAAGCTGGTGCTGCCCGAGCAGTTCGAGGGGCATCCCCTTCGCAAGGACTTTGCCCTGATGACCAGGGAAGCCAAGCCCTGGCCGGGAGCGGTCGAAGGCGAGGAGATAGAAGAGTGACCCTGCTGCTCCTCGTGCCAGGGCAGAGCTTCATCGACAGCCTCGTCCACAACTTCTGGGGCTCGTTGATCATCAAGCTGGTGCTGGTGATGGGGTTCGTGCTGGTGGCCCCGATCGTGGTGATCTACGCCGAGCTGAAGATCATGGCTCACATGCAGCACCGGCTGGGACCCATGTACGCCGGGCGGTTCCACGGGGTCGGCCAGCCCATCGCGGACGGGATCAAGCTGATCCAGAAGGAGGACGTGGTCCCGCGGGCTGCTGACTCCTGGGTCTTCACCCTGGCCCCGGCCGTGGTGCTCGTTCCATACATCGCGCTCTTCGTGGTCCTGCCTTTCAGCAATACGCTCTTTGCCGAGAACCTGGACATCGGGATCTTCTACGTGCTTGCCATCACCGCCGTATCGGTCATCGGCGTGCTGATGGCGGGCTGGGCCAGCGCGAACAAGTTCTCCCTGATCGGGGCGCTACGGGCCGCGGCCCAGCTGATTGCCTATGAGCTGCCGATGATCCTTGCCGCAGTTGCCGTGGTGATGCAGGCCGGGACCCTGTCTCTGGTCGGGATCACCGAGGCTCAGCAGCACTTCTGGTACGTGCTGACCCAGCCCGTCATGTTCCTCATCTTCTTGGTGGCCTCGCTGGCGGAGCTCACCAGGACCCCGTTCGACATGCCGATCGCCGAGTCCGAGATCATCTTCGGGGCCTACACGGAGTACACGGGGATGAAGTTCGGGTTGCTCATGCTCTCGGAGTACGCGGGGATCCTGGCGTTCTCCGGGATCGCCGCCGTCTTGTTCCTCGGGGGCTACCAGCCCTTCCCCGGATTGGGGTTCATCCCCGGCCCCTTCTGGATGATCGGGAAGCTGGGCCTCCTCGCCTTCCTCATCATCTGGCTTCGTGTAACGTACCCGCGTTTGCGTGAGGACCAGCTGCAGCGATTCTCCTGGGTGGTGCTCATCCCGATCGCGCTGG
>WNGF01008784.1_pt1 | contig 11781 bp, 12 predicted proteins | sample 5400641 | NCBI WGS metagenome assembly WNGF01 (sample SAMN13153371, study PRJNA577476) | soil metagenome | isolation source: 80 cm soil or saprolite under grassland replicate 2 | place: USA:California | collected 2016-06-15 | reverse complement strand
TCGGACCGGCGTCCGGCGCCGAGCGCGCGCGCGATGGCGGACGAGATCCCGCCGCCCATCGCGCCGGCCGACATCATCTGCATCAGCATCAGCACGGGAAAGACCAGCGCGACGCCGGCCAGCGCATCGGTCCCGAGCCGGGCGACGAAATACGTCTCGACGAGCCCGACCGACGCCTGCACGAACATGACGAGCACGTTCGGCGCCGCGAGCCGCAGCAGCGTTCGAGCGATCGGTCCCTCCAGCAGCGCGCGAGTGCGCGCGTCGAGCCGAAGGGCGGGCGCGCCCGGAGGGACGACGTCGCTCCGACATCCGGTGACGACCCGCCGTGCCGCCTCGGTCTCCATGTCCTCGCTCTGCTCCTCCAGTTGGATCGCCTATTGCGCCACGATTCCGCCGTCGACAGCGAGGATCGTCCCCGTCGTCCACAACGCCTCATCCGAGACGAGATAGAGCGCGGCACGGGCGATGTCCTCCGGCCTTCCGAGCCGACCGAGCGGGTACTGGGTCTCCATCGCATTCCTCCTCATGCCTGAACGACTGCGTCCGCCGGTACGTGCAGCTTGTCCGGAGTCGCCGGCTGGTGAAGCGACAGGCATGCCGCGATGGTGTGATGGACCGGTGTCGAGATGCCGTGCGCGAGGCCTCGCCGAACGACGGCGCCGCTCAGGGCGTCCACCTCGACACGACGGCCCTCTTCGAGGTCTCGCGCCATCGAGGATCGCCACTGCGGTGGCAGCGTCGCCGCCTGCTTGATGACGGCATCCACGGCGTCTTTCCGAAGGGGAGTCCCGGTCGCCTCGGCGACGGCAACGATCTCCGCGCAGGAGGCGGTGAGGAGCGCGCGGCCCTCGGGGCTCGCGAGGATCGGGCCAACGCCCGCGCGCGCGAGCGCCGTGACGCCGCCGACGCCGGTGATGAACAGGAACTTCTCCCACAGCACGCGCTGGATGTCGGCCGAGACGTCGTGAGGGATGCCGCTCTGCTGGAATGCGCCGGCGATCCGCTGGACCCGTTCGGTCACGTGCCCGGTGAGCTCGCCGAAGGCGATCTTGCCGTCGCCGCCGGTGCGAAGGATCAGGCCGGGACCGACGAGCTGGAGCGCGACGTAGACAGCCCCGGCGAGCACGGCCTCGGAGCCGATGATGGAGGCGATCACTTCGACGTTGTCGACGCCGTTCTGCAACGTGAGCACCGCGGTGTCCGGCGCCATCAGCGGCGCCAGCGCGTGTGCCGCTGGCGCCGTGTCGTACGACTTCACACAGAAGAGGACCACATCGACGGCTCCGACGCTCTCCGTGTCGGCGAGCGCCGTCACGGGGATCGTGGATTCCCCCTCCGGGGTGCGCACCGTGAGGCCACGTCGTTGCATCGCCTCCAGGTGCGCGCCGCGCGCGATGAACGCGACGTCGTGCCCCCCTCGGGCGAGGAGCGCTCCGTGGTATCCGCCGATCCCACCAGATCCAAGCACCGCGATTCGCATGCTATGAGCCTCCCGGTCGCATGGGGGCGCCGTTCAGGCCCGCGCGGTCACGATGGCGTGGAGCACGGCCCTGGGGACGGCGCCGACGACCCGGTCGACGACCGTGCCCTGCTTGACGAACAGGATCGTCGGAATCGACCGGATGCCGTAGCGGGCCGCGAGCTCGGGGTTGTCGTCGACGTTGACCTTCATCAGCGTCACCCGGCCTTCCGAGGCCAGCTCCTCGAGGACCGGGCCGATCGCCCGGCACGGTCCGCACCACTCCGCCCAGAAGTCCACCATCACGAGACCCTGGCTCGCCATCAGGGCCTCGTCGAAGGTCTGCTCGGTCAGGTGCACCGTCTCGGACGCTCCGTGATCGACTCTTCGAGGCATCATGGGGTCCTCCCGTGCCTTGAGACGTCGGCCGGAGCCGCCGCGATTCAGGCGTGTATATGTGCATGCATCTATTACCATCCAGGGCGCACCGGGATCGCCCGGCGCCTCCCTCGCCGAAGCCTCAAGAGACCGCTGGGACCGTCTCCAGTCGAGCCGCGACGCTCTTGTGCCACGGCGTGCCCACCCAGGGATCGCGATCCTCGCTGGCCGTGAGTTCGTTCGGTCCGACGCCGGTTCGAACCCGCTGTTCGCCCTCGGGATGGTCGACGCCGAGTCCGTTCGGAAGGGCGAGATGCCCCGCGGCCATCGCATCGTCCACCGCGACCGTGACGATCACGCTGGCCCGCTTCGTGCTGAGGCGGGCGTGTCCACCGTCGGCGACGCCGAGCCTGGCGGCATCACCTGGAGAGACGCGGAGGGCGCCATCGGAGTCCGCCTTGCGCCACCGGGGATCGCGCATGATCGTGTTTGCCGTGAATGACCGCCGTTCGCCGGCGGAGAGTAGGAACGGCCACTCCGGATCGTCGCCGGGCGGCAGCTCCTGGCGAAGCGCGGCCAGCTCGCCGAGCAGCTCCGGAATGCCGAGGTGGACGCGGCCATCGTCGGTCTGGATCCGGCGCCACGTTTCGTCGTAGTCGTCGGCGGCGAACACGACGCCCGAGGGGCTGGCGACAATGGCGTCGAAGAGCCTCTCGCCCGCCTCGAAACCCTCGCCGAACCCGGCTCGGCGAACGCCGGCGGGATTCAGCGTCGCGCACCGGTGCGCGGCCGCCCACAGCGAGGCGGCCGCGGCCGCGCCGTGGGGGAGCGCTGGACCGAGCGTGCGATACAGCACGACAGGGGCGACGGCGCCGAGGCGCGGGTTGGCCGCGGTGGCCTCGGCGAAGGCCGCGGCGAACTCGCGGCGGCCGCGCCGCGCCGCGGCGCGAAGCGGCTCGAGGTCTTGATCGCTGAAGACGCCGGCTGCCTCCACCAGACGGGCATGGATCTCCGGCTCGGGCAGGGGGCCCTCCGGTGGCGCGAGCAGCGGGCGACGGAGATGAAAGACGTTGTGGGGAAACTCGAAGTTGAAGAAGGTCGCCTCGTACTTCTCGAACTGAGTCGGGGCGGGGAGAACATAGTCGGCCAGGCGTGCAGTCTCGGTCATGAACACGTCGATGGCGACCACGACCTCGAGCGCCGCGAGGGCCTCCCGCATCCGCTGACTGTCGGCGAGCGAGTGCGCCGGGTTCCCCGACTCCACGATCAGCGCCCGGTACCGCCGGGGATGATCGGTGAGGATCTCCTCGGGGATGACGTTGCACGGGACGAGGCCGCTCAGGATCCTCGCTCCCGCGACGGGGCTGACCGGCGCCGTGCGCGGATCGAGCTCGCTCTTGCTGGCGCGCACGATCGGAATGAGCGTCGCCGGCGCGTACTGCGCGCCCGGCTGACCCAGGTTGCCGGTGAGCAGCCACACGAGCTTTTCCAGGTAGCTCACGAGCGTGGAGTGACGGTTCATCTGGACTCCCAAATCCTCGAACACGGCGACGCTCGACGCGCGCGCGATGCGCCGGGCCGCGGCCCGGACGAGCGCTTCATCGACCCCGCTGATCCGGCAGTACTCATGTATCGGCACCGCGGACAGGGCGGCGATGACGTCGGAGACGCCCGAGGCGTGCTGGGCGAGCCAGGCGACGTTGGTCAACTCCTCCTCGACGAGGACGGCGCCCAGCGCCGCCAGCAGCCACGCGTCGCGGCCCGGACGCACCTGCAGATGGAACTCGGCGAGCTCGGCCGTCTCCGTCCGGCGCGGGTCGATCACGATGATCGAGCGGGCGGGGTCTCTGGCGATGTTCCTCAGCGTCAGCCGGGCGTGGGGGATGCTGTGCGACTGCCACGGGTTCTTGCCCACGAACAGGGCCACCTCGCAGCGCTCGAAATCGCCGCGGACGGGCGTGCCGAACATGAGCCCGTTGACCCAGATCTCGCCGGTCTTTTCCTGCGCGATGGCGCTGGAGCGGAACTTCGCGCCGAACGCCCTCAGCGTCGCGGTGCTGTAGGAGCCGCCCAGGTGATTGCCCTGACCTCCGCCTCCGTAGTAGAGGATCGTCTCACCGCCGAACGCGTCACGAACGGCGGCCAGCCGTGCGGCGACCTCGGCGATGGCGGTGTGCCAATCGATCTCCTCGAAGGAGCCGTCCGCTCGCTTGCGCAGGGGGTGGAAGATCCGCTCGCCACGGCCGTTCTGGTAGTGGTCGAGCCGGAGCGCCTTCTGGCACGTATATCCCTTGGACGCCGGGTGGGCCTTGTCCCCGCGGATCTGCTCGAAGTGGCGGCCATCGTCGCCGCCGAGCCGGACCAGGATGCCGCAGTTGCACTCACACAGGATGCACGCGGTCGGCTTCCATTCGACCGCGCTGTCGGTCCCCGCATCGGTAGTCATCTGGACGTCTCCCTGGCGAGGTGTTCTGCCTCGAATCGCGCGCAGCCACTCGCTCCTTGGTGGGGTATGGTTTAAGTATCTTTTGGATACCGGACAGAGTATCGTCTCTATATCTTCGCTGTCAACACGAAAGGCACATGGCGAGACCGAAGATCGGCTATCGGCACTTCTGCCCGGCGGCGCGCGCCCTCGAAGTGATCGGGGGAAAATGGTCGCTGCTCGTCGTCCGCGATCTCCTGGCTGGTCCGCGGCGATTCAGTGACCTGCGCCGGACGCTGACGGCCATCACCCCGAAGTGGTTGAGCGCACGCCTCCGCGCCTTGCAAGGGCAAGGCATCGTGGAGCGGGAGGCGGCGAGCCAGCGCGAGGTGTGGTATCGGCTCACGCCCAAGGGGCAGGCTCTCGCGCCCGTGATCGATGCGTTGCTGGTCTGGGGCATCGATCATGCTCTGGGGCCGCCCCGTCGCGGGGAGGCGATTCACCCCGGTCGGGCCATGGATGGCATCGTGAGATACCTCGAGCGCCGCCGCGTTCGCCCGGCGCGTCCAGCCGCGTGGGTCGTGCGCTTCACGGCCGATCGCAGCTACACGATCCGCTTCGACGGTGAGCGCTGGTCGCGGCAGCGGGGCGAGGCCGTGGCGGACGTCGTCGTCGAGACGTCCCCGGAAGGGTGGGTGGCATTTCTGGCCGCCGACCGAGCTGGGCGGCGTCGCTGGCTGCGCGAGTCGGGGGCCGAAGGCAGACCGGAACGGATCGAGGAGCTGGCCTCGGCGTTCGGACCAGGACCGTGAAGCTCGGCACGTCCGTTCGCTTCCTGTTTCCGACCTCGCCGGCCACCCATGACCGATTTCGCAGCATCCTCGCGTCGATGCCGAAGGGGGCGTTCATCGAGCGACCAATGGGCGCGTATTCGCCGGACGAACAGGCGCGCAACCTGATGGAGGTCGCGGCGGCGGCGCGCGCGGCCGGGCTGGACGCGCTCCTGACCGGAGACAGCCATGCCGCAGACCCCGCCTACGCCGCCACGTTCTCCCCCCTGCCCACCGTCGCTCGCCTGATGAGCGTCACCGGCGACATGCCCATCGGGGCGGTCCCGCTCGCCCCCTTCTACCACCCGCTCCTGCTCGCCGAGCAGATCGGCACGCTCGCCGCGTTCGCCGAGGGGCCGCTGATCGTGACGTTCGTCCTGGGCGGCCGCCCGCAGCAGTTTCAGGCATTCGGCATGGACGAACGCAACCGCGTCGGCCGCCTTTCCGGGATCTCTAGGGCGCATGCAGTGGAGGCGGGCTCAGGACACCTTCCGGCTGTTGATCTGTTTTCGGTCGCGAGGTTGCGGGAACACCGGACGCACCGGAACCCCTCTCCACGGTGAACTGGATGGTGTACCCGCTGCCGCGGTGTTTGGTCACGCCGTACAGCCTGTCGCCGTTGCGCGTGAGCGGGATCCACTGACCTGACGAGCTCCTCAAGGTGATCGTGCGACCGTTGGCGACGACGACGCCCGAATCATTGCTCGCCACTTGCACACCGAGCGAGGCCCCGCGAAATCGACACGTCGAGCGATCAGTCGTCGATCGTCTGGTAGGCCGAGGTCCAGAAATCCAGAAAGACACCGGGAGGATCGGGGGAATCCATGAGGCGCTGGGTCATCAGGATCCCGACCATGCCTTCCTTGGGGTCCGAGTACCCGGACGTGCCCACGCCGCCGTCCCAGCCGAACCGTCCGGGAGTGGACGCCAGATCCTCGCGCCGGGTGTTGACGGCGACGCCGAACCCCCAGCCGCGGTTGTCCCCGAAGAAGACGCGAGCTTCCGCCTTCTGCTCTTGGGTCAAATGGTCGGTCGTCATGAGCTCGACCGACGGCCGCGACAGGATGCGCTCGCGCCCGTGTCGGCCGTTGCCTAGCATCATCTGGCAGAAGGCGAGATAGTCGTCGACGGTCGAGACCAGCCCGCCGCCCCCGGCCGGGAAGGCGGGCGGGCGGCCCCAGCGGCTGTCGCCGGGATCATCATGGAGCATGAGCGCCCCGGTTTCGGGATTGCGCATGTAACTGGGCGGCAGCCGGTCCAGCTTTTCGGGCGGCACGTGAAACCCGGTGTCCTTCATCCCGAGCGGCCCGAAGATACGTTCGCGGAAGAAACGCTCCAGCCCCTGGCCGGAGGTGCGCGCGATCAGCACGCCCAGCACGTCGGAGCCGGTATGGTACATCCACTTCTCGCCGGGCTGATGCATGAGCGGCAGGCGGCCAAGGCGCTTCATCCACTCGTCAGGCGCATGCGAAGGCGGGTTCGGCCCGGGGGCGAGTCCCACCTCCTCCATCGCCTTCTGGATCGCATACCGGCCGGGGGGAGCCATCACCACGCCGATTCCCAGCCGAAAGGTCAGCAGGTCGCGGAGCGTGATCGGGCGGTTGGCGGGCACGGTGTCGTCGAGCGGCCCGTCGAGCCGCTTCAGCACCTTGCGGTCGGCGAGCTCGGGCAGCCACCGGTCCACCGGCCCGTCCAGCCGCAACTTGCATTCCTCCACCAGGATCATCGCCGCCGCGGCCGTGATCGGCTTGGTCATCGAGGCGATCCGGAAGATGGTGTCTCGCCGCATCGGGTCGCTGCCGCCCACCGCCTTCATGCCGATGGCATCGACATGCACTTCCCCGCGCCGGCTGACCAGCGTGACGATACCGGGCACGTCGCCGCGCTCGACATGACCGGCCATCACCCCGTGCATGCGGCCGAGCCGCGCCGTGGACAATCCCCCGGTGTTCATCGCCTGTTGCCGCCCCCCCTCATCGTATGATCGGTCTCCTCGCTATTGCTTGGGCGCTGCTTCCGCCACCGATCTCATGTGCGCAAGGCCCTCCTCGAATTGCCCGCCGATCATCCTGTCCATGCTCATGGCCCTCCAATCCGTCCAGGCGGCCACGACCATCCGGATCCGGAACGGCAAAGCGTTCACCACCGACGGCCCCTTCGCCGAGACGAAGGAGCAGCTGGGCGGGTTCTTTCTGATCGAGGCCAGGGATCTGAACGACGCCATCCGCGTGGCCTCGAAGATCCCGCCGGCACGCCTGGGGTGCATCGAGGTCCGGCCCATCGCGCCCCTGACGCACTCGTAGCCGCGGGCGCCTGCGGTAGGGGGACGGACGGGCCTGGCCATCGCGCGACCCGCCTCAGCCGGGCGCGGTCCGGACGGGGGCCGTTCGCCGCCGCCATGCCTCGGCCAGGCTGCCCCAGATGCCCGCCGGCAGGAAGATGATGAACAGGATCAGGGTCAGCCCGTAGATGGTCTCGGCGATGCCGATCAGCCGGATCCCGAAATAGATGCGCAGGTACTCGCCGAGCGCGATCGTGAGCGCGGTGCCCACCGAGGGGCCCAGCAGCGAGTACATCCCGCCCAGCACCACCGCGAACACGATGCGCAGCGACACGGCGATGCCCGAGAGCGTGTCCGGGTTCGCGTAGGCCAGGTACTGGGCCAGCAGCACGCCGCCGAGCGCGGTGAGCCCCGCCGACAGCGCGGTGATCCCCATCTTGAAGCGCGTGACGTGGATGCCCACCGAGGCCGCGGCCGTCTCGTCCTCGCCGATGGCCTCCATGGCCGAGCGCGCCATGCTCCGGTCGACGCGCGCCCACACCCAGAGCCCGAAGAGCCACGCGGCCATGGCGATGTAGTAGAAGACCCGCTTGTCCGCGAACTGGAGCGTGACGAGGCCCGAGGCCGTGCCCGCCGTCTTGAGGCTCACGCCGAGGGAGCCGCCCGTCCAGTCCCGCTCGGCGACGATGAGCAGGCGCACCACCTCGCTCACGGCGAGCGTGACGAGGGCGAAGTAGTGCCCGACCACCTGGAAGCGCGAGCACGGGTAGGCGACGACCAGCGCCAGGCCCACCGTGAGGAGGATGGCCACCGCCCCGCCGAGCCACGGCGTGATGCCGTAGAAGTTCCACAGGAGCACCGTGGCGTAGGCGCCCACCCCGAGGAACGCGCCATGGCCGAGCGACACCAGCCCGAAGCGCCCCATCAGGGACCAGGCATTGCCGATGAAGGACCAGAGGAAGATCTGGATGATGACGTGCCAGAGGTACTCCCGGGCCCCGCCGAGCGGCAGCAGCGGCGCGACCGCCAGGACCGCGACGCCGAGCCCCCAGCGCGCGGCGGCCCGGCTCATGCCCGCCTCGCGAAGATACCGCCCGGCCGCACGAACATGAGGACGATGAAGATGACGAAGGCGATGACGTAGCCCATCTCCGTCGAGACCAGCACCCCGCCCACCGAGATGACCTGGGCAATGATGAAGGCGGCGAAGAAGGCGCCCACCATGTTCCCGAGGCCGCCGAGCACGCAGATCATGAAGGTCAGCGGTCCGAAGGCGTTGCCGAAGTACGGATGCACCGCGTACTGGATGCTGAACAGCGCCCCGGCGATGCCCGCCATCGCCCCGCCCACCGCCGAGGTGACCAGGTAGAGGCGCCGGGGCCGAGCGCCCATCAACGCGATGGCCTCCCGGTCCTGGGACACGGCCCGGATGGCGGTGCCGGTGTAGGTGCGGGTCAGGAAGAGATAGAGCGCGATCATCGCCAGGATGGACAGCACGAAGGCGATGAGCCGCGCGAACGAGATGAAGATGCCGGCGACCTCGAGCGTGGGCAGGGTCACCCGCACCGAGCGGTGGTCCGTGCTCCAGAGCAAGGTCGCGAAGGACTGGATGAAGAAGAGGAGGCCGCCCGTGGCCAGGAACTGGTTGATGGGCGGGCTCGTCAGGATGGGCGAGATGATGAGCAGGTGCACCAGGAGCCCCAGCAACACGCCCACGCCGACGGCGCCGAGGCCGGCCAGCCACACGGGCCAGTGGTAGAGGGTCACCAGGAAGTACACGGCGTACATGCAGAGCGCGACCAGGTCGACGTAGGCGACCCAGACGATGTCGATGACGCCGAAGATGAGGTTGAGCCCGAGGGCCAGGAGCGCGAGCACGCCGCCCAGCAGGATGCCGTTCACCACCGCTTCCAGGAGGAAGATGGGGGCGATCACGGTCAGAACCCCACGTAGGCCTTGCGGACGAAGTCCTGCTCGGCGAGGTCGGCGGCCCGGCCCTCCATCTTGATGCGGCCCACCTCGAGCAGATACGCCCGGTCCACCAGCTTGAGCACCTGCCGGACGTTCTGCTCCACGACGAGGATGGTGTAGCCTTCCTCGCGCACGCGGCGGATCAGGTCGAAGAGCCTCAGCACCAGGACCGGCGCCAGGCCCATGGACGGCTCGTCCAGCAGGATGAGCTTGGGACGCGACATGAGGGCGCGCCCCACGGCCAGCATCTGCTGCTCGCCGCCCGAGAGGCTGCCGGCGCGCTGGCGGTGGCGCTCGGCGAGGGTGGGGAAGAGACCGTACACGCGCTCCAGGCTCTCGCGGAAGCGCGCGCGGGCCGAGGGCAGGTAGGCGCCCATCTTGAGGTTCTCGGCCACGGTGAGCTGCGGGAAGAGCCGCCTCCCTTCGGGCACGTGGGCGATGCCGTGGGCCACGATGTCGTAGGGCGGATGCCCGGCCAGCTCCGCGCCCTCGAACACGACGCTGCCCGCGCGGGGCGCGATGAGGCCCGAGATGGCGCGGAGCAGCGTGGTCTTGCCGGCGCCGTTGGGGCCCACCACGGCCACGGCCTCGCCCGCCTCGACGCGGAGACTCACGTCCCAGAGCGCGGTGAAGGCGCCGTAGCCCGCGGTGACCGCGGCCAGCGCGAGCATCAGCCCAGGACCACCTTCTCGCCGAGATAGGCCTCGATCACCTGCGGGTCCTCGGCCACCTGCCGCGGGCTCCCCTCGGCGATCTTCTCGCCGTGGTCCAGCACGACGAGCCGGTCGACCACGCGCAGGAGCGTGGCCATGATGTGCTCCACCCACACGATGGTGACGCCGAGCTCCCCGCGGATGCGCCTGAGCATCTCGGCGGCGTCGTGCATCTCGGACGGGTCGAGGCCGCCCAGGCTCTCGTCGGCCAGGAGCAGCGTCGGGCTCGTGGCCAGCGCCCGCGCCAGCTCGAGCTTCTTGAGGCCACCCGCGCCGAGGAGCGCCGTGGAGGCCTGAGGATCCGCGGGCAGGCCGACGAGCGCCAGCACCTCCCGGGCGCGCTGCCGCGCCTCGGCCTCGGTGTTCCGGCGATCCACTCCGAAGTGGGCGGCCACGGCCACGTTGTCGAGGATGGAGAGCTTGCGGAACGGGCGCGGGATCTGGAAGGTCCGTCCGATGCCGCGGTGGCAAACGGCGTCGGGGGTGAGGCCGGCGATCTCCTGCCCCTTGAACCGGATGGAGCCCGCCGTCGGCGCGAGAGCGCCCGAGACGCAGTTGAAGCAGGTGGTCTTGCCGGAGCCGTTGGGCCCGATGAGCCCGAGGATCTCCCCCGGCTTCACCTCGAAGGAGACGGTGTTGAGCGCGGTGAAGCCGCCGAAGCGCTTGGTCAGGCCGCTGACGCCGAGCACGGACGGGAGGCGGTCGGGCCCAGCCGCCGTTCGCCGCTATCGGGCCGCAAACGGCGACGAGGCCGGGAGCGGCAGGATCGGGTTGCCCGAAGCGATGACCTTGGGCCAGACGTGCCTGAACTGGCCCTCGATGACCTGGTAGACGGCGGCGATGGCGCGCTCGTTCTGGCCGCGCAGAGGCTGGCCCTCGCCCAGGAACTTCACGCCGTAGCCCTGCATGGTGCCGCCCTCGGGGATGTCGGTCTCGCGCGCGGCCTTGGCCAGCGCCTCCGGCGACCAGCCGCCGTGCTTCTGGATGGCGCGTGGCAGCACGTCGTTCAGCAGGACCCACATGTTGTTGAAGCCCATCGAGACGTGGGGGGCGATGTTGTTCACGGGGATGTTCGGCTCGAAGCTCTTGTAACGCCGGACCATCTCCTGGGTCAGCTCGCCCACTCCCGCCTTGAGCTGCTTGGCATCGATGAGCTGGGACGCGGGCGGGTCCACCGTGTGGAAGCCCTCCACCTCGGTGCCGAAGGCCTCCTTGAGCTTGTCGAGCTGGCTGTGGCCGGCGCCGTGGCCGACGTAGGCCTTGACGCGCAGCCCCTGCTCCTTGGCCTGGCGGAGGAAGAGGTTGATGTCGGGGTTGTAGCCGGTGTGGAAGAGCACGTCGGGCCGGGCGGCGCGGAGCTTCGTCACGAGCGAGGAGAGATCGGCCGCCTGGGCCGAGTAGCCTTCCTTCAGCACGATCTGCATGCCCTGCTTCTTCGCCTCGGCCTCGTTGGAGGCGGCGACACCGGCGCCGTAAGGCCCGTCCTCGTAGATGATGGCCACGCGCAGGTCCTTCGGCGCCTTCTTCAGCCGATCTGGCGAGTAGCTGGCGATGTACTGGACCGAGCCCACGCCGAAGAGGCTGCCATTGGGCTGGGGCCGGAAGGTGTACTGGAGGTTGCGGTCCTTCAGCACCGCGTCGGCGATGGCCGTGGTGATCCAGAGGAACTTCTTCTGCTTGTCCACCCGCTCGGCGATGGGCACCGCGTGGGCGCTACTGTA
>WNGF01018318.1_pt1 | contig 11787 bp, 8 predicted proteins | sample 5400641 | NCBI WGS metagenome assembly WNGF01 (sample SAMN13153371, study PRJNA577476) | soil metagenome | isolation source: 80 cm soil or saprolite under grassland replicate 2 | place: USA:California | collected 2016-06-15 | reverse complement strand
GGCGTCGGGGCGGGTGCGGGGCATGTCCGCTTCCGGCCGAAGTCCGGACTCGGGCGGGGTGTCACGGCTGGGCGAGTGCGTGTCAATGCGCATGGAAATCCCCGGGAGCAAGTGAAAGGTTTCCGCTCGTCACATCAGATCTGCGGCAGAAAGGGTGGCTGTATGGGTGGCTCAAAGGACGCGGCTGCGAGCCTGTACACCTTCTGGAATCATCAGATGAGCGATACCAGCCACAACTGACGCAGGTGGGGGGGAAAGTGCCAGCGCCTCGTGTGTGTCAAAATTCAACGAGTACGATCACTATTGGACATCCCCCCTCAAGCGGTGGTCACGCGACTCAGTGCCGATTGGCGCGCGCGATGTGCGGCCCCAGGTAGGACGGCCCCACGAAGACGTCTTCGTCCTCGTGCGCTGAGCGTCCCCCTCGGCACAATCTCGGTAGCGGGCGAGACCGCTAACCGGCGTTTGCCTGTATGCCGACAGTAATCAAGCTTGGCCTGGTCCGCAATACCCCAATTATCACGTTTCGTTAAGACAGTGTTAACCGAACGGTCAGTAACTGGCTAACATGCACTTTGCGCAGCTGGAGGCCCATTGGCGATTCCGGGTCACAGTGGCGGTCATCGCGTGCCTTGGCGCACCGGCAGCGCTGGCACCGGCTGGCAGCGTACCTGCGCGGCGGCGGCCCAGGCAACGTCGGATGCGGCGGCGGGGACGGTGGCGGCGAGGTGGCGGATCTGCTGGGATGTAAGGCGTTGTCATGGGAGGGCGACGGCGTACCCGGTGACCTGGACAAAGTCGCGTGTGCTGTGCCGTAGCCGGACCAGCGCACCGGCCTGTCCGACGAGAGCGAAGAACTCCGGCTCGCGCACCGCGGCGAACGACACGAACCGGCAGGGCGACGCTGGCCTGTTTGCGCCGTCGGCCGGAGAGGTCTCTTCCGTGGAATTCTGTTTCTTACGACGATGCGTCCTCGGCCAGCGCTGCGGCCTGCAGCGCCGCGACCTGGAGCGCCACCTGTAGCCCGTCTTCTTGCAGCTCGTCTTCTTGCAGCTGCACCTGGAGCGTGTCCTCGTCGCGCGCGTCGCCTTGGAGCGCGTCCTCCCGAGGGGTGTCCTCGTGGAGCATGTCGTCCTGGAGCGGGTCGTCCCGAAGGGCCATCTGCAGCGCGTCCTCCTGCAGCGCCAGCTTCACGGGGTCCTCCGGGAGTGCCAGCTGCAGCGGGTCCTCCCGTGGCGCGTCGTCCCGCAGGGCCAGCTGGAGCGGGTCCTGACGGAGCGCGTCGTCCCGCATGGCCGTCTGCAGCGCGTCCTCTTGTTGCGCGTTCTGCAGTGCGTCCTCCCGCCGTGCCTTGTGCAGCGCGTCTTCCTGCGGCTCGTCCCAGAGCGGCATCTGCACCGCGTCCGGCTGCGGTCCGCCGCGTTGGAGCGCGTGGTCCGTGACCGCGTCTCGCATAACCGTGTCTTCCTGGAGCGCGTCGTCCGCGACGGTCTCGTCCCTGTACTCCTGGACAGCGCCGTCCGTGACCATGTCATACCTGACGGTGTCTCCAGTGACCGCGTCGTTCCCGACCGCGTTGGTGCCCACTGTGTCTTCCTGCACTGCGTCGTCCTGCAGGACCTCGTGTACCGCGTCGGTCCCTACCGCGCCATTCAGCAGGCTGTCGTCAGTGAGGGTGGCGACGTCCGTCAGCGCATCGTCGAGCGGAGCCTCCGCCGGCAGGGCGTCGGCCTGCACCGCGTTGGTCCGTACCTCCTCGTCCGGCAGAGCGAGGTCCGGCACGGCGACGTCCGGCAGGGCGAGGTCCGGCAGGGCGACGTCCTGCCGGGCTTCCTCTTGCAGGGCGTCGGCCTGTACGAAGTCGGTTCGTACCGCGTCATCCGGCAGCGCGATGTCCGGCAGCGCGTGGTCTTGTACCGCGTCATCCGGAAGCGTGTCCCCTTGCAACGTGTCCTCTTGCAACATGTCGTTCTGCAGCGCCGTGTCTTGCGGTCTCGCCTCCCGCAGCGCCGTCGAGACGCTGCTGATTTCTTCCGCCTCTTCCGCCTCTTGTGTCTCCGTTGTTGCGACCTGATGTATGCGGCGGCGACGGCTTGTGCGTGGGTTCCGAAGCAGTCGCCCAGCCGCCAATGGGCCGATGATGATCAGCAGGCCAACGCCGGCCAGAACTGCCACATCCAGGTAACTCAAGGTGTCGAGTGCGACATCTTGGTCGCGGGACAATGCGACCGGCCGCCACACCTTTACCACTGACCCATTGACGCGCAGGGCATAAATACCTCGCGGCTCGCTGGGCAGGCTCAGGTGCCCGTCCGGACCCAGATGGTAGAGCGCGCGGTGGCCGGATGGAAATCGCAGCTCAACCGAGGAGCCCACCGGCCATCCAAACAACCGATCCTTGACCCGTATGGTCAAACGGAAGTACAGCAGAGTGATGCGCACGGAGCTGGTCCGGCCGGGGAAGAATTTTATCTTCGATGCGGTGACGACATTGCTGCCGTCGGCTGGCACACTCTGAACAGTCCAATAGATCGGCCGGATGTTCAACCCGGCAACGACCCTGCTGCTCTGCAGCCACCACCGGTCGACATCCGTGGGCAGGTGAACGATCTGACCCACGTCGCTTTTCAGCGTCACAACACCGAGTAGCCGCCGGTCGATTGGCCGTCCGCTTCCTTCTTGAAACGAGAGCCGGACCAATCGGTACGTGTCGAACCGTGCATAGAGGAGGCTTTCGCCATTGAACTCACCAGACCACCGGGCGAAGCGAGCCCGTCTTCCCCGGCCGAGCGGCATGATGGGCGTCAGCACATGCAGCCGGTAGGTCGATATGCACGGCGGGCCCACCAACTGCACGGCACCGTCTGAACCAGTCTGGTACGCCGCACCATTGACAGAGAAACGAAAGCCAGCGACCCGTGGCACGGTGACGACGGTTGTCTGCTCTACCCGCGCCGACGCCCCGTAGCAAGCTTGCGAGGCTGTCTGCCGTGCATGGGCCGGAGCCATGGTCAGGACGAGGGCGAGGCTGGACGCAAGCGTAGCGCCGACGCCTGTGAGCAACCGCAGGCGATTCACGACTGGAGTCCCCTCGATGACGCGTTTCGTCCATTAAGGAACAGCCACCGACGACGCGCCGCCACCCCCACGGCGGCGGCGAAGACACCTATCGCACCACCGTATGGCAGGTAGACGACTCCCGTGCGGGGATGGACGGGCGGCGGCGAATGTCGTTTGAATCCAAGCAGCACGGGCTGCCGGGCAGCCTTCGAGAAATCAAAGGCCGAGACAAGGCCGCTTGCTGCCGCGTCTCGTTTGGCCAACGGCTTCAGGCCCCAGTTCTGCTCAATGAATTTGATCTGTGAGCTAAAGTCCAGCACGGTGTGGTCTACGAAGCCTCTCCTCGCATACGGGCTGATCAGCAGAGCCGGGGAGCGGAATCCGTAGCTGTAAGCATCAACATGCGGCGGTCTCACGTGGTCGTACCACCCACCCCAGTCGGCGTAGGGCAGCATGAAGGCGGAGGTGCCCCAGGCACTGCTCCGTATGAGCGCGCCGAGGAGCACGTGTACGAACCACTCACCAGACGCGATGTTGGATGGCGGGTGCTCACTGTCCCCCGAGGGAGCGATGTAGGCCACGGCAGGAAGCGTCCCATGATCGAGATCGTAGTAGTACTGGCTGAGCGCAACAATGTGAGAGAAGAGCCCGGAGTTATCGATAAACCTGGGAAAGTTCAGTATCGGCACATAAATTGTCTGGGCGATGTGATTCCCGCGTCCCTGGTGACGGTACGTGACGTGCGCGTCGTAGTTCTGCACGTAGAACTTCCACGAGACCCCGGCCGCCTGCAGCCGGTCGAAGATCGTGGGTACGGTCACTCCGTACGCCGGGATACGATCTCCCCTGCCGACTCCGCGCGCGCCAGACACCCAATACACGTGGTTAGCCATGCTGCCCGTGTTGGCCGTAGTCCTTTTGGAAGGATCTGTGGTCGTGCCCGATGTCGGTCAAAGCTGCTTTATTGTCGATGTGATAAGGCCAGACGCACGGCTCGCGTGCCAAAGGCCGTACCGGAAATGCAGGTCTTTGGCGGCAGGCCGTCGGCGCCCGGATAGGTGCCAAAGTAGTAGTTGTCGAACGAATGATTTTCCTGCATGAGAGTGATGTAGTGCCTAATCGGCGTCGCCGTGTGGATAGGTTCCCCGCTACCTGCGGTCTCGGCTCTGACCCCACCTGCCCCCAAGCGCGCCTGCGAGGCTCGCCGCTTGTCCGGCATACACAGCCTCGTCGCTGTTGAAGCCGACCGCCGTCAACTGCCAAAGCCGCAGAAACACGCCAGTTCCCAGGATTGCGGCCATTGGCAGACCTGGGAACAGCAGCCAGTGCCTCGCATCGCGGTGGGCACCCGGGGCGGGCCCGGAGCGGCGGGGCGCGCCGTCCGGGCCGTTCAGGGTGATGGGGGGGTGTTCACCCGTTTCCGCGCCGGCTCGCGAATTCACGGCGCCGACGTCTGCGGGCAGCGGCCTCACGCAAGCCTCCCGTAGGCGAGCCCTTTGCTCCAGCGGGGCCATGCGCCTACCTCGGCTTCGGCGCTGTTGTCTGCCCCGTTTGGCCGGCCGCTGGCCGGCCCGGTGCCGACGTCAATGAGCCGGGGGATCTCATCTGCCCAGCCGAAGGTGTCTGAGGCCAGGTTGCGAACGCGGACGTGGGTCAGGAAGCCGGCGAGAATCTGTCGCTCGCGCGCGCGCAATTGGCGGTGATCCTGGCCAGCGATGATCATCGCTGGCGCGAGATAGCGGAATGGCGGGAACTCGTAGGCGTCGTCGGTATTGGTCAGCAGCTTCTCCAGTGCGGACTCCTTGTCCACGTCGCTGAGCCGTGGGCTGCCGCGTTCGATGATGAACAGTTCCTTGACAGATGTCCCACTGCTCAGCCGGCACGGCACGAGCCGGTCGACCGTGTACTTCGGCGGTGGGATGACGATCTGTGTCAGCGCGTTGATTCCCATGATGGGAAGGTTGAGCCGGCTCAGGGCGACGGCGAACGAGCGGCCACCCTTGGAGTGCAGCCGGCTTTGGAACCTGAGCCTGCGCCACTCCGCGGGGGTCAGGTCGGCAGCACGCACCGCGCGCACCGTGTGAGCGCTGATGGTCAGCGGTTTCGGGAAGCAGGAAGCGTTGCCGTCCGCGTCGATGATGGTCATGTCGTCGGAGAGGAACCGCCCGCGATGTTCGCGGAGCAGCCGCAGGACCGTGCCCGTCTTGCCGGTGTCGGTCAGCGCGGACAGCATCACACCGACACCGTCGAGTTCGACGCAGGCCGAGTGCAGCAGCATCCGGCCGCGCGAGACCATGACGAACCGCAACAGCGCCTCAACGATGTTGGTGTAGACGACATGCGGCGAGCGCGCGAGCAGCGGCCCCACCTCAACGGTGATCCGGTCGCCGAGCTGCGCGCGGAAGTTCGCGCCGATACGGCCCAGGTGTTCCTCATACCGGATCACCGTTGGGTCTGTGTACTCCGTCATCGCCGCGCGCCTGCGCGGTCTGTTCCTGCCCACATCGCCCACCCGGACGGCTATGTCGACGTCCTCGTCGGAGATCCATTGGGCCCTGAAGAACTCGAGCTCCGGGAGCATGATTTGAGAGCCGACGGTCACCACGCCGCCTATGTCGTAGCGGTATGGCAAGTAGCGCGAGCGCTTACGGCCCGATGACGCGCCCGCTGCGCGGTCACCGCCGCCAGCGATCTCGCCAGCGCTGAGATCGACGATGACCCGCACCGGGTCGCGGCCCTTCTCCTGCGCGGCCGAAGCGAAGATCGCCCGGTCGCTCACGATGAAGCGGACCAAGAACAACATGATCAGCGTGATGCCGTTCGCGATGAGGACACCGGCGCCGAGCTTCACCAGTGCTTCAAGCACCGGCAGCCGGGCGAGCAGCAGCAGGTTGTTCATGACGAAGAAGCGGCCCGCACGGCCGGCCCGGGTCCCGTTGCTTGCCTTGCGGTAGACCAGGGTGTCGACGAGAACGAAATTCCAGGTGGTGGACGCCTGCGTCGCTAGTGAGGCGCCAACGAGGTGGTTCCACCCCACGGTCCGGTAAAAGAACCACAGGACGGCGGTGTTCACGACGACGCCGGTGGCGCCGATGAGCCCGAACGCGAGCATCCGCAACGTCTGGCGGATGCGGGCCTCGCGCGAGGCGGGCGCCTCGCGGAGTTGCTTGACCAGCCGGACCCGGCGCAGCCGGGCCAGGTGCCGCAGGTAGCTCACACCCTGCCGTAGCGACGCCTTGGATTGCCCTGCGTGGCGTGGCGCGAACTCGTAGGAGACCTCCGCCACCCGAGCCCTTGGATGCCGCACGAGGATCTCCAGCAGCACCTTGAACCCGACCGGGTTCAGCCGGTGGAGATCCACCGCTGCCGCGCGGAACGCGAACATTCCGCTGAGCGGGTCGCTCACCATCGCGAGCCGCCGCGGAAATGCGCTCTTCGCCAGCCGGGTCGCCCATGAGGAGACAAGCTGCCGCCTGACGCCGCCCAGGCCGTTTCCTGGTGAGCCGCCGCCCGCGTACCGCGTGCCAACCACGATGTCGCAGTCGTGCCGCGCTGCCGCACTCGCGAGCGCAGCGGCTGACTCCGGCGGATGCTGGAGATCGGCGTCCATCACCAGCACCCACGCGCCGCGGGCGTGGCGCGCACCGGCGACGACGGCGCTGCCGAGGCCGCCCCTGCGCGCGCCCTGCGGCCGGTGGAGCAAGCGCACCCGCACCGGACAGTTCCCGGCGCCGCGGGCAATATCCTCGGGGGTGCTGTCGTCGCTGTCGTCGACGAAGATGATCTCGGCGTCTAATGGCGCGATCGCGGGCCCGAGCCGTTCGAGCAGGAGCGCGACGTTGGCTTCCTCGTTGCGGGTCGGCACAACCACGGTCGGCGTCGGGGCGGGTGCGGGGCATGTCCGCTTCCGGCCGAAGTCCGGACTCGGGCGGGGTGTCACGGCTGGGCGAGTGCGTGTCAATGCGCATGGAAATCCCCGGGAGCAAGTGAAAGGTTTCCGCTCGTCACATCAGAGCTGCGGCGGAATGGTGGCTAGGTGTTCTCAAAGGATGCGGCTTCGAGCCGTCACCTTCGGTAATCGTCAGATAGCCAATGCCAACGTCAACTGACGCTGCGGGGGGAAAGTGCCAGCGTCTTGCCGTATGTCAAGCGTCGTAGGGCCGGGTCACGAGTGGACATCCCCCCTCAAGCGGTAGGCGCGCGCGACTGTTAGCACCGATTGGCTTCATGTGCGGCCCCAGGGGAGAACCGGCCCACGACGACGTCTGCTTCGTCCTCGTGTCCTGACGCGCTCCTCAGCACAATCTCGGAAGAGGGCGAGCCCTCAACCGACGCTTGCATCCCGACAGTAATCAGGCTCGGCCTGGTCCGCAATACCCAAACATCACGATTGATTAAGACATTGTTCACCTCGGGGTCGGCGTGCCGCTAACCGCGTCTGTGCGGCTAGCGGCCGGTTCGCGCTTGCGGTCGCCTAGCGCTCATTGCACGCCAGGGGCGCCGCGTCGCCAGCAGCGATGCGGTGCCTGCGCGGCAGGACAGGCATGGTCGGCGACGCTGGCGCGCGTACCGCCGGGTAAGGTGCCCGCGCTGCCTCGCGGTGCGCTTGAGCCGATTCGGCGGCACTCCCATAAGCCGCTATGCTGGCTTCGCTGTCACGTCTCCCCGAGCGTTGCCCGGCGGGGGGATGACGCACTCGAGACTGCATTCTGGCCCCGTCGTCTAGCGGCCTAGGACGCCGCCCTCTCAAGGCGGTAGCGCCGGTTCAAATCCGGTCGGGGCTACTCATGAAGCACCAGCTCAAGGGCCTGATCGCCGGTTACGGTGGTCTTGTCCTTGATCATTTGCCCGCCATTTGTCCGTGAGTTCCGCCGTCCCCAGGCGGCAGCGGGCGCAACATTACGACGGTCATCGGCATCTGCCAGAGCCGGAACGCCGGTCGGCGTGAACACGGCGGCGTTCACGGTCGGGGTCCGCCGCCTGGGGTCTGCTTCGAGCTCGGTGGCTTGGCGCAGCGAGCCGGCGGCACGGCACGGGCCGGCCCCGCCGCCGGCGGATGGCTCGTCGAGGTGGAGATTCCAGCATGACCGCCGCTCCGCGACAGGCCAGCATCCGCGTTCTGATCGCCGATGATCAGCGGGTGGTCCGCGACGGGCTGAGCATGCTGGTCGCGCTCATCGACGGAGTCCAGATCATCGGCTCGGCCAGCGACGGCGACGAGGCGCTGCGGATGGCCGAGAAACACCGCCGGGACGTGGTTCTGATGGACCTGCGCATGCCCGGAATGGACGGCATCACCGCGACGGCGGAACTCCACCAGCGGCTCCCTGCCACGCGCGTACTCGGGCTGACCACCTATGCCGACGACGCAACTATCCTCCCGGCGCTGCGCGCGGGCGCACTCGGCTACCTCACCAAGGACGCCAGCGCCGTGCAGATCGAAGCAGCGATCCGGGCGGTCCATGCCGGGCAGACTCATCTCGACCCCGCCGTGCAGCAGCACCTGGTGGCCGCGGTAACCAGCCACCCACCGGACCTGCCCCAAGGCACACAGCACCGGCCGCTTCCCGCCGGGCTCACCACCCGCGAGGCGGAGGTGCTCGCCCTGCTGGCCTCCGGCCTGTCCAACGCCGAGATCGCCGAGCGCCTGTTCGTCAGCAACGCCACGGTGAAAACCCACATCAACCGGATCTTCGCCAAGACAGGCGCGCGACCGAGCCCAAGCCGTCCGTTAGGCCTACCGAACCGGCTTGGCGAGCCCAGGGTCGCGTTAGAGGCTGTCCCGCCTGCGCCGTAGGAAGGACCGCTCGGCGCTGTTGGCGGTGCGGGCGATGGCCGCGTCGTATGCGGCCGCTGCCTCGTCCCGCCGACCGAGCTTGCGGAGCAGGTCGGCGCGGGTGGAATGAAACAGGTGATAACTGTCGAGGCCGAGTTGGTTGACGAGTTCGAGCGCGCGGGAAGGGCCGTGCAGTTCGGCGACGGCAACGCAGCGGTTGAGGGCCACGACCGGTGTCGGCGCGAGCGCCATCAGCTGGTCGTAGAGGGCGAGAATCTGTCCCCAGTCCGTCTGTTCGGCGGCGGGAGCATCGCTGTGTACGGCGTTGATCGCAGCCTGAAGCTGGTAGGGCCCGGGGCTGTTGCGGCGCAGGCACGCGCGGACGAGGCCCTGGCCCTCGGCGATCATGGCGTGATCCCAAAGGCTTCTGTCCTGGTCGGCGAGCAGGACCATCGATCCGTCGTGGCTGGTGCGCGCCCGGCGGCGGGCATCGGTCAGCAGCAACAGCGCAAGCAGGCCGAGGACCTCGGGCTCGTCGGGCATCAGCTCGGCGAGCAACCTGGCCAGCCGGATGGCCTCGGCGCACAGCTCGCAGCGAACGAGGTCGTCGCCTGCCGAGGCCGTGTATCCCTCGTTGAAGACGAGGTAGACGACCGCGAGCACAAACGGGAGCCGGTCGGGCAGTTCCGCGTCGCGCGGCACCCGGTAGGGGATTCCGGCGGCCCGGATCTTTCGCTTCGCCCGGACGAGGCGCTGCGCGATCGTCGCCTCGGGTACGAGAAAGGCGTGGGCTATCTCCGGTGTCTGGAGCCCGGCAATCAGCCGCAGCGTGAGGGCGAGCTGCGCCTCGGCGCCAAGGGCCGGGTGGCAGCAGGTGAAGATCAAACGCAAGCGGTCGTCATGCACCGGTCCCACCTCTGGCGGCTGCGCGTCGACGTGCAGTAGGGCCGCCTGGGTCTCGCGGCCGTAACGGGACGACTCACGTCGCAGCCGGTCCAGCGCCCGGTTGCGTGCGGTGGTGACGATCCATCCGCCCGGGTTGGCCGGCACCCCCGCGGTCGGCCAGCGCTCGGTGGCCACGGCGAAGGCGTCTTGGACCGCCTCCTCGGCGAGGTCGATGTCGCCGAGGAGGCGGACCAAGGTAGCCACGGCGCGTCCCGAGCTCTCCCGGTAGACCCGTTCGATGTCGGCCGCGTCCGCGCTCGGCACGATCTACTCCTCCGGCATGTCCTGGAATGGCCGGACCTCGACCGGCGCGCCGCAGGCAGCGGACCCCTTGGCGGCCAATCGCAGCGCATCGTCCAGGTCAGCGGTCTTGACGACCCAAAAGCCGCCAAGCTGCTCCTTGGTCTCAGCGAACGGCCCGTCGGTGGTCACGATCTGGCCGCCCTGGGCGCGCACGACCGTCGCCGTGGATGCCGGGTGCAGTCCACCGGCGAACACCCAGGCGCCCGCCGACTTCAGCTCGTCGTTGAAGGCGTCGACCGCCTTGTACGCGCGCTGCGTCTCCTCCTCCGACGGCGTGGGTTCCCCTTCGACCATGTGGACGGCGAGCAAGTACTGCTTCATGTCGATTCTCCCTTGATCTGGGCCAGCGCTACGCTGGCGCCCTTCATCCCGTTCACGAACGGGTGCCGCTGGAATCGACACCCCGCCGGAAAATTGTGCGCCACCGTAGGCCATGCGGTTGATACAGCTCCCGAACGGCTGCGCTGGCCGAGCCACTTCTGCCGCTGGCGCACGTTACCAACCGGCGCTCTGGCGGCGCCGCGGCCGTGGATCGCGGATCATGGAGGGTGACGAGGAGGAGGCGGTTATGACGCGGAAGGAGCTGCTCGCCTACTGCCTGGCCAAGCCCGGCGCGTGGCAGGACGAGCCGTGGGAGGGCGATGTCGTGGCGAAGGTCGGCAGCAAAATCTTCGCCTTCCTGGGTCCCGAGCCGGCCTCGGGCGTCGGGCTCAAGTGCGGCCCCACCCGCGAGGTGGCCGACGAGTGGCTCCTGCGCTACCCCGACGACGCGTCGGTCATGTCCTACATTGGCCGCTCTGGCTGGAACAACCTGCGGATCGGCGGCGCGATCCCCGACGGTGAGCTGTTGGAGGCCATCGATGCCTCCTATGACGCCGTGGTCGCCAAATTGCCCAAGAAAGACCGCCCGGCCAGATCTTGACCTGCCCTCAACACCCGACGGCGGTGGCCAGCACTCAGCCCGCGAGGCCCGCCGCGGCGTCTTTGTACGCCGGAGCGGACCCTGTTGGCTTATTGCCAACGCGTCCCGGCGGTCCATGGCGCCGGCCTGAACTGGCGGCGACGCTGCGATGATTCCTGCCTGTTCCGCAACGGCGGGACCATGCGGCGGGAGAGTGCGGCGGGACCGTGCGGTGAGGCCGGAACCGGTGTCCCTGTGGCATGGAGGGCGAACTGCCGCGGTGTGCCCGGCCCTGCAGACGGAAACTGCCCCGCGACGCGGCGCGAGGCCGCGGTTTCGTGATCGCGGTGACCTGCCAGTCACAGTGACTGGCAGGTCACCGCGATCACGAAACGAAGCTGGCCTGACCCGTGGGCATGGCCCCTCAGCGCACGAGCCGGATATGCCGGCAGATCTCGGTGCGCGCGGTGTCTGTCACGCGCTGATCGGGCGCGGGGCTTCGGGCAGCTGCTGGCCGTGCGGCGCCGGGCACGTCAAGAACCTGCCGGGCCGGAGAACGGACCTGGCGGGCTCGGGGCGGCTGGCGCGCCTGCTGGAGCGCGGGCCGCTGGCCGGCGGCTTCACCCCCCGGCCGGGGTCAAGGCCGCCGTGCGCTGCCGTGGTACGCGCATGTGGGCGCGGTGCTGGAACGGCCAGACAACGGCGCGATCGTGGCGGGGCGTCTTCCGCCGCCGCGCCAAGGGGTGGTCCAGCCGCGGACGGCGGAGACCGCCCGGCTGGCGACGTGCTCCAGGGCGCCGGG
>WNGF01012846.1_pt1 | contig 11787 bp, 6 predicted proteins | sample 5400641 | NCBI WGS metagenome assembly WNGF01 (sample SAMN13153371, study PRJNA577476) | soil metagenome | isolation source: 80 cm soil or saprolite under grassland replicate 2 | place: USA:California | collected 2016-06-15 | reverse complement strand
TGCCGGCCGGCAGCGTGTCTCGCACGTGGATGTTGGTCACGCTCTGCGGACCGATGTTGTCGACCTTGATGATGTAGGTCTCGGTGCCGCTCGTCGCGATCGGATCGAACCCGTCCGGCGAGTTGGGTGGGCTGTCGTCCTTTACGAGGGTCAGGTCGACGCCGGTGCTCACGACCGTCGAGGCCGTGGCGGAGTTGTTCGTTTCATCCGCTTCGAAGATCGCGTTCGCCGGATCGACGGTCACCTTGTTGACGATCGGGCCGACCGAGGGCGGCGCGACCACATACACCCGCAGGGTCTTCGTGGATGCCGCCGGGATCGTCCCACCCGAGCACGTCAGCACGTTGCCCGTTCCGACGGCGCAACCGCCGGAGAATGCCGCCATATCCCCGGACACATGATCGAAGATCGTGCCCGTCGGCAGTTCATCGCGCACGACGACGTTGCTGGCCTCGTTGATCCCGCTGTTGCCAATCACCAGGGTGTAGCGCAGCCCGCCGAGGCACGCGGCAGGTCCGAGCAGCGGCGGCGACGCTGGTCCCGCGTGCGTTCCGCCGTCGGCGGTCGTCGGCCACGAACTGGCGCACACCGGATCGGGCGAGTCCGCCTTCGTGATCGTCAGATCGACCGACGGTCGCACGGTGGTCAGCTCGGTGTCGGTGCTCGACACGCCCGTGTTCTTGATGTTCCCGGTGACGGTCGCCGTGTTGATGATCGTCGACCCGGCCGACGCGACGACCTCGCCGCGCACGGTGTACAGGATGGTTCCCCCGGGGTTCAGCGTCCGTGCCAGGCACTTCACTTCGGGTGCGGAGACGGAGCATCCGCCCGACTGGCCCACGGTGCCATCGGTCACGACCTGGTCGATGTACAGGCTCGCGGCGCCCAGCCCTTGCGTGCCGTCGACCATCATGACGTCATCGGCGCGCGTGGTCGCGTTGTTCCTGACCAGGATCTTGTACGTGATGATCTGCCCTGGCGTGACGGGATCGGGACCCGCGCCGTCGCTGAAGTCGGGGCCGGGCGCGTCCGTGTCGGTCTTGTCGATGCTCAGCGGGGCCGTGCCGGAGCCGGTGCCCACCTGCGTGTTCACCAGCGACGATGAGTTGTTCAGTTCGTTGCTCTCGTCGATGGTGTGATCCGGATCGACGGACGCGGTGTTCGTGATCGCCCCGCTCGTGGCCGGCGAGGTCGCGTTGATCGTGATCGTCCCGTTGGACCCCGCGTTCACGGCGCCGCCGATACACGTCACCGTGATGATCGTCGGCGCATGCGGAAGCGGCGGCTCGTCCTTGCTGCAGTCAAAGAGGCTCGTCGTCGAGAACGACACGTTGGACACCCCGAACGGCAGGGTGTCGGACACCTTGATGTCGGTCGCATTCGCGGTGCCGAGTCACTGTCAGCGTGTAAATCATGGGAGAGCTGACGGCCACCGACGTCGGACCCGTCTTGGCAATCGTGAGATCCGGCAGCGCCGTGCCGCCGCCGCCGCTCACGATCGTCGTGGCCGTCGCGGTGGTCGTGAAGTTCTGCGCCGATTTGGTGCCCGTGACCGAGGCGGTGTTGTTGATCGTCGTGCCGCTCGCCGCGGTCACGATGCCGCGGATCGTCACCACCCACGTGCCGCCGCCTTCTATCGTCCCCGCGTTACACGCGATCAGGTTCACGTTCTGCGTGCAGCTGCCTCGCGTGCTCGTGAGCACGAACTGCGGAGGATTCCCGATGCCGCCAATCCCGTTCACCTGATCGGTCAGCACGACGTTGCTCACCTTCGCGCCGCCGGTGTTGACGGCGGTGATGGTGTAGGTCAGCTCGGCGCCCGAGGCGACCGGATCCGGCGAGTCTGTTTTCGTCAGTGATATCGGGCTGACAGGGTCTGCGAATGTGATCGAATGGCGGCGGCGATGCCGGCAAGGCTGGCCGCGAGCGCGACCCGCCACGTCTTTCGAGCCTGGAGAACATGCGACACCATGGACCGCCTCCCACTGACATGAGTAAACAGGTGCCGCGCAGACGAGCGTCATGCGTGGCGACGCGCATCATCACGCGCGCCGCCGTGCCGATCAATTATCCGAAGGGATAGTTTGGCGGGCGGAGGTCGTACGACCAGGAGGAAATGTGGTACCGAGGTCATGGTACGTGGCAGCGAGTGCCGCGCGCCCGGTGACGCCAAGCTTCTGAAAGATGCGGCCGAGATGTGCCTTGACCGTCGCCTCGGTGATCGACAGGCGATCTGCGATCTCCTTGTTGCACACGCCCGTCGCGGCATGCCGCAGCACTTCGCGCTCGCGGCGGCTCAGGCGCGTGTCGACGACGTCGCGCGTCACAAGGCTCCGCTTCGACGCGCCAACGACGTGGAGAATGCACTGGTTCAGCCACCGCCGGCGTGCCCAGATGCCCCCGCCGTGCACGACGCGAATCGCGCCGGCGACCTCCTCGCGCGTGGCGCTGCGCGTCAGGATTCCACGCGCGCCGGCGCTCAACGCGGCGGTCGCCCACTGGTCGTCCTCCGACGCGCCGACGAAAATCACGACGGGGCGCTCAGGCAACGTCCGTCCCGTCGAAACAATGGTGTCGCTCCGCGCGTCAAGAAGCACGATGTCGCACGCGCGCGTGACGTCGTGCCGCGTGGGGTCGGGATCCGGAGGACACGCGAGAACCAGAAGATCCGGCTGCTCCGACAGGAACTGCACGAGCGCATCCGACAACAAACGGTCGTCGCTGACGACGACAACCGAGATGTGAGTGAAGGACGGGGGCGACATTGGACTCTCCGACTTTCGCAGGTTCGGAGAACCTGCGCGTATCAGGCGCATACGTCAAGGTCAATCCGATGGATTACAAAATCGAGGCGTACTTCAGGATGCATCACGTATCGCGCTCGCGAGCTCAACGGTTAAATCGCGTTTACTTTACCGTTTAAGCATGCGAAGCTCCGCGCCGCCAAATAGTATGGCCACGTCGGAGACATGCGCATGAACAGCACCCGAAGGGTACCGTTTTTCTTTCCATCCGCAGCAAGTTCGGCATCTACCGCAGTCTCGCGGGTGGCAGGCTGGATCGGATCCCTGTGGGCCAGAGCCGCAGGACTGATCCTCATCGCGCAGGTTCCTCGACCGTCAACACGGCGTTCAGCTCCGGCCGCTCGATCGTCTGATGCACGCCGCTCGGCCACACCAGGTCGATCCGCTTCACCTGTGCGGCGCGTCCCAGCCCGAAGTGGACTCTCGGATCGCCGGAGGAGGCAAACCCTACAGAGGTGCTTGCATGATTGACGAGCACTCGCCCACCGTCCAGGGTCACGCGAACGATGGTGCCGAGGCCGTCACGATTGGAGATCCGCCCCACGAGCCGCAGAGTGAGCCAGCGGCCTTCCGGGGGCGACACGTTCCGGAGCAGCTTCGGCCGCTCGCCGAGCGCGGTCACGATCAGATCCATCCGCCCGTCGTTGTCGATGTCCACCGCTGCGGCGCCACGGTGCGCGGCGGGGCGAGAAAAGTCGGGACCTGCGTCCGCGGTCACATCGCGAAACGTGCCGTTACCGTTGTTCAGCAGCAGCGTGTTCGGCTGCCGGTAGCTTCGGCTCTGCAGACTTTGGATGTTATCGATCACGTGGCCGTTCGCTGAGAACAGATCCTTCCAGCCATCGTTGTTGTAGTCGTCGACCGGATTGCTCCACCCGCTGTACGGCAGACTCGGCAGCGTGACGCCCGCGGCATCCGACGCGTCGTCGTACTGGGTGCCCGCGTTCCTGAACAGGAGGAATCCCTCGTTCGAGAGATCCGTGACGAACAGATCGAGCCGGCCATCGTTGTCGATGTCCCGCAGATCGGCGCCCATCGCAGAGACTGGAGCTCCGAACTGGTTGACGGCAACGCCCCACGCGGCCGCAACGTCTTCGAAGGTCCCATCGCCGCGATTCCGAAACAAAAAGTTCGGCTGCGTATCGTTGGCCACGAACACGTCGGGCCATCCATCGCCATCAACGTCGCCAATCGCTGCGCCCATTCCCTTACCGAGGTGGCGGGCGATGCCGGCTTCAGTCGAGACATCGCGGAACGTGCCGTCGCCGTTGTTCCGGAACAACTGATTCGGAAGCGGCGCGTACCGATCCGGGTGGCAATAGGTGCGCTGGCCGGGACCGGGACCGCAGATCGGTTCCGCGGCGGGATCCCACCGGCAGTAGTTGACGACGAAGAGATCGAGCCGTCCGTCACGGTCGAAGTCGAGCCACGCGCCGTGAATGCTCCACAATGGGCCATAGACCGGGTGCGTGCTGGTGATGCCCGACGCGGCGGTCACGTCACGGAACGTGCCGTCGCCGTTGTTGCGGTACAGGATGCTGCGCCCGACTCCGGCGACGAACAGATCCGGAAAGCCATCGTTGTCGAAATCGCCCGCGGCGGCACCCATCATGTAACCATCGCCCTGCACGCCCGCTCGATCGGTGACGTCCTCGAATCGGCCGGCGCCGCGATTCCGGTAAAGCCGGTTCCATTGTGCCGGGCCGGAACGGCGGAGCGAAGGACTGTCTGCGCCGTTGGTGAAATACAGATCCATGAGGCCGTCGCGGTCGTAATCGAGAACGGCCACGCCCCCGGCCATCGTCTCGATCTGGTGCTTGTCAGGTGTGGGCGAGTGTTGCAGGAGAACGGTGATGCCCGCCGATTCGGCGATGTCGACGAAACGTGGCGGCGGCAGGGCCTCGCCGGACGTGACGGACGGTCCCCGCGCCCGGCGCGCGAGCGCCCGCTCGGCGTCGCGCAGCAGCGGCGTCTCGATGCCGAGTGCTGCGGCACGCCGGATTTCACGCTCGGCATCCTGGACGCGATTTACGCGCAGCAGAAAGATCGCGTACGAGGCGTGAACGTCCGGCTGCGATCGGGACGCTCGAGCGTCGACCTCCACCGCGCGGCGGAACGTCGCGGCGGCGGCGTCGATTCGGCCGAGTCCCACGTACGCGTTTGCCAGCGCCGTCAACGCGGGTACGTCCGCAGGATTCAGCTGCACGGCGCGCTCGAGCGCGCGCGCGGCGGCCGTGAAGCGCTGCGCGTCCTGGTGCAGTCGTCCAAGCAGCGACCACGCCTCGGCGTCGCGAGGGGCCGCGTCAACCGCGCGTTCGAGATACGACCCTGCTTCGCTGATCGCGCCATTTGCGGCGAGAGCTCGCGCGAGAAGCTTCAGCGCCAGCACGTCGCGCGGCCGGCGCCTCACCACGACGCGCAAGTGCGTGGCGGCTGAGCCCGCATCATGCAGTTGGAACGCGACGAGGCCAAGGAGGTACTGCGCCTCGACATCGCCGGGATACGCAGCAACGAGCCGTTCGAGATCGGGCCGTGCGTCCGAGTATTGGCCCGCCTGGATCAACTGCCGCGCCCGGCGCTTGCTCTCGTCCGGTCCCGAAACCTGCCCGTGAGCCGCGCCGACCGCGAACACGAAAATGAGCGCGTGAACGAGCGCATGACTAAAAGTGGTTTCACAACCCGGCGCGCGGGTCCTGGCCGTTGACAGCCCCACTTCACTCGACGCCCGACAAGCCGTGTAACGGGGGACGGGCGTCGAGCTGAAGCGGGGCGGCCCCGTCAACGGCCACCCGCGAAACGGGTTGTGAAAACCTCGAGGACGTACGCGCGGTTTCAAAACCGGATCGCGGGTGCGCCGGACAGCCCCACGCGGTGCTCGGCCAAAAGCACTGATCACGGGAGAGGCCTCCGCGCCGCGCGGGGCGCCCCCTCCGGCGCAACCGCGTATCGGGTTTGAAACCGCGATCTCCTATTCGTAGATTCACCGATCCACAGATTCAGCGATCCCTAGTTTCACGGATCCGCGATTCGCGATCCGCTGATCCGGGATTCACGATCAGGGATTAGGGACTAGAACTCTAATCTCAATCCAATCTGTCCCTGACGATTTCCGCTGACGCTGGTGACCTGCCCGAAGCGCGGATCGAGCACGTTGGTGATGATTCCGCCGAACGTCTGGCGATTGAACGCGTTGAACATCTCGCCGCGCAGCTGCACCCGCGCGTCGCCGCGGAAGCGGAACGTCTTCTGGAGGCTGATGTCCTCGTTGCGGGAATACGGATCGCGCACGTCCAGGACGAATGCGGCGTTGCCGAGCGTGAACGGCGCATGATCGATGATGAGCCCCGGGGCGATGAAGCGATGATCGGCGTAGTTGCCCTGGCCAACCGCGGCGGCATTGAACTTCGATGGATCGAACCCCGCGAGGAACGAGCGCCCGTCCGGATTGTTGACATCGGGACGATTCGCGCGTCCGTTCCACCCTGGGATGGCACTGCCCGTAAACCGCAGCGGCGTGCCGCTCGCATAGTTGCCCAGGATGCTGAAGGTCCAGCCGCCGACAATCGCGTCGAGCACGCCGGGCATGTCACCGCCGAATCGGCGCTCGTGCCCGAAGGGGAGCTCGTACACCACGGCAAACTTCCAGGTGTGCGTCTGATCGAAGTCGCTGAGGCTGTCTTCGAGCTTCAGGTTGTAGTAGTCGAGCGGACGTCCGCCGTTGTCGCCGCGAAGCGCGCTCTCCATGTTCTGAATCGTTTTCGAGAAGTTGTAGTTGCCGAAGACGGTGAGGCCATTCGCATATCGGCGGTTCACCGCGATCTGCAGCGAGTCGTACCGGGAGTGACCGAGCGGCGAGTTGAACGTCGTCAGGCCGATGCCGTTGCGCGCGAGGTGCGGGAATGGCACGAGCGCCTGCCACAACTGCCCGCCGGCGAAGGCCGGGTATGGCAGAGCGGCAAGGCCAAAGCGCTGCGCATCGGCGTCGGTGCGCAGAATCGTGCTCAGGTTCGACCCGAAACTCAGATACTTCGGATCCAGCTGGTTCTTGTTTGCCAGGTCGCCGACCCAGATGCGGCTGGAGCGCGTTCCCACGTACCCGACATCCACAGTCAGATGTTTCATCACCTGGCGTTGCACGTTCACGTTCCACTGGTGCGTGAGCGGAATCTGCCCGGCGTCCGGATCCCAGTGCGTCACGCCGCCGAGACGCCACGCGGTCAGGTCGATCGCCGCCGCGGTGAACGCGTCCGCATAGCCGTTGTCCCAGTTGAACGTCGAGGTGTGGGCCAGTGGATTCGAAATATTGTTCGTCCCGCCGAATCCGCGTGCGAACGGGACCGAGGAGAATCCGTTGAACACGTTGGCCCCGTAGAAGATTCCATACCCCGACCGGATAGACGTGCGATCGGTCAGCGCGTAAGCGCCGCCAATCCGCGGGCTGAAATCCGTCTTGTCGCTCGGGACGAACGTCCGGTGACCAGTGCGGCCAGGCCCATCGCCCGCGAAGACCACCGCCCCTTTCATGCCTGTCAGGGGATCGGTGACGGTCAGGTCGAAGTTCGACGTCCGGTCGTGCGTCTCGGTTGCGGGAGGTTGGTATTCGTACCGAAGTCCGAGCTGCAGCGTGAGCTTCGGCGTGACCTTGAAGTCGTCCTGTCCGTAGCCGGCGTAGTAGATCGTCCGGCCTCCGAGGCCGAGCGGCACCCCGACACTCGCGCTGTTCACGCCGCCAAGGAGGAACGACGCGAACGAATGCCCGACAAAATTCACGCCGGGAATGCCGGTCTGCGCCGCCGTGAAGTTGAACGTGCCGGCCAGGTTCCCCAGCGGCCGCGTGTTCAGCTGATTCCCGCGGATATCGGCGCCGAACTTCATGAAGTGACGCCCCTTCGCCCAGCTGAGTGAGTTCGCCACGCCCCAGGAGTTGTAGGTCTGGAGATCGTCCTGCGGATCTCCGATCAGATCGAAGTTGATGCCCGCGGGTCCGGCGCCCCAGTTGACGCGGGGGCATGGCCCGTCCTGCCGCACACCGTTGATGCCGAGCAGCGCGCCGCAGGCATCCGCCACGTGCGCGGATCGGTTCGGGTTCACCATGCGGTTGAACGACAGGATGAGGCTGTTGTGGAGCGTCGGCGTGATCGTGAAATCGTGGGCCGTGCGTGCGAGCCACGAGTTGATCACCTGGCGCCGCGCCGTCGAGAGCGGTCCGCCGAGCGGATCATTCGCGTCCCAGAGTCCGCCGGAGTCAAGGAGGAGGCGCGGGCGCGTATTGCGCGCGACGCTGCCGCTGAGACGCTGCCGCGTGCTCAGGACCTGATCGATCTTGAACGACCACTGATTCTGATCGAATTCAGGCTGGTTCGCCGTCGGGAACAGATTATTGGCGGTCAGCGACGTGCTGACCGGCGCGTAGTGCTGCTTCGCAATGTTGCCAATTCTGCGTGAGACGGCGCTGATGCGGTTCGTTGGAATGATGTTGCCGGGGAACGGGTCCGCTACGAACACGCCGTTGACTTCTCTGAGCGTCAGCGGATCGTAAATAGCGCCCCTCAAGATCGGCCGGCCCAGCGCATCGGTGCCGACGACGGTGTTCGTGAGCAGCCGGCTCAGATCGCCGTCGTACATCTCGAGCTGCGGCGCCGACCGGTTGGGCGCGCCATAGACGTAACTGCGCAACCGGAATTTTTCCGCCGCTGCGAAGAAGAAGGTGCGGTTCCGGCCGTTGTACATCCCTGGAATCACAACCGGTCCACCGAAGCTGCCGCCGTAGTTCGACTGCCGATCGCGTGCCTTGGGGCGGCCGTTGGCGTTGTTGAGGAAGGTGTTCGCGTTCAGCGCCTCGTTGCGCAGCGTGGTCAGGCCGGTCCCATGCACCTGGTTCTGGCCGGACCGCATCACGAAGTTGAACACGCCGCCGCCTGTGCGACCGTATTCCGCCGAGAGACCGCTCGTCTGGACCTTGAATTCCTGGAGCGCTTCCATCGAGACGCTGGACTCGCCGAAATGCCCCGCGAGATAAGTCGTCACCGACGCGCCTTCGAGCAGCACTTCCCCCATTGAAAGAGGAAGGAGCGTCAGGTAGTCACGGGTGACCGTCGTCCCGACCTCGGGTGTTTCGCGCTGAATGAGCTGCGGCGTGCCCTCCACGCTGACGGTTTCGCTCAACTGGCCCACTGCGAGCTGCGCATCGAGCCGCAGCGTCTGCGACACCTGCAGCGTCACGCTCTCTCGGATGTATGTCTTGAAGCCCGCGAGCTCAAACTTCACGGTATACGTGCCCACTGGCAGGCTCGGCACGGTGTATTGCCCCGCCTCGTTGGTCACAGCGGTCTGGACGATGCCGCTTGCACCGGTAATTGTGACTGTGACGCCGGGCATCGCCGCGTTGGACGGGTCGGTGACCGCGCCGGAGATGGTGGCGCGATTCACCTGCGCCGCCGCGGGTGTGCCCGCCACTGAAACGCACGCAAGAACAACGACGCCAAGCCAATGCTTTGCTGTCATCGGGGGGCCTCCTGACCGGGGATACTGCACCCGCTCAAAGCACGTGTCAACGAAAAGGCAGAACGATCACACGAACAGCTTTGGCAGATACTCGGGAGCGTCGTCGAAGACAGGCACTTTTCCGGTGGCCAGGTCGTACAAACGCTCGTGGCTGGCACGTGCGGCGTTGCAGAGCGGCTCGTAGGGCCGGTTGCATACATCGAGGAATCCGATGTTGTAGCACTCACCGTCGAAGCGGCCGAGCGCGGACTGGTCGTACAGAATGAAGTAGTGCACGCCCACGCACCACGGCTTCCGGGCGGCGTCTTCGAGATACACGCGGTAGGCGCGGCCGCGGTCTTCCTGGGTCTTCACGTGCCCGATCCCGCTCGCGGGGAGCCCCGCGTCGAGCGCGCCGAAATGCCACTCGCCAACCATCACCGGCATCTTCAATAACGCGACGATCTTCTCCATCTCGGCGGACCGCACGCGGGTGTCGTAGCAGTTCATTGAAAACACGTCGAAGGAGCGCATGCCCGCGACGGCCCATTCCGGCGGAACGGTGTGATAGCGGATGCCGAGATTCAGGTGGTTCGCATCGACGCGGCGGCAGGACGCACTCAGCGTGCTGAAGAACTTCTCCACCATCACGGCGCTGAAGTCGGCAAGGTCACGATCCGCAGGCGGCGTCAGCATCCGGCTCCACGGGCCTTCGCGCACCGCGGCCAGCGTCGCGTCGAAGCCCCACGCGTTCGAGAGCCCGCGATCGTCGCCGTACTTCTTCGCGAGCGCATCAGCGAGCGCGCGGCGCGAGGCGCACTGGGGAGTGTTGAAGAGCATGCCCGCCGCGGGCGTCTCGCGCGCAAAGCCCCACGTCGGCTCGTTCATGAGGAAGTAGCCGATGAACGCCGGATCCTCGCGCGTCGCCGCGAGCTGCTCGCCGAAGCGTGTCGCGTCCGCGTCCCAGCGCGGATCGAACACGTCGGGAAAGTCGCGATAGATGAACGGCGCCGCGCGATCGCCCCACGCGAGCGGCCGGACATACGGGAAGCGCGCCGCGCGCGCGATGTCCCAGTCCGACCAGTTCGCGATCGTATTGAAGCCGAGACGGCGCAGCTCTCCGAGCGTGATGGTCGTCCACTCGTCGTACCAGCCGGCCCCGAACGTGCGGATGAAGTTTGCGGCCAGATAGTTAATCGACTTGCGGCCATCGCCGCGCACGTCGTAGATCTCCTTGAACTGACCGTTGGCAGGCGGCATCCACGCGAGCGCGCGCTCGAGCCCGTCGTAGCTGGCGGCGACATCCACGCGCACGGAGTCGAGTCCGGCCGACCAGAATGGATGGCCGGCGGGATCGAGCAGCCACCACCGGCTGCCATCATGGTGCGTTCGAAAAAAACCGGTCGGCTTCTCGCTCTTCTCGACGCGCGCCGCGAGACCGCCCCACTGTGAAAAGGTCGACGGCCACTTCTGCGACGACGCGGCGGCACGCTGCGCGGTCAGCCGCTTTTTCAGTTCGTCGAGGCTGCGGGTCTTGCCGGGCCAGTCGCGCGTTGCGCTCTGCCCGAGCTCGTCGAGGAGCACGCCTCGCGGCAGCCGCGGTTCGGCAAGACGCGCCGGTTCATCGACTGTCGCGCTCAGGACTGTCTGACACCACCGCACTGGCCGCTGGCCCTTGCGCAGCACCACGAGGTTCATGCGATCGACGTTCGAGAGGTCCACGCGCGATCCGCCGGCCGTGGGCTTCAGCCACGCACCCTCGCGAAGGAACTGCCACCGGTTCTGGTTGATCGCCTCGGCCCGCATTCGCATTCGCGCCTCGGCGTTCGGCAGCACCGCGTACACCAGCGTGAACGTCGGGCCATCCTCCCCCTCGCGGAGGCGCAGCTGAAACACGGGCAGCTCGGAAGAATCGGTGAAGAAGTCGGCAGTGAGAAAGCGCATCTGTGCGAGCGCGCCACGGTCGAAGCGGAACGCGAGGCCGTCATTCTCGCGCAGCGCTTCGTACCAGACGGCACCGGGAACGATAGCGGGGCCGTCCACGCGCGTGCAGCCTCCCAGGAGCGTTGAAGGGTCGAGTCGCAATGGCAGCGGCGCGGCCGCTGCTGCGCCGGGCCGGCCCAAGTCACACGTGAGCATGCCCGCCATGCCTGCGCTGGTCGCGCGCAGAAACACCCGACGCGTGTACTCATTACCGGTGGTCAGTGGATCGTCTGGAGGATGCATGAACGCTCCGTCTATTGAATCCGGCTCTCGCCGCGACGGGGCTGATTATCCGCGATCGAGGCACACGGAGAGTGTCTCGTTGACGCGCGGCGCCTATACCGTTCAGCTTGACGCCGATCTGTCGTCTCACTAAGTTCCTCGCGTCATCCCAACAATAGTGCTCAGGCGATCTCGGCCGAGGGAGATGTCCTATGCGTCGGATTACTGTTCCCGGAGCCGTGGTGATTTCGCTCGCCGTCGGTGTTGCGACTATTGCGCTGGCGCAGACCGCCGC
>WNGF01010480.1_pt1 | contig 11787 bp, 10 predicted proteins | sample 5400641 | NCBI WGS metagenome assembly WNGF01 (sample SAMN13153371, study PRJNA577476) | soil metagenome | isolation source: 80 cm soil or saprolite under grassland replicate 2 | place: USA:California | collected 2016-06-15 | reverse complement strand
CGAGAGCGCGACCCCCACTGCGAGGGCGAGCGCCTCGCTCGGCCGGAACAACGGGATCGCGTGTCCGCGGTCGATACCGGCCGCCAATGGCGTCAACCCGATGACGAGGTAGCCGCCCAGCGCAGGACGGACACTCACGCACACGATCACTGCCAGCGCCAGGCACGCGACCAGCGTCAGGCGCGGACGCAGGGTGCCCAGGCTGCCGATCCCGACCGCGAGAGCCACACACGCAGCCGCCAGCAGCCACCGCGCTACTGCGTCATCGCCGAGCTCGTGGGTCAGCCGCCGCGCGACCGGATGCCGAACGGCCACCGTCTCGCTCGCGGTGGCCGCCAGCGGTTGCAGCGTCCTGAAATCACGCATCGAGTGCCTCGGCGAGGCTTGGCCCGGCACGCCGGCGCAGGTGGTTCAGTCCCGATGACAGCCACGCCAGCTCGGGCGTCCGCAGCGTCGCTTGCACGATGACGAACAGCAGCCCGCCGACGGCTGCGGCGGCGAGGATGCCGACGCGCTCGCCCAAGGGGCGCCCGATCAACTTGAGCACGACGGTGGCGGTGAGCCAGGCAGGGCCGATCATCGCGGCAGCTCCGGCTGTAGTCCGCGCGATGGAGGGCGCCAGGCGATCGCGGGCGGACCCGAGCTGCCGCCGCAAATGAATCGACAGGTGCAATGCGGCAACACCGATCGACGCCGAGAACGCCGACCCCAGCACGGCGAGCAGCGCCGTCCCGTGCACGAGCAGCGACGTGCTCGCAAGCGTCAAGCAGGTCACGGCCTGAAGCACCATCGAGACCAGGGGCGAACGCGTGTCCTTGCGCGCGTACGACGCATACGTGGCGATCATGAAGACCGTCTGCGCGATGACTGCGACGGCGAGAGCCGCGAGCGAGGAGGCGACCAATGCCACCGCATGAGGCGCGCTCATGCGACCGAAGGAGATGGCCCGCGCCATCGGGATCGACAGGCCCAGGTAGCCGACCGCCCCGGGGATCGCGATGAACAGGCCCAGCGCGAAGCCGTGTCGGAGCGCGTCCCGGAATCCATCGACATCGTCATCGGCATGCATGCGCGACAACCGCGGGAGCAGCGAAAGCGCCACGGGTGTGGCGCCAAGCGCGATGGCCAGGAAGTAGAAGTTGAGTGCTATCTGGAACGCGACGACGCCGCCCTCCACGCGGTCGGCCAGCGCGAGGACGGTCAGCACCTGCAGGGCGAGCAGGCCGGCCTGTGCCAGTGACGGAAGCGCCCGGCGCACCACGACGCGGACCTCGGGATCGCGCCAGCCAGCACGTGGGACGAGCGTTGCGCCCGCCCGGTTGGCTCCCCACCACTGCGTGGCGGCATGCAGCGCGACGGCTCCCGTCGTGCCAAGTCCCAACAGCAGGAGCTCTGCCCTCGACACGTCGGCGACTTTGGTGCCGGTGCCGAACAGGGCAGCGCATGTGCCGAGCACGGCGATGATCCCGATGTTCTCCAATGCGGGTGCCGCTGCCGCGAGCGCGAAACGCTGCCGAGCGTTCATCGCCGACGTGGCGGCACCGACGACGCCGTACAGGAAGACCTGCGGCACGAACATCAGGATCAGCCAGAAGCCGACCCCCACCTGAGCGTGCGCATCGCCACCGGACGCGGTGCCACCGAGCGTCGCCAGCTTGAGGACCAGCGGCCCGAGCAGGATCGCGAGGGGAAGGACGGCCAGCAGCGCAACCAGTGTCAGGCCCAGAAACCCACCGACGACGCGCTCGGATGCCTCGCGGTCGCCCGCGTCGATATGCCGGACGAGCGCTGGCACGAGAAGTGACGAGAACATGGAGCCAGCGAGGAATCCGAAGTAGATGAGATTGGGCAGCGCGTTCGTGAACTGGTAGGCGTTGCCGAAGAACGTCGGGCCGAGCACCGCGCCGATTGCCGCGATCTTGAATACTCCGGTCGCCCGGCTGACAAGCGTCCAAGCAGCAAGCGTGATCGAATCGCCTGCTGTACCGCTGTCTCTGAGGCCGTGCGTGGCATCCGTCTCGGTGGGGGCAACCGTCATCGCGCTCCGCGAGTGTTGAGCACCGCGGGCACGGTCTTGGCGAGAATGGCGAGGTCGAGCAAGAAGCTCTGCCGTCGGACGTACTCGAGATCCAGACGCAGACCGTCGAGCATCGTAAGTGTGTTTCGGCCGCTGGTTTGCCACAGGCCCGTCACCCCCGGAGCTGCAAGAAATCGAGCGAGGTGCGCAGCTGTGAACAGCTCCGCCTCCCACGGCAGTGCAGGCCGCGGTCCCACCAGCGACATATCGCCGCGGACGACGTTGACCAACTGCGGTAGCTCGTCGAGGCTGGTGCGCCGCAGCAGACGGCCGATTCGCGTGACCCGCGGGTCAGCGTCGAGCTTGTAAAGGCCCGATGCACCTCCAGGGCGCGCTGGCTCGTCGGTGAGCAGCTTGCGTACGTACTCGCGATGAATGTCGTCGGAACAGTCGGCCTGCATCGTGCGGAACTTGTACATCACGAACGGGTGGCCGAGACGGCCGATCCGCATCTGCCGGAATATTGCGCCGCCCGGTGTCGTCGTGCGAACCAACACCCAGCTGATCACTAGGACCGGCGACAGCAGGCACAGCAGCAGCGACGCCACGATGACGTCGAAGATTCGTTTGCCGACGCGCTGATTCGTGGCTGCCGGCAGCGCGATAGACGCGGTCCGCAGAGGGAGGTCGCTAGCGGTCACGATCGTCTCGCCTGCCACTGAGGGACACCACCTGCGCCGGCTCCGGGAGCGTCCGCCGGTAGCGACTGGCCGAGTCGCTCATGGCCTCGACTCGCTTCTCGATGGACCTCAGGTCGTCGACGCGACCCCGCACGACGGCGGGGTTCCCGAAAGCGACGGACCCCTCCGGAATGTCGAACACGACGACGGCGCCAGCGCCGATCAGGCAGCCGGCACCGATTCGTACGAACGGAAGGACCGTTGCGTTGATGCCGATCTGCGCGCCGCGGCCGATCGAGGGTCCGGACATGACGCGCGCAGAGGCCTCCTGGCCCGGGTACAGGTCGTTGGCGATCGTGACGCCGGGCGCGAGGAATGCGTCGTCCTCGATGTCGGTGTACTGGGCGATGTAGCAGTTCGAGTGGATCTTGACCCGGTTGCCGATGCGGCATCCATAGTCGACGACGGTGTTGCTCCACACCGAAACGTCGTCGCCGATCGTGCACTCCTCGCGGATCACGACGTTGTGCCCGGTCTGGAGCCCGTCGCCGATGCGTGAGCCGAGGTAGACCGCGCTGCCACTGCGGACGTGGGCATTCCTGCCGATGATTAGACCCGAGGCCGCGACGCGCGCAGTCGGGTATCCGATGACCGCCGTGACGTCAGCATGCATGTCGGCCCCGACCGACACCTCAGGCACCGACGGCCTCGCGTGCGCTCAGCATCTGCGCGACGGCTCCCGCCGCGTCGCACACAGCGGCGATTTGCTCCGCACGCATGTGCGGGAACATCGGCAGCGAGAGCACCTCGGCAGCGGCGCTCTCGGCGACGGGCAGCGGATCCGGCGCGAGGTGCTCGTAGGGGTACATGCAATGGATCGGCGTCGGATAGTGCACACCGGTCTGGATGCCCAGCGAGTCACACAGCGCCTGGACTTCACTTCGCCGCGGCACACGGACTACGGCCACGTGGTAGACGCCACGGGAGTGCGGACCCTCGTCGACCATGGGCAGCCCGACCGCTCCGAATGCGTCGCGGTAGCGCGAAGCGATTCGCCGCCGAGCGGCGTTCCACTCGTCCAGGACGGCCAACTTGGCGCTCAACACGGCAGCTTGCAGCGCGTCGAGGCGGCTGTTGGTGCCGACGAGAGTGTGGATGCAGTGCGAGCCGTCCGAGCGTCCGTGATCCCGAAGCGACCGGACGCGCGACGCGAGCCGTGCATCCGAGGTGACCACCGCGCCCGCGTCGCCGAACGCACCGAGGTTCTTGCCTGGATAGAAGCTGAAGCAGCCCGCGCGGCCAAACGAGCCGGCTGGCCGCCCACGCCACGTCGCTCCGTGCGCCTGCGCGGCATCCTCGATCAGCGCTAATCCCAGCCTGCTCGTCATCGCCTCCAGTTCGTCCATCTCGGCCATCTGTCCGTACAGGTGAACGACGATGACTGCTCTGGTTCGGCTGGTCACTGCGGCTTCGGCGGATTCGGCCGTCATCAGCAGGGTCCACGGATCCACGTCGGCGAAACGCACCGTGGCCCCGGCGAGAGCGACGGCCTCCGCCGTCGCGACGAACGAGTTCGCCGGCACGACCACCTCATCGCCCCGTCCGATGCCGAGCGCGCGCAGCGTCAGGTGGATGGCGTCGGTCCCGTTGGCGACGCCGACGGCCGCAGCACAGCCGCAGTAGGTGGCGAAGTCCGCCTCGAAGCGTTCGACGATCTCACCGCCGACGAACCTGCCCGAGTCCAGGATCTCCGACCACATCTGGGTGACGGTCGCGCGCACGTCGCGAGTCGTCGCGCCCATGTCGAGGAAGGGCACCGGGTCTGTCATTGGGTAGCCACCGCCCCTCATTGGACGGCCGGCACGGCGGCACCGTGACCGCCGTGCCAGCCGTTTCCCGACGGCGCGACCCCGGGGTGGTCGCGCAACCACGGTCTGGATTTGCTCACTCGCGCGGTAGCCCGCAGCGGGAGGACGTCCGTGTCGACCGCCAGCTCGTCGAGTCGCACCGGTCGGTCCAACTGCAGGGACAGCTCTGCCGCCTCGAGCACCTCGACAACCGCGAGGCCGTTGCGGCCGTCGGTCTGCGGGGTCGCGTCCGTCGTGATGCACTCGGCGAAATGCTTGTCCTGCACGCTGAGCGGCTCGTCCGCCGCGATGAAGGGCGACATGATGTCGCCGTAGCGATACGACATCGGCGGACGGGTCAGGTCGTCCCCGCTCACCGACGGGCAGACGCCCTTGTCGAGGATGCGGATGCGCTCCTCGGTGGCGAGGTCGTTGTAGACGGCCATCTTCTCGCTGCCCACGGCAGTGACCCGGCGGACCTTGCACGGATCCAGCCAGCTGACGTGGATGTTCGCCGACAGGCGGCGGTCCTCGTAGAACAAGCGCAGGTATGCGACATCCTCGAACCGCGGGTGCGCGTGGCGCGACGCCCACGCCTGCACCGCGACGGGTTGCTCGCCGAGGACGTGGTTAATGATCGACACGTCGTGCGGCGCGAGGTCGAAGATCACGTTCACGTCGCTCTGGTACAGCCCGAGGTTCAGGCGGGCCGAGTCGATGTAGTACACCTCGCCCAGCACCCGCGACTGGACGAGCTCGCGGAGCTTCCATACCGCGGGGTTGTACTCGAAGGTATGGCCGGTCATGAGCGTCACGCCGGCCCGCGCGGCCGCCGAGATCAGCTGTCGGGCGCCGCCCGTCGTCGGGGCGAGCGGCTTCTCGACCAGGACGTGTTTGCCCGCATCGATCGCCTGCAGGGCCACTGCGACGTGCGCGCTCGGCGGGGTCGCGACGACGACGGCATCGATGTGCGGCAGCGCGGCGCGCAAGGTCGAAAAGGTGCGTGCGCTCGGATAGGCCCGGGCCAGGCTGGCCAGCCGCGATTGCTCGGCGTCGACCAGGACCACCTCGTCAACCCCGTCGATGGAGTGAAGCACGCGGACGTGCTTGGAGCCCCAGTAGCCACAACCGACCACAGCGATCCGCAGTCCAGCGGTACCCGTCATCGTGTCGACACTCCCCCGAACCAGTCGAGGCTCACTGATCCCGCCTCGCACGGCCGTGTCGGCCGGCGCTGAGCCGGTCGGCGAGGGCGTGCCTGTCAGGCGGGGCGTCGCGCTCGGCCGGGTGATCGGCCGGGGTGGCCGCTGGCCGGGAACGACGCGTGCGCAACGTAGCCCGACGCTGAATCACGGCACATCATCAAGTTGCACTAGTTCAAGTCATCGGATTGCGGGGGGGAAGGAAACCCGCGAGCCGCCGGGGCGCGACGCCTACGGTTGGCCCGGTCCTGGGCAGCCGTACGTCGGGTGGCACGCCGGCCGGGTTCGCAGCCAGTCCGCCCTGAGCCAGGTGAAGTCAGCCAGCGACTCGTGGACGCGCGCGATGTAGCCCTGCGCGGCGACGGTTTGCCATGCTCCGGCATACCACCCGCCGACGCATCCCCAGATGTCGCCCGCGACATAGGCGCCGGTGTTTGCGAGCCAGCGCTCCCAGCCGTTGTAACAGCCGCGCAGATGCGCGGCGAGGTAGTCGAGTGCGAACGCCGTCGATTGGCGGACGAATGGGAACGTGCCGTTCTGGTTGCCGGGCATGTTGCCCCACGATGGGGCCTGCCAGGACTTCACGCCGGCGATGGAGAACGTCGCCGGGCAGCGGCCCGGTCCGTAGTCCACCTGGTAGTCATGGCCGTATTCGGCGATGGCTTCGCAGTACACGGCCGCGCCGGGCGTGTCCGGCGGTATCAGGTCGCCCGATCCCCAGTTCTCGACCGGCCGGCCTGAGAAATACGTCTCGTACTGGTACCACGTGGACTCGCGCACTGCGATCGCGCGCAGGATGTCGTCGGGCAGTCCCCACTTGCAGGCGGCCCACTGGATGATCTCGTCCGTCGTGCCGGTGAACAGCCCATCCACGCGCTGCAACAACCAGCTGTCCCAGCGCGGGTCTTCGCTGCCGTTACCGGAGACCGGCCGTGCGGCGAATGCCCGGTGCACAGCGCCCGCGGCCGGCATGACGTGGTTGGGCGTGTAGTTGTCCGGTCGGGGCTCCCACGTCGAGCGGTGGACCCGATTGGCGCAGGTCTCGTCGCCTGGCAACCTAGTCCACATGCCTACCGGCTGCAGCGTGAAGTAACCGCCCTTCGGCGGCGGCCTCGATCCCGTCACTTCAGCCCCACCCGTCCGCATCTTGCTTGCCTGGCTGTCGCGGACCCAGAGCACGACCGCCACGACCGCGGGCACGAGAGCCACGACCGATGCGATCGCGATGAATCCGCGTATCCGGCTAAGGCCGACGTCGCGCCCGTAAGGAGAGGGGCGACCGAGATGACGTGGCCGCATTCCAGCTCCATCCGTGTTAGCTCGACGGCGCGGGTCCCCGATAGTGCAACCTGGAAAGCAATGCTGGCAAGCTCGGCGCGAGTTAGGTACCGGTTCTATATACCTTGTCCCGCTGTAATCAACGAGTTTCTCGTAGTTACTTGCGGTGTGGTTTCGACACGTCTACGGTCTGCCCTACTTCACGCCACGCTGTGTCATGCAGGACGGCTGTTTCGCTCGTTGGCCCGTCTCGGACCGGCATCGGACAGCCATGGCGACGGGTGGCGCATTGACCCAACGTGGGGGGTTGGTCATGGAATCTAGCCACTAGAGCGCCATCGGTCCTCGCTTGCAAGGGATCCGCGCCTATTCGTCAACGCCGGCGGCGTAGCCGCTTCGTCTTGCCGGGCGCCTTCTGGATCGCTGCTGCTTGCCATCGGGCGGTCGGCGACGCGCCGAACAACCACTCGTGAAGAGCACCAGCGTTGCAGGAACGTGCGCTCGGACGATCTCCGCGTAACGCGTCACCTGATCGTGCAGCGGCACGCCCCGGCGAGCTACCCGTACGAGGCCCTACCAACAGGAGGTGGGCACTCATGAGCGCGGCCGCGAGATCAGTGCCCGACATCGGCCAGACGAGCGTGCAGCAGCGCCCGGTTGGCACGTCGCGAGCCACTAAGGCTCCGGGCGAAACGGCTGATCGACAGGCGGCGGTATACCGCCACCAGGTGGCACATGACATTCGCCATGAGCTCGGCACGATCATGATGCTCGAGGCGGCGTTGATGACGTCGAAGGACCTGGGACAGGAGAGTCGCGGCCGGGTGCTGCAACTCATCGCTGAGTCGCATTGGCTCGACGAGCTGATTCGCGCGTACGACGCTGTCCCTGGCTGTGGCGATACGAACGGGCCTGTCCGGCTCGACGAGCTCGTCACCGACATCGTCCGCCCGATCCAATTGTCCGGTGCCGCGGAGGTCAGCGTGCACGCCGAGGCGGTTTCCGTGCAGCTTGACCGGCTCTCGCTGTGGCGGGCGGTGCGCAACGTCCTTTGCAACGCGCTCGACGCCGCCGGCCCGCACGGCAGGCTGACTGCGAACGTGTCATCCGTCGACGGCTTCGCCGCAATCGACTTCGACGACGACGGGCCTGGGTTCGAGCATGACGACTCGACGAGGACGTCGCACGGGCTGTCCATCGTCGAGGAGTTCGTCGATTCATGCGGTGGCCGCATCGAGATCGGCCGAAGCGAGCAAGGCGGTTGCCGGGTGCGCATGCTCCTTCCGGAACATGACGCAGTACAATCGGGATCGGTGCAGCGTGCGCATTGTGCTCTGTGACCGCCACGTCTCCTTCGCCGAGTCGCTGGCCTACGTTCTCACGGTGCGTGGTCACGACGTCGTCGGAGTGGTCCACCGGATAAGTGACGCCACCGCGATCGTGGCTGACGAACCTGTCGATGTCTGCCTGGTCGACGTCGACGACCCGGATCGGCTCGATGATCTGCACGCCCTGTGCCGCGCTGTGGGCGACGCTCCGGTCGTCCTGCTAGCTGCGGACGTGGATCCGGACGTGCAGTCGCGCGTCGTGAAGGCAGGCGTGCGCGCTGTCGTCGCCAAGCGGCAGAGCCTGAGCCATGTCCTGCGGGTACTCGACGGTGTGCTGTCGGGCGAGCGCGTTCTAAGCGCCACCGCGCCGCGTGGCAGATCGTCCGGCCAAGGTCGGCAGCGAAGCGAAGGCCAGCGGCTCGCCGACTATCTCTCGCCGCGGGAGCGACAGGTGCTCTCCGCTCTCGTGCGTGGGAAGGACACGGCTACGCTTGCCCGCTCGCTCAGCATGTCGACGAACACCGCGAGATCACACGTCCAGAACGTGCTCACTAAGTTGGGCGCGCACTCGCGACTCGCCGCCGTCCGGGTCGCGGTGCAGATGGGAATGGTCGACCCGAGAACGGGCGAGTGGCTGATTGACCTGCCACGCGCGAGCTGATCGGCGAGTCGGCTCGACGACTCCCACGGTGGAGACAACTGAGACGAACTGAGACGGTCAGCCCCGGTGTTCTCCTCGACGCGTTCTACCCCAATGGCACGGAGCCCCCGGAATCCGGGGCCTTCATGGAGGTGGCCAGGGGCGGGATCGAACCGCCGACCTACCGCTTTTCAGGCCGTGGCCCGGTTGTCCGATGCGGTCGGACCCCCCGTATCTGCTGGGAATTAAGCCCGAGCGCGGTTCCTGCAGACGTAGCCGGAACCACCCCACTGGCTACCACGCACAAGATCACCACTGGTGCGCGTGCCCAACATCGTCCCAGCTGACGTGGTCCCAGGCGTCAGCCAAAGATGGCCATCGACCGGCCATTGATCTTGGGCCGCCGTCGCCCGCGGCCTACGTCGACGGCTCCCTCAATCGGCGTCAGGGGTCACTATTGGCTCAGCATCGACACGCGTCGTGGTCGTCGGGGTCGTCGGGTCGTCGGGACCTTACGTGCCGTGGAGTGTCGGCGACCGTGACGGCGCCCGCTCGTGAGTCCTTGGTGGACGGACATCACCTGCTCGACCTCGCCCAGCGCCTCGAAGCCGTCAGCCGATCGCGCGCCGGCGGCTCCCGCACCGGCCAGGCCAGCCGGTTGTCCCGGGTGCCGGTCATCGCGGAGGCTGATGGCTGACGAGGACCGCTTCTATCTCTGCGAGTTCGGCGCGTAGCTTCTCCGCGCGTGCTTCGGCTTCGCCGAGGGCGGCGCCGTTCACGGCTGCCACCGCCTCTTCGACCTCCTGAAGGTTCAGCAGCGCAGCGATGGCCGTGACGACGCCGGGTGCCGCCGGTGTCTTCTTGACCATTGCCCGGGCGCCGCGGCTCGCGCTGACCGACCACGATGACCCGGCCGAAGCGATAGTGATCGTCACTGCCGGCACAGACGCGGCGCGCCGCCCTGTGGTAGCGGCCTTGCTGCGCGTCGGCACGGTGGGCGACGCCAGTGTCGTCGTCGTTGCTGTTGCAGATCGCCTCGCCGTGCTTTTCCCGCCCCGCCCCTTCGCAGACAAGGCGGCAGCCTCGACAACGGCCGCCTGGTCCGGTTGCGGCGTAGGCGACGTGCGGACACGCGAGGCTGAGGTCTTCTGCGCCGAGGTCCTCGCACCGGCCTCGGCCGGCGGTGCGGCCGCCGGAGCCCGCCTGACCACTGACAGCTCCGACGGCGAGAATCCCAGCTCGTCGCTCACGCCGCCGACCTTGATCCGTACCATCACGAAGTCGGCACCGTCGCTGACGGGATCACCGACGCGGACCACCGTGCCGGTCGTCGCGACCGGGAACTGCGAGCCACGCCATTGCGCGACTCCTCACCCTCGACCGCCCACGCGACGTTCGCTCACCCGTCCGATGCGCCACCGTAGAACAGCACACCGCGCCGACATCGGGTGGTCTCGGCCGGATCACCGCCGACCAGTGCGCACTCGCAGGGACGAGGCCTGCGTCAAGGTCGCCGGCCGCTGCACCTAGCTCATAGGCTGCGCCGCCGGGGACCTATCTCGGCCGACGGCAGCGAGCGGCGAGAGCACAAGCGCGTCTTCAACACAGCGGACACTGCAGAACCGACCGTTGAGAACGTTCATGACCATGGACCGCGGCCGTCTGGCGACGTCACCAGCCGCTCGTCCGAAATCACGAAGTCCCCGGATTCCGGGGCCTTCAGCGTGGAGCGGGTGACGGGAATCGAACCGGCAGCTTGGGAACTTGACGGAACCGCAATAGCGCCCGACTCCGGGATTTCGAGCGGCTGCGAGCGGCCTGGGGCGGCGCTGCGGGGTCGGGGTTAATGGACCGCTAATGGACCGCCGCGCGCCGTGCGGGCGGAGCACCTGACAGCGGACACTGGAGAACCGACCGTTGAGAGTAATTCGAACATAATCGGTTTGGCGGACGGCACGCTCATCGGCACGGTTCGAGTTCGACGCGGGTGCCAGGTCGCTACCCGATGCCGACCGCTGGTCGTTGCGCTTCGGTGATGGGGTACGTCACGACAGTGCAACGGGTCTGCCGGCGGCGATGTCTGTGGCGAGTTGGTGCAGTTTCGCGGAGGACAGGCGGACGCCTAAGGGGGTGAGCGAGTTGCTTAGCAGCTGCTGAATTTGGGCTGTCGGTCGTCCCTGTTGGCTTCGCGCCAGCGAGCCCAGCACAGCACTGGCGTACCGGGCGCGTTGAATGTTCACTTGGCGGGCGATACTGGCGCGCGACGCGTTCGTCGGGCGTCGGACTGCCACGGACCGGCCTTCGGGTATGGACGCTGCTGTGCTCATGACAACTCCCGATGATCGAACCTTTGTTCGACAACGATAGAGCGCCTGGCAGGATTCGACCCCGCCGCCACGCCGAAGATGTCGAGCGCCTCGATCCGGCGGTGCGGCTGCCGCTCAGTGGATCGACTGAGCCGCCGGGTTGATGTCGTGACGCTCTGGCGGGTCGCAGTGGCCAGCGCCGCGGCCGTCCGTGGCGGAGACCGCCTGGTAGTCGCGTCGAGGTGTGTTTTGGTGTGATGAGCGGCGGTGGCCGCGGGCAGTCGGGGGACCATGGGGCGGGCCCGAACTGTCAGTGTGTGGGCCGAGATGCGTCTGCGGCAGGCGGGCTCTGTGTGGCTTGACCGGACGTGAAAGCCGCATTCCGTGCTGCGGCACGCCGCGCGGAATGCGCCGTGCTGCGGCCGCTGCCTGGGAACATTCGGGGATGACGGCGACGGTGGCTGAGCGGATTCCGGCGCTGCTCGAGGA
>WNGF01008783.1_pt1 | contig 11787 bp, 12 predicted proteins | sample 5400641 | NCBI WGS metagenome assembly WNGF01 (sample SAMN13153371, study PRJNA577476) | soil metagenome | isolation source: 80 cm soil or saprolite under grassland replicate 2 | place: USA:California | collected 2016-06-15 | reverse complement strand
ACCGTGCCCCCAGCGTGCGAGGCACCTTCGCTCGCCGCGGCGGACACTCCGCCCAATCCGCCGTTGATGATGACCGCCCCCGCTTCTGCGAGAAGCCTGCCCACCTCGCGAGCGGAATCGAGCTGGGCGGCCGTGGCTTCCGAAGCGCCACACACGGCGACATATCTGCGAGGCATCGACAGGGAAGTCTAGGGCGGCAGACGAGGGCGACGGCGAGAGATTCGGTGACCAGGTGGTCCCAGATGCTAGGCGCGGCCGAGCACCGGAGCGAGTGCATTTTTTGATGCCTGAGCGAGGAGTGGAGGCCGCAACGACGCAGATGGGCCGCATGGGCGCCGAAGATCCGCCGCACGATCCTCGGCCGCCGCCCTTCAATTCGGTAGACTTCGTTGCGAAGTTCAACGCCCGTGGGGCAAAGGAGGTGAGGCGGAAGCTTGGATAAACCGAATCGTGGTGCCAGCCGCCTCGTTTGCCAGCCGGGAGCTCGGGAGGGCGTAAGCCTCTAGGGCTTCCATCCGGATCCGGCTCCTGGAGTCGGAGGCGGAAGCACTGCGAACGTCGACAACTAGGGCCGGGTCCTCCCGGCCCTAGTCTTTCTTGTTGATGCAGAGTGGAGCCGCAGGCCGGATTCATTCCCCACTACCACTCTCAGCGTGGCTTCTGTCTCAGATTGGCGCAGCGTCCACTGGGGCCCCCGCGACGAAGTCGCGGGAGTGAGGCGTCTGTCCTCACCCGCGCCTTCGGACGTGCAAGAACCTGGCGACGATCGGTGCGGCTGTCACCGCGTGGGATTATCGATCAGGTACGTAAGCCTCGAGTACTGAGCCGCCGGCCGTTCAGGCGCAGGCGGCCCCAGTGCTCGGGTACAGGCGAACCAACGGTCAGCGGCCGACTCCGAATGGCTTGTCGGGCGTCACATCGCCCTGCCCGGGCAGCCGATTCTCATTCGGATGTGAGGGCATTGGGGTCGGGGCCACCCAGACGATCGGGGCGGGCGTGACGACTGCGGGAAGGCTCCAGCCTCTGACGACGTAGCCCATCGCACTCGCGAGAAGAAACGCGGCCAGAAACGCGAACGCCAGCGTGACGAAGCGAACCGGAACGAGCTGAGTGGTCTGTCGTGCCTGCACGGTCGTTTCCTCCTGTTCGGCCGGCGTCAGGGCCGGCTCGTGCCCTCGACCTTAGGCAAGCGGCAGCGCCCTGCCATCGTGAAAATCACCCATGCACATACCTAATTTTGTGTACCTAGGTTTGCTGCACGCTCGCGATCTTCTCCAGCGCTGCGATGCGCTCCTGGATGGGCGGATGGGTGTCGAACAGATGGTTGAAGAAGCTGCCGTGGTGCTCCTCGGGGTTGTCGATGCACATGGCGGCGGTCGCGTGGTTGAAACGCTCCAGCGGCTTGTCGTTGGCGGCGATCTTCTTGAGCGCGTTGATCAGGCCCACAGGGTTCCGCGTGATGTCAACCGAGCTTACGTCCGCGAGCGACTCGCGCTGGCGGGAGAGCGCCATCTGCATGATCGGCCCGACGATGACCGAGATCAGGGTGAACACGAGCCCGATGACCAGGATCACCAGCGCCGCCTGGCCGCGGGTGCGGATGCGTAGGGCGCCGCGCCAGAACATGCTGGCGATGATCGTCGCCAGCCCGATCATCGTCGTGACCACCAGGAGCAGGCGCACGTCGAAGTTCTTGATGTGGCTCATCTCGTGGGCGAGGACGCCCTCGAGCTCCTCGCGGTTCATGATCTGGAGCAGGCCGGTCGTCACGGTGACCGCGGCGTGCTGCGGGTCGCGCCCCGTGGCGAATGCGTTCGGGCTGGGGTCGTCGATCACGTAGACCTTCGGCATCGGCAGCCCGGACCCGATGCAAAGCGTCTGCACGATGTTGTAGAGCTGCTGGTGCTGGCGGGGGTCGGCCTCTCGGGCGCCCATCGCCGACAGCACCGTCGCTGCGCCAAGGTAATAGGAATAGAGGGCGGCTAGAACTCCGAGCAAGCCCAGGATGATCGTGCCGGCGATCGCGCTGCTGGTGCCGCCCGCGAACTCGCCGATGACGAAGCCGGCGAGCAGCCAGAAGAGCAGGAACCCGATCACCACGAGGATGCTGTTGCGCTTGTTGCGGGCGATCTGGTGGTACACGGACGGTTCTGAATCTTAGGAGGACGTGCGACGTTCGCGGTTGCGAAAAGACTGGCGCACCGACTGCGCCACGTAGTGGCCCCAGATCTGCAGCCACACGATCCCGTTGCCGAAGGCGGGCACCCCCTCGGCGTGATGTTTGAAGTGGTAGGTCCACTCGGCGCGGTGGCGCTCGTACAGCGCCTTGCGCGTCTCCTCGTGGCTGCCCTGCTCCCTCTCCTGGTGCACGGCCGTGGCGGCCGGCAGGTAGAAGACCTTCCACCCGCCCAGCTTCAGCCGGTAGCAGAGGTCGATGTCTTCGCCATACATGTAATAGCGCGGGTCGAAAAAGCCGACTCGGTCGAGGGCGGACATCCGCAGCATCAGGCAGTCGGCCGTGCCCGCGTCCATCTCGTGGACCTCGTCCTCAGGGATGTGCCCCATGTTGTGACGGCCGAAGCGCGCGCTCCTGGGAAACAGGCGGCTCAGGCCGACCGTGCGGTAGAAGATCGTGCTCGGCGTCGGGAACGCTCGCCTGGCGTCGGGGTCGAGCTTGCCGTTGGAAAGCAGCAGCCGCGGACCCACCGCGCCGGCATCGCGCCGCCTGAGGAGGAAGTCTGCCAGCCGGCCGACGCACTGAGGGTCGAGCTTGACGTCGGGATTCACGAGCAGCACGAAGCGGCCGGTGCAGCGCTCGAGACCGGCGTTGGCCGCGCGCCCGTAGCCGAGGTTCTTCTCCTGGACGAGCACGGTCGCTTGCGGGAAGTCGGCGGTGACTGCGGCCGCCGAGCCGTCGCTGGAGTCGTTGTCGACCACCACCGCCTCGATCGGCACGTCCGCGCTGGCGTACAGGGACTGCAGGCACTCGAGAAGGAGGTCTTTGCCGTTGTGGCTGACGATCAGCGCGGAGACCAGGGGCTTGGGCGGATCGGGCACGGCTACCGAATTATCAACGTCCGCGACAGCCCGACGCCCCGGCGCGCTCGACTAGAATCCGGCGAACTGTGCTGATCGGTGCGCGACTGGGTCTCCGGGAGCGCCTGGTCAGGATTCTGGGCAACCGCCTGGTCCGCCAGAACCTCATCCTCTTCACCGGCGGGCTGGTCGCGGGCATCGGCGGTTTTGTCTTCCACGCCATCGCCGGCCGCGTGCTGGGGCCGGCGGTCTACGGGCAGGTGGCGTTCCTCATCGCCGTCTACGCGGTCGGCACTGCGCCGGCGCTGATCCTGATCGTCGTCCTCGCCCGCTACACCGCCACGCTCACGGCGCGGGGCGAAACCGGCGTGCGCTCGCTGCTGGCGAGGACGGTGCGCCTGGTCGCCATCCCGAGCCTGCTCGCGGTGCTGCTGACCACACTGTTTGCGACGCCGATCGCGCATTTCGAGCACCTGGGTTCGGCCATCCCTGTGCTCATCCTGGGCTTCTCGATCGCGCTCGTCTGGCAGGTGGCGATCCCGCGCGGCATCCTGCAGGGCCTGCAGCGATTCACGTCGCTCTCGCTCAACCTGTCGCTGGAGCTGGTGGTGCGGACGGTCGTGGTGTACGCGATGCTCGTCGCCGGCTACGCCGTCTCCGGCGCGATGGCGGCGGTCCTGATCGGACTTGGCTTTGCCTTCGTGCTCGGCCTCTACACGCTGCGCGACCACCTGCGCGCCACCGGGGCGCGCGTGCGGCTGCGGGTGATGGCCGGCTTCTCGATCACCGCCGCGGCGGTCATCATCGGCGTGCAGATCCTCTACAACCAGGACGTCATCCTCGCCGAGCACTACCTGACCAGCCACGAGGGCGGCATCTACGGCGGGCTCAACAAGATCGGGACGATCCTCTTCTTCCTGACGCTGAGCGTGAGCCAGGTCCTGTTCCCGCGCGTGGTGGAGGCGGTGGCGAAAGACCAGCACCCCGGCCGCATCCTTCTGTATTCGGCCGGGATCCTGTGCGCCCTGGGCGGAGGGGCGCTCCTGGTCTTCGCGGTGGCGCCGGGGCTGGTGGTGGGTGTGTTGTTTGGGCCGGGCTTCCGCGACGCGACCCCTTACGTACTGGCAGTGGGCGTGATCGGGCTTTCGCTTTCCCTGAGCAACCTGCTCGTCCAGTTCTTCATGGCCGTGCACGACCGCGTCTTCGTGCCGATCCTCTTCGGCGGGGCGGTCATGGAGGCCACGCTGATCGTGCTGTTCCACGACCGCGTTGGGCAGGTCGTGGTGGACGTGCTGGTGGCGATGATCGCGTTGCTGGCGGTGCTCGGCGTGCGCTGCTACCTGCTGCTGCCGACGCTTCGGGCCGAGAGTCTGGCAGAGCCGGAACCGGCAATCGGCTAGCGTCAACGGGTATTCTTGACGGGCTGTGCGAATCGTGGTCAAGGATCCCGAGGAGTTCGAACAGGCCCTTCGGGAGTTCAGGCGCAAAGTGCAGGAGCAGGGGCTCGTGCGCGAGATGCGCCGCCGCTCGCACTACGTCCCGCCGGCCGAGGCTCGCAAGATCAAGAGCCTGCGCGCCCGGCGCCGCCGAACGCGCTAGAGATAAAATAGGTCCCGTTCGGTGACTATGGCGGAGGGGAGACACCCGTTCCCATTCCGAACACGGTAGTTAAGCCCTCCAGCGCCGATGGTACTGTCGGGGTAACCCGGTGGGAGAGTAGGACGTTGCCGAGCGTTACTTAAGTCCCGCGGACCGCAAGGATCGCGGGACTTAGGTTTTTTAGATGTTCGGACCCGACGTCAGCGTGACGGTGGCGCTGTGCATGGCGCCGCCCGAGTCGATCCAGCCCACCTTGACCCTGTCACCCGGCTTGTGCTGGTGGAGAGCGGTGCCCAGCGTGTCGCTCGAGGTGACGGTGCGGCTCTCGACCGACGTGATGACCGAGTAGCGCTCGATCCCGGCATTCTCGGCGGGCGAGCCGCTCTGCACGGTCCACACCAGCGCGCCTGAGGTCACGGAGAGTCCGAGCTGCGCTGCGATCTGCGGGTTGAGATCGCGGATCGTGACGCCGAGGTATCCGACCTGGCCGAGGATGATCTCTTCACTGGCCTTGCCGGCGCGGATTTTGTTGACGATCGGGAGCGCTGTGTTGGTGGGGATCGAGTAGGCGACGGTCGTGGTCGAGGTCCGGAAACCCGTGGCCTCACCGGCGGTGATCATGCCGACGACCTGCGCCGACGCGTTGACGAGCGCGCCGCCCGAGTCGCCCGGGCTGATGGCGGCGTCGCTCTGGATCAGTCCGCTCAGGTTCTCGCTGCGGCCGCCGCCGGTGTTGGCGGAGATGTCCTGGTCGAGGGCGACGATGTGGCCCTTGGTCGCGGTGGTGCCCTGGCCGAGAGCGTTGCCGATCGCCACCACCGCGTCGCCGACCTGGAGACTGGAGCTGTTCGCGAGCGTGACGGTGGGCAGGCCGGAGACGCCTTCGACCTGGAGCAGCGCGACGTCCGAGTTGGGCGCGACGCCGATGACGTGCGCCGCGTACGTGCGCGAGCGACCTTCGATGGTGACGTTGATGCTCGTCGAGCCGTTGACGACGTGGTTGTTGGTAAGGACCTGGCCTGAGGCGGTGATGATCATGCCCGTGCCGGCCGCGGAGCCAGTCCCAACCACCGTAGTGATGTCGACGATGGCGGGATCGACCTTGGCCGTGATGGCCTCAACGCTGATGGTGCCGGTCTGGCTGTTGGACGGCGGCACCGCTGTGATGGGCGCCTCGGAGGGAAGCGAGCTGGGGCTCGGCGTTGCGGTCGGCGTATGGGTCTGCGCGGTCCGGGTGGACGTGATCGCCCTCGACAGCGTGAAGCCGACGGCCATGCCGCCGACGCCGGCGATGATCGCCCACGTGATGACGACCGCAAGCACCCAGCGCCAGGGGTGACGCACCCCGCCGGCGGGAGGAGCCGGCGGGGGCGGTGGCGGAACCCACCAGCCTTCGGGAGGCGCTGGAGGTGGAGGAGGCGGCGGAAGGCTGGGCGCGGCTGCCGCGCCACTGTCAGCGGTCTGCCCTGTTGAGTCTCGCTCCGTTTCCGTCATTCGGGATTCAGTACCTCCGGTGGTCCGCTTTCAAGTCTGCGTCTTCCTGGGACCCAGGATGCGGGGCGATTGTTTGAAGAACATCAGCGGATGCTTAGAAAACGCTGGGATCCCCTCCCCACCTTGTGGGGAGGCTGGGTGGGGAGCGTTCGGGAAACTCCTCCCCACCTTGTGGGGAGGCTGGGTGGGGAGCGTTCAACTAGCCAATCCCAAACTCCTCCAGCACCTCTTTGGTGTGCTCCCCCAGCTCCGGCGCCGGCCGCGGCGGCACAGCCTTCGCAGCCCCGAACCTCAGCGGCGATCCCGGCACGATATAGCGCCCCAGGTTGGGCTGGTCGACCTCGGCGAACAGCGGATTGGCCGCTGACGCGCGCGGGTCCTCGGCGACCAGTTCCTTGAAGTTCTGATAGGGCCCCCACAGCACGTGGTTGCGGTCGAAGATGTTGGCGACGTTGTTGAGGTTGCGCGCGGCGATCCACTCGTCGAGCCGCTCGCAGATCTCCCTGCGCCCCCGCCAGCGATCGCCCTCGTTGTTGAAGTAGAGGCCGAGCCGCGCCTCCATCTGGCTGAACTCGCCGCTGAGCCCGGTCGCCTCGACGATGCTGCGCCAGTGACCCGCGGTGAGCGCCAGGACCATCACGCGCCTGCCGTCGCGGGTCGCGAAGTCGCGGCCGAACGTCCCGTACACATGGTTTCCGTGGCGCTCGCGCGCCTCCTCCTCGAGGATCGCCTCCCCGATCAAGCCGAGGTGCCCTGTGACCGCAAGCCCGACATCCTCGAGGCTCAGCTCCACCAGCTGCCCTTCTCCGGTGAGCCGGCGGTGACGTTCCGCGGCCAGGATTGCGGTCGCGGCCAGAAAGCCGGTCATGGCGTCCCATGCGGGCAGGACGTGGTTGATCGGCTCCTGATAGCCCTCGGGACCGGTGACGTACGGAAACCCGAGTGATGCATTGACGGTGTAGTCGACCGCGATGCCACCGTCGCGTCTGCCGCTGATGAGCACCATGACGAGGTCGGGCCGCAGCTTCTTCAGCTCGTCGTAGGAGCTCCAGCCCTTCGCGGGCAGGTTGGTGAGGAAGATGCCGCCGCCCTCACCGGGGGCCGTGATCAGCTGCGCGATCTTTTTCTGTCCCGACTCTGAGCGCATGTCGATGCACACCGAGCGCTTGCCCTGGTTGAGCCCGGCCCAGTAAATGCTGCGCCCGCGATGGAGCGGCCACCGACCGATGTCGACGCCGCCGCCGGGCGGATCGACGCGGATCACGTCCGCGCCCATCGCCGCGAGCGTCGCCCCGCCGAGCGGAGCGGCGACGAATGCGGAGATCTCGACTACCCGCAACCCGGCCAGGATCCCGGCTGCCATGAGCGCGCAGGTTACACGTCATGCTTTGGGCGCCGTGCGTACCAACCTGACCGTCGAGCAGCTCGGCGATCTCTTGCAACAGCCGCTCGTGGCGACGCTGGCGACCTACCGGAAAAGCGGCGAGGTGCTGCTGTCGCCGGTGTGGTTCGAGTGGGCCGACGGCGGCTTCAACATCGCGATCGGCAAGAACGACGTCAAGGCGCAGCACATTCGGCGCGACCCGCGCGCGAGCGTCGCGGTCTACGAGAACGCCATGCCGCTCCGCGGGCTAGAGATGCGCGGCACGGCGAGGCTCTTCAGGGAAGGCCTACACGACCTTCGCCAGCGGATCTACTTCCACTACCAGGGAAAAGGCCCCGAAGCCCCGGACGAGGACGAGGTCGGCCTCCGCGTCGAGGGCACAATCCGCGCCTGGGACTTCGCCGACTAGCGGCTTCCGCTCCTCCCCCGGAAGGGGGAGGTGGCGCGATGCCCACCGAACGGCCTGGATGGAGCGGCGCGGATTCCGCGTCTTGCGTTTATGGAATTCGTACGTTTTGGAGGACACAGATCACGCGGTTGAGCACGTCTACAACACGCTGTGCGAGCTAGATCCTCCAAGGTCTTAACTCTGACTGTCCCCCACCCTAACCCTCCCCCCAAAGGGGGAGGGGAGAGAGACTAGCGGCGCGCGCCCTCCCACGCAGCCTGGCACCCGACGCACCGCGTGGCATCGGGCAGGGCGGAGAGGCGCTCCGGGGCGATGGCCTTTCCGCAGTCCTCGCAAACGCCGTGGACGCCCTTCGCCTCCAGCTCGCGCGCATGCTCAGCCTGCTCGCGATCCTGCGCGAGAACCTGCTCGATCGACTGGCTGTTCGCGCGATCGCTCAGGACCTGGGCGTGGTCAGAGTCTCCGAATCCCTTGCTCATGCTCAGCCCGGTATGTGCCAGCTCAGACCGAACGCACGGTGCGACTTACAGCGGCCCCCGCGCCGGCGAGCACGATCAGCGCGCCGGCGGCGACGAACAGCAGCGTGGTGTTGATCTCCGCCATGATGCCTGCGAGCGCGAGCGCGACCGGCGCCAGGCCCACCGAGGCTGTCATGACCAGCGCCATCACGCGGCCCTGCATCGCGGGGTCGACACGGCGCTGCAGCCAGCTGATGCCGTATGTGTTGATCGACCCCGTGGAGATTCCGCACAGGGCCATGGTCACAGCGGCGGGTACCAGCGTCGGCAGCACTCCGACCACGGCGATGCCCACGCCAATCCACAAACAGACGCCGATCAGCATCCACCCGAGGCGCTTCGGCGCCGGAATGAATCCGGCCCCGCCGGCGCCGATCGTCGCCCCCACTCCCCATGCCCCCAACGTCAGACCCAGGCCGAGTGCGCCTGCGCCGTATCTGTCGTGCGCCAGGGTTGGCAGGCCGACGTCGAGCGCGCCCGCGGCAGCGAAGTCGATGACCGCGATGACGATCAGGATGGCGCGGATGCCAACGTCCGCCCACACGTAACGAACGCCGGCCAGGATCTCGCCGCCGATGTTCCCGATCGCCGGCTCTGCTCGAGCTGTTCCTTGCGGGGTGGACAGCAGCAGAACGAAGAGCACGCCGAGCGCGAAGCAGGCCGCGTCGGCGGCGAAAGCCCAACCGGTTCCAACCGCGGTCACGACCACGCCCGCCAGCGCCGGGCCAAGGATGGCCGCCAGCATGCCAGTGACATTGAGCACGGCGTTGCCGGGCTCGAGCTCGTGGTCGGCGACGATCTTCGGTAGGACCGAGCTCCTGGCGGGCAGGAAAAATGCGTCCACCGTGCCGAAGACAAAGGAGATCACGTAGACCTCCCACATCTGCACGCGGCCGGTGATCACCAGCACGGCGAGCGGTGCGACGAGCACGGCGCGCAGCGACATCGAGGCGAGCATCGTGACCCGCGGCGAGAGCCGGTCGGCGAAGGCGCCGCCCACGATCATGAGCGCAGCGCGCGGGATCGCGCCCGCGATCAGGACCGAGCCGAGGGCCAGGCTCGAGCCCGTGAGCTGCAGCACGAGCCACGCGATGGCGACGACGCTGAAGAAGTCGCCGAACAGCGAAAGCGTGGTCGCCGCCCACAGGTTTCGGAACGGGCCGGAGGCGAACACCGTCCAGCGCCGCGGTGTCTTGACAACAGCAACCGCCTCAGCCGCGGCGGCTTCCTCAAACGCCTCCATGCCCCGCTCCTAACTACTCGGCGAAGATCTTGACTTTGACGTCGTCCTGCTTGTGATCGATGTCGACCGAGAAATCCTGCAGCTGGTCGATGAGCTCGTTGATGTTCTCCGGCTTGATCTGGCTCACGTCGAAGTCCATGCCCTGCTCGTGCAGCGCTTCGTTCACGCGTTCCTGTGCCTTGGGCGGCATCAAGCTCGCGAGCCTGACACCCGCGCGCAGGAGCATGACCGGCACCCGGATGTTGATGTGAACCGGGCCGCCGTCGTGCCTGTCATTTGCGTCGACCATCACGCGCAGGTACTTGGGCGCCTTTTTCGGGGCCGTCTCGGCTGCCGTCGCGGTCGTGCCCGCCGGCGCGCTGTGAAGCGCGTCGAGGAGCCGGTCGGCCTCCTCGGTTGTGATCTGGCCCGCTGCCAGCATGTCCAGGATCTGCCTTCTTTCCTCTGTCATCTCAGAGCCTCCAGCTCTCGAATTGCGTCCTCGGCCGTGATCTCGCCGCGCTTGAGCCGATCGAGGACCTCGGCGCGCGACGGCATCGGGTTGGTGTCGACGAAGTCGAGGCTCGCCGCGATGCGGTTCAGGCGCGCCTTGATGGTCGGGTAGCTGACGCCGAACACCGACTCCATCCCCTTGATGGAGCCGTGCGAGCGCACGAAGGCGGTGATGAACACCTGGTCTTCGGCGCTGATGCGGGCGAGCTGGGGCAGCTCCCAGCTGCCCTCAACGGCGGCGCCGCCCTCGGTCAGGCGGACCCTCTCGACGGCGATGGGCCGGCCCTGGGTGATCCTGGTGAGCTCCTGCCATTCCTGAGCTTTATTGATCGCCACATGCGAAATCTTAAGGTTTTACTAGCAGAAAGTCAAGTTATTCAATTTCCGAGTCCCATCGGCCGCGGTGAACGAGCTCGGCCAGGGTCCGGCGCGGGATGGTGACGCTCGAGCCCTCCATGCGGTCGCCGGGCGCTTTGTAGCCGAATGCGAACGCGCCTATGGGCCGCAGGCCGGCCGGAACACCGAGTGTCCCGCACAGCTCGGCCTCACCCTGCACCATGCCGAAGAACCACCCGCCCAGGCCCTCGTCGACCGCCTTCAGGAGCATGACCATGCAGGCCATGGCGGCGTCGATGTCCCAGTAGGGCACGGACCAGCCGCTCTCCACCGCCTGCGCGCCCTGTGGGCCGCCCTTGTCAGGACGCGAATACCGCTCCAGGTAAACGCGCTTGTCGGGGATGGGCAGGACGATCACCGGCGGAAGGGCTTCTCGCTCGGGACCGCCGGTGATGCGCCAGAACCATCTGATCTGATCGGAGTCGTCGATCACGACCAGGGCGAGGCCCTGGCTGAATCCGGCGGACGGTGCGTGCAGGGCGGACTCGAGGATTCGATCCAGTACCTCGCGCGGCACGGGCCGCGAATCGAAGTGATGCACCATGCGCCGGCGCCTGAGCAGGTCGCTGAGTTCCATGCCGGGCAATGTAAGCGGGCTCGATCGTCTTCGGTTTGCGGCCGGCCCCACCGATACTCGCCGCTGGGGGGAGAGCGGAATTGAGTTCAAGCCTACGCCAGTCCATCGCCAGGCATCCCGTTCTGGCGTTCCTGATCATCCTGTACCCGCTCAGCTGGGTCCTTTTCATACCGGACCTGCTCGGCAAGTCAGGCTTCAGCGTCATCCCCGTCGACATCCCCGCCCAGGTCGGAATCCTGCTGGTCACGATCTTCGGGCTGACGGGCGCGGCGTTCTTCGTCACGCGAGTAACCGACGGGAAAACGGGCACGCGCGACCTGCGGCGCCGCTACTACCAGTTTCGCGCCGGCCCGCACTGGTATCTCCTGGCGATCCTCGGCCCGCCCGCCCTGCTGCTTCTTGCCGGCCTCGCGATCCACGGCACGAACGCGCTGAGTCCGATCGGAAAGAACTTCGTGCAGATCCCGACGACTTACCTGCTCAACGTCGTGCTGATCGCGATTCTCATCTCGCTGTGGGAAGAGGGCGGGTGGATGGCATTCATGACCGCGCGGCTGCAGCGCCGGTGGGGGCCGGTGGTGGCCAGCCTCATCGTCGCGCCGTGTTTCGGCTTCCTGCACTTCCCCCCCTTCTTCGTCA
>WNGF01010067.1_pt1 | contig 11789 bp, 10 predicted proteins | sample 5400641 | NCBI WGS metagenome assembly WNGF01 (sample SAMN13153371, study PRJNA577476) | soil metagenome | isolation source: 80 cm soil or saprolite under grassland replicate 2 | place: USA:California | collected 2016-06-15 | reverse complement strand
ATGATCGATCTCCGCCGTTTTCCCTTGTGCCTGCTCAGGCGACATATAGCCGGCGGTGCCGAGCACAGTACCGGGAGTGGAATGCTGTCGCAGGATCGCAGTTGCAACGTCGCTCGGAGTGTTACCGTTTGTCCCTGGAGATGGTATCTCAAGTAATTTCGCCAGACCGAAGTCAAGAATCTTTGCGTGGCCATCCCGCGTCACCATGATGTTGTCCGGCTTCAGATCGCGATGCACGATTCCGGCAGCGTGCGCCTTCGCTAATCCTTCTCCGGCGTGTTGCAAATACCGCAGGAGCTTCGGCAGATCAGTGTTAGCGGCGTGAATTAATTGACGCAAGGTCTGTCCATCGACAAATTCCATTGGGCAGTATCTTTAGCGCGACTTTGCGATCCAGCTTTGTGTCCTGCGCCAGATACACCTCACCCATCCCGCCCGCGCCTAACTTTGAGCGGATTTCGTAACGACCCAGTTTCGTTCCTTGGTTAATAGCCATGGCCGGGAACAAGCCATGCGCTCAGACATCGGGGAAGCGCTGTGCAGTTAATTAGAGGCACATTCTAGCTGCCTCTCTCAAAGCACGCCAGAGTTTTTCGGGAGAGGTGGGGATGCGAGTCCTAAAGCCTCCTCTCAACAAGCGAGCACACGCGCGCGGCCGCGATCCTGATCTACGAACTAATTTTGTTTAGTACATTACTGAGAATTGAATGTGTTGATAATTTGGCACACTACTGGCCCACCGAACTGAAAACAAAAGCGGGCGGTCCTCAACTGGCTGCCCGCAACTGTTTGATAGTAAGCTATTAAGACTGGTGAGCCGTGGAGGGCTCGAACCTCCGACCCGCTGATTAAGAGTGCGTCCACAAGTACTCCAGCAGGTTATCGCTCTTACGATTTACTAACATTTGTTACGGGTTACAGCCACCAGCGAGTCTATCTGTTACTCCTTGTTAAGACCAGTTTGCCTGTAGTCTTGTCACAAGTTTGTCTCAAACTGGGCGCCCTCTGACGGACAACGGATTTTAAGTCGGCCATTACCTAGTCTTACGAAACGATACGAACCAGTATTTATGGGCCTAGCGGTCGTCAAAGGATCGCTTCGTCTGGCTACGTATCAACACGTACCGCCACCATCTTAGCCCCATCTCAGCATGAGAATGTTTTGACATTGACGAGAGCCTCTCATCCAAATTCGCGGCGGTAACCTTCCCAGCAGTCTTCATCTCGGTCATGAATTGAACGAAAGCCGGATCTTTTTTGATGGGATCGAGAAATGAGTCACGCGCAAAGAGCGTGTAGCTATCGCTAGTGGGATCTCGTTCCAGCGTCAAGTCAAACTCTTTGACTGATAGCTCTTCAAGATCGACATGATAATAGAGCGTTGAAAGTACTTCGTTGGGAATGCTCGGCGATAACGTGGATGGTCAGTGGCTCTATTTGTACTTCAAGTGCCTGCGCGTCGGCGTCACAGGCTTCAAGGCGTCAGCCGCACGTCGCACATCGTCGTTTGTAAACGCCGCAAAAAGAAACGGCTGTGATTCGAGGAAATGAGCTAAGTCGCGCAGACTCAGACCAAGATCCGACAGTCGGTGCTCATCGACGAAGATCTGACAATTTTCCGGTTCGAAAGATGTAATCAGCTGCTTTGCCGTAGGATCAAACTTCTGATGCAACAGGTCTACGATCGCCGGCGCAAAGTGCCGGCGGTCCGGCGACGACGGTTCCGGCGGCATACCATGGTCCGCAGTCACTGCCAGGAGATAGTTATCCCCAACCTTTGCCCGTAGGACCTTAAGCATCCGCGTCAACTGACGGTCCATTTCCTCGAGCGTGAGGCGGAGCTCGTTGGAATCGGGGCCGTGCTTGTGGCCCACGAAATCCGCACCTTTAAAATTCAACAGAATAAGATCAGGAACGTTATCTTCGCCTACTGGCTCGCGCTCGATCATCGCGGCCATCGCCTCGGCTTCGAATGCTGGAAATAAACCCGAATAGCGCACCTCGGCAGCCGAGTCGATTTTATGACCCATCCACTCCCCGCTAGCCGGCCACAGTGTTCTCGCGTTTCGATCCTTCAGATATTCAGGCAGCCGGAAACAGTCGGGGTTTGTGGTCCAGTTGCCCGTCTGCTGATCGTAGCTTGCGAGCACGACTGGAGCTCCATTCAACTGGCAGGCACCATGCCCCGCGAGCGGCGTCGCCGCTCGGTCGATGCTCCCCTGTGCCAATATGATCGAGCGACCAGCAGTCGCCAGCTGCCAGACGTCTGCCAGTGTTAATGCCATCAGGTCTTGTGGCATTTCCCTAGCGAACATGTCGTGTCGCTGGCGGCGCGTGCGGTCGTACACACTGACACCAGTGATTCCGTGCACGCGCGGATCGGTTCCCGTCGAGATGGTCGAGTGCCCAACAGCGGTGTTCGTCGGGAGGAAGTTGACTCGCGCCTGATTAAACCAGGCGCTGTGCTGTCGTATGGCGGTGAGCGTTGGCATGGAGGCCGCGTAGCGATCGAAGTAATCCCGACGCATGCCATCCAGGACTATCAGCATGACCACTCGGGGTCTCGCAAAATCTGTCCGCAAAACCGGCAAGACATGGCCTGTCGCGGTCGGGGGCATTTGCACCCCAAGCGCAGCCGCAAGCGTTGGCGCCACGTCCTGCTGCACGACCGGGATCGAGTACACTCCGATTCTCACCGCAGGGCCCGCAAACATCAGAGGAATCGAGACATCATACGTCCACGGTGAACCGTGCATGTACGCGTAGTTGGGCTCAGGCCGGGTGATGAAGTCGCCTTCACGTGGGACGATCAGCAGTTGGCCGGTTCGTCCGGGATAGTATGCCCGAGCGAACATCTCCAGGAAGCGCTGTCGCGCGGCTGAGGTCTTGGCATCGCCTGGCCCAGTACGCCGTACCCGAGGCGCATCACTCACTGAAGCTCGCTTTAGCTGCTGGCCCAAAACCGTCCCGGCCATCGCAAGCAGGGTCAGGACGACAAAGACAGCACCGTAAGCGGTCAACTTTGAGGAGCTGAGAAAGATTCGCTGGGTTGTCATGGCGGCTATCGCTTCAAACCGGACCGTGAACGGGGCCCCGATTCGACCAATCAGTAATCGAATGTCCTTAACTCAACAGGGAGATTAGGAATGGTGCCGAGGGTGGGAGTCGAACCCACACGACCTTGCGGTCAACAGATTTTAAGTCGCGTGAAGATGGTCCCACCTACTCTTACCTGGTGATACAAGCCAATAAACACGGGCCTGGCGGTTGTTGAAGTATCGTTCTGGCTGGCTTAGTATCAACAGGTACCGCCACCATCTTAGCCCCATCTTCGCCACCAAGGGTATTTGCGCCGCTACGCAATGCACGTGAAAAAGATCGAAGAGTATACCTCTTCGCTTTAGTTGATTTGGTCCAATACGCAGTCGACCGTGGTTGGCCTGCCCCTACGTACTGGGTACAGGTAAGGTTAGTATGAACGGTTTGTGAAAAGCGTCAAGTGGAGTTGTCCACAGCTACTGTTCATGTGTTTCTTCTTCTGTAGGTAATCCGTAAACGTATGTCTCAACACCTCCATAAAAAACTAGCCGGTAAATAACGCCATATTTTTCTTTGCGAAACACACCATATCTGAACACCTCAGGCTGATTCGTATCTTTATCAGCCACTGGCACGCTTCGAAGTAGTGTGTTCATTCGTGGCGTGAGAGGGTCCGGTATATCTAGAAACGCTTGGTTCTCTGAGAGCATGTGAGCGCCCTGTACATTCCATCGTTATCGGAACTTCTCGCCAAAATCGTGGAAGTACAGGGCTGAAGCAATTGCTTTCATAACTGGATTGAATCGGTTGTTATTGGCTGCAACAATAGCACTCGGCATTCCCCAGACTTGTACTTCCCTCACTCTAGAGAAGGTTTGTCTCTTCAGCTTCGGGCTACGCTTGAATGATGGTAAAACCTTTTCCTTAAACATTCTCCGCGCAATATCATTGGTGTGGATATCGGGAACGACTATATTGCGTACGTACTCAACGTCTTTAGAGTTGTCGTTGTTGTGTGTCTTACATGACGGGACGGTAATAAGATTGCTCCGCAGGTCATCAGGAAAAAAGGCGAGTGGTGGTGCGTGTTCTTTGGTGACGGCGGGCCTGTCACACATATAGCACGTCACATCAGGACTTACCATTCGTTTTGACCTACGTCTCATGTGTACTCTGCTCAATACAACTAAAACGTCTCTCTCGATTTGACGATATAGGCTATTTCTCTTCCCGGTCCCTTTTGTTCCGCCTCTAAAAGCTTTACTTGTTGCTGCTTAATAGTAAAGAAGGGAGTAACTATCATTCCCGCTGCTGTCATCAACGTCCCCCACCCCGTTAACTTAGCTGTTGTCAAAAACCCGACTTCAGCGCACGCAATAATCTTGAGGGTATCCAGTTTTCGTTTAAGTTTATGAACCTTCATATGAGTCTCATAGTCAGCGATACGCGCCTTTAGCTTGTCCTCAACCTCGGTACATGGGGGATTCATACTAGCTACTTCATTAATCCAGTCTTTAAGAGCGAAAAATTTTGATCTGGAGGTCGGGTCGCTACGAAAGTCTTTGATTTGCTCCCACGGCGTTTGCACATCGGGAACAGGAAACTAGTTGAGAACTATCTGAACAACAGTAGCTTTATCGTCTTGGTTATTTTCCATCGGTGTATTCGTCTTCCTCCGGAATCCAGGTATCACTCTGGTGGACGTTTGTTAGTAGTATCCAGTAGTTCATTCGAATGGTTCGGCTTAAGCTTCCAAAATGCTCGATCACGCTTGGATGTTTGGCTGGTAAGGCGCTTAGTCTCTGAAATACGCGCCTCGAACGTGAAGCACGTGAACCTTGCGGCCCTTGATCGTAAAGAGTATGCGATAGCGACCGACTATCATCTGCCGAATTTCTTCGGAGAACTCATCGTCTTCAGGCGCCAGCGTAAACGCTTTCGGAACGACGGCCAGTTGTTCCGAAACCGCCGTGCGCAATTGGCGAACCCATCGTTGAGCCTCGTACTTGCCCCACGTGCGTCGACCCCAATCATACGATTTGCGGACGTCAGCCTGAGCCGATTCCTCGAAGACAACGACATAGCGTTTCATTCGGGCTCAGTGATGCCTTTCTCAGTAAAAAGCTCCTGAAAGAACTTTTCTGCAGGCTTGCCGGCGTTTCGCTTCATGCTTTCGAGTCCGCGCTTAATCCCTTCGATTGCTTCTATCCTGTCTTTCGCCTCTAAGAGTTTCTGGTAACTCTCAGCGTCTTGAACTACTAGTTCGGCTTTACCGTTTACTGTCAAGATCACCGGTTGCCCAGTCTTCTTTAGCTGTCGAACTAGTTTCGCGGTGTCTCGCTTAAATGTGCTAAGACTCTGAATATCCCGGGTAAGTTTCATTACGTGCTCCGTTGCTAAATTTGCATCGAATTTCGCACCGAGTTTAGCATAAAGGAACTCTAGGACCAGCGAATGCAGGCGTTCCTGTTGCCATCTCGTAGAGTACAGAACCCAACGAAAAGAGATCAGTTCGCGCATCGACAACCTCTCCCCGCGCCTGCTCCGGAGACATGTAGGCCACAGTTCCCACCACTGATCCAGCCCGGGTAATTGCGAGGGTTTCTGCCCTGGACAATTTCGTGGCCTCTAGGTGCGCCAGTTTCGCCAGTCCAAAATCGAGAACCTTCGCATCGCCACGGCCAGTGATGAAGATGTTAGCGAGCTTGATATCTCGATGTACGATCCCGCGTGCATGGGCCGCAGTCAGAGCGTCCGCTATCTCCACGCCCCATTTCAAAACTTCTGATTACCCAATCGGGCCGGAGCTGCAGATTCGGCTCAGGTTGTTCCCGTCAAGCAGCTCCATGACGATGAATGGCGTGTTTTGGTAGTCATCGATTTCGAAGATGGTGCAGATGTTGGGTGATTCAGCGCAGAGGCTGCTCGGGCTTCTAACTCAAAGCGGCGCTGCGCGTGACGGTCAGTCGCATTCTCGCGGGAGATGAATTTGATGGCCACCTCCCGTCGCAATCGCTCGTCCTCGGCGGCGTAGACCTCACCCATGCCGCCCGATCCCAGGTGACGCAGGATGCGATAATGCGAAATTCGAAGCCCTTCCAACTCATGAGTAATGATAGCGCAATCTCATAGAATAGTCCTCATCATCCTTATCATGTCGTCTCCTTGTCGTTCGCGCTGAGCTATGTGGTGCCCAGCGCGCCAATTCTTCACTCCTTCGACGCACGTCTCCTTCTCAGCCGCCGTTGCCGGGAATTTTTTCGCGCGTTGTCACGTAGATGTCGTTCGACGGAAGACCGTTCAATCCGAGTTCGCTCCCAATACGCGTTGAGCCGAAGACCATCGTCGTACCGTCCCATGAGAGCGACGCACGCGTCTCGCTCGCCGAGCTGTTGATTGGCGCGTTGAAGTGGACGGGCTCCGACCAGTTATCGGCAATGCTCTCGCGGCTTGCGGTCCAGATATCCGGCCCGCCGAGTGTTAATGGGCGGGTAGAGTCGAACACGATCTCCCGTCCGTTGTGGCGCACATTCGGCCGCGAATCGTCATTCGCCGTATTGAGGGTCGCATCGAGCTGTGCCGGACCGAAGTCTACGCTGAAATAAATGTCTGAGTCGGGCGTGCCGGCGTCGGGATCCGAAAAGCCGCCCGGGCGCGTGCTCGAGAAATAGAGGATGGAGTGACCGCTCTCGTCCTCGAAGTAAGAAGGACTCGCTTCGCCAGCCGGGCTGTTGATCTGACAGCCGAGATTCTGCGGCTCCTCCCATCCCTCAGGTCCGAGGCGCGTGAGGTAGATATCGGCGCCGCCGCAGGTGCCTGGTCCCCCGCGCGCACTCACGAAATAGAGACCATGACCTCTGGTCGGTGAGGGACAAAAATCATCAGCGTCGCTGTTTATGGGCGCTGGCAGGAGCTCGGGCGTTCCCCATGGATCTTCGGCGCTAGCGCGGTGTGCGACCCAAATGTTCTGTCCGAGAAACTCAGCGGGCCGATTCGAAGCTATATAGAGACTAAGTCCGTCAGGCGCCTGAATCGGGCAGCCGTCACTGAACGGAGTGTTAAGCTGCGAACTAGTGCCCTCGATCATTTCTGCGTTAACCGGTGCTGACCAGTCGGAAAAATTCTGGACATGAGCACTCGACGCGAACAGAGAGACAAGCGTTGCCGCGCCACCGAAAGCGATGAGATGAATCTTAAACCTGTTCATAGTGGAGCCTCCTTGCTGTGTTGTGTCTCTTGATCCTGAATGAAGTACAAAACCACTCTCTTTTGACTGGTACAAACTTTGGATTTTGTACTGTTGTACTGATGGGGGAGCGGGACTATAATCAGCCTCGAATCTCTGGTAATGACAAATTCCTGACAGACATCTGAGTTTTCACGCTTTACCCGCCGAAGTCGTGAGTTTTTGGTGAGATCGACTATGGCACTCCGGGAAGAACCAGCCTGCAGTCGCTACTGCTTCGACGATGTCGTAATTAACTGCCGCGACTTCAGTGTGATCAAAAGCGCGCAGAAGAAGACTCTCACGCCACGCGCCTTTGATGTGTTGCGTTACCTAATCGAGCACAGCCACTGAGTCGTGGAAAAATCGGAGCTGTTCGAGCAGGTCTGGAAAGAAAAGTTTGTCACCGACAACGCGCTTACACGCACCGTAACTGAGATTCGCCACACCCTCGGCGATAGCGCCGATTCTCCTCGATACGTTGAGACCATTCATAAGCGCGGCTATCGCTTCATCGCAAAGATGAATGGGGTGCCTCATACGCAAGTGGTCCAGATGCATGAGAAGGAGAACACCGACATATCCGTGTTTGGTGAAGCAAATGTCGAAGCGAAAGTAAGTAATGCTCCGGCAGCTTCTTGGCGGCTGAGCAGGAACTATCTTCCACGCGGATTCAGCCGCCGCGAGTTTAAGGTCGCTTTGCTGATTGCTTCTGTTTCAGTGGTAATCCTCGCGTCTTATCTACTCACTAACAGGGGAACAGCAATAGATTCTTTGGCGGTCCTACCCTTCGTTGCCGAAAGGGGCGACCCCGAGATGGAATATTTGGCAGATGGGCTTACGGCGAGCGTTGTCAGCAATCTGTCACAACTGCCCGGCCTGAAGGTGATGTCGCGAAACTCTGTCTTGCGCTACAAAGGGAAAGAAGTGGATCCGCGCGTCGTAGGTCGCGAATTGGGAGTGCGCGCGGTTCTGCTCGGGCGGCTCGAAGCGCGAGGCGAAGATACTATTAACCTGGAGTTGGTTGACACGCGAGACAATCGACAACTTTGGGGCGAGCAGCATAAGCGGAAACTCTCGGATCTACTGCAAGTGCAATCAGACATCTCCCAGGTAGTCTCGGAAAGATTGCGACTGCGATTGACAGGCGATGAGCAAAAGCTCTTAGCCAAAAACTATACGGAGAATAACGAGGCTTACAGACTTTATCTGAAGGGGCGGTATCACCTGGATAAGCGTACAGAAAGGGACGTCGAAAGAAGTAACGAATACTTTCAGCAGGCGGTCAAGCTTGATCCGGAATACGCTTTGGCTTATGCCGGCTTGGCCGATTCTTACTTTGTGCTGGGCGCACTTGGAACACGCTTACCAAAGGAGGTTATGCCGAAGGCGAAGACTGCGGCGGCGAGGGCGTTGCAGTTAGATGAATACCTGTCCGAGGCCCACGCTTCGTCTGGATGGTTGCTAATGTTGTACGACTACGACCTGGTCGGGGCTGAACGTGAATTGAAGCGAGCTATCGAGTTGAACCCAAACGCTGCCATCCCGCATCAGTATTATGCATTTTGTTTGGTAACTCTTGGTCGCTTTGAGGAGGCAGTTTCAGAGAGCAAGCGAGCGTTGGAACTTGATCCGCTCTCGCTTTTCATTAACAGGAGCGCTGGAACGGTTCTCTATTGCGCGCGACAATATGATCAGGCAATAAACCAGCTCCAGAAGACCTCCGAATTGGACCCCAATTTTCGCCACGTTTACGATTGGCTTGTGCAGGTTTATGGAGCAAAAGGCCTCTACGATAAAGCGATGGAGGCTGATCCAAAGCAAAGAGAGGTCGCCGGTGGATACTTGAAGGAAACCATACCAGCACTGAAGAAAGCATACGCGTCAGCAGGCTGGAAGGGTTATTGGCAAAAAGCATTGGAGAAAGAGGTCGCGCAACAAACTTTAGATAACAATCCCTATGTAATCGCTCTCATGTACACCCGACTGGGAGATAAGAAGCTCGCGCTTCAGTGGCTGGAGAGCGCTTACGCCGAACATATTTGCGAGATGACTACAATCAAGGTTAATGCCGAGTTCGACAGTCTTCGCTCAGAACCACGCTTCCAAGAATTGCAGCGCCGCATCGGGTTCCCTCAATGAAGGCCTCAATCATGATCAGCTGGCCGCTTGTTCCACTTGCACTTGCGAGTAAATTCTCAGCGTTTTTTTCTTGACTCCAAAAGGGGATGTTGCTATTAGTTCACGCCACGAACAAATTGGTTCCTGCTGACCGTCCTGTTTCCTGAAGTGACTTTCAGGAAACCGAAGTAAAAGTTGCTTGGAGCGGGCTCAATTCCGAAATGCGAAAGATAGATCTCACCAATTTCCAGGTTGCGAGAAGCGAAACGGCACGCCACATTAACCGGTGCATCGTGTTGAACTTGATTCGCACTCATCAGCCAATCTCTCGAGCCGATTTGGCGCGACATTCCGGGTTGCAGCGGAGCACGGTTTCCGTAATCGCTGAGCAGCTGATCCGGGAGAGATGGGTGACGCAGGGCGCAAACAGTCACACCTTGCGGGGCCGCAGGCCCAGATTTCTTCATTTGAACAAAGGGCGTGTCGGCATTATTGGTATCAATGTTCGTCCAGCGACCACCACCATAGCGCTTGCTGATCTTGATGCAAACTTTGTGGCCCAGGAGTCACTTCCCACGGCTCCGAATCCGGAACAATTTATTGATGAATTGGCGCCGCGGCTGTGCAATCTGATCAAGATGCGTCCAGAGATTACCTGTGAAGGCATCGGTGTGAGCCTGCCTGGTCGCGTGGATCTGGCCTCACAACGACTGGTGTTCGCGCCCAACCTGGGATGGAGTGACTTTGACCTCAAAACGGCGCTGGAACAGGCGACAGGATTGCCTGTGGAGTTGGAAAACGCTGCGAATTCCTGTGCGCTTGCTGAAATGTGGTTCGGAAGGCAGTCCTTGGCGGTGCGTAATTTAGTGGCCGTCACCGTCTCTGAAGGGATCGGGGTTGGCCTGATTCTCAATCACCAGCTCCTTCAAGGATCGAATGGGATGGCTGGTGAGTTCGGACACACTGCGATTGTTCCGGATGGTCTCGAATGCAAGTGTGGCAACCGAGGTTGCTGGGAGGTATACGCGTCAAGCTCTGCCGCTGTTCGCTATTACATTGAGGCCTCCTTGCCGGTGCGCAGCGGAAAAAACGGAACTAAACAGACGGGAACGAGCCTGACTTTTGATGACTTGTTGCGCTTGACGGAACAGGGTGATCCGAAGGCCAAAGAGGCCATTAATCGGATGGCGGATTATCTGGGGAGGGGTATCGCCGTGCTGGTCACCGGGTTGGCGCCTGACATGATCGTCGTGATCGGTGAGATTACGCGCGCGTGGAGTCATGTCGGTCCAATCATTAATGAGGCTGTGAAACGCCATTCCTTCACGCGTGCCGCAACGCGAGTAGTTCCGGCCGATCCGTCGTCCCAGCCAAGGCTTCGGGGGACGATCGCGCTGGTATTGCAGAAACACTTTGGAGCCCCTTCGGTTGCCTGAGCGCTTTCCCTTTGGCGCTTTTGTTGTGGACCCGAATTAAATCGGTTGAGACTCATTCCTGAGTTTAAGCCGGCAATAAAAACCAGTGTTCAGAGCAAGGCACAGTCTCTTATAGAAAGTCCATAGGTCCGACGAGTTCGTTTGGGAAGTCCAATCACGGGTAACACGACAAGGCGTCATTCTAACACGACAAGGCGTCATTCTCGCCTGGGATGCGTCGCCGCAAGGCTGGCGTCACTCGTTCCATGGCGGCAAATCTCAAGAACCTTCGAACTAAGGAGATAAACCAATGTTCAATTTCAACAGAACCACGCTACGCGGGGCGCGGTTTACCGCCGAGTTGAGGGCACCGGCTGGACGCGGACGATCTTCGATTGTGGCGCCACTCATGATAATGATGCTCCTGGCCTTTGTCGCGCCGCAGGCGGCTTACCCCCAGGTGCTCTACGGCTCCTTGACGGGAAACGTGACGGACCAGAAAGGCGCCACCGTCCCCGGAGCCAAGATCGAAGTGACCAACGTCAACACTGGCGATATCAGAAGCGTTTCTACAGATGAGCGTGGCGCTTATACGCTTAGCGATCTGCAAGTCGGCGTCTACAAGATCACGGTCTCTTCTGCCTCGTTCAAAACGGTGCTTAGGGAGAACGTCAGGATAGAGGCCAACAAGGTCTATCGTTTCGATGCGCAGTTGGAGGTTGGGCAGGTCGAGGAGACTGTCGTCGTCACGGCCAGTCAGGAAGCAACCCTTCAGACTGACCGTGGCGATGTGAACGTCACGCAGTCTGGCCAGCAGATTAACAACTTGCCGCTGTTCGGCAGTGTCGGCCGAAACTACCAGAGCATGCTGCAGCTAATTCCAGGCACCTCAAGGGGCACAGGAAGCTTTTTCCTCAACGCCACCGGCAACGGCGAGGATAACTCCGCCGCCGGCAACCCGCAGAGATCCATCTCCTACAACGTCAACG
>WNGF01008778.1_pt1 | contig 11793 bp, 8 predicted proteins | sample 5400641 | NCBI WGS metagenome assembly WNGF01 (sample SAMN13153371, study PRJNA577476) | soil metagenome | isolation source: 80 cm soil or saprolite under grassland replicate 2 | place: USA:California | collected 2016-06-15 | reverse complement strand
CGCTTCACCTTCAGCGTAGGCGTTAATTCGCCGTTGTCGATGCTGAATTCGTCCGGCAGAAGTGCAATACGCCGCACTCGCTCGTAGTCAGCCAAGTCGGCGGTGAGGTCAACGACATCGCGTTGGACGATCTTGATGGCTTTTTGGTTTTTGCTTAGTTCGATTAAACTCTGGGCAATATCTTCTCCCGCATCCTTTAACGACTGTTTTAGCGACTCCCAGTCTGGAACAATAAGCGCGACCGGCTGTTTCCGACCGGCTCCCACTACTACTACCTGGCTTACAAATTCGCTCTGTTTCAAAACGCTCTCGATCAATTGAGGCGCAACATACTTCCCATTCGAAAGCTTGAAAAGATCTTTTTTACGATCGGTTATGTGTAAGTGCCCGGCTTCGTCGATAAAACCGACGTCGCCAGTGGCAAACCAACCATCCTTCAAAACCGCTGCCGTTGCTTCGGGCTGGCCGTAGTAACCACGCATCACATTCGGTCCGTGAATAAGAATCTCGCCGTCGGAGGCGATCTTCAGCTCGATTCCTGCGAAGGGCAGACCAACCGAACCAACGCGATTGTTGTCCGGACGATTTGCGGAAACGATGCAGGATTCGGTTGCACCGTAGCCCTGCAAAATCGGAATACCTGCCGCGAGAAAAGAGTATGAGAGAGCAGGTGATAGTGGCGCGCCACCCGATACGAAATACCTGAGTCGGCCTCCAACCCCTTCGCGCCACTTTGAAAACACCAGCCGATTGGCGACTCGCTGCTGCATTGCCAGCCGCATCGGTATTCTCTTGCTCTTATCCTTTAGTTCACCGTAACGCTGGCCCACCGCGAGCGCGCGCGTAAACACACGTCGTTTCCATCCTTTTTCCGCCATTCCCTTTTTGACAATGCGGTGATAGACCTTTTCGAACAAACGCGGTACAGCAGTCATCACAGTGGGACGAACTTCACGGAGGTTCTCGCCGACCTGATCAAACGAAGCCGAGTAATAAACGGAAACACCGCTGTAACAGAAGATGTAAAAACCAGTTCGCTCAAAAATGTGAGACAGGGGAAGCACAGATAAAGCGATGTCTGTCGGGCCGATGGGCAAGCCACTGTTAATCGACTGCACATTTGACATGAAGCTGTTGTGCGTCAACATCACGCCCTTAGGTTCGCCAGTCGTACCCGACGTGTAAATGATTGTCGCGATATCGTCAGGCCGAACTGCGTTCAGGTGGGCGTCAAAGGTGTCGGGGCGATGCCGAGCTTGTTCGTGACCTTTAGCCTCCACCGACTGGAGCGTAATTGCTCTGTCGAGGTCTTCTGCCGCTTCGGGATCGAAAAAGATCAGAGTCTCGACATGCTTCCGATCAACAAGCGCCGCTCGCGCATGTCGATACAGCTTGCGATTGGAAATGAAAATTGCGCGCGCACCCGAGTCAGCCAGGATGTAACCAATTTGCTCGACGGCTTGAGTTGTATAGATTGGAACGTTAATCGCCCCGAGACTGAGAATGGCGAGATCCGCGATGGACCATTCCGGGCGATTCTCCGAAAGTAGGGCTATGCGGTCTCCCGGCCGAATGCCGAGCGCCGCCAGGCCCAGCGCAACGCTCCGTACACGATCGGCGAATTCGGCCGCTGTAAGATGTACCCACTCTCCCTCAATCTTCTGATTAAGAGCGTCCGCTTTGTTGTGTTTAGAAACAGCCGCTAAACACAGCCCGGGCAGTGATGTTGGCGCAGGCGAAGTCTGACCTTCCCATGTTTCCCTGGGGTTGGACCTGACCGAAGTCACCGAAGCCACGTATTGGCTCTCCTTTTCGTTTACGCGGGAGAAGATGCAGACTGCTTTAGGAGACTGGATTGCGCGCGAATCATACTCGCGTCGGCTCGCTCAGCTCAACCGAGGCCGGACTTTGAGGCGTTTCGACGGTCGGCGGTACGTCTGCCATTCGGCGGCGCCTCCGGCGACGTGCCTGGGGTTGCTCAACACGTCCATTCATCGTCGCCAAGGCGGCAAGAATTAAAAACAACAAAGCGTTTGAAGTTGTGTGCAAAGTAAAGTCAAAGAAGCTGTGCACAAGCACTGCAAAACATCCGGCCAATGCCCCGATACACACGCCTCGCCGAAAATCGTCGCGAGATTCTCTGCGCGCAAACGCCTGGCGAAACAAGATTATGACGAAAAACAAGGCAAGGGCGGCGCCAATGATGCCACCATCCGAGAGAATCTGCAGATAATCGTTGTGCGCTTGCTCCAACCGAAACAGGCCGTTCCGCGAATCATAGTGGGTGTACACCAGTCCAAAAGCTCCCAAACCTGTTCCCAGGATCGGATGGGCCTTGATGATGTCGATGGTCACACTCCAAAAATGCGTTCGCCCGGTGGTGGGATCATCAGTGTTCACCGTGCCGACAAAACGACTTAGTGCTCCCTCGCCGCCGAGCAAGACGACGCCGGCCAAGACCACAACAATCAAGACCAAAGCAAGCACGGTCCGAACTGATGCGGAAGATATGACACCAGGTTTTGCTTCGGTTCGTTTGTGGCGGCGCTTGCGAAATCCCCCGACCGCAGTCAGGAAAAGCACTTCCGCGACGAGGCTGATTATTCCACCGCGAGAGTTGGTCATGACAAGTGCGACCGCCATCAGTCCCGCCGCAAACAAATAGATAAATCTCTTTTCTGTCTCGACAGACCCGGCAAAGATCAACCCAAGCGGCAACGCTATCGTCAACTCCATGTATCCGGCGAAATGATGACGGTTGATGAAAGGGCCGAAAGCCGAGCTCTGGGCGAGTTCGCGAACCCAGTAGACCTTGTTAGGACTGGTGAATGATTGAGTAAGCCCGAAGATTGCAAGAAAAAAGCCGAATATAGTGATGGTCCGCACCAGGATGCGCAGCCGATGAGGAGTGTCGGTAAAGACCAAAACGGCAGCAAAGTAGATGAACAAAGCTGCCGTCTGCACCAGAAACAGACGCGTAGAGTAAGGATCGAGTGATAAAGAGCGAACCGCAGGCACAGCGAGTCCACTCCCTGCCGCGGAACTTCGCAATGGTAGTAATTGCACCGCACCAAGAGCGAGGATGCCCAACAGTGCTAGTTGCAATGGGTTGCGACTGATTCGTAAAACGCCAAGGCTCCAACCGTCAAAGACCCAAAGCGTGAAGATCGCGAAAGCACCGAGACTGAACACAGCCAGAGCCCAATAATGTACCGTGCCGTAGACGAGTGCAGACAGAACGATAGCGATACAGATGATGAGAAAAGCAAAGCGACTGGCGAGGGTGTGACGAAAGCGAGAAGCCGAGAGTTGGGACCTCAACTTAGCCTTCTCGATCTGACTTGAAACCCCGCCGACCTCAGCGGTTGAGATTGAAGTCGTCATACCAGATTGTACCAAAGATTGGGCAAACCGAATTGTCGCCACATGAACTGCGGCCGATGCGGACGATGACGGCCTCGGATTTTTCGCCGGTCTTAAAAGTTAAGGCTACCCTCTGCCAGTCGTTGGTCCCAATAGGAGCGGCATCTGAACTCGCCACTATAGACTCGTTAGCGGCATCTACTATTTGAACCAGCGGAGTTGCCGCACTCTGCAAGCTATGCGTTTTTACATAGCACTCGAAATTGTATGTTGTTCCAGGTTTCACTGTGATGAACTGTGACACGTTGATCGCCTCGAGCTTCGAGCGTACTTGAAACACCAAACGGAGACTGCGACCGCCGCTATGCCCGGTGTTCGGATCAATACCGATTTGCAACTGTGGGCCAGTCTTAACTTGCCAGCCAAACACAGCCTCCGTATCACGCGGAAAATCATCTTCAAAGCCTCCATCAAGAACCTTGCCCAGATCAGCTCGATACGTGAGCGACGGTGAAAGGTCGTTCCAAATTGCCATTGCGCTGTGGAAGTGTTTACCGGCAAGCAAAGCCGTCAGGATCGATCTTCCCGCATCTCGGTTTGCTTTCTTTTCACCGTCCGTCAAACTGCTCCACACGCCGAGACCATCGTCGGGTCGGTTGCGCTCAAACAAATAATGCGAAAATTGCGCCCGGGCTTCGGCGGTCGGGCCAATGGCAGTCTTGAGCGCTTGAAAGTCAGAGCTGTAAACCTCCCAGGCAAGATTGAAGAGTTGCGGAAGCAATTCCCCGTTGCTGTCGCTCGCGCGGCGCAGTTCGGCAAAACCCTCCTCATTGCGACCTTCGCGAAGAAGTAGATTGCCGAGGTACCACGCCGGATAGGAATATGAAGGGGCAAGCTCGACTGAGCGCCGCAACGCTTTCTCTGCCCTTTCGGTGTCGCCATATTGTTCGAGTGCGGATCCCAGCGACATCCAGAAACGATAATCGTTTGGGGACAGACTGACCGCGGTTTCATACTCCCCAATGGACCGGGCTAGTTGTTCGGGAGGCAGTTTCTTCTGCACAAATTCACCCAGGCGCCAATGAGCTAATGGATCGTTAGGCGCTAACGAAACTGCCCGCAATACCGTCTGCATGCTGTCCTCTTCAGGATTGAAATACTCAGCTAGTGTGTTACCGATGTACCAGCGCACAACGAACCACAACCAAACCAGCGCGAGGAGCAACGCACCAATCATTAAGATCCGCGTCAACGGCTTGCGAGCGTCGAGTAGAATTAACTGGTCTGCCATTCAAAACCCGTCGTCTAGTTGGAAAGCTCCTCAATCGTTATTCGCATTCGCTTAACTGTGATCCGACGTTCGTTACATAGGCGAACTATTTCTTCAACGCGTTCTTCTGACATTCTGGGACTTGAAATCACAATCTCGTCGATCTCGTGTCGCTCACAAACTATGCCCAGATCTCCGTTGCCATTCAAAACTTTTAGCCCGTGAATGACCTTGCCACTCTTTGCAGGATCATCATCTAAAAACCCAACTGGAGATAGCTTCAAGTTTCGATTGTTCTGGAGTTCTCGCAACAGCAATTCGCCGCCATCACCGGCTCCGTAAATCAGGATTCGGCGACTGTCACCGATAGTGCCGCTGGGAATCATCTGCCGAAATAGTCGGAACGCCATTCGACTGCCAGCGAGAAACATAAGCATTAGTAAGCCATCAATCAAGAATACCGTGCGCGAGAATCCCTCAAAGCGAAACTTAAACAAGACGGCAACCACACTGGCTATTGAGCTAAGTACGACCGCTTTTGCAAAAACAATTAGGTCATCAATACTCGTGTACCGCCAGATGCCTCGGTAAACTCCCATCAACAGAAACACAGACATTTTCACAAAGACCAGGACCGGCAATGTGCGCAGAAAGAGCTTCCAGGCAGGACTATCGGAGAAGGCGCCAAACTTTATTGCGTAAGCGCTCCAGTAGGCGAGGATAATCAGGACGAGATCAAGTAAGACCTCAAAAACTCTACGCTTGTATGACAGGTCAATGAGAAACGAATAAAGCGGCTTTTCCTTCAGCGCCAGCGCCTCTTCCGATTCGTCATAAACTTTGACGCCGGCAAGATACACACCAATCAACGTCAGCAAGATCGTAAATCCGGCGATCGCCGCTAGACTGACGTCAGTCTTCACTCGCTGCACGAGGACCGCTACAAGTCCGGATAACGCCGCGAACCCGTAGAGCATCCAGACAGCGTGTCGTTCTGAGAGACCCAGCGCTACCAACCGGTGCGAAGTATGATCGCGCCCTCCTTGTGATGCGCCTCGGCCGGAAAGTTTTCTCAGCACGGTGACAAACGTCGTATCGAAGATGGGAATAAAGAGCACCAGGATCGGCACCGCCAGAACCGGCAGGAAGCTTCGAGACCGTCCTCCCTGTACATTCACCAGTGCTGAGCTCGCCAGGAAGAATCCGATGAAGAGTGAACCACAGTCACCCATGAAAACTGATGCCGGATGCGAGTTGTAAATCAGGAACCCCAGAAGCGCGGCGGTGAAAGTAGCGAGCATCAAAGCGTCGGTGTACTGCCCGGTAGAAATAAAGCTCAGCGCTAGAAAAGCCGAAGCGATGACTGCTATCCCTCCAGCTAAACCGTCCATATTATCGAGCAGATTAAGCGCGTTGGTGATCCCAATCAGCCAGAAAATGGTGAGGGCCATATCAACAGAAAGCGCGTGGGTCCATGGCAACCTGAGCCCGTAATAGATGACAAAGGCCGAACCCAACACCTGGCCAATCAGTTTCTGGTAAGGCTTTGTGTGAACAACGTCATCGACCAGACCAACAAAGAACAGAAACGTGCTTGAGCCAATTACCACCCAGCCATACGGCGTCTTAGGTACGAACAGTACATAACTGACCACGACCGAAAGCCAGATGGCGACTCCCCCGAGCATTGAGGTAGGTTTTTTGTGCCAACGGTCCGTCTGTGGTGTAGCAACCATGCCGACTCGACGCGCTAGGGCACGTACGAGTGGTGTCAAAACGACCGCCAATCCAAACGAGGAAGCTACCGCCAGAATATTGAAGTTGCTAAGCAGCATCTACAGACGGGGAAATTGTCCGACAAACTTTAGTTTGTCGCGCTGACCGACAAGCTAAAGCTTATCGCACATAAAACCGATCCACCACGGTATTATCCGAAAACTCATTCATGCGCCGACGGCGCCGGGGCGGCCGCTATGAAAGTCAATGACTGTGTGCAGAATGCCGTTGAGGTCCATCTGGGGACGAAAGCCAACAAGGTCGCCAATCTTCTTAATATCCGGAACACGACGAGGCATGTCTTCAAAACCCTCTTCGTAAGCTTCGTCATAAGGCATGAAAACAATCTCAGAGCGGGAGTTTGTCAATTCTTTGACGCGCTGGGCCAACTCGAGGATTGTGATCTCCTGATTCGACCCGATATTGAAAACCTGGCCCACGGCGTCCGGGTGGTCCATAAGCCTTAATAGCGCGCCAACTACATCGCCCACGTACCCGAAACAGCGGCTCTGTTTGCCATCGCCATAAACGGTGATCGGGCGTCCGGAAAGCGCCTGTTTGACGAACGTCGGTATCACCATGCCGTACTGTCCGGTCTGCCTTGGCCCGACGGTGTTGAAAAGCCTCACGACGATTGTCGGTAGTTTCTTCTCACGCCAATAAGCCAGTGCCAGAAACTCATCGATCGCCTTGGAACAGGCATAGCTCCAACGACCTTTAGTAGTCGCGCCCATCACAAGATTCCCATCCTCACGAAAAGGGACGTCGGTGCTCAGACCATAAACCTCGGAGGTAGACGCCACCAGCACTTTCTTCTTCTTCTTGTTGGCGATTGCCAGCACCACCTCAGTACCGCGCACATTCGTTTCAATGGTCCTGACAGGACTTTCCACGATTAGCTTTACACCAACTGCCGCGGCGAGATGGAAAACGACATCACATTGATCTACCAGCTCCGCGGTTACCGGAGTGTTGTGCACAGTGTCTATCGTGTAATGGAATCGGGGATTCTCTTTGAGGTGTTGAATATTTTCGATTGTCCCCGTCGACAGATCATCGATAACAAAGACCTCATCACCGCGGTCAAGATAAGCATCGGCCAAATGCGAGCCGATGAACCCGGCCCCTCCCGTGATAAGCACTCGCAAATTTAGTTTCCCTCCAAAATCAGACTGACTCGAAGTGGCACAGACTTCAGTCTGTGAGTCTGACGGTACCACACACTGCAAAGAGTATGTAGTGCCACAGATCTGACGTACGTTAGACTCGCGACTCTAAATGACGTTCCGGCGAGACAACCTTCAGCGTTGCGGCTTGAGGCTGGATGAGCTCGCCATAGAGATTGCGCACGTCGTTCAGTAGCCGCTCCTTCGAGTAGTTCTGTTGCACAAACCTTAGCCCCCGTGCACCCAACTCTTGACGCAGTGCGGAATCAGAGACAAGACGCGCAAGACCCGCGGCTAACGCTCGAGCATCGCCGGGTTTAATTCGGACACCGCGCGTGCAGACAAGGTAATCGTTATCGTCAGTTTCAGAGGCAGACTCGCCTAGCAAATCAACAACGCCTCCCACACTCGTTGCGATCACGGCACGCGCATTGGCCATCGCCTCGATCAGAGTCAATGGCGTTCCTTCGTTTCGCGACGTGAGGGCCACAAGGTCCAGCGCGGGATAAAAATTTTCCGGATCATTTCGGTTGCCGGTAAATACCACATCTCCAGCTAAACCCGTCAGTTCAACCTGTCCTTTGAGTTTCTGGCGCAAGCCGCCATCGCCAATGACAATGAAGCGCACGCGTTTTGGTGTCGCTGTCATTTCCTTAAACAACTTGATGGCGTTGAAAAATAGTTCGTGATTCTTTATCTCCGTCAGCCGACCCACGATCCCCACCAGGATATCTTCGGGGCTGGCGCCCAGTTCATCGCGGAGCGATTTCCCACGATCTTTCCAGGAGGCAAACTGGGTAAGATCAAGGCCTAAGGGGATCACAACAAACTGCTCTGGGCGTCCGACAGCAAACGTCTCGTTAATCTCTCGGCGCTGTTGCTGGCTCACTACTACGATGCGGTTGGTACCGAGACGCGCCAACGTTTTTTCGATCATTAGGAAGAAGCGCGTTTTGATCGGACCGTAGTAACTGTGAAAAATGTGTCCATGGTAAGTATGGACCACCTTGCATGGTCGCGCCTTGCCCAGCAACCCGCCGGGGGTCGCCCAGCGGTATAGAAGTGCGGCAATCCGGCCGACAGTTCCCGCCTTTGCGGTATGCGTATGCACGATGTCCGGTCGCTCGCGTACAAGAAGCCGAAAAAGCTTCCAAATGGAAATGAGATCACCTGCGGAAATCTCGCGACTCATCTGCGCAATATAGACGGGCGTCACGCCATTATCAGCGGCGAAGTAACTCATGTCATCTTCGCCGGGCGGGACGGAACCGGCTACAAGAACGGATTCCCAGTCATCGCTTTGCAACCCGGCGGTGAGCCAAACAACGTGGCGGGCCGGACCCCCAACATTTAGCCTGGCGATAATGCGAACGATTTTCATTGGCTATTGCCGATTGCCGATTGCCAATTTTCCTTTGGCACTGCAGTTCAGTTTGTAATTCGAAAGGTCAGTTGAGTTTTTCACCGTCAGCAACCTAAAAGAATGAACTCGGACTGCTCCAATCGGCAATTGGCAATCGCAAATCGGCAATGTCCTCAGTCTTCCATTCTGAAGACGGTATTCGGATCATCCTCGTGGCGAATCTCGTCAATCTCTTCTCTCTTGCCTTCACCCATGTAGAGTCGATTTGGACAATTGACTACGACGCCGTCGACGGTACCCACATTCTGGTAGGCATGAACAACTCCAAGCGGCACGATCACGGACTTTGGGAAGTCCTCGCCAACAATTAACGTCATGACGTTGTTGAAGGTGCTGGAGTCTGATCGGTGGTCCCACATCCGCAGTTTAAAATTTGAAGGGCCGATGAAGCAGAAGAGGTCTGCTTGATCCACGTGCTCATGTGGTCCGCGCCGCACGCCTGGTTTGGTTGTGGAAAGATAAGCCATGACCGGATAAAACTCTTCGGTCATTTCATCGCGCCGAAAAAGTTCGGCCAACCAACCGCGGTCATCATGAAACTTTCGTAGATCGCGAACAACCACACCCTCTATGTTACCGGTTTTGAAACGTTCAGACATTCGCCTTGACCTCTGCAGGTTGCTGTAACTCAAATTTGTTTGCACCTGTTTCAGCAACCAAATTTGACGCAAAAAGCAAACTCTCAAAAGTACCAGCGTCCGTCCACCATCCTTCCAATTCCTCCCAGGTCATCTCACTGCGCTCGATGTAGGCATTGTTTACATCTGTGATTTCCAATTCGCCTCGTCCGGAAGGTCTCAGTGTGCGGATAATGTCGTAAACGTCTCCATCGTACATGTAGATTCCGATCACTGCATAGTCGGATTTTGGCTGCTCGGGCTTCTCTTCAATCCGCAACACATTGCGTCCCTCGAGCTCCGGCACGCCGAAACGTTGCGGGTCCGGCACGCGCTTCAAAATAATTTTGGCGCCCCCGCCCTGATGTCGGTAAGAGCGGGCCGCGGCACGGATGTTTCCCTCGATAATGTTGTCACCGAGAACGACGCAAACCGGATCGCCAGAGGCAAAGTGCTCAACCAACCCCAGTGCTTCGGCAATCCCGCCCTCACCTTCCTGGTACGTGTAGTTCAAATGCTTGAGACCAAATGCCTTGCCATTCCCAAGGAGTTTAAGAAAGTCGCCGGCAGAGTTTCCACCGGTAACGATCATGATGTCGGTGATACCGGCATTCACCAGCGTTTGAATCGGATAGTAAATCATCGGCTGGTTGTAAACAGGAAGCAGATGTTTGTTTGTTACGGCCGTCAGGGGACGCAGTCTGGTGCCGAGTCCGCCGGCCAATACGACGCCTTTCAATTGGTGTTCCTCCTCGAATGTTAACGTTCGGCCCAAACCTTCAACGAATCACCTAGCCGACTTACCCTGAGCAGTCCGTTCAAAACGTCCTTCACAGCCCGACGTGGTGCGCTACTTACAAGAGCTTCGTTCAATTGATAACTGGTGCGCACCCGATCAAAGCCTTCGCTTTTGTCATTGTTAGATATGCTCCGCCCACGAGCACGGCGCAACAACTCAATGGTGTTTACTCCTTCGGTCTTGATTCGGACACGTCGAAATCCGTGGCTCAACAGTAATCCTTGTAACCCCCTGGCCGAAAATAGGTGCAAGTGCTCAGGAGGCGATATGACACTCCAATCAAGCTTTAAGAGCTGACCAGAAGCGCCCTTTGAGTGCGGCGTAGTGGCCCACCAGAGCCCGCCCGGACGAAGTATCCGGGCAACTTCACTAACCAAATGCCCTGGCTCAGGCACGTGTTCCAATAGCTCGCTGGCAGTCACGACATCAAAGTGGCCAGTAGGATACCGAGCTTCCGTAAGCTCGCCGCAAAACGCCTCGAACCCCGCAGCGCGAACGTGATCAACTGCCGGTCGAGAAATCTCGACCCCTTCGGCTTTCCAGCCAGCTTTCCGAGCGGCTTCCAGCACCGATCCCGCGCCGCAACCGATGTCCAGTAGCCGGTTCGTTCTTCGATAGGGTTCAAAGTCGCTAACAATCTCATCTAGTCTTCGCTTGATAAACTCTGGAACGGAGAGATTCTCGACGCCATAGTAAGCGTCATAGTCCTGCGATGTAGAAAGCGTTGGCAGGGTTTGCGTGTATAAGGTTCCGCAACTGCCACACACGAGGATGTCAAAATCGTTTTTTCGGCCCTGCTTGCGCCCTTTCGACGAGTTGCACGCGGGACAGTTGCGTGCTACGGGATCGTTTTCAGGTGCTGTCATAATAGAACTGATCGAATCTCTCAAACGCTGGACGAAAGTTTACCTAGTCGATAAAACGTTGAAACCATAGTTCAAGCATCAATAGAGTCCAAAGCTGATGTGAGTAGTCTCGCTCTGATCGAGTGTGGAGCTCGATCAGTTGTTTGATCGCTTCAGGTTTAAAAAGCCCACGACTTAATGCTTTCTCAGAGAGCAAGGTGTCACGCAAGAATGGCTGCAACGTGCCGCGAAACCAATGACCGATCGGAACTCCGAAACCCATCTTGCGACGATTCAAGTTCTCGGCCGGCAGCAACCGCGTCAGCACACGTTTCAAGAGATACTTAGTAGTCAGACCTCGCAACTTCATCTTCTCAGGCAGACTTGCGGCAAACTCAATGACGTGATGATCCAGAAAAGGCGAGCGTGCCTCAAGCGATACGGCCATGGTCGCGATGTCGACTTTTACCAGCAGGTCGTTCGGAAGGTAGGTCATTATGTCAGTCAACAAAGCAGCGTCGACGATTCCCGAAC
>WNGF01009292.1_pt1 | contig 11794 bp, 10 predicted proteins | sample 5400641 | NCBI WGS metagenome assembly WNGF01 (sample SAMN13153371, study PRJNA577476) | soil metagenome | isolation source: 80 cm soil or saprolite under grassland replicate 2 | place: USA:California | collected 2016-06-15 | reverse complement strand
TAGGACTTGCCGTGATGCTTGGCCACGCCCGGCTTGAGAAACAGGAGCGGGACCAACGACGCCGGCGTGGTGATCCAGCCAGCCCGGATCTTCGGCATCTGGGCAAATGCCGGATCCATCGGCGCGACCGCAAGCACCGAGATGAGAAGCAAGCCAACGACCCGCAACGAAATCCTCCCTCGCCATCGGTGTTGGGGCAAGGATAACATTCCCGGCCTTCTCCGGCAGCGCCACTGCACCGATCGAAGTGCGACGGGGGCAAGACCGCAAGTGCGCTCCGGATCAAAACCGGATCACATGAGGCGTCATGTCCCTTCCGCGGCGTCGCGTGGTTGATGTAGCGTCATCGTCGAGCTGCCGAGCGGGACGTGCCGAACTCCCGATGATTGTGATTGGCAGCGCGCTTGCCGTCGGCGGGCTCGCAATCTGATGAACAAGCGACCGTTTGTGGGCTGCGGGCAGGCCCGCATAGCGGCATTTTCGGGAGGAGAGCGCGATGAAACGTCGGCGATTTCTGCATCTGGCAGCGGGTGCTGTCGCGCTCCCCGCCCTTTCGCGCCTCGCGTCGGCGCAAACATATCCGTCGCGGCCGGTGCACTGGATCGTCTCTTTTGCGGCGGGCGGCCCCAACGACGTCGTTGCGCGCATCATCGGCCAATATCTGTCGGATCAACTGGGGCAGCAGTTCGTCATCGAGAACCGGCCCGGCGCGGGCGGTAATGTCGGCATGCAGTCCGTGCTCAGCTCTGCCCCGGACGGCTACACGATCGCCTTCGTCGGTCCCAACTACGCCATCAACCCGACGCTCTACGAGAAGCTTCCGTTCGATTTCATCCGCGACAGCGTCCCGGTCGCGGGAACGATGCGGTTGGCCAACGTGATGGAGGTGCATCCGGCGGTCCCGGCCAACAACGTCGCCGAGTTCATCGCCTATGCGAAAACCAATCCGGGCAAGATCAACTTTGCTTCGGGTGGCGTCGGCACGTCGCCGCATCTGTCCGGCGAGCTGCTCAAAACGATGACCGGCATCAATCTTGTTCACGTGCCGTACCGCGGTACGGCGCCCGCGCTCAGCGACCTGCTCGCCGGTCAGGTGCAGGTGCTGTTCGACAACATTCCCGGTTCGATAGGACACATCAGGAGCGGCAAGGTGCGCGCGTTGGGCGTGACCGGGTCGAAGCGCGTGGCGGCGATTCCGGAGGTGCCGACCATCGGCGAAACCGTACCCGGCTACGACGTGAGCATCTGGTACGGGATCGCGGCGCCCTGGGGCACCCCACGCGAGATCGTCGCTAAACTAAATCAGGCGGTGAACGCGGTATTGGCCGATCCGAAGTTGCAAGCCCGCCTGGCCGAGCTCGGCGGCGAGCCCATGCCGACGACGCCGGCTCAATTCGGGAAGCTGGTGGCTGAGGAAACGGAGAGATGGGGTAAGCTGATCCGGGCGGCCAACATCAAGGCGGAGTGAGTCGTTCCGTTCCGCGAACATTACCGCGACCGGGCCGTGCGACCGGGGAAAGATAGGTGCCGACACGAGGTCAAGATCCAAGGCGCGTGTCAGCGCCCGAAGCGCTCCGCGCCGTAGGGCGCAGGATCGCAGAACGGCGTCGCTCCCGTCATCATCTCGGCCAAGAGGCGGCCGGTCGCGGGGCCGAGCGTCAGTCCCCAATGGGCATGGCCGTAGGCGAGCCAGAGCCCCGGCTGTCCGGGCGCGGGGCCGATCACGGGGCGTGAATCCGCAAAGCACGGCCGGCTGCCCATCCACGGCGAATCCTCGACGGGCGCGCCGAGTGGAAAGAGCGCCCTCGCCGCCGGCAGCAGGCGGTCGAACTGCACCGGCGTCGGCGGCGCATCGCGCGCGGCAAACTCGACCCCGGTGGTGAGCCGGATGCCCTGCTCCATCGGCGCCAGGCAATAGCCGTTCTCAATGTCGACCACGGGCCGCGCGAGCGCAGCGTTGCCGGGGCCGCGGTAGTGGCGGTGATAGCCGCGCTTGACGGCGAGCGGCAGCCTGATGCCGAGCGGCTTGAGCACATCGGGGGCGAATGGTCCAAGCGCGACGACCGCGTGCTTGGAATCGAGCGGCCCTTCGGCGCTTTCGAGGCGCCAGTGTCCGTCGGCGCGGCGCAGCGCGCGCGCGTCGCCACGCATCACCACGCCGCCGAGCGCGGCAAAACGCGCGGCATAAGCCTGGGTCACCGCAAGCGGGTTAGTGACGCTGGCGGCCCGCGGCCAGAACACGGCGTGCCGAAAGACCGGCGCGAGATTCGGCTCGAGCTCGCGCGCCCCATCGGGATCGAGCACGTGCTGGGGCATCCCGAATTCCTGCGCCAGCGCGAATTCACCTTTGAGCGCATCGAATGCGCGATCGCTGCGATAGAGCTTGAGCCAGCCTGTCTTGCGCAAGAAGCGCTCCGCGCCGGCCTCCGCGAGCAGCGCCTCGTGCTCGACAAGCGCGCGCGCAAACAGCGGACGTATCAGCCGCGCGGTCTCGACCAGCCGCTCGGGGCGTGAGGCGGCGCGGAACTGCATCAGCCAAGGACCAACGTGCGGCAGAAAGCTCAGGTGGTAATCGGCTTCCGGCGCGCGCTTGAGCGCGATGCGCAACAGCGCGATCGGGTCGGACGGAAAGGCGGGCGGAAAGACGGTGTTGCCTTCGATCACGCCGGCATTGCCGTAAGAGGTCTCTTTGCCGGGCGCGCGGCGGTCGACGAGCGCCACCGCAAGGCCGCGCTTGGCGAGATGCAGCGCAATCGAGGTGCCGACGATGCCGGCGCCGAGCACGATGGCATCGACGCGTGCCATGACGTTCCTTCCAAACATTGCGCCGCCCGCGCGGCGCGGGCGGCTCGACCGTTTGCACGGTCTATCATATGGGACTGCGAAACGGTCTGCTGGCAAACTTTGAGGATGTTCAGTTTTGCTTGAGCTGCATCTGCGCGGCGTACCGCGTGTGCAGCGCGTATGACATCGGCCCGCGGCCCGAGCGGGAACGCCTCCGTCGACGCGTCCAAACGGTATTGATAGGCTTGGTTGGATTATTCTGCCGATTTAACGGTCGACCACGGGGAGACATCCATGACCACGAGTTCTTCATTTATTGCGCAGGGTCCAGCGCCTATCGGCTTTCGGGCCCAAGGATCTCACCAGGCCGGCCCTTTCAAGTTCGGCACCCTCAGCGTCGGCCATTATGTCGGAGTTTACGGGGTAACCGATGATTTCACGCCCCTTCCGCCGGGGCTATACCCCTGGGATAACGCCGGCGTCGTCGGCTCCTCTATCAAGCATTCCGGCGTCTGGGCCTCATCGTTTTATTCGCCCGGCGTCAACGCTATTTCCGGGGTGGATGCGGGCGTGTCGGGCGCCTCTATCGACGGCATCGGAGTCACAGGCGAGTCCAATAACTTTTTCGGCGTCTGGGGCTGGTCCGCGTACGGCAACAGTTCCGGCGTCGTGGGTCAGTCCGGCCCTGTGGGGCCGGTGTCCAATCCCACTGTGACGACGATCGCTGGCGTCGTTGGCATCGCAGGCGACCGGGGCCCGCAGCTCGCCGAGGGACCTCTGGTGGGCAACAACATCGTCCCGCCCACCGCTGGCGTGCTCGGCACGACGGATAAGCATCCCGGCGTGATCGGCACATCGAACGACGGCATAGGCGTCTACGGATTGTCCACCGGCAATGCCGGCGTCGTCGGGGAAACCACCAATTGGAGAGCTGCTGGCGGCGTCTTCTTTAGCGCCGATCGCACCAACCCTCAATCTTATGCGGGCCGCTTCGAGGGCGACGTCAGGATCCTCGGCAACCTCACAGTGGACGGCCAGATATTTGCCGGGATCAAAGATGCGATCGTGCCCTTCCCCGATGGTTCCAAGCGCGTGCTCCATTGCATGGAGAGTCCGGAGCATTGGTTCGAGGACCTCGGTTCGGCCAAGCTCAAGCGCGGACGCGCGGCGGTGAAGCTCGATGCCGACTTCGCCAAGGTGATCAAGCGCGCCGACTATCACTTGTTCCTCACCCCACGCGGCGATTGCCGCGGGCTGTACGTGCGCAGCCAAGGCGGCTTAAGCTTCGAAGTGCGCGAGCTTGCCGGCGGCAGGTCGAGCGTCGCGTTCTCTTATCGCATCGTCGGGCGGCGCAAAGACATCAAAGGGCACCGCCGGTTTGCCAAGATCGACACCCGCCTGCCCCCGCCAGTTCCGCGGGCGCGACCGGCGCGGCCGGCGCGGCCGGCGAAAATGCCATCTCCGACGCCGGCCGGGCTGCGCGCGTTCGCCGCTCGAATGGAGAAGGAGAGGCGCGCGCACATGGCGAAGCTCGGGCGCAAAGGCAAAGGGTCCTAGTAAGATGCTGCATCCGCTCATCATCGCCCCGTCGATTTTGGCCGCCGATTTCGCCAAGCTCGGCGAGGAGGTGCGCGCGATCGACGCCGCGGGCGCCGACTGGATCCACGTCGACGTGATGGACGGGCACTTCGTGCCCAATATCTCGATCGGGCCGGACGTTGTGAAAGCGCTGCGCCCGCACACCAAGAAGGTGTTCGACGTGCACCTGATGATCGCGCCCTGCGACCCCTATCTCGAGGCCTTCGCCAAGGCCGGCTCCGACCACATCATCGTCCACGTGGAGGCGGGCCCGCACGTGCATCGCTCCCTGCAGGCGATCCGCGCGCTCGGCAAGAAGGCGGGGGTGACGCTCAATCCCGGCACGCCCGAGAGCACCATCGAGCCGGTGATCGACCTGGTCGACCTCATTCTGGTGATGTCGGTCAATCCCGGCTTCGGCGGCCAAGCCTTCATTCCGTTCGCCGCGGAAAAGATTTCGCGCCTGCGCGCGCTCGCGGGCGCGCGTCCGATCGATATCGAGGTCGATGGCGGCATCACGGCGCAGACTGCCCCGCTCGTGGCGCGCGCCGGCGCCAACGTCTTGGTCGCGGGCTCGGCCGTGTTCATGGGCGGCAAGCCCGAGAACTATCGCGCCAACATCGCCGCCATCCGCAACGCCGCGGCGCTCGCGCGCGGGGAGGCGGCGTAAGCTTCCCCGTAACGTTTTGCGCCCTCGCCGAAATGGGAAGGACGGACCATGCGGAGCACCCTGAAACTCGTTTTCGCCGCCATTTTTGCACTGGCCGTTCCGGCTTCATCCGCGGAGCCGGTTCGAATTGGAGATCCGGACAAATTCTCCGCGGAGATTGTAGAAACCATCTCCAAAAAACGACCGCGCGACGTCGCGGGCATGATTGCCAATACGATCGGAAAGCCGGATGCATCGGACCCTCTCCTGAAGTTATTGCAAGTATTCGAGGACAGAAGGTTGGATTTTGCGAAAAAGGTGATCGACAAAGATTACAACGGTGCGCTGCGTCAGATCGTCTATTATTCGTATCTCGAAGGGGTTGGGTTTGTTTACTTCCGCTTCAATTTCAAAATGACGAGCACCGGCTGGATCTTGGCAAACTTTTCCTTCAAAGACGAAACCAACGAGCTGTTTCCCAAAGATTTTACGGAACGCTGACGACCACAATCAGCGAGGTCACTGGCGCAATGGGCGTTGTCATCGACGGGACGTGGCAGGACGGCGAGCTTCCCCAGGAAACCGGCGCCGGCGGCGAGTTTCGCCGCGCCGATAGCAGCTTCCGCGACCGCATCACGGCGGACGGCTCATCCGGCTTCAAGGCCGAGCCCGGCCGCTATCACCTCTACGTCGCGCACGGCTGTCCGTGGGCACACCGCACGCTGATCTATCGCGCGCTCAAGAAGCTCAACGATGCGATCACCGTCGCCTATGCGCTTCCGGGACTGAGACTGCAAGGCTGGACCTACGATAATGATGCGGCCTTTCCGGACTGCACGCCCGACACGGTCAACGGCTTCCGCCATCTGCATCAGGCCTATACCGCCACCAACGCTGGCTACACGGGCAAGGTCACGGTGCCGACGCTGTGGGACAAGAAGACCGAGCGGATCGTTAATAACGAATCCTCCGAGATCATTCGCATGCTCAACAGCGAATTCGCGGGGATAGCCGGCGACGATACCGATTTTTATCCGAAGGCTTTGCGCGGCGAGATCGATCGGCTCAACGAAATCATCTATGCCAACGTCAACAACGGCGTCTATCGCTGCGGCTTCGCCAAGTCACAAGCCGCCTATGACACCGCCTACGACGCGCTGTTCGCCACCCTCGACGAGCTCGATGCGCGGCTTGCGCGCCAGCGCTATCTTGTCGGCCGCACGATCACCGAGGCCGACTGGCGGCTGTTTCCCACGCTGGTGCGCTTCGACGTCGCTTATTTCTCCCTGTTTCGCTGCAACAAGCAGCGGATCGCCGACTATCCCAATCTCGCGAATTACATGCGCGAGCTTTATCAGATGCCCGGCATCGCCGAGACGGTGAAGCCGCGCTATTACGTGATCAATTATTGGTCGATTGCGCGCATCAATCCGAGCGGCATCATTCCCAAGGGCACGCCGGTCGATTACTCGGCTCCGCACGATCGCGCCCGGCTGGCGAGTTAGTGCGTTCAATCCTTGACACCTTACCTCGAACCGACTCATGTGCCTGTCGTCCCCGCGCGGCGCACCCCGCGACGCTGGCGTCGCGGGGACCCCGTAGCGGGGACCCATAACCACCGCCTCCGGAATATGGGCCCCCAGCATAGGCGCGTTTACGCGCTATGCGCGGGGGCGACGGCGGACAACGTGATAGATCACTGCGCCTTCGCCACGAAGGCGCGGGCGGCGGCGATGTCGGGGCGCACCGGATCGGCCTGCTCGGTGAGCGCAACGGCGGCGGCATAGTGCGCGCGCGCAGCGGCGGCATCGCCGAGCATCTCGGCGGCCTTGGCGACACCGAGCGTGGCGCCGAGCCGATGCGGCTCCTTCTTCAGCGTCGCCTCAAAAGCGGCGAGCGCATCCTTGGCCATGCCGCGCTCGAGCAGCATCGCGCCGTAGAGCTCGCGCGCCGGCGCGAGCGGCCCGGGCGTGACCGGCGATTTCTCGGTCTTGTCCTCGGCGTCGGCCGCCGCCGCCATGGCTTTGAGCGCGTCGTCGTACTGGCCCTGTGCGTAGAGGACCCAGGCGGCTGCCACCTGGCGCTGAATGTCGACCTGCTCCGCCCAATAAGCGTCCTTGGCGTCGCGCAGCTTGTCGCGCAATTGCGCGAGCTTGGCGATGTCGGCCTTGGCCGCCTCCGGCTTGCCGGCACGCGCCGCGCCGAGCGCGCGGGCAAAATGCGTGATCGCCGTGACGAAGGCGAAGTTGGACGGCTTGACCTCGAGATCGGCGGCGCCTTGCCAATCCCCACGCTCGACCATATAGCGTGCCGGACCCGCCGCCAGCGCGAAGGACGCGCCGCGCTCATCGGCGCGGACGTTGGCGGCTTGCACCATGTCGTCGATGAGGGCGCGCGCATTCTTGTCCTGCGCGAGCTGCAGATAGGCGTACACCATGTAGTCCTGGCCGTGCAGCTGATCGGTCGCCGCTTTGTCGGCTTTGGCCGCACGCACCGAGGCTTGGTTGGCGGTAATCGACTCCTTCCAGTAGCCGACGCGGGTAAAGATGTGCGACGGCATATGCTGCGCATGCGGCGCCGCCGGCGCGATCTTGGAATAGCGCATAGCCGCGTCGAGGCCCTTCTCGGCGATCGGCGGATAGTCGTAGAGGTGGATGAGATAGTGCGCGACGCCGGGATGCTGCGGCTGGCGCTTGAAGATCGGCTCGAGGATCGCCGCGCCCTTGAGCTGATTGGCATAGGTCTTGTCCGCCGGCGACGCCGCGACGTTGAGCGTAATGGCGTAGGCGATCTGCGCTTCGTCGTCCTCGGGATAGCGCGCCGCCAAGGCTTCCATCGCCAAGAGATAGGCCTGCACGCGGGAGCCGTGATCGACCTTGTCGTGATCGATGTACATGACGGCGAGCGCGTCGATATAGTCGCGCTCGCGCTGCGTCTTGGCGCCGACCGCCTTGGCCTTTTCGATGGCCGCAAGCCCGAGCGGGAGATTGGATCCCGGCGTCGATGCATGCGGATTGTTGAGCAGCGTCATCGCAATGCCCCAATAGGCCATGCCGCATTCGGGGTCGGCTTTCGCGACGTCCTCGAATATCTCCTTGGCTTGGCGATACCAGAACGAATGCTGGTAGCGCATGGCTCGATCAAAGCGGCGCTGCGCCGTGTCGTTGCACGATATGGTGAAGTGGACGCGGCCGAGCCGCTGATCGGATTCCTCTTGTGCGGATGCCGGCTGCGCGGGGCACAGCGCGGCGGCGACGGTGGCGGCGATCGCGACGGCTGACGATGATCTGATCATGATGGTCTCTCTCGTTTTGTCGGAAACGAGGCCAACGATATTTCGCCTAGATTAGCAAACGTGCCGTCAGCCGGCAATTTGGCATCCGCATTGGTGCTCATCGGGTGCGCGAATTGAGCTTGCCACGGCGATCTGCTACAGCGCGGCTATGACTCGCCAAGGCCGCCCATGATCCCGCGCTACACTCGGCCGGAAATGGCCGCGATCTGGGACCCGCAGACGCGCTACCGCATCTGGTTCGAGATCGAGGCGCATGCGGCCGACGCCATGGCCGAGCTCGGCGTCATTCCCAAAGCCGCGGCCAAGGCGATCTGGGACAAGGGCAAGCACGCCAAATTCGACGTCGCGCGCATCGATGCCATCGAGCGCGAGGTCAAGCACGATGTGATCGCGTTCCTCACCCATCTCGCCGAGATCGTGGGGCCGCAAGCGCGCTTCGTGCATCAGGGCATGACCTCGTCCGACGTGCTCGACACCTGCCTCAACGTGCAGCTGGTGTGCGCCGCCGATCTCCTGATCGCCGACGCCGATGCGCTGATGGCGGCGCTGCGGCGCCGCGCTTTCGAGCACAAGATGACGCCGACCATCGGCCGCTCCCACGGCATCCATGCCGAGCCCACAACCTTCGGCCTCAAGCTCGCCTATGCCTACGCGGAATTCTTCCGTGCCAAGGAGCGGCTCATTTGCGCGCGCACCGAAGTTGCGACCTGCGCCATTTCGGGAGCGGTCGGCACCTTCGCGCAAGTCGATCCGCGGGTCGAAGAGTATGTCGCCAACGCGATGGGCCTTGCCGTCGAGCCGGTGTCCACGCAGGTGATCCCGCGCGACCGGCATGCCATGTACTTCGCCACGCTGGGCGTGGTCGCCTCCTCGGTCGAACGGCTCGCCACCGAGATTCGCCACCTGCAGCGCACCGAGGTGCTCGAGGCCGAGGAGTTCTTTTCCGAGGGGCAGAAGGGCTCCTCCGCCATGCCGCACAAGCGCAATCCCGTTCTCTCCGAGAACGTCACCGGGCTCGCCCGCATGGTGCGCGCCTACGTGACGCCGGCGCTCGAGAACGTCGCGCTGTGGCACGAGCGCGACATTTCGCACTCCTCGGTCGAACGCATGATCGCGCCCGACGCGACGGTGACGCTCGACTTCGCGCTCGCGCGACTCACCGCCATCATCGACAAGCTCGTGGTCTATCCCGCCAATATGCAAAAAAATCTCCAACGGCTCGGCGGACTAATCCATTCGCAGCGGGTGCTGATCGCGCTCACCCAAAAGGGCGTGGCGCGCGAGGACGCCTATGCCATTGTGCAGCGCAACGCCATGCGGGTTTGGCAGGGCGAGGGCGACTTCTTGTCGTTGCTTTCGGCCGACAAGGACCTGCGCAAGCATCTCAGCGAAGCCGAGCTCAAGCAGAACTTCGACCTCGACCATCATTTCAAGCACGTCGATACGATCTTCGAGCGCGTGTTCGGCAAGCCGGCCATCGAATCCGAAGACCGCGACAGACCGGGTTAGAGCATGTTCGCGTGTTCGTGTGGAAACTCAGCAGGCACTACACGCAATAGTTGTACCAAGCTCAGTTGCCGCCCGGCGGCTGACCTCTTGCGGCGCACAGAAGCCCTCTCGCTGCCCGTACTCAAAGTTGCCAGGTTTTTTTCGTACCGACTGCCTCCGTGGCAACGACCATTCTCGTCTTCGATTCCGGTCTCGGCGGATTGACCGTTTTCCGCGAAGTCGCCAAGGCGCGGCCGGACGCGCGTTACCTTTACATCGCCGATGACGCCTTCTTTCCTTACGGCGGCCAGGGCGAGGCGGAACTTGTGGTGCGCGTCGGCGACCTCATGGGCGAGCTGATCGAGGCGCACCGGCCCGACCTGATCGTCATCGCCTGCAACACCGCCTCGACGCTGGTGCTTCCGCATTTGCGCACGCGCTTTCGCGTGCCGTTCGTCGGCACCGTGCCGGCGATCAAGCCGGCCTGCGCCGTCTCGCGCACCAAGCGCGTGACGGTGCTCGGCACGCAGGCCACCGTCAGCCGCGAATATACCCGTGCGCTGATCCGCGACTTCGCCAACGGCAGCGATGTCGCGCTGGTCGGCTCGGCGCGGCTCGCGGGCTTCGCGGAGGAGGAGCTCAACGGCGCGCCGGTTGCGGATGATCTGATCGCGCGCGAGATTGCGCCCTGCTTCATCGATGCCGGCGGACGGCGCACCGACACGATCGTGCTCGCCTGCACGCACTATCCGCTGTTGCTCGACCGCTTCGAACGGCTTTCGCCCTGGCCGGTGACATTCGTCGATCCCGCGCCTGCGATCGCGCGCCGTGTCGCCGATTTGCTGGGAGGTGCAGCGAGCGCCGAGCCGCCTTCCCCCCCACACATCATGTTCACCTCCGGCCGGGCGTCGTCGGCCGCGCTCGGCGCGGCGCTGGCGCGTTTCGGCATCGGGCGCTGAGGCCAAAAACCTGCGGGCCAAGGCGGCGGCAGCGGATTTTTCGGCCCCTGCAAAAGTGCCCGAACTCGGGCAGCCCGAGTTCCGGTGTGGGAAGAGCCGAGCGGGCGGCCCAATTATGCATCCAGCACAAACGAAAATGCTCTAGCATCATCGCCGATCAAGAACCCGGGAGGGGCGCCATGGCGAACGACTCACAGACCGTGCGGCGGACCGTGCAGTTCAAATTCACGCTGCCGTCGGCAAATTCCGACCAAGTTGTCTCGTTGCTCAAATCGGCAGCGCCGTTCTACGAGGCGTTCGGCGCGCGGCGCATGCGGCTTTTGCAAAACGTGGACGACCCGGCGCGCTTCGTTCACGAGATCGAGTACGAAACCCATGAGCTCATCGAGGTCAACCGCCAGCGCGTCGCCAGTGATCCGCGCGTGCAGGCTTCGATGCAGACGTGGCGCTCGATATTTCCCGGCTCGGTAGAAATCGACGTCTATCAGGAGATCGAGTAGCTAAGGTCGTCGTTGCCGGGCTTAACACCGCAAAGTCGGGCCTGCCCGACTTGCGGCGCTTCAAAATTGCGGAACTCGGGCGAGGCCGAGTTCCGTTGCAATCCATCCATCTTTGTAAAGACTTCTTGCCAAGGAGATGGATGCGCGGGTCATAAGCGCGTTCACGCGCGTCTTCGACGCGCTTCGGCCCGCGCATGACGGGCTAGGGGAGTATCTTTGGCTTAGCGCCCATGCGCGAAGGGTGGCGCGGGTTTTCGCTTAGACTGACACAGGACGCAAAAGCGGTTTGACTCGACCCTGCTTTGCTCCTAGAAACCCCGCGCCGCGCGGCTTTGCCGCGCGGCGTTTCGCGACCCGCGGTCTTGTCCGTCGCTTCGGCCAAGACCTGTCGGTTCCGGCAAACCGGGACAGAGGAGGGCGCGATCCTCGACCAACCAAGACAGAGGACGCGATGACCAAGCGCCACGAGGCGAAGTACAAGATCGACCGCCGTATGGGGCAGAACGTCTGGGGCCGCCCGAAGAGCCCCGTCAACCGCCGC